>Ga0115567_10005467_pt1 | contig 12317 bp, 7 predicted proteins | sample COGITO_mtgs_1204_2_FD_88679 | JGI IMG/M metagenome (GOLD analysis project Ga0115567, IMG submission 88679) | Pelagic marine microbial communities from North Sea - COGITO_mtgs_120412 | ecosystem: Environmental > Aquatic > Marine > Epipelagic | place: Germany:Helgoland, sampling site Kabeltonne...
AAGTCATGCTGATCTACTAAAGAGAACTCTCCCAGGGACTGAGATAACAGTAGTCCTATCGTATCTTCGAGCTCGGGAAACTTTGCATCGAAAGCATCCTTTATACTTGAATCCAAGAATATATTTTCTGCAGACTGCGTAAGGCTTTTACCCTCTTGGCGATGAACAAAATTTTTCTGCGATGCCAATTCTTGCTGATTTTTAACAATATTAATATTGGATCGCAAAGCACTGTCCACCGATGGTTTGTGATCACCATTTGTAATATTCAATTTGGTTTGAGCGATAAATTGAGAAACAGTTTTAATATCTAAATTAATCGCATCACCTTTGTCATAACCATTAACACCAGTATGTGAGGTCGGCATAATCACTAATTCTTCAAGGTTCGAACTCTTTCCAGGTTGAGGATTTAATACGCCTCGCATGGGGTCAAGCCCTGCGTTAATCACAGTAACCTTGGCATCGAGTGTTATATCTTTAAGAATATCCCGGGAATAGAGTGCTTTTGCTTGTTTTGTAGGGCCTGGTACAGGGTCGAGACACACGATATTTAACTTTATTTGGCTTCGTTGATCTGGCGCCATAGTGCTGGTAATCTCATCTAATAAAGCCGCTGTTAAAGTTGCGGTCACACCCCCACGACTAAAGCCACAAATTTCAATTTGACCTGGCATTGGATCTAGCTTTGACACCTGCTCAATAACGTTCGCTGCGTTCAAGAACATTCCGTTGCCTGTTGCAAATTGCCCTAGAGGACCAGCATATTTATTCACGTTTGACGGCAGATAAGTGACCTTTTCTTTTGGGTATTCTTGCTGCACAGCAGCAATGTTTTTCTTGGAAGTTCGTGATGAGATACCGTCAATCACAATCACACGATTATTTTTCATCTTGGCAGCGTCGGCCACTAGCTGGGACGTGAGGGTGGTTTTAGAACCGGTTTCTTGTTTCTCAGTAGTGCCATGCAGCACTATTGTTAATTTTTGCGTTGGATCGACCTGCCGAGTGTACGGAATGCCTTGAAGTCTAATGTTTTTCGCAATAGCCTTATTAACCAATAAGGCTGAAAGTCGACCAGCAGTGACGCCCGATTGAGCGACAACAGTAGCTGCACTCTTAGCCATGAGACCAGCCGACTTGGCAGTATCAATAGTAGCGCCGCCCATATGCTGCCCTACTTGACCTAATTCACTTGCACCGTGTTGAGCTGACACAACCCCTCTACGTAATCTTGCTCTTACTTTGACAGGGCTAAACGAAGATTGATCAGAAGACTGCGCGCGGGGTGTGCGATTATCTGAGGATTGACTCTCTATCTGGCCAAGATAGTCGGTATGAGGCGGTAATTGAATCGAGTTTTGTCTATCTACACGAGATTGGGTTGGCACCTGGGCTGGACCAAAAGCTTTTGCCTTGAGAATTTTTAAACCATTTAACACTGACTTAGTTGTTGACATACTTGTCGATTGGGTCGAGTGGTCTACCGGCGGACTACCACCAGATGTGCATCGAAACCGCATTACATGCCTCCAAACTGAACATTTCCATACTCAGTGTGGCACAAGTAACATTAAATAGCCGCTAATGTACAGGGGTAATTGAAAACATTTGTAACTCAAAGCGCGTTTTGATAGCAATTTAAACTTACAATAGAGGACAAAAAACGGCTGCTATTAAAGTTGACCACTCTGCCCATTTATAAGGATTTATCATGCAAACAATTGGACGGCCAACGCCTCAGCCAGTACAGTTGGATCGACCAACTGATGCTGGAAGTCTTTGCGGTATTTGCTTAGAAAGTTTAACACCCACACAGCAACCACCTCCCATCGACCTGTGCCAAAACCATCACCCTATGCATGCAAACTGTGTAAATCAATATCTCGCTAACGTTCTTGAAAAATCCTCGTCATTACAAGACTTTGAAGCAAAAATACCCTGCCCAACTTGCCGCGAACCTTTTAAAAAACAGACTGTACTTCATGGTTTGAATAACACCAAAGAAATGGTGCCAACCAAGCTTAAACACTTGCATCTGACAGCTCAACAAACGCAAAATAAATTAAACACCCAAACCATGCTTGCCTTTAGAGCAATACAAAGGAATCAAAGCCTACAAGGACTTGAATTTTTAGCAAAATTTGAAAGGGAACTTGAGAAGCACCTGATTGACCCTAAAGCACACTCTTTGATGGAGCTGCATCACACTATGTATCACTATGCGAAAAATGGCTTAGAACATAGCCTACGAACAGACGACAAAATATCGCCTCAAGCCGAAGTAGATTTTAAAGAGACTTTACCGGTATTCGCAGAGTCAATTCGCTTTAAACTTTGCGAACTTCGAGATATGACCACTGTAGCAATTCTAGGTTTGCAACCAAAAGTTGCAAGCACTCCTGAGGGCGCGCTCTCTATTAATGACTTAAATAAGGCTATCGACCAAGCTTATAAACCAACAGGTGAAATCCTGCATTTTCGCAAGTTTGTTGTAAATTAACCGTCTAGATCATACATTGATACAAGCGAGAACACTTATGAAAGGATTCACGCGTAACCTTACTTTATTTTTCTCTTTTTCTCTATTATGGTTAAACAGTTATGCTGCACAGCCAAATGATCACTTTTACACCTTTCCAGTTCCAGCAGCACGCCAAGCTAATCAAGCTGACTTTTTAATGACGCCAAGAGCGAGCATGGAGTTTTTTTTAGAACAAGCAAAAGAAAATAATTTTGACAAGGCTGCTGCTGCACTACACATGGGCTTGATGGATACACACTACTCTCAAGCGGACATTGCCAAGCAGTTATACGTGCTCATTAATAAGCAGCTTATTTTTTCTTGGGATGATTTATCAGATTTACCCGAAGCACCTGTGTCGATAGAAAACCCACAATCTCCGCAATGGACCAGATCTGTAAAACTTGATTCAATCAAACTGCATGGTCGCAACCTATCATTGAACCTGCAACGATTTAAATTACCAGACTCTGAGCAATCTGTTTGGCTATTTTCACCACAATCGATTCAGTATATTCCAACGCTTTATACAATATATCAACCATCAAATCTTGAAAAAAAAATACCCTCATGGGCTAGCAAAAGATATGTATATCTACCCCTTTGGCAATGGCTTGCTTTACCACTTTTATTTGGTATTAGCTATTTTTTTGCAGGCATAACCCAAAAAATCATTCATTTTTTTACTCGATTTATAAAAAAATCTAAGTTACAGCCTTATATTCCACAAATTCAGAGACCCTTAGTAGTATTGTTAACTGTACTCTACTTAAATTTACTCGTGAGCTTAGTGTTTTCATTAGCTGGCCCAATTTTAACTTTAATGCAAACGGCCTACACTGTAGCGATAATAATGACTCTTTTTTGGAGTTTTCTTCGCTGTTTTAATCTGTACGTGGACAACCTTCAATATCGATATATTTTAGACGAAAACGGTGATAAAAAAGAGCTTGATACACTGGAAGACACTGAACAGAAAAGTCAATTAACCCATATTTCTGTACTGCGTCGAACTGTTATTTTTTTTGCTGTCATAATTACTATTTACTCCCTGCTCATAAATTTTGATCTTTTCGATGGCTTTGGCTCAACTTTACTCACCTCAGTTGGTGTGTTCAGTATCATCATCGGTATCGCAGCTCAAGCTACGTTAGGCAACTTTATCGCTGGTCTACAAATTGTAATTTCAAAACCTGTCCGAATTGGGGACGCTCTTAATTACAACAATACTTGGTGCTACTGCGAGGATATAACATACACTTATATCACTTTAAAGGTATGGGACGACCGACGCATTATCGTACCGCTCAAAGAGTTCATTGCCACATCCTTTGAAAACTGGACAATGACAGATTCACACCTTATCCAACCGTTTGTGCTTTACGTTGACTTTAAAATAGACGTGAGCTTACTGCGAGAAAAATTTGAAGTGCTAATGGAGGCCCATGAATTATACGACCACCGATTTTCTGCAGCAGTCCATACTGTGGAGAATACACAAAGAAGTTTGTGCGTGCGTTTTTTATGTAGCGCTGCCACGCCACTTGATGCCTGGCAACTACACTGTGATATGCGCGAAGCAATGACGTATTTTGTCGCTCATTTAGACGAAGGACTGTATCTACCAAGAGACCGACAAATAGAAATTGAAAGCGCATTGCGACCACATTAATTTTAACCGTTTACTAAAAAATGCACCCAAATACTAGCAGCATAGCCAGCCAATATTGCAGGAGTCCATTTTAAATGGCTCATAAATGTATATTGGCCTCGCGCTTGTCCCATTAGCGCCACACCAGCAGCTGATCCAACGGACAACATACTACCACCAACGCCCGCGGTTAAAGTCACAAGCAACCATTGAAAATGAGACATGTCGGGCTGCATGGTGATAACTGCAAACATGACAGGAATATTATCAACGACAGATGATAATATTCCTACCAAAATATTAGCATTGGTCGCTCCAAGCTCGGTGTACATCAGCACTGACGCTAAATTTAAATACCCTAAATACCCCAGCCCTCCTACGGCTAAGATAACACCATAAAAGAAAAATAGTGTATCCCATTCGGCGTGAGCAATCTTATTAAAAACGTCGAACTCGTAAGGATTGTCATTTGCGCCAGGTGGGTTTTCAACACTACGCGACCAAGAAGCAGACTTACGTGTTAGATAGTACCCATAGAATTTTAGGTAAGCAAAACCAGTCATCATGCCAAAGACAGGAGGTAAGTGCAAAAAGTTATGAAACGAGATTGCCGTCAGTATAGTCAGCAAGAATAAGAAAATCATGGCAATGCCGCCTGGCAAAATTTTCGAGACCTCGCCTTTAACAGCTGAAGGTTTGCCTTTTTGAACTGCGAAGTGCATACACACTGCCGGTACCAAGAAATTGATCACTGAAGGGAGGAATAAATCAAAAAATTCACCAAACTCTAAAAGTCCTTTTTGCCACACCATAAGCGTTGTGATATCACCAAACGGGCTAAAGGCACCACCTGCATTGGCCGCTACTACAATATTGATACACGCTAATCCGACGAAGGCTTTTTCATTTTTGGCTACAGCCAACACCACGGCACACATGACAAGGGCTGTCGTCAGATTATCGGCCACCGGCGAAATTAAAAATGCAAAAATGCCGGTTAACCAGAAAATACTTCGATAGGACAAGCCTTTTTGCACCAGCCAACTGCGCAAGGCATCAAATACGCCTCGATCCATCATCGCATTTATATAGGTCATAGCTACTAATAAAAAGAAGAATAGCTGGGAGTACTCCATAAAATTATGATGTAAGCTGGCTTCAATATAGGGTTGTAGCTCTGGTGCCCCCTGACCTTGCCAGCCAATCAATGCCCAGATTAAACCAGCTGCAAGTAACACTGGCTTGGATTCTCGAAGATGCAACTGCTCTTCCAAAATAACCAATACATAAGCCGACACAAACAAAAAAAGACAAACCCAACCAAGCCAGTGTTGGGTAAAATTAGGCGCCAATGCTGGCGGGATGATTGGCTCACCCGCCACTTGCGCAAGGCTTAACCCGCTGCTCAACAATATGCTTATGCCTAACGCCCAGATGATCGCTACTTTCATACCACAAACCTTCTAGAAAAATGAAAGGCTTATTCTATGCCTTGTGTTATTCAAATTCAACGGACTAAAGGACTATTAAGCACTTAGTTTTCAAGTTCTACTACAATGAGTAAGTAGTCCGTTGCGCCTATGACTACTTACTTGAGTGAGTTTCCGGCAAGATTGAATCAACACAGAGAAATCAATCCCTGAGCAAGTCCACAATAAGGCTGACAAGTGTCATCTTTTCAACCAAACAGCGAAGTTACATCTATTCCTCGAGCACGGCTTAAAGTCTTTGGCTTACTAGCATTGCTGATGCTGCTGACTTTAATTGGCCGAGTGTATTTTTTACAAGTTATTGAGCATGAAAAACATCTTCAAGTCTCCAACCAAAACCGCATCGACATTAAATCAATAATACCCAAGAGAGGTCTTATCTATGATCGAAATGGTATTTTAATTGCAGAAAACCAACCAAGCTTTACGCTGACAATAACTCCAGAAGAAGTCACAGACTTGGAACACATCAAACAAGTTTTACAACAAAAGAAATTGCTGACAGCAGAACAGTTCACTATTTTGAATCATCTGGCGACAATTCCCCGCAGGCCATATGAACCTATTCGTTTGCGTGATCGACTAACACCTCGAGAAATAGCAGCACTAGTGGTTGATCAACATGTCCTAGCGGGCTTAGATGTAGAGGCAGAGCTTCGTCGCCACTACCCATTCAGAGACATCACAGCACATATATTAGGCTATGTCGGGCTTGTTTCCGTTAAAGATCGAGCAAGACTGAACAGTATCTCAAAAGAAATTACTCATATTGGTAAAAAGGGCATTGAGCTGGCCTTTCAAACACAACTCAATGGCACACCTGGCTACGCTTATATCGAAACCAATGCTCGGGGTCGACAGATTAAAACTCTTAAAACCAATTCGCCCCATGCAGGCAGTGACTTAATGCTCAGCATTGATGTTCGACTACAAGAGACGGCTCATCAAGCCCTAACAGACTTCAAACGAGCGGCAATTGTTGCCATCGAAGTGGCAACAGGCGATATTCTAGCCATGACCAGTGTGCCAAGTTATGACCCTAACGACTTTGTATCCGGTATTAGTCGTCAGCAATATACTCAGCTCACCAGTAACCCATTGAAACCACTATTCAATCGAGCAGTTCAAGGCCAGTATCCACCAGGCTCTACCATCAAACCCATGGTTGCTCTGGCTGGGCTAGACCTTGGTCTTATTAATTGGCAGCAGTCTATTTGGGATCCAGGCTTTTATCAGCTAGATCAACATCCCACACGCTACAGAGACTGGAAACGCTATGGCCATGGTACAGTAAATTTGCAACGAGCCTTAGTGGAAAGTTGTGATACTTATTTCTATAGTATGGGCTCTCGTTTAGACATAGACGATCTTAAACTCTACTTGAATCAATTCAGTTTGGGTCTCGCCACAGGCATAGATCTACATGGTGAGCGAACTGGAAATATTCCGTCTAAACAATGGAAGCGAAAAAATTTCAAACAACCCTGGTATCCAGGTGAAACCTTAATTTCAACCATTGGCCAAGGCTACGTGTCCGCAACGCCATTACAACTAGCTCAAGCCACAGCGATTCTTGCAAATCGCGGCCAAGCTCTTCGCCCCCGCTTAGTGAAGGCTACTCGATCACAACAATTGACCACTGATTTAACGCCGTTAGAAAAAGGGATCTACAGCAAGCAATGGGCATTTAATGAGCCGCAATCAGTAGTTTACGGCCAACAACCTCACCCACAAATCCAAGCTATAGAATCCCAGCATTGGCAAAAAACGATTGGCGCTATGGAACAAGTAATTCATTCCATCAAAGGCACTGGCCATAAAATAAGCAAAGGGCTTGACTATCGTATAGCGGGGAAAACAGGCACAGCACAGGTGGTCGCTATAGGTCATGAAAAAACCTATGACCCAGAGTCGCTTAAGGAAGAGCACCTTGATCATGCTCTGTTTATTGGCTTTGCGCCAGCCGAGGCCCCAAAAATCGCCATCGCGGTCGTCATAGAGAACGGAGGTGGTGGTGGCGCAGTAGCAGCGCCTATTGCCCGTGTGGTGTTTGATCGCTATTTTGAATTAGCTCAAGTCGCGCTAGAACCGACAGAAGTAGAATCAGCAAGCAGCGAGGCAATGCAATGATTCACAATACACCTTTTGGCTCGAGCTACTCATCACTCAAAAAACCAGCCACGCTGTTTAAAAAAATTGACTTAGCCTTAGCACTGCCCTTACTCGGCATTATTATATATGGCCTCTTTATTTTGTACTCAGCATCGAGCCAAGATCTCTATCTTGTACTGAAACAAGGCATACGAATCTTACTCGGCTGGGGCATTATTATTGTTATAATACAAACACCGCAAATCTTTTGGCAAAAAATTGCCTTTCTTGCCTATTGCACAGGACTTGGCTTATTAATTGCCGTGCTTTTGTTCGGCACAGATGCCAAGGGCGCGCAACGCTGGATTACTATTCCTGGTATTATGCGCTTTCAACCAAGTGAAATTATGAAACTTGCAATTCCCTTGATGCTCGCCAGTCTTTTTGCCCATAATGCCTTACCACCCAAGAAGAAGACTTTACTCTTAGGCGTACTCGCGATCATCGTGCCAACCGTGCTTATTGCAAAACAACCAGATTTAGGGACCTCTCTTTTAATCGCTTACTCTGGATTTATGGCCTTAATGTTGGCAGGTTTCCCATGGCGCTACCTAGCCATACTTACCGCCTTGAGTATCCCAAGCACTTGGGTACTTTGGCAGTATTTTATGCATGCGTATCAAAAACAACGAGTGCTAACACTTTTAAATCCAGATGCAGACCCTCTTGGTTACGGCTGGAATATTATTCAAAGCAAAGCGGCGATTGGTTCAGGTGGTATAGACGGTAAGGGTTGGCTAAACGGCACTCAATCACAACTGGATTTTTTACCAGAAAGCTCCACAGATTTTATTATTGCCGTTGTTGGTGAGGAAATGGGCTTCAAAGGTATTATGCTGCTCTTTATATTTTATTTTATAATCTGTGCTCGTGGGCTCCTAATTGCCTGGAACGCCAAAGACACCTTTGGTAGACTACTAGCCGGGACACTGACTTTTACTTTTTTTATTTATGTTTTTGTGAACGTAGGCATGGTAACAGGCCTTTTACCGGTGGTTGGCGTACCCTTGCCTTTAGTAAGTTACGGTGGAAGTTCAGTTGTGTCACTTATGGCAAGCTTGGGCTTTCTTTTTGCCATTCAGGCAAACACCGTGCACGGTCAAAAATAACGTTACGCTGAACTCAACTAGGAGATGGATTTTATGAGCAAACGCCTTAAGACATTAGCAAAGCTGGCCATTATCTGTGCCAGCTTTGTGCCAAGCCTTGCGCCTCAAATTAGCATTGCAGCACCCACACAGTATCTTCAGTCGCCTTTGTTTCTCCAAATGCTCGATGAACTTGAAACTGAGCACCAATTTAACCGACAAGATTTGGTGACACTTTTTAGTGATGTGTATCAACGGGACGACATACTTGAAGCCATGTCAAAACCAGCTGAAAAGACTAAAACTTGGAGCGATTACAAGCCAATTTTTGTCAATGACCTTGGTACCAAACGAGGAGTAGAATTTTGGCAAAAACATGAGGCAATACTCAGTAAAGCAGCGGCTGAGTTTAAAATACCAGAAGCCATCATTGTGGCGATTATCGGTGTGGAAACTCGATACGGCAATTACAAAGGCAAGCATAAAGTTATTGAGGCCCTCTCAACTTTAGCTTTTGCCTATCCTCCACGAAGTGCTTTTTTTTACGGTCAACTTAAGCAGTTTTTAATTTTATCTCGTCAGCTTGCTTGGGATCCACACGCCATTTTAGGCTCATACGCTGGTGCCATGGGTTATGCGCAATTTATTCCTAGCAGTTATTTAAAACTTGCTATTGATTATAATGGCGACGGTGTTCCGGACCTTATTAATAGCCCAGACGATGCCATTGGCAGTATCGCCAATTATTTTCGACATCATGAGTGGCAGCCAGAGGCGCCTGTTTTGTTACCGGCGAAAAAAGTGAAGCCTGAATCCGAAGTAATGCTGAACATGATGAACAAGCCGTTAGACCCTACCATTACATTAGAACAAGCAGCCAAAGCTGGTCTGGTACTGGAGACATCAAGACGAGGAGATTTTCTGGTTCGGCCATTCACCTTTATTAACGAAGGCGAAGAAGAACTCTGGTTTGGTTTAAAAAACTTTTTTGTGATTACGGAATATAATCATTCAAAGCTCTATGCTCGAGCGGTTTTTGAATTAGCGACAGCCGTAGAATCAAAATACCAAAAAGCCACAAATAAAAGCCCTCACTTACCACTTGCAATACAATAGACTATTATTACATCATCGAAAACATCAAAAGGGGCCAAGTATAGCTGGGCTTCAGCTTATCACGGAGGATAGTCAGTGAAGAGACAAATTACATTTAAAGTAAGGACAGGTCTAGTTAGCTTGCTTTGTGGCCTATTTTTAATCAGCTGTCAATCAAGTGAGTATGCAGATGAATATGGCTATGACATTCAACCAGAACTCAAACCAAGTGATGAACCACCATCGCGCTATGGCAATAAAGAAAGCTATGTAGTGGCTGGTAAGACTTATTTTGTTAAACCAACGACAGAAGGGTATTCACAAATAGGGACAGCGAGCTGGTATGGCAAAAAATTTCATGGTCGACCAACCTCAACCATGGAACCATTTGACATGTTTTCAATTTCGGCAGCTCACCCCAGCTTGCCAATTCCAACCTATGTGCGAGTGACCAACTTGGAAAATAACGCATCTATGATTGTAAGAGTAAATGATCGCGGCCCATTCCATGATAATCGCATTATTGATTTATCATATGGCGCAGCAGTACGGCTCGGATTTGCCAAGCAAGGTACCGCTCAAGTTAAAGTTGAGGCATTGGCGCCATACCAAGTTCGCTGGAATAGCACTGACCAGCAACCGATTGCAAATCAGTCTTACAGCAATCAACCATACAACTCTCAACCTTATGATCAGCAAGTCTACGATAATCAGCCCAATGGTTATCAGCCTAGCGATGATTTACTGTATGGTAATCAACAGTATAACCCACAGGCTAACTCTGCAAACTTATCAGAATTTGGCTCAACCTACTCGGCAGCTTACAGCTCTGATTCTACCAATCAGCGTTTCGTCTACTTGCAAGCTGGAGCTTATTTAGACTCAATGAGTGCACAAAAAGCAAAAAGCAGGTTAGAGTTTTGGTTAAACAGCCGTAATATTCAAGAACAGGTGCATCTTGTGTTTAGCGATGGCTATCAAAAATTACATTTAGGGCCATTAGGTAATTTTAATGTAGCGGACAATATACGCCAACAGCTATCCAATAGCCCTTGGGGTAAGCCCATTTGGATTGAAGTAAATCCAAACCGTTAATACAACTCTTCCTTAACATGCAGATCTAGAGTTAACAGGGTTCGCTCTAGATGTTCGGCCGTCATAGGTCTCGAACAACTATAGCCTTGGTAGATATGACAGCCTCGCTCCTTTAAAAAGGTCAGCTTTGCAGGATGATCAACCCCGACCGCAATCACTTCAATATTTAGCCGCATTCCGATAGCAAGTATAGAGTCGATCACCGCCAGACTTTTAGGATTAGAGAAAATATCTTGTAACAAGCTGGTGTTAATCTTTAAATAGTCAACGTTGAGCTCGATGAGTGCCAAAATAGATGAGTAGCCTGTTCCAAAATTATCAATTGCCAACGCAAAATTACTCGCTTTAAGCTCCTGTAAAACCGACTCATTTTTTAATACCCTATCCATAAAGTTAGTTTCGTTAATTTCAAGCACTAAATCTGATGGCTCGAGATCAAATCTTTGGCACATCTCTTGCAATCGTTGCGCGAAACCTTTTAAAAGTAGCTGTAGCGGCGATATATTGAGCGATAACTTTTGCGTTTGACTTATCCAGCCTTTTTTTCGCCAACGTGAAAAATCACTAAGGCATATTTCAAAGATCCAAGACCCTACATCATGAATAAGCCCTGTCGCTTCAAGTAATTCAATCAGCTCAGATGGATAAATATTAATGTGAGTTTGCGGCGCCCAACGAAGCAAAGCTTCAAAGCCAAAAATATCACTGTTTGCCACATCAAGCTGGGGCTGATAGAGCACGTAAAATTCATTATTTGCTAAAGCCTGATGCAGCTGGGTAGTAACATCTAATCGCCACCTTGCTTCGCTGTCCATCTCAGGCGTGAAAAACTGAAAATTATTTTTACCAGCTCGCTTTGCTTGGTAAAGCGCCATGTCACCATGTTTTAATACTTCATCGACAATCACGCCCTGTTGACCGCATTTAACAATGCCAATACTTACAGTCACGTATAATAATCGATTAGCAAGCAAAACTGGTTTTCGAATGTCCGCGATAATCGACATCGCGACTCTCGAAGCATTGACCTCGCTCACCCCATTTGCTAATACTATGGCAAATTCATCACCACCTATGCGAGCCACTACATCAACGCTACGTGTAACACGCTTTAATCGGTTGGCAATTTCCACCAAAAGAGCATCGCCAACATCATGACCAAGAGAATCATTAATGTTTTTGAAACCATCAAGGTCAAGGCAGAGCACGGCAAATGCACCCGA
>Ga0115567_10005473_pt1 | contig 12312 bp, 9 predicted proteins | sample COGITO_mtgs_1204_2_FD_88679 | JGI IMG/M metagenome (GOLD analysis project Ga0115567, IMG submission 88679) | Pelagic marine microbial communities from North Sea - COGITO_mtgs_120412 | ecosystem: Environmental > Aquatic > Marine > Epipelagic | place: Germany:Helgoland, sampling site Kabeltonne...
TAAACAGTACGTTAAGTCGAACCTTAAATACCTCTTTGACAACATTGATCGTATTACTGTGTATTTTCATAATTGGAAGTGAGGCAATTCGCGGACTTATTTTTGCATTAATGGTTGGAGTTGTAGTTGGTACCTATTCATCACTATTTATAGCGACACCAATTATGTTCGATACCGTTAAAAGAAAAGGTATTGATCTTACCGACAAAAAGAAACTAGAAGAAGAAAAAGAACCTATAGTATAAGCTATATTTTTTTCTGGATAAACCTAAAAAGCCATTCATTATTTGAATGGCTTTTTTATTAAATATTTCCATCATCCTGAACTTGATTAAGGATCGCACAATGTCAGTATCGATTGATTGTAAAATATCATAATTTTACCATCATTTTTCGTCTTAAAAACATATACTTTTAAATAATATTTAAAATTTGATAGTGTTTACAATATCTTTTATTCCTTTTGGATCTCTTTAATAAAGTTGTGAAAAAGAGCGTAATAGAATTTTGTAATTTGAGTAAAGTGGCTGAAAATCATAAAAAATTAAAAACCTCAATGCATATAAGCATTGAGGTTTTTTTAAATTATTTTTAGGATCTATCCTTAGTTCAACTTAATGAACTCTATAATATCACCTTTTTCCAATCTCCATCTTTCTGAAAGGCCAGCATTGACTTCAAGCACGTATTTTGCATTTTCTTCTGAAGGTAAAGAAGATTCATCCAAAGGCTTTGCGTCTTTCTGAATGCTAACGATCTTCTTTTCTCCGTTAAGATAGATTATATCTAAAGCAAACTGCGTATTCTTCATATAAAATGAACGCGGTGTTTCGTCATCAAAAATAAAAAGCATCGCTCGATTTTCAGCCATAGAAGAGCGGTACATAAGTCCGGTCTGTGTTTCATAATCATCATCGGCGAATTCTATATCAAGTGTAGCGATTATTGAATCGGTTTTTGCCTTCTTAATGGTAAGTTGACCTTCCTTGGTAAACTTTACCTCTTTTGTAAGTACCTTTTCTTCCTTTTGTTTTTCCTTACAACTTACCGAACCATTTGCCACTAATAACATAGTGGCAAAATAAAGAGGAAATGTAAATCTACTCATGATATCGTTTTGATGATCTTAAAACTAAAATAATTCCCGCGATAATAAATGGAATACTAAGCCACTGTCCTGTATTCAAAATCCAGTTCGCACGCTCGCCAACCTGTGCTTCTTTTACAAATTCAACCAAGAATCTTACAGACCAAAGAAGGATGAGAAAGACTCCAAAAATAAAACCAAGATATTTCCGCTTATCGGTTTTCCAATAAATAAACCAAAGTATAAGAAATACGATGATATATCCAGCAGATTCATAGAGCTGTGCTGGATGTCTAGGGAAAGTTTCTCCAAGTTGTTTGAAAATAACTCCGTAATCGCTTCCGGTTGGTTTACCAATGATTTCCGAATTTATAAAGTTCCCGATACGTACAAATATTCCGCCGCAGGCAACAGCGATAACAATACGGTCAAGCGTCCAGAGAACAGGCTTTTTCATTACTTTTTTACTGAATATGAACATTGCGATAATAATAGCTATTGCAGCGCCGTGACTAGCCAGACCTTGAAAACCTGTATATTCAAATTCAGGAACAAAACGGAAGGGAAGCAATACTGAAAGTGGATCTTCCCATAAGAGTTCTGTTTGATAGAATATAACGTGGCCCAAGCGTGCGCCAAGCAAGGTAGAAACCACCATGTAGATGAATAGGCTGTCCAATTTTTCCTGTGGTTCGTTTTCATTATCAAAAATCTTTTTGACAATAAACCAACCTAGTGTAAAAGCCACCACGAACATTAAACTGTAATAACGTATCATGAAAAAACCAAGATCAATTCCTTCAGAAGGATCCCAAACAATACTTAAATAGTGCATAAAAAATTTTTAAAAAACAGCGTAAAGATAAGAAAGCTGTGCGGTTAATGTTGTTTTTAAAAGGCTTCTTTTTTCGGCGGAACAGGATCGTAACCAGAACCGCCCCAAGGTGTGCAACTTGCGATTCTTTTTATAGCCAACCAACCGCCTTTAATAAGTCCGTGTGTTTTTAATGCTTCAACAGTGTAATGAGAACAAGTAGGTGAATACCTGCACGTTGCAGGCGTTAATGGAGATATAAAATTTTGATATATACGTATTAAAAATATAAAAGGAAAAATGAATATTTTCGTCATTTTAACCATTTTATTTACTAATTGAGAGAATATGAAGTTCCTTCTTTACCATCTTTTAATTGGATCCCTATATTTTGAAGCTCGTTACGAATTTGGTCGCTTGTTGAAAAATCTTTATTTGCGCGTGCTTTTTCTCGGAGCGTGATTAAAAGTTCTACAGTGCCAGAAAGTTTGTTTCCGTCTGTATTATGGTCGGCTGTTGTATCTACAAGGCCAAGAACATCAAATATAAAGGCTGTCATCGTCGTCTTTAAATTCTCAAGATCATTTGCTTTAATAGTTTCAGTCCCTTCAATTAGGCCATTAATGTTTTTGCTCGCCTCAAATAGCTGTGCGATCAAGATCGGACTGTTAAAGTCATCGTTCATAGCATCGTAACAACTTTTCTTCCAGGCATCGATATCGATGCTGCTTTCTGCGGAAGGTTCGATCTTATTAATGTTTCTGTAAGAATCCATCAATCTGTTATATCCTTTCTCAGACGCAACCAATGCATCATCAGAAAAATCTAAAATACTTCTGTAATGTGCCTGATACATCGAAAATTTCGTAACAGCCGGTGAAAACGCCTTGCTCAAAATATCGTTCTCGCCCGTAAACATCTCGTTTGGTAAGATATAATTTCCAGTAGATTTGGACATTTTTTTAGCATTGAGTGTAAGCATATTTGCGTGCATCCAATAATTCACCGGTGATTCTTGGTTGGTAGCTTCCGCTTGTGCGATCTCGCATTCATGATGTGGAAATTTTAAGTCCATCCCGCCGCCGTGTATGTCGAATTTGTTTCCAAGATATTTCGTGCTCATCGCGGTACATTCCAAATGCCAACCAGGAAAACCATCGCTCCAAGGCGAAGGCCAGCGCATAATGTGCTGTGGTTCGGCTTTTTTCCAAAGTGCGAAATCCTGCGGATTCTTCTTTTCGCTCTGTGCAGCAAGTTCGCGTGTGTTAGAGATCATATCATCTATGTTCCTTCCGCTTAACTTGCCGTATTCATGATCTTCGTTAAACTTTAGTACATCAAAATATACCGAACCATTTTTTTCGTAAGCGTAACCTTCCGAAATGATTTTTTCTACAATTTGGATCTGCTCTATAATATGTCCCGTGGCGGTAGGTTCAATACTTGGAGGTAATGCGTTGAATGCCGCCAGTGTATTGTGAAAATCCACAGTATATTTTTGTACGACCTCCATAGGTTCGATCTGTTCGAGACGCGCTTTTTTTAATATTGGATCTTCTCCGCTCTCGCCATCATTTTCAAGATGTCCGGCATCTGTAATATTGCGTACGTAACGTACTTTATAGCCTAAATGCTTCAGGTAACGAAAAACTAGATCGAAAGATAGAAAAGTACGGCAATTTCCCAAATGAACATTACTATAAACTGTTGGTCCGCATACGTACATTCCAATAGCACCCTCGTGGATAGGTTTAAAACCTTCCTTTTTTTTAGAAAGTGAATTATAGATTTGGAGCTTCTGTTCTTCGTATATTTTCATGAGGTGTTTGGTATTTTCCAAAAAGGGAAAGTAGTTATTTTTACTCTTGGCGAAGACCGACCATTATTTAAATTCGGTGTTGAATTTTATATAATCTAAAAATTCTCGCTTTGTTTCAGACTCTTTAAATTTTCCGCCAAATTCACTGGTAACCGTGCTACTGTCAATGTCACGAATTCCGCGGGAATTTACACAAAGATGTTTTGCATCGATTATGCACGCCACATCATCTGTATTCAAAACATTTTGAAGTTCCCTAACTATCTGTATAGTTAATCGCTCTTGCACTTGCGGTCTTTTTGCAAAGTAATCAACGATCCTGTTCATTTTAGAAAGCCCTACGACTGTACCGTTAGAAATATATGCAATATGCGCCTTACCAACGATAGGAAGTAAATGATGCTCGCAGGTAGAATATAACGTAATGTTTTTTTCTACCAACATTTCACCATATTTGTATTTATTATCAAATGTGGATGCTTTCGGTTTTCGTTCGGGATGCAGACCAGAAAATATTTCATGAACATACATTTTAGCTACGCGTAAAGGCGTTCCCTTCAGGCTATCGTCTGTAAGATCAAGACCTAGTGTATGCATAATATTTTCAACGTCTTTTTTTACTGAAGCGATTTTTTCTAAATCGCTAAGTTCAAAAGCATCGGGCCTTAAGGGTGTATCTGTTGCGCTTCCAACATGATCATCTCCAATTGCCTGAAAGACCTTAAGTTCTTTTTCTAAATCCATTTTTTTTAGTTTACTGAAAGTAATTTGCAAAGATACACATAAGTAGATTGGAAATAAAAAATGTTGCGCTAAATGGTTTTTAATTGCGGCAACTAGTTAAATCTTAAAATATTATCTTTAATTTTGTTTGAATTCTTCTAATAAATGAATAAATTTTATAGCGTTTTAATTTTTCTCATATCCTTCTTTGTTTTAACCACCGTTAATGCCCAAGCGCCTGGATGTCCAAATGTGAATGCCGGCGAGGATGTTTCGTTTAATTGTAGGGATGGAATAACCACAGATCTCAATGCAACATTTTTGCAAACGGGCCAAACAACTGATTACGAAATAAGTTCCATAGACTACGCGCCACCTTTTCCTTTTACGGGAGGAACACCGGTTTCGGTAAATGAAGATGATGTATGGTCGCCAAGAATCAACTTACCGTTTGATTTTTGTTTTTTTGGGAACGATTATAACCAATTAACGATTGGCTCCAATGGTGTGGTGTCTTTTGATGTAGATAGATATCCAGAAGGATCTAATTGTGAATATGAAATCAATGCATCTGTGCCAAGCCCGGTACTTTTAAGAAATGCGATATTCGGAGTTTATACGGATATCGATCCAGTAGAAAACGGTTCGGGCCAGATAAATTTTGAGATTTTTGGCCAAGCGCCCTGCAGGACAGTAGTTATTAATTTTCCTGACATTAAATATTTTTCACCTGATGGTCAATGCCGTAATCTTTCCTTGACTTCGCAGATCGTAATCTATGAGACTACGAATGTCGTAGAAGTTTATGTTGGAAATAGGGATTCTGGTTGCAATTGGGAACAAGGCAGAGCAGTTTTGGGTATTCAAAATGAATTTGGAACACAAGGGTATACTCCGCCTGGAAGAAACACCGGCGATTGGAAAGCATTTGATGAAGCTTGGCGCTTTACCCCAAATGGCACTAGTAACGTCGAATTTTCTTGGCTGGATGAAAATAACCAAGTAGTCGGTACTGATGCTACATTAACCGTAACGGTAAGTGAGGAAACAACCTTTACGGCCCAAGCAATCTATAATTTGTGCAATGGACAAAATATTACAGTAAGAGACGATATTAATTTAATACCGGAAGTAGATTTCGCTATTGATCTTGGGCCAGATATAATTGTGTGCGATATTGAAGAGGTTGTACTAGATGTTGCTGCGCCTAACGTGCCTAACATAACCTATCAATGGTTTTTAGATGGCAATGCAATTGCTGGTGCAACAAACGGTGTTTACACAGTTACTTCACCTAATGAAGGTTTGTATTCTGTAGAAGTTACAGATAATATGACTTGTTCCTACAGCAATGAAGTTAACGTTAGTTTTATTCCATCACCAGTAGTAAATACGCCGCCGCCTTATAAAATATGTGATACAGACGACACAAATGATGGATTGGCGATTTTTGATCTATCTGATCAACAATTCCGTGACACTATATTACAAGGCCAACCCTTTATGATCGATTTCTTTTTAACAGAAATTGCTGCCGAAACAAATCAAGATCCATTACCTACAAATTATTCCAATACTTCAAATCTTCAAATTATCTATGCGCGCATCACTGGCAGTAATGGCTGCTTTGTAACGGTTCCTGTAACTTTGCAAGTTGTTGACAACTTTAAAGTTGATCTAGGTAGCGATATAGAGACCTGTAATAATGTTGACGATATCGTTCTTGACGCTAATCCAAACGGTTTGAGCAATCTTACGTTTCAATGGTTTTTGGAGGGCAATGCAATTGTAAATGCTACAATGTCTACCTATACAATTACTTCTGCTACATCGGGAACTTATTCAGTTGAGGTTATGGTTGAAAATCTGTGTACTTCTATCGATGATATTGTAATAATATTTTTTGAGAATCCTACGGCGAACGAGCCGCAGCCCTACTTTATTTGCGATGATGAAAGTATAGACGGCATTGCTACTTTCAATTTAGCTTCTCCACAGTTTCAAAACGAGATCCTGCAGGGACAGAGTGGGGCAATAACCTTTTTTCTTTCGGAAGTATTGGCGATCGAAGGTGAAGATGTACTTCCAATCGATTATGAAAATGTCACAAATCCACAAGTTATTTATGCTAGAATAACAACAGATGCAGGATGTTTTGATACAATACCTGTTACTTTGAGAGTTATAGAAGGTTTTGATGAAAATCTTGGTGCGGATATAAGTTCGTGTCTCGAAGATAACATCTTTTTAGATGTTTCTTCAGATACGCCAAATCTTACATATCAATGGTTTTTGAATGAAAATCCTATTTTTAACGCAACCGATCCTACCTATACTGCAGTGAGACCAAATTCTGGTACATATACCGTAGAAGTTGTCGCTGAAGGTTTGTGTAATTATTCTGAAAGTATAAATATTACATTTTTGCAAACACCAATCGCAAATATGCCACAACCGTTTGAATTGTGCGATATAGATGGCGTTGATGACGATTCTACGGTTTTCGACCTAAATGACGCGCAGCTTTCACAAGAAATTCTACAAGGTCAGAATTCGACATTGCAGTTTTTCTTTACGCAAGCCGAAGCAGATATTGGTGAAAATCCGTTACCTGCAGATTATCCCAATATTTCAAATCCGCAGATTATTTTTGCTCGTGTTATAGATCCAGTAAATCAATGTTTTTCAACAGTTCCCGTTACTTTAGTGGTTAAGGGATATTTGAATGTAGATATTGAAAATGTATATCGGATCTGTATTGATAAAAATGATACCGTAGTAGGCGAGGAAGAAGGCGAACCTTCGCCAGTACTTATAGATACAGGTCTAATAGGATCTCAGTATAGTTTTATTTGGCAATTAAACGGCACTGATATAATTGGCGAAACAGGATCTTTTATAATTCCAAGTGAGGCAGGCGAATATTCTGTTACGGTTATGGATAATGATTTGGGCTGTTCTGCCACAGATAGTGCCACGGTAAATGCTTCTTCAGCACCCTTTACTTTTAATGCAGAAGTTGTAACAAACGCATTTTCAGAAAACCCAACTATTGAAGCGAGTGCAGACGGCTTAGGTGATTATATGTATCAATTGGACGATGGTAATTTTCAAGATAACGGCACGTTTACAAATGTGTTAGACGGCTCACATACGGTTACGATAAAAGACGCAAACGGTTGCGGAAGCGTTGTTATTGATCTCTTAGTCGTGGATTATCCAGATTTTATGACACCTAATCAAGATGGTTTTAACGATCGATGGAATATTACAGGTATATCCGAACTAGATCCTAGTGCAAAAATCTACATCTTTGATAGATTTGGTAAATTATTAAAACAACTTGATCCATCTGGGAATGGTTGGGATGGTACCTTTGGAGGGAGGCTACTTCCTTCTAGCGATTATTGGTTCCGTGTTGAATTTACCGAAGATGGAATATCAAAGGAATTTAAAGGCCACTTTACTCTAAAGAGATAACGCAGCTTAAAAGCCGATGGAAAATAAACCCCATCGGCTTAAGAACAAGTATTTTTAAAGGTTTATTCCGAGTGTAAATACCACATTGCTGTAGACACTATTTATGTTAGCGAAACTATTATCTGCTAGACCAGGTATTTGTTCTTTTCTAGATTGCTCAGCTCTAGAATAAGAAATATCGAAGTTATAGTAACGATATTTATAGCCTAAGCCTAAACTATATCCATTTAGGTCACCTAATTTAGAGGTATCATTATAAGGTGATTCTTCAAACCTATATCCGCCCCGAAAACTTATGTTATTTAATCTATATTCTCCACCTAAGCGGTAGGTTGATGCTCCTTGTAATGAATTTTCTATATTGTTGTTTAATACGATAAATAGTGGATCATTTTTAGGGCTAAACGCTGTGTTTCCATAATCTTTATAAGAATAATCGAAGCTTAAAAGACCGGTTGTTCCAAGAACTAAAGCTCCACTTGCATTGAGTTTTCCCGGTGTTCGTAATTCATATTCAGGAAAAATATTTATAATATCAGGAGATATAATTTCTGTAATAGCTTGGCCATCTATATTTCTTCTGGATTGTAAGGATTGAGAAGTTTCTTCAGAAATCGTATACCAAGTAGGCGTATCGTAGGTGAGTCCCAAACGAATATTATTCAATTTATATATAGCGCCAATTTGTGTACTGAACCCTGAACCATATACAAATAAATTATTTTGAAAACCAACACGATCTACGATACTCGCTTCATTTTCGTTACTTTCAAACAGGAAGTTTGAGCGTTGGTAATCGATGGCGTGTATATTTAAATTTATACCTAAATATAGATTTTCTGTATATTGGGTCGCAAAATTAATTGCATATTTACTATTATATCCTTTTGAAACTGAAGAAAATTCTTGATTAAAACGATTTCCAGAAATATTAGAAACATATTGTGTGTTTGATGGGTTCTCGGCGTCTAATGGATCGATTATAAAACCTAGATAGCCTAGGTACGCATTTTGCGCAAATGTCCCAAAACGTTCGCCCAAATAAGAGTATTCTCCTGCTTTTAGTTCATTAAGTTGCACTCCATTGGCTTGACCAACAAAAAAATCTGCGATCGAATTGTCGCCATTACCTTTTAAAAATAAATCATCGTCGTGATTTTTTACATTTTCAAAATTCAGACCAAAACTGAATTTTTTCCATGGCGAATCTGGATTATCGTTATGATTAACAAATACACCTCCAAGTTGATTAAAATTTAAATCGGTTTGAGCCGAGCTTGTTCGATTATTAAAATATGATGTATCATTGTCAGTATCTAAAACAGATAATGAAACTCCAACAAAATTATCTATAAATACAGCGCTTCCCGCAGGATTGATTCCAATTGCGGAAAGATCGCCACCCAAAGCACCAAAAGCACCGCTCATTGCATTAAAGCGAGCAGTGCCATTTGTTGACTCAATGCCATAACGAAGGGCATCATTTAGATTTTGGGCCTTGATTTGAGGGCAAAAAAAGACTGCGATGATTAAGAAAAAAAATCTTTTCATTTCAATAAAGTTATTTTTTAGGAGAAACCAATTTATCTTCCGCCACCACGTCGTCCACTACTTCTACTGCCGCCACCGCTTGAACGTGTGGGAGAAGAAGATCTCATAGTTCCACTAGATCTAGATGGTGAGGAACTTCGGGCTCTTGTATTATTGCTCCTATTGTTACTTCTTGTTGATCTGGTAGGAGTAGCAGATCTTGTAGGCGTGTTGCTACGAACTGCACGAGTAGGATTATTTGATCGTGTATTTGAGCTCGATCTAGTCGTAGATCTAGTTGGGGTGCCATCTATCCTAGAACTTCTAAAAGAGCGTGTTGTATTTGAACTTCTTCTGGTATTTTGATTACTCCTTCTAATTGATTCAGATCGAGAATACGTATTGCTACGTGTGGTAGCCGAACTTCTATTTTCTCGAACATCAGTACTTCTTCTTCCGCGATTAGAAGAGTAGCCATTGTAACCGTTGTAACCATTATTATAGCCATTATAACCATTATTGTAGCCGTGGTGTCCATATCCATATCCATAATAACCACCGTAAAATGGGTTTCCAAAACCGTAGTAGCCACCATAGAACGGGTTTCCATAACCATATCCACCATAATAAGAACCGAAACCTAAACTCCAAAATGGTTGATAATAACCACCGTAGCCGTAGTGAGGATATCCAAATCCTCCATAACCAAAACCGCCATATCCATAACCTCCGTAACCATAACCTAAGTTATTTCCATAGATATTTACTGTAACATTATCTGGATTGCTTCCCCAAGCAGCATTTTGGTTATAATCGTTTTCTTCAATTACAACGTAACCATCTTCGTCCAAATATTCAGTGGTAGAATATGCTTCGATATCTGTAAAGATTGCTCCCTCGTCAGGTAACTCATCGTATGCATTATCCTTGGACTGGAAATACTGTTTGTAATACGTTGATGTTGGTCGTGGTGAATCAGAATCGTAAGCATCATTATTACTATAGATTCCGTCATTATTAATATAACCATCATTGTTGTAAGATCCGCAAGAGGTCATTAACAATCCTATAAAACCAGCAAAGACCAGTTTAAAGGTGTTGGGTTTGAGTATATAGTTTGGTATCATATCGGGAGTGTTTTAATTGTTGGACATTATAAAAATAAGTAGTTTTGTCCCTAACTACTAATATTTAACAAAGGTGCAACATTTGTGCCAAACTTCATATATGGCTAAGAACTTAACTACCCGAGAAGAAGACTATTCTAAATGGTATAATGAACTGGTTATCAAGGCCGACCTTGCTGAGAATTCTGGTGTTCGTGGCTGTATGGTTATTAAGCCTTATGGTTACGCAATTTGGGAAATGATGCAAGCAGAACTTGATAGGATGTTTAAAGAGACAGGTCATCAAAATGCATATTTCCCTTTATTTATACCTAAATCGTACTTTAGCAAAGAGGCTAATCACGTAGATGGATTTGCAAAGGAATGCGCTGTAGTGACACATTATCGTTTAAAAAATGATGAAGATGGAAATATTATAGTTGATCCTGATGCGAAGTTGGAGGAAGAACTTATCGTAAGACCAACTTCAGAAACAATAATTTGGGATACGTACAGAAAATGGATCCAATCTTATCGTGATCTTCCGCTTTTAATCAATCAATGGGCGAATGTTGTGCGTTGGGAAATGCGTACACGTCTTTTTCTTCGCACTTCAGAATTTTTGTGGCAAGAAGGCCATACTGCACACGCTACTAAGATAGAGGCTATTGAAGAGGCAGAGCAAATGATGAATGTTTATGCAGAATTTGTCGAAAATCATATGGCGGTACCTGTAGTTAAGGGTATTAAAACCGAAAGCGAACGTTTTGCAGGCGCACTCGAGACTTATTGTATCGAGGCATTGATGCAGGATGGTAAAGCATTGCAAGCAGGTACCAGTCACTTTTTGGGTCAGAACTTTGCAAAGGCATTCGATGTTAAGTTCAATACTAAAGAAGGAACACAGGAATACGTCTGGGCGACATCTTGGGGCGTTTCAACACGATTGATGGGCGCTTTGGTTATGACACACAGCGATGATAATGGTTTGGTTTTGCCTCCTAAACTTGCTCCGCATCAAGTAGTTATAATACCTATCTATAGAAATGACGAGCAGTTTGATGCCGTAAGCGAAGTGGCTAAAAATTTAATGAAAGAATTAAGAGCAAAAGGACTGCGCGTAAAGTTTGACGATCGTGACACTCAAAAACCAGGTTGGAAATTCAATGAATATGAATTAAAAGGTGTCCCTGTTCGTATTGCTATTGGCCCCAAAGATATTGAAAATGGAACTTTTGAAGTGGCTCGTCGTGATACCTTGACAAAAGAAATTCTTTCAAAAGAAATAATTGTAGATCATATTCAAACTTTGATGGAAGAAATTCAAACAAATTTGTTTGACAAAGCAGAAGAATACCGGAAGCAACATATTACACAAGTTGATACTTATAAGGAATTCAAAGAAGTGCTGAAAAATAAGGGTGGATTTATCTCAGCGCACTGGGATGGCACTTCAGAAACAGAGGAGAGAATTAAAAATGAAACAAAAGCAACAATTCGATGTATTCCCTTAAATATGGAAAAGGTAGTTGGTACCTGCGTTTTCAGCGGAAAACCTTCTGAAGGAAGAGTGCTTTTTGCAAAGGCATATTAATTATTTTGAAAAAATTTTGAATAGGATTTGCAACATTGTAAAAAAGTTGTATTTTTGCATCCGCATTTAAAAATAAATGGTCCGTTCGTCTAGGGGTTAGGACGCCAGGTTTTCATCCTGGTAACAGGGGTTCGATTCCCCTACGGACTACAAGTTAAA
>Ga0115567_10005475_pt1 | contig 12310 bp, 9 predicted proteins | sample COGITO_mtgs_1204_2_FD_88679 | JGI IMG/M metagenome (GOLD analysis project Ga0115567, IMG submission 88679) | Pelagic marine microbial communities from North Sea - COGITO_mtgs_120412 | ecosystem: Environmental > Aquatic > Marine > Epipelagic | place: Germany:Helgoland, sampling site Kabeltonne...
CGTAGTTGAGCTAATTCACCCCATCGCGATGGACGAAGGCTTACGCTTCGCAATCCGTGAAGGTGGCCGTACTGTAGGTGCTGGTGTAGTTGCCAAAATCCTATAAGTAACTAGCTTACTTATCCAAAAAGGTCACCTCGGTGGCCTTTTTTTATACCTGCAGCAAAGTAATTACTAATGAATAGATAAAAACAAAGATTTTGAACCACAGGGGCGCTGAATACACAGAGTAAAAATAGAGAAAAGAAAACTAAATCTCAAAAAATTGTAATTCTGGGTGAACTTAACACTTTGAGGTGAAAGATTAAAATAATGGCTGATAAAAACAGTCGTTTTTTGGTAAATTAGACAAAACATAAATTGGGAAAGAATACATGCAATACAGCGTGTTAGGAAGTAGTGGCGAAAATGTATCTAGAGTGTGCCTAGGTAGTATGACGTGGGGGTTACAAAACTCGCAATCGGAAGCAAACGAACAAATTGAATACGCTTTAAGCCAAGGCGTGAATTTTATTGATACTGCCGAGCTATACCCAGTTCCACCTTCTGGAGACAAGTACGGCGGGACAGAGATTATAATTGGCAATTGGTTAGCTCAGAATCCCACACGTCGTAAAGAGCTGATCGTCGCCAGTAAAATAGCCGGTCCGGGTTTGTCTTATATCCGCGGCGGCGCAAAAATTAGTGGTGAAAGTGTTGTTGCAGCAGTTGATGCCTCGTTAGGGCGTTTAAAAACCGACTATATCGATCTTTTTCAATTACATTGGCCCAATCGGATGTCTCCTCATTTTGCCAAACATTGGCCGGGTAAAGTCAAATTTACCAGTGTTGATACTGATCATGAAAGCAAACAGATGTTGGAGATCCTTCAAGCCTTAGATAGTTGTGTTAAAGCCGGGAAAATACGTTTTTGTGGTTTGTCTGATGATACCCCTTGGGGGATCAACACCTACCTTAAATTAGGCCAGCAATATGCTTTGCCTAAGATGGTGTCGATTCAAAATGAGTTTAGTTTGCTACATGCCAAAGATTGGCCGTATTTAATTGAGAATTGTGTGCGCGAAAATGTGGCTTATCTGCCTTGGTCACCATTGGCAGGTGGCGTATTAAGTGGCAAGTATTTAGATGGAAAGATGCCTGCTGGCAGTCGCTGGACCTTTGAGCAAAGAAACGGAATTTTCCGCGACACACCAGCTACTCATGCGGCGACGGCAAAATATGTGGATATCGCTAAAACTTATAAGCTTACTCCCTCACAACTAGCATTGGCTTGGTGTGACCAAGTAGACGGCGTGACTTCGACTATCATTGGTGCTACTAGCATGGCTCAATTAAAAGAAAATATAGCAGCATTTGACAGTCCATTACCGGAGGATGCTCTGCAATCCATTCATCACGTTTTTAAACAGCACCCTGTGCCTTTTTAACGATTACGCCGCTAACAAAGCGATCACTGGCTGCAATTACAAATTGATGCAAGTGTTCGCTTTGTATTAGTTGGGATTTATTTTATCCTGCTTTAAACTCACAAAAGAAGAACTTACTCATTATGTTGCTTAAAAATAAAACTGTTGTTTACGCCTCTGCCTTTTTCACCCTATTGTCGTTCAATGTGCAAAGCACCATAGTAGAAATTCGCACTTCCCTTGGTCCTGTGGAAGTCAATTTATTTGATAATACCACGCCTCAAACTGTGGATAATTTTTTGAGTTATGTGAATTCAGGCGCCTACGCAAGTAATGTAGTACATAGGTCTATCAGCGGCTTTATCGTACAAGCGGGAGGCTTTCAATATACCGGGCCGATAACAGGTAGTTTTACCCTAGATCCAGTGGGAAAGGACCCTGCGGTAGTAAACGAGCCTAAGTTCTCTAATGTTCGCGGCACTATTGCTATGGCAAAATCAAGTAATCAAGCCAACAGTGCTACATCTGAATGGTTTATTAATTTAGCCGATAACAGCGCAAACCTAGACAGGCAAAACAGCGGTTTTACCGTGTTTGGGCAAGTGACAACAGCTGAGGGAATGCAAGTGATCGACGCTATTGCCGCACTGAACCGATTGAGTGCTGGTGCTTTTACTGATTTACCTATTCGTGATTATACCCAAGCAGATGTGGATAACGATGAACCCATTACCGATGATAATTTGGTGGTTATTTCTGACATAGTAATCACTGATCAGGCGGTTGATACCGCAGCTAACCTCAACCCAGTTGCGAATACTTTAATTAATAAACCAACTGGTGGTAATTCTGATTCTGGTGGAGGAGGTGCGTTTGGCTGGTTATTGCTGTTAGGCTTGGGCCTATTGCAAAAAAGCAGAATGTTGAAAAGTTAAATTCGCCATAACTAAATTAAGCGTTAGTGCTTAATTGTGATAGTTCTGTGAGGATTTATCCCCGTCGCCCGCTCATACTAGAATTACTTATTATGAAAGGGCGTAAACCATGTTTTTATGCGACACAAAATCCTTCTACTCTACGTTAATCATTATAGCGTTTTTAACGGGTTGTGGTGGTTCAGGCTCTAACGGCTCTGAGCCAATCACAGCGCCACAAACCTCGCCCCCCACTCCTATTATATTACAAGGTATATTTGTTGACTCAGCAGTTGGTGGCTTGACTTATACCACTGCCACTCAATCAGGCATGACAGACGTTGAAGGTCAGTTTTCTTACGTTGCAGGTGAACAGGTTGTTTTCTCTATAGGTGATATCCAATTTCCACCTGTAGAAGGGCAAGAGATGATATCGCCTCTGGATGTATTCGCCGTCACCACAACCGATGATGTGCGTGTGAGTAATATGGCTCGCCTGTTACAAACGTTAGATGAAGATGGCATGCCAGGCAATGGCATTCGCATTACTGCTGAGGCGCATAATCAAGCAACTGGTGTGATAGTCGATTTTGCCTCTGACCAATTTGAACAGCAAGTGGCAGATGTGGTGGCTAATGCCGGGGCTGCTTATACCTCTTTGATTAGTGTGCAAAGTGCTATTCAACATCTCAATTTAGCCCTAGGCAACACAGTTAGTACTCGCACTTGTGCATCTGATTCAACAAAAATGGGCTACACAGGGACATTTTCGACGCTAGCGCACAATGTATCAGGTCGCGCCACTGTGATTGATAACTGCCGCTTAGAAATTACTATGTTCAACTTTGATGGTGCCGCGCCTAATGTAAGATTTTATGCAGGTGTGAATGGTAACTTTGCTGACGCCGAGGCGTTTGGCATAGGTGATAGAATCGACGGCCGAAATTATTCGAACGAAACACTTGTTTTAGAATTACCCGCAGGCAAGTTTGTTGACGACTTTGATAGCTTAAGTGTGTGGTGTGTTGAATTTAGCGCAGACTTCGGGAATTTGCGCCTAGCAGCGCCCTAGTTTTTCGAATACTCATTCAAAAAGGCCTTGTAAGCGTCCTTACAAGGCCTATATTTTTTGTAGAATTATTTTATTTCAATCAGTTCAACATCAAACAGCAATGTTGCGTCTGGGCCGATAACTTGACCACTGCCTTTTGATCCATAGGCCAAATCAGAAGGAATGGCGAGTTCAAATTTGTCACCTACATTCATCAGTTGTAATGCTTCTACCCAACCTGGAATCACGCCCGTTACTGGGAACTCAGCAGGTTCGCCTCTTGTGTATGAACTATCGAATTCAGTACCGTCAATCAGTGTGCCTTTGTAATGTACAACAACTGTATTTTCAGAAGTTGGCATTTCGCCTTCACCGGATACGACTTCTTTATACTGCAAACCGCTTTCTGTCACTTCTACGCCATCTTTTTTAGCGTTGGCTTCAAGATACGCTAGTCCGTCAGCTTTATTTTTGTCACTTGCTGCTTGTTGAGCCAGTTGCTGCTTTTCTTGGGCTTGTTGTTGAACTGTTGCAACGGCTTCTTGTATTTGTTCCTGAGATAAACGTGACTCCGTGCCAGCCATCACATCTTTGACAGCCATAGTGAATGCGCTAACGTCTAAAGTGAGTTCATCACGCTTAAATTGACCGGCTAAGTTTGTGCCTACTATATAACTCAGTTTTTGCTCAAGACCGGCTAAAGCGGGATCTGTTGCACCATCGGTTGTGGCCTCTGGAACTTCTGCAGTTGTAGTTTCTGGAGTTTCCGTTTTATCATTGCCACATGCAGCTAGAAATAAAGAAGATGCCGTCAATAAAGCAAGAGTGTTTAATTTCATATATTTTTCCTATATTTAGATGAGATTAATGGGAGTGGTTAAACTGACCTACTAATTAAAAAATCATAAAGAGCAGAATTACCAAAGCTATAGTTACAATATGGTTGCAAGCCACAGTATTCAAGCCTGAATCAGTAGATAAGATCAAAAAAGCCCCATTAACCAAAATTAATGGGGCTTTTTAAGTCGTTAGACGTTGTTACTTCTTAGCAGCAGCGTTACGTTCTTTGGTTTCTGCAATGACTTTCTCTGACACATTTTGTGGACAAGGGCTGTAATGTGAGAATTCCATAGAGAACTGACCACGACCAGACGTCATAGTACGTAGGCTTCCGATATAACCAAACATTTCTGAAAGAGGAATATCAGCTTTAACGCGCACGCCAGTTACACCGGCTTCTTGGTCTTTGATCATGCCACGACGACGGTTTAAGTCACCAATAACGTCACCAACGTGATCGTCAGGCGTAAACACATCAACTTTCATGATAGGTTCAATCAACTGAGGACCAGCCTTAGGGATTGATTGACGAAACGCGCCTTTAGCCGCAATTTCAAAGGCAATTGCTGATGAATCCACTGCGTGGAATCCACCGTCGTATAATTCAACTTCAACGTCTAATACTGGGAAGCCAGCTAGTACACCCGTATCCATCATGCTCTTGAAGCCTTTTTCAATAGCAGGGAAGAATTCTTTTGGTACGTTTCCGCCAACAACCTTAGAGGTAAATGTAAAGCCAGTATTGGCTTCGCCAGGCTTAATGCGATAATCAATTTTACCGAATTGACCAGAACCACCAGATTGTTTCTTATGGGTATAAGAATCGTCAATTTCTTTAGTGATGGTTTCACGGTAAGCCACTTGAGGCTCACCTACTATCAGGTCAACGCCGTAAGAACGTTTCAGGATATCAACTTTGATATCTAAGTGAAGTTCACCCATTCCTGATAGGATAGTTTCGCCAGAATCTTGGTCAGTTTCAACACGGAAAGTAGGATCTTCAGCAACCATCTTACCGATAGCAATACCCATTTTCTCAGTTGAACCTTTATCTTTAGGGGTAACAGAGATAGAGATTACTGGCTCAGGGAATACCATAGCTTCTAAGATGATAGGATCTTTTGGATCACATAAAGTGTGACCAGTTTGCACGTTACCTTTCATACCCACGATAGCGATGATATCACCAGCTTGTGCAGAACTCAGTTCGTTACGATCATCTGCTTGCATTTCACACATACGGCCTACACGCTCAGTTTTACCTGTAGCAGCGTTAAGGATTGTATCGCCTTTCTTAAGTGTACCTGAGTAGATACGTACGAAAGTAAGGGAACCAAAACGGTCATCAGTAATTTTAAATGCTAAGGCTTTGAATGTTTCTTTCGCGTCAACAATTGCAAACTTACCGTTTGGCTCACCTTCTTCATCTGTTAGAGGTTGAGGATCAACGTCTGTAGGACAAGGTAGGTAATCAACCACGGCGTCAAGAATGTTTTGCACACCTTTGTTTTTGAACGCAGAACCACAGTAAGTCGGGAAGAACTCCATAGTACGCGTACCTTTACGGATACAACGTTTGATTTCATCAATAGATGGCTCGTCGCCTTCTAGATATTTTTCCATCAGATCATCGTCTTGACCTAATGCTTCTTCAAGCAACATTTCACGGTATTCTTCTACTTTATCAACCATGTCCGCAGGGATATCAGTGATTTCGTAGTTTTCTGGAAGGCCAGTGTCATCCCAGATGTATGCTTTACGTGTTAGCAGGTCAACCACACCAACAAAATCATCTTCGATACCGATAGGCAGAACCATGATCAATGGGTTAGCACCCAGTACCTTTTTAGTTTGAGCAACAACGCGGTAGAAATCAGCACCCATACGGTCTAATTTATTGACGAAGATAATACGCGCAACTCTTGAGTCATTCGCATAACGCCAGTTAGTTTCTGATTGAGGTTCAACCCCACCAGAACCACAAAATACGCCGATACCGCCGTCTAGTACTTTAAGTGAACGGTATACTTCAACTGTAAAGTCAACGTGTCCAGGAGTATCGATAACGTTAAAACGGTGATCTTTCCAGAAACAACTTACTGCTGCTGACTGGATAGTAATACCGCGCTCGGCTTCCTGTTCCATGAAATCGGTAGTGGATTCGCCGTCATGTACTTCACCAGTCTTATGTATTTGACCAGTCAATTTAAGGATTCTTTCTGTAGTAGTCGTTTTACCCGCGTCAACGTGGGCAAAAATACCGATGTTTCTGTACTTTGCTAAATCTGTCATTATTCCAACTTCAGTATGAGTAAAAATTGCGCAGGATTATACAAGATATTTTAACTGGATGCCGAATTTCTTTTGTATATAAATCAAGAAATTAAAAACTGTGACGATTTTAGTGTGTTGTTTCTATTAAATTTTAAAGCGAAGAACAGAAAACAGAGGGAATTCCTATGTTTCTATAGGGTATTATTTTTGACTCGCATTTTGCCTACGGATAGCCAATGCTACTGCAACACCAAAAACAACATGGCACAAGCGCTTGGAACACTGGCATTAGCCGGTGGGTCAATATCTACATCGCTTTGTGAGATTTAGCGCTACAGCCACAACACATTGCGACGCACTGGTTAATATTAACTCATTGGCATGACACGATTACGGCCTAAACGTTTTGCTTCGTAAAGTTGTTTGTCGGCTTTTTCGATAAGAGCGAGTGGATTCATGCCTTTTGTCAGTTCTGCCACCCCAAACGAGGCCGCAATATCGCCAAGTGTTTCACCGGTACGCTTGTCTTTCACGCCTATCTTTTCAATTGCCTTACGCATCGATTCAGCCATGCTTCTTGCTTTAGCAAGGTTTGAGTTAGGCACAATAATAGCGAATTCCTCACCGCCAAAGCGAAAAGCTTGTGCGCCGTCTCGACAGGTTGCTTGGAGCTTTTTGGCGGTCGCTTTTAATACTAAGTCACCCATGACATGACCGTAGTTGTCATTGATTTTTTTGAAGTGATCAAGGTCAACTAACATCAGACATACATTGGGTTTTAAAGAGTGAGTCGCCAATTCTTCATCAAAATAACGTCTATTACATAGTCCTGTTAACGCATCATACAATGCATCTTGTTGGCTTTGTTCCAACTGGCCTCTGAGGGCTTCAATTTCATGTTGTGCATCAGATAGAGCTGCATTGAAACTTATGGTGGTACGCCTGATTTTTTGGGTGTCTTTGACTAAATTACGCACTAATGCCATGACTTCTTCTACCGACAGTCCTTCTTTTTCGACTTTAGCTAAGTCATCAACACAAGTGTCCATGGTTTCTTTAAAACTGGTGGTTTCTGAGCGTGTATCTTTAAGTGATTGCGACAGCTCAACCAGCATGGCCTCCACAGACTGGCGTAATTCCCACGCAGAGACTTCTTCACTTTCGGCTAGGTAATTACGATATAACTCTTTAGTTTTTAGCTCAGAAAATTGCATGTTGTTATCTAAAACATGGTCAATGGCGGTTTTTAACTCAGGAGATTCATTAGAAACGTAGGTGTACCAAAGTGCATAGTTAGTAGGAATAGCAGAAATTTTATGCTTCAACATAAGTGGGATGGTTTGTTTTAACGTTGCGAAAGATTTTTCTAAATTATTATCTGCCATCTTCATTATCCTAATTAGCGCATACAGCTAGTTTACACAAAATAGTCGCAATGCAAGAATAAAAACCGTTATCATCGTTTTACATTTGATTCAGTTTCAACATGGGGAAGGACAATATGATCAAGAAGGCTATAGCAGTTATTATAGGCACAGCAATACTGAGTACATTTTCAGTGTCTGCAGAACCCGCCAAATCAGCGAAACAAGCTAAAGACGTAACAGAGTTTAGACAAGCAATTTTAACATTAGTGAAGAGCAATGTAGGAGCTTTAGGCGCAATGAACAAAGGTGCTATCCCATTTGATGCACAAACAATGCAAACCAATTCAATGCGTATTGAACAATTGTCCTTGATGTTAGAAGACTATTTCTCCACTGACACAAGCGGATTTGATGTTGATACTGCAGCGTTAGACAAAATTTGGGCAAATAAGGCCGACTTTAAAGACAAAATAAGTGCTTTGACTGCCGCTGCAAGCAATCTTAACAAAGTTGCTAAAGCGGGTGATGAAAGTCAGTTTAAGCCGGCGATTGGTCAACTGTTCAAAAGTTGCAAAGGTTGTCACGACAATTATAAAGAAGATTAATATTTAGTAGTAATAACCGTCTTCTATTGGAGGCGGATTTATTTCTACCAACCAATAAACAAATATCGCAACTAAACACATGATCAAAATAGCCTTAATAAGTTGAGAATGTTGGATACCCTCTTTTTCTGCTATCGCTTTTTTACCATTTAGCATTGGTCCTGTAAGATTCTGTTTAAGAAAAATCAAGTACCACCCTATCGCAATCAAATGCAACCCAATAATAGCTAATAGCACATCAAATATATTATGATGTAGCCATTGCATATATTCCTGTAAATCGGCGTTAGCATTGGCGTAGTAGGGCCCTGAATAAACAATTTCGTCTGTTGTAAACAAGCCACTTACCGCCTGTAGGCCTACTAATATTATAATTGCAGGTAATATCAGCCCACCTACAGAATTATGGCCCACACTAAAACTATGCTGTTTAGAAGTCACACTTTTCAAATAAGCCAACATTGTCTTTGGGCCTGCAATAAAACTACTAAATTTAGCGTATCGGGTGCCAACAAATCCCCATATTAAGCGGAAAATAATCAGTCCTAAGGTAAAATATCCAATATAAAAGTGAATATCCATGGCATCTTCTAACACTTCAGCCGTTAACCATTGCCCAAACAGACAGAGCACTAATAACCAGTGAAATAATCGAACGGGAATATCCCAAATTAGATGTTTTTTCATGTCGAGTTTTCTCCCTTAAGCTGACGAATAATCATCGAATTCTCAGGGCATCTATTGTGCATCAATCAATAAACCATCGGCAATAAATTGTGCGCCATGGTCAAAGTTTATTTTGCTGGTGGTACGAGGTAGCGAAGGAATAAATATGCAGACCACATGGGCCTGCATATTTTTGTAGACTATTTTGAGGTGCGTAATTTTTCGGTTATTGGCTTTTCATCGAAGCGGGCACAATCACAATAGACTCAGGAGCTGTATAACTGATACTCAAATCAGGGCTGATATCACCACCGATGCTACTGATAATATCATCAAATCGCATAATGAGATTATTTGATTTCTCTGCGACATATAGGTCAGAACCGGTATACATAATATCCACAGGATTGCCTAAGTTGGTATTCGCACCTGCTATGCTTACCGCTATATCAGTTAATCCAGAGGCATTGCCAGCATTACTTAAGACGTATATTTTGCCATCCGTAATATCCGCAGCACTACCCACATCCGAAACGATAAGCGAGTCGCTTAAAGAGTCGTAATCAATGCCATGTATGTTACTTGGTGCAACCACAGCCAAACCTGACATTGCGGGTGTAATGGTGCGGTCTTCGGCGGCAATACTGGTGACACCCGCATTCATTTTCGCGACTACCTGATCAAATACCGCAATAGTGCCATTGGTAAGTGCAACAAAAGCTTTATCAGTATGGGCATCGTAGTCAACATCCCAAGGGCGAGCTAGACCGCTGGCGGTCAACGTCAATAGGGGGGCGACGTCGCCTGACGCACAAGATGAGTAAATCATAATGCCAGGTGTTGTTGCATTATTTTCTGCCACAAAAATTAAGCCGTCAGCGGATGATACATCTATGCCCTTGGGCGATACCAATCCAGTGTTTGCTCCTTCTATGGTGCGATCGTAAGACGTATTGAATGTAGCGGCTGCACGATTAGTCGCCACTTTGGTCGCAATGAGTACTCCTACCGCATTACCGTCATAAGTTGCATAAGCGTTTCCAGCGGCATCAAGCGTCATGCTTTCTTGGGTCATACTGGTGTCATAACTGGTTTGTTGGCTGGTTAATGCTGCATTAAAGCTTCCCAGCATATTGCTTGTTGCTCCCACTGAGGAAGGATTACTCGATACCACAACCCCTAAAATAGGCATGTTGCTATCAATGCTGTCAGAGGCGTCTTGTCCGTCAAAGCTGTTTTTGATTGCAACCAATGATTCTGGTGCGGTAGTTGGTGTACTTAAATCCGGGGTAATATCGCCACTTGGACCACTAAATATATTTGAAAACACTAAAATGGCGTTATTCGATTTTTCAGCCACCCGCAAATCTGTTCCATTTAAGATAATATCAACCGGATTTCCCAAGGTCGAGTTAGGACCTGAAATAGAGCGAGCAACGCTAACATTACCATCAACTGATGAAGCGTTATTGATGACAAATATACTGCCGTCGCTTGGATCTGATGCACTGCCCACGTCAGATAGGACTAACCTATCTGTGGACGCATCGTAAACAATACCGTGAATATTCACTGATATTTGCGTCAAAGCATCATCGCTCGGTGTAATGGTGCGCGGTGCCGCAGGACTAAAATCGTTTGCGATATAGTTGTCATATACCGAAACATTGCCGTTGGTTAATGCAACAAAGAGGCGATCATTTATTTCGTCGTAGAATAGATCCCACGGCTTTGCATCCGTCATGGTCGTTGCGACGGGTGCAACGTTTCCTGCTGCTTGATTACCATAAACACCTATCTGTGAGGCGTTAAAGTCGGCTACAAATATTAATCCCATTTTTTCTGATATGTGGATCCCTTTTGGGTTGACTAATCCAGTATTGCTACCAGTTAGTTCTCGGTCGATAGCGGTATCAAAATTATCATTATCAGCTCGTTGCATGATGTTACATACGGTACGCAAGCTACCAGAATTAACGTCCCCCGCTTGTACCATGTGACCTAGGGCGTTTATTTCTACACCTTCATTATTGCCTGAAGTGAAGGTTTTTAAGGTTGCGGCATTTTGGTTGATCACACTGGTGGTGCCTGAATTATCAGCGCCATTGTTTGATAAAATAAAATTAGCGGCGGCAAAACCTGGCGTACCATTTTGGCCATCGGATCCATCCATACCATTGGTTCCATCCATACCATCAGTGCCATTAACACCATCCATGCCATCATCGCCATTACAGGCGCTCAGACCAAGTAACAAAGCGATACTTAAAGCACTTAAAGTAAGGGGGGATTGAGTGGGGTTATTATTTAGTCGCATATTATGTTCCTTTTAGTTTTCTGCATGATATCTACCAACGAAAACAGGCTAACTCCCAACTAAAGAGAGTAACATTCGAGCCAATGATGGTCCTTAGAGATCACAACGATTAACTAATAAAATTGGATGCAGGTTTTACAAAATAGTATTGAAGGAATGAATGTTCGATAAAAATCAGCTTACACAATAAAAAATGGCGCATTTAATGCGCCATAAAGAAGTTTTGTATTTAAGTTAATGTACCCAATGATGCTTTTGTGCTTTTGCGTCAATTGCTTGCTGTGTGGCTTCGGGCATAAACAATTGGTTGTTTTGTTCGAAGAAAAAGGCTTTACGTTGTTTTTTGCTACCCACTTCATTCATGGTTGCCGCCTCATACACGCGACCATTTAGCACTGTGTATTCAACAAACTCACTACGGCGGATATCGCTGAGTACGTCGCCATCAATTACCATTAAATCGGCTAACTTACCCACTTCAATACTGCCTATTTGTTTGTCCATGCCTAAGTGAGTCGCACCGTCAATTGTGCCTCCTCGCAGTGCTTCCCAAGGGGTAAATCCCCCTGAATTCATTATCCATAATTCCCAGTGAGCGGCTAAACCCTCGCGCTGACCATGGGCCCCTATATGCACGCTTACGCCTTCGTCTCGTAATGTCTTCGCATATTCTGCGACAGCGACATGGTTGTACTGATTATCGGGGGCCTTAGGGCGTCTTATTGCGCGTTTGTCTACCAAAAAACTGGGGGTGTAGCGCATCAAACGTGGATTTTTCCACACTTCGGTTCTGTCATAGAAGTATTCTTCGCCCATCATGCCGCCATAAGAAACCACAAATGTTGGGGTGTAGCCAAATTTTGTGGCTGA
>Ga0115567_10005479_pt1 | contig 12307 bp, 7 predicted proteins | sample COGITO_mtgs_1204_2_FD_88679 | JGI IMG/M metagenome (GOLD analysis project Ga0115567, IMG submission 88679) | Pelagic marine microbial communities from North Sea - COGITO_mtgs_120412 | ecosystem: Environmental > Aquatic > Marine > Epipelagic | place: Germany:Helgoland, sampling site Kabeltonne...
GCCCTCAATGGGAAAAACGCTACAGACCATGGCGGGCGACCGCCATCGAATCAATCGGGCAATTGTCTCAAGGCCATTCTTTCCGAAACAGGTCCGTCAACTGGCGGAGTCGCTCTTGCAGCCCATCGCCGATGAGTTGCTCGACCGGATTGACCAGCAGTCACAAGTTGACCTGGTAGAGAGCTTCACCAGACCGTACCCTTTTACCGTGATTACCCGAATGCTGGGCATCCCGGTGGATGACGAATCGCGGTGTTTACGCTGGGCTCTGAAGTTGATCGATTACCCCTGGGATCCAGAGGGCGCGGTTCGGGCTCGGCACGAGTTTGCGGACTATATGTCACCCATCGTTGAAGAGCGACGGCGTAACCCTGGCGATGATGTGATTTCGCTGCTGGCAAGCTCCGAATTCGAAGGGCAGCAACTGACCAACGAGGAAATCTATTCTTTCCTGCGCTTACTTTTTCCCGCTGGGGCCGACACGACGTACAAGGTGGGTGGCAGCCTGTTTTACGCCATTCTGGCCGACCCCGCCATCAGGGCCCTGGCGCGGCAGAGCGATGAGTCGCGGGAAGCCATTGTTCAAGAGGCTCTGCGCTGGGAGCCTCCCACGGCGTTGTTGCCTCGCCGCTGCAGCAAGGACACCCATCTGGGTGGCGTTGCGATTCAACGGGACGACTGGGTTCTGTTTGGCATCAGCGGTGCTAACAGCGATCCCGATGTTTTCGATAACCCACGGCAGTTCAATCCCCTGCGCAGCGAGAAGAACCTGGCTTTTGGCCAGGGGCAGCATTTTTGTCTGGGCTCACATTTGGCCCGCAAGGAGTTGGAGGTGGCCATTGAAAGAGTGCTGAACCGCTATCCCGACATTCAGCTGGCAGCGGACAAGCCGGTGTGCATTAGTGGCGGAGTTCTGCGCGGAACCACACAGTTGTGGGTCAGACCATACGGCTGACTGTCGGTCTATCTACCTGCGCGCGCCGGTCCGGCGCGGTGGCTGCCGGGCAAGCCAATAGGTGAGGGAAATCGTGTTGCATCCCCGACAAGTACAGTAAAACAGACCTCGCGCAGGTATCCGGGTGCACGACTGAGAAATCAGCTGGATCGGAGTGGTGAGGCGCACAGCAGCCAGTAAACTTCCCCCTTTGCATACAGAGATGTCAGCAAATTTCGTTGGCATCTTCCGCGCTATCGCACAGCGAAAATAATAATTGGAAGGAGTGCAAGCTATGCCAGGCGGTTACTGGTTTTCCCCGAATCCCGACAAGGCGTGGGCAGAAAAATTCTTCCTCACCCTGATTCCATTCTGGTTTTGTTACAACCTGTTGATGGTTCAGATGGGCTGGTTGGAATCCGGTACGTTCTGGAACTTCATGCAGAACTTTTTGATGTGGTTTCCCTATTGCGTGCTGGTCCCCTGGATGCTGCGACGAAACAGCGGAGTGCCCTGGCGAGAAGCCTACTGGTTCAAATTCAATGTCTATATGTTCTGGTGGGTATTTCTTGCCACCTATTTTCACACTGAATATTTTTTTGAGGTGCTGGGATTGCGCTACCGTTTTGAAGAGGTGTCGCTGTATCTGGATTCGGCACTTGTCGGGCCGGAAGAGGCGACAGCGCTGCAAACATACCAGAAAGTGCCACCCTCCATGTACATGAACGCGATCGTGTTTTTCGCCGTCTATCACGTAACGGCAATTATTGTGATGCGCCGCATCAGGACCATGACGGATTCCTGGAATTCGGCTACAGGCCGATTTTTAGCATGGTGTGGGATCGTGGTGATCATCGCTTCATTTTGGGGATGGGGTGAAACCTATATGTACTTTGTTTTAATTTCCCATGGTGATGACCCTTCCGGTATAAACGTGTGGTATGAAAATCTCGACAACATGCTCCGGGTCGGTTCCTGGTTTTACGCACTCTATTTTGTCGTTTCGTTCCCGAATTTTTACCGTATGGACGAATCGGGCGATGGTGAGCGCTGGACTATAAAAAAAACCGTTGTTGAAGTATCCTTCGTTGGCATGATATCGCTGTTGTTGATCGATCTCGCGACCTGGGGTTTAAGGCTGGCGGATATTCGTGTCTACTGAGAAGGTGTGACTTGGCAGCGTGGTCATTTTACACAATTTCTGGAATTCCAGCCCCTTGAAATCTTTTCCAAGTCATTGACTGCAAAAATCGGGAGAGCAATATGATCGAAAAACTGCCTGAAAGCGAAGGGGCAACTATTGGCATCAAAGTATCCGGCAAGATATCTTCTGAAGAAGAGAATCGCTGGATAGAGATGTTCGATAAGCTGATTGAGCGGCACGGGGCGATTAATATACTGGTGTTGCTCGATGGCAAGGTTGACTTTGGGGTGGATGTTTTTTACGAAGATTTGAAGTGGACCTTGAAGCACCTTAAAAAAATGAACCGGCTTGCGGTTGTTTCTGAAAGCAAAGTGCTGGGATGGTTGATTGCAGCAGACAGTCCGTTTGGAAAACTGGCCGGTATTAGCGAGAAGCATTTTGAATCCAGTCAGCTGCAGGACGCCTGGCGTTGGGTGAAACAGTAACTGGATTGTTCTGGAATATTCATGACATCCATCCAGGAATAATGGTAACTGGCATTTGCTGCCCACAAAAATACTTGCGCCAAATACTCCGGACTGATCGGAGATCGGCGCCTTGTTTGCCATGGTAACCACAGCCCGTGGCTGCAACCCCGGCGACAGTTAGCCTCGTTATCTTTGCTATAATTCTATTCCATACAGATGTGCAAGCTGACAGCTATGAATCATGCTTCAAGCGAAATGAAGTTCTTTCTCTATGAGCAGGATATGCTTCGCTATTTGAACCGCGAATGCTACACCAGCCTTAATGAATGGCTGCAGCAGAGCTGCTCTGTCTACGCGAAACGCGTCGCCTTTACTTCTGAAGGTCGTGAGCTGACCTTCGGTGAGCTGGATGAGCTCAGCTTGGCTCTGGCGAGCTACTTTCACTTTGTCTGTGGTTTGAACAAAGGTGACCGGGTTGCGATTCGGCTGCCCAACATTTGGCAATATCCGGTTGTTGCCTGGGCGGCACTGCGTGCCGGGTTGGTGATCGTAAACACCGACCCCCTGTATTCAGCACCGGAATTGCGACATCAACTCATTGACTCCGGGGCCCGGATGGTGGTGACCCAGGAGGGTGCCACCGATTCGCTCGGCCGGATCTTACCCGAAACCGAGGTCGAGCAGTTGCTGCTGATTCCGAATCTGTCGGGGTCGGCGGAAAGGCCGGTTTTGGCGGGGCAGCGGATCGCGCCTGCAGTCAGCTTCGAGTCGGCGGTGCGATCTGGCGAAGGTTGGAAATTACCTGACTTCCATCTCACCATGAATGACCTGGCGTTGGTCCAGTACACCGGGGGTACAACAGGCTTCCCCCGCGGAGTGATGCTGACCCACGGCAATGTGTTCTCCAGTGTCATGCAATCCGCTGAATTTTCAGAAATCGATCCGGATAGACCTGACCTGGTTATTTGCCCGATACCTATCCACCACATTTACGCATTCACGCTGAACGTGATTTCCATTTGTTGTCGGGGCGGCCACTCTGTGCTGATTCCTCAAGCTGGAGACACGGAGTCTCTCATCGGGGCTATGAAGGCCTATCCGTTTACGCTGCTGGTGGGCGTTAATGCTGTTTTTGCGACATTGCTGAACCACCCCGATTTTGACCAGGCGGATTTTTCCCGCGTCGTCGGTATCATCTCGGGTGGGTCCGCGTTGCGGGAGGACATCGTCTCGGAGTGGTTCAAACGCTCGGGGACTCACATCTATGAAGGATATGGTCTCTCGGAAACCACAGGGACCGTAAGCTGCAACACGCCACTGGCAAGGCGCCCGGGCACCGTAGGTCGTGCCTACCGATCAACGCAGATCAAGCTCGTTCCAGTGGATGGGCAGCAGGCAGCAGCTCATCATGGCGAAGTCTGGGTGCGTGGGCCGCAGGTCATGCACGGCTACTGGAACCCTTCCGCGGAACCAGCGTTGGCATTGGATCATGCAGGGTGGTTTCGGACCGGTGATATCGGCGCGTTGGATGAGGATGGTTTTTTACAGCTGTTCGACCGCTTGCAGGACGTGATCAAGGTGTCGGGTATGGATGTCTACCCCAGTGAAGTCGAGTCGGTGGTCTCCCGCCATCCCGGTATTCTCGAATGCGCTGTCGTTGGTGTGCCGGACGCCCCCGCGGGTGAAGTTGTAAAGCTCTTTGTCACGGCGCGAGATAAGAATCTGACTCCACAGGCAATCACACAATTCTGTCGCGAGCGCCTGGTCGCTCACAAAGTGCCCGTTCACATCGAGTTTTTGTCCTCTTTACCGAAATCCAGCGTGGGTAAACTACTGCGCCGCGAGCTGGGTTCGAACTAGTTGTATGTGAACCACGTTACTGATGCGGATTGCGCCGGGACGTTCCGCATGAGTTTGTCACCGAGGTGACAGGGGGTTGGGGCCTCGGTAAACTACGATCCCTAAAAGCTGTGGTATTAAACTGGATACCAGTAAAAACAGTATCGCAGTAGAAAGATAGAGGGGACAGGGTATGGCAGAGGCGGATGGTTATTCATTGCGAAGCTTGGGTCGATGGATGGGGGCGTGGTGCCTGACCGTGTTGGCGCTGCCGGCTCTTGGTGAAGGTTCCTGGCAATTCGGCTTACAGGAAGGCCCTCTCCACGAACAGCCGTTGTTTGAGTACAACAGCAGTTACGAGAACGACGACACGGGTCTACAGGCCGATCTCAGGCCGGTTTTTGTCGATGTATTGCAGGCGGGGGAGGTGATCAATATCTCCCTGTGCGGCATTGCGGACGCCGACGCGATTCGGGCGGAAATCTGGAATGCCTCAGGCACTCAGCAACTTGGGAGCTTTGCTTCTGGTACCGGGAATATCTCGTGCGACAGCGATTTGAGCACAGCCGCCGCTGCGCCCTTCCAGTATACTGCTCCGGAGGCGGGGATTTACCAGATCCGCCTGTTTAATGATTCCAATGATGGCAGTGCCGGAGTGTTCAGGCGCTTCGATCTTACCGTGACGGACTCGCTGGCAGCGGCGGTTAATCCGCGCAGGAACCGGGGACGGTTATGGGCCTATCGGTGGGCGTTTCGCTGTGCAGACGGTGCGAGCTGTTACGACGTCGATCACGCTACCAGCAGTAATCTGTACGCAGTGGTGGATGGTGGATTCAACGACCGGTTTTACGTGTGGCAGTTGGATCTGAATCGCTTCGCTGGCTTTGCCTACGAATTGACTGCCAACAGCACAGGCCTTCAGAGCCCCAACGCAGATGGCACTGTGGTCGCTGCATTGAGCGCCTGTATCGACACCGATGACGATCCTGCAGACGGCTGCGGTAGTGTATCGGGGAACAGAAACAATCTGTCGGCAGAGTACCCCATTTACACTTCCGATCCCGAGCGCGACTATCCGCGGCCGAATACGCCACCTAGGGTCAGCAACTTTCGATTCCTCGATGATGAGGGCGTTGACGATTCAATCTCACCCGACGAAACACCCCTAGTTCAAGACACGGGCAATTTTCTTTTCGATACCAACCTCATCACGCAAGGCACGTATGAGATTGTCATTGATTCGGATCAGAGTGGGGATTTTGGTCGCGGTGATGTCTACCTCAATGGTATAGCCCTGCCGGGTGCCAATTCCGTTAATTGGAACGGGCGTGACAACCAGGGCTTGGCTATCGGTGATGGCGCCTACAATACGCGCATTCTGTTAAAAACCGGCGAATTCCATTTTACTGCCGCCGACGCCGAGACCAGTGGCGGATCGGGTGCCAATGGGCTCACGATCAACGCGGTACTTGATAACGGCACGATAGATACCAGCAATCTGGTGTATTGGGATGATTTCAGTATTCTGGCCCTGGGTTCGGCTACCGCTTTCAACCGGGACGGAGCCGCGCGATTTCACAACTGGGGGGATTTCACGGCCACGGGGGAGGGCAATCGGGCCTATCTGGATACCTATGTTGTGGGCAGTGCCTCAGCACCCACGGTGACGCGTATCGACATAGAACCGAATGATGATCCCAAGACAACTATCTCTGGGCTGGTATTTGAAGACATCGATGGCGATGGGGTGCGCGATACGGGAGAACCTGGTATCGCAAATGTGCAGATTCAACTGACAGAACAGGGTAGCGGAGACATCATTATTGTCAGCACCGGCAGTGACGGGCGATATACTGCTTTCACTCGCGACACCGCGGTGGCGGTTGCCGTGGTTGAGGATTCCGTGGGAGCACAATACTCTCGTTCCAGCGGTACAGATGGACGAGTAGTCAATTTGGCCCCCGGTTCGGTTAATGATGTTGGAAACGATGGCTTTCGAGGCGTTCTTGGTAGCGTTGCTGGTAGCGTTGCCTACGATGGGGATGGTGATGGTGACACTGCCGATTCCGATACCGGGATTGGCGGCGTCAGTATCAATCTGTTCAGCGATCCCAACGGCGATGGCAATCCCGACGACGGTGTCAATGTAGACACTACAGTAACCAATACGGACGGTTCGTTCCTGTTCGAACTGGTTCCCGAGGGTTTCTTTGTGGTGGTCGCTGATGATGCCCCCGGAATGGCGTCAACAGGGGAGAGCGACAGTGTCGCGGATAACCAGATAGCACTCTTTCGCGAGGGTCTTGATGCCGTCAGCGGCCTGGTCTTCCTGGATTCTGATCAACCGGTAGCGCTGGACGTTGCGGTGACGCCAATCTGCGTACTGGACGCGCCCTATATCGACTACATCATCACGGCAGTGAATTTCACTCCAACCTCGCTTGCCACGATCGAGTGGCTGGGTTCGAACGGGAGCGTAGTCCAGCGACTGGAGAATCAGCCGCTGAGCGGGGGGCGCTTATTGTGGCCGGAAGCGAGCGTCGACGGCAGTGGCCGAGGTAATGGTTGGCCGGGCTGGGAATTGGTGGCTGGGGAATGGCGCGAAGTGGCATCAACACTGCGTCCAATGGCAACGCTGCGTGTTTCTGTCAATCCCACGGCGATGGTCAATATCACTTACCCACCGGCCACGCCGGACTGTAATGCCGCTCCGCCCGGAACACAGACAGGTACCGGGACGTCTTCTGGGAACATTCAGCCGGTGCCGTTACTGCCAGTGCCACTGTTGTGGCTGTTGGGCGGATGGGTTTTGGTGGCAGGTGGGGTTGCTGCCAATCGCCGGGCAAGAGTTGGCTGATCGCGACAAGATGCTGTGTCTAAAGTGTAATAGCTCAGACCTGATCTGACAGACAGCGCCCGATCAAATCTAGACCGGATACGCTGTGCCCTCTTTTCCGACATTTGCTAACCGGCAATGCCGAGTGATCTCTCCGAGTTATTCCCGCATGCATGTTGCGGGAATCCACCTTCATCCAGTCTCCGGTGCTTATAGCGAATCCGAGAAAATGGACCCCCGCCTGCGCGGGGGTGACTCTGATGGACTGTCGGCTTCGTGGCGAAAGGAGACTTAGGCACAGCCTGACACTGTCTGCCAGATCTGTCTTATTACATCTAAAGAAGCAAGGGCGGGCGTGTCATGTCAGCGTAATTCCAGGCGGGTGAATGGTCGCAGTAAATAGCTCAGCACACTGCGTTCCCCCGTCTGGATGTCCACCACGGCGACCATACCCGGTTTGATCGGCAGGCGCTCTTCTCCACGCTGCAACCAGTTTTGCTCGGTTTTAACCTGCACCTTGTAAAAAGTTTCCGTGCCGCGCTCGGTTTGTTCTTCCAGCGTGTCCGGGCTGATTTGTACCACTTTACCACTGAGGCCGCCGTAGACCGCGTAATTGTAGGCGCTGACTTTAACCGTGGCCGGCATGCCCGGTGCTACGAAGGCCACGTCTTGTGGCAGGAGGCGGGTTTCAATCAACAGCTGTTCTGCGAGCGGAGTTATCTGCATGATCTCTTCGCCGGGGGCCACCACACCACCGCGAGTGGTGATCGAAATATTGTTCACCACACCGTTCACCGGCGACACCAGAAGCGTGCGTTTGAGCTGATCACTGCGCTGTACCAGAATCTGCTCCAGCCCGGACAATTCGGCCTTCTTAAGCGCTAATTCGGTGTAGGCTTCCTGCACGAAACTGTTCTTCAGCTCGGTCAGCCGCCCCTCCATTGCCGCCATTTCCCGCCGCAGTCGCAACATCTCAATTTCACCCACCGCACGGGCTGCCACCAGAGGCTGCAATACGTCCAGTTGTTCGCGCGTTGCCGCCCGTTCCTGCTCGATGGCCGATGTTGCGGCCTGCAACCGTTGGCGGCGGGCCAGAAACAGCTTGTTTTCTGTGTTGATCTCAGCTGCCTCAGTATCCAACTCGGCGGGGAAAGTGACTGACTCGGCGCCAAAAACCTCTGCCTCCAGCCGCGCGATAGAGGCCTTGAGGCCACGCGCCTTGCTGCTCGATTCCCGGAACGCGCTCTGAAAGCGGGTCTGGTCCAGGTTGACCAATGCCTCGCCTGCGGCCACCTCCTGGCCTTCCCGCACCAGAATGGCGGCGATGATACCTCCTTCGAGACTCTGGATTGACTGCTGGCGACTGCTGGTGATCACTCGCCCCTGGCCGCGGGAAATCTCGCTGACGGTTGCCCACGATGCCCACACCAGCAACGCACACAGTGCCATTACACAGCTCCACAGCAGGGGTCGTGCCCACAGGCTTTCCACATTGACCGATGGGTCGCCCACATCGCGACGCAAGCTATCGAGGTAGTATTGTCCGCTCATGCTGCCGCTTCCGGTGTGCTCACGGATTGTAAAATACTCTCCAGTGGGCCGTGCATGACGCGGCGCCCATCGCGCAGAACCAGCGCTTGCTCCGTCAGGGCAAGGAGAGGCCGTTTGTGCGTTGCCAGTAGGAGCGTTCGCCCTTCAAGCCACGGCTTGAGTTGGGCAATGACTGCATCTTCAGTGGCTTGATCCAGTGCCGCGGTCGGTTCGTCCAGCAGTACAATCGGCGCATCCTGCAGAATAACCCGAGCCAATCCAACCGATTGCCGCTGCCCGCCTGACAGGCTTTGATTGCCAGCAATGAACATATCCAGCCCCCGGGGATGGCGGCGTACAAAAACACCCAGACCCGCCATGTCCAGAACCTGAAGCAGGCGTGCGTCGTCACACCGTTCCCCATCCAGGCAGAGGTTGTCGCGCAAAGTACCGTGAAACAACGGGATGTCCTGTGGCATGTAACTGATGTGGCGGCGCTTATCCACCGGGTCAATCTGTGACAATTCCAGATCGTCGAGCCTGAGACTGCCGCCAACCGGGTCCAACAGGCCCGCCAGCAAACGCAGCAAAGTAGTCTTGCCCGCGCCGTTACCTCCGAGCAGCGCGCAGTGAGCTCCCGACTCGATCACGAGAGTATCGAGTGCTACTACCGGCGCGGATTCATTGTCTACGCGCCACTGTAACTGATCCAGGGTGTATTCCCCGCGCGTTGCCTGCAGGCTCACAAAACGCCGTTCCGCCGGTCGTTCGGTCGGGCGCTGCATTAATTCCTCCAATCCTTCCAGCGCCACCTTGACCTGCTGCCAGCGCGCCGCCAGATTGCTTACCTGGGCCATTGGTCCCACGGCGCGCGAGGTGAGAATGCTGCAGGCGATCAGTGCACCAACGGTAAGTTCTGACGCAAAAATCAGGTAGACGCCAGCGACGATCGTACCGATATACGCCAACTGCTGCATGCTGGCAGACCAACTGTTGAGCCAGGCTGCCAGATTGCGGGAAGCGACACCGCGCACAGCCTGCTCTTCAGTCAAGCGCCGCCAGATGCCCAGCGAGCGCCCCTCGGCGCGGTTGGCTTTAACGGTTTCCAGCTGATCAATGGACTCCAGTAATACTGCATTTTTTACCGCAGCTTCGCGCATACCCTCCCGCGCCAGGCGCGACACGGTCGGCTGGGCGAGCAGGCTCGGAGTCAACATCAGCACTATAGCCACCGCCGGCACCAGCGCGAGGGGACCGCCGATAAAGGCAATCAGGCCGAGAAATAGCAGGGTAAAGGGTAGATCGCTACAGGCACCGAGCGTGGTGGCGGTGAAAAATTCCCGCACCACTTCAAAGTCGCGTATCTGGCTGACAAAGGCTCCGGTGGAGCCGGGCTTGGCTGCAAATTTCAGGGTAATTGCCTGCTGGAAAAGTTGTTGGGACAACGCGAGGTCCAGGCGCTTGCCGCCGCTTTCGATCATTTGCGCACGCAGGCTGCGCAGCAAGAACTCAAAAAATACCGAAATCAACACACCGATAGCCAGCGCCCACAGGGTTTCAGTTGCCTGGGTCGGAACCACCCGGTCGTAAACCTGCATGGCAAACAGGGCGGTCGCCACCGACAGCAGGGCAATCAGCAGTGAAGCTACCGCCACCTCTGCAAAACCGCGCCATTGACCCGCCAGCCGGGAACGGAACCAGTGCGCCTCGGGTGCGTTGGCATAGCTCTGGGCACGGGTTTCCCTGGGCGCACGCACGTGGGCAAATAACGCTTGCCCCGTATACTCTGTCGCAAGAGCGCCGCGAGACAAAGTTATGCTGCCTCCGGTAACAGGGCTGATCAACTCACAACGGTCACCGTGCAGGGCGCGCAGTATCAGGCCGTAGCCGTCGTGGGTCTGTAACAGACAGGGCAGCAGGGTTGATCCCAATGCGTGCAGTTCCACCTTCGCCACGCGCGCCGTGACCTTGTGCGGCGCCAACAGGTCGGGCAATTGTGACCACTGGATCTGCCCATCTTCCAGAGCGGCGTGGTAGCGCAGGATGTTGAAATCCAGATGCAATTGATGCTCTGCCAGTAAACAGGTAATGCCCTGTAACAGAGGGTCAGTCAACCAACGCTCTTCGGCGGTACCAGCATTCGCCGTCGCAGACCGGCTATTCATGCTCGCCTCGGCGGGTGGGCTGCTCTGCCAACAGTGCACTGGCCAACAATCCGAAATCCGCAGCGACCTGGTATTGCTGTCGGCGAAGTTCGATTTCGAGTTCGTTCTGTTGACGTCGCGCTTCAAAGTGCTCTCGAGTCACGCTCAGCAATTCTTCAAAATCTCTCAGCCCCGCCAAAAACTGCTGTTCGTAGGTGTCGATAATCTGACGGGCCCTTCTCCCCTGCGAACGCAAGGCGTCAATACGGTCCTCCAAAGTCGGTTGCAGGGCCACCAGTTGCTCCACACTGCGGCGCAAATCGCGCTGGGCAGCGCGAAGTTCGTAGTATTGTGATTGCAGACGACTCTTTGCCGCGTTAGGGCGACGAAAATTACTGGTGCCGGAAAAGGTGTCTGAGCGCAGGCGCAGCGCAACCACGGTATCCGTGTCGACGTCGCCGTTAAACTCTCGCCGCACCCAGTCCGCCTCAATATTCACCTGGGGCCATAGCTGAGCCTTGGTCAGCCGCAACTCGGCCTGGGCTTTTTGTACTTCCGCCAGGCCGGCCGTGACTCTGGGGGCCTCTGCGATTCGCTGCTCCAGAGCCACCGACTCGCCGAGTAGTTCCACAATGTCCAGCGTCGGGGGAGGCTGCAGGTGGAGGTGCTGCGCCTCGCGACCAAACAGCTCGGCAAAATCGCGACTCGCACTTAATTGCATGCCGCGTTGCGCCGCCAGAACTTCCAGCGCACGCGATTTTTCAACCTGAGCCCGGTCCACTTCCACCCGATCACTGTAGCGACTATCGGCGCGCGTCTCGGCGCGTCCTATAAAGCGCTCCAGGTCGCTCAGGTATTCACTGTAAATTGCGCCGGATTGCTGGGCCTGATAGTAATTGAGGAAGGTCTGACTCGCCTCAAGAGTTGCCTCTGAGCGATTGAGTTGCCAGTCTTCGCGAGCCAGTTGGCTGTCTGCTTTGCTGGCCGATACCTGACTGGCGACACGCCCCCAGTCGAACACCATTTGGCGCACATTCAACAGATACTCCGTCTCGCCGGCAAAGTTGCCCACGCCCGCCTCGGCATTAAGGCTGGGATAATAGCCACCGCGGGCGATATCGATGTCTTCTTTCGAGGCGGCGTAGTTGGCCAGCGCCGACTGAATGCGCGGGTCTCGAGCGAGACTGTCCAGTACTGCGTCACCCACGCTATACGCCAGCGCTCGGGGCGCACAAAGTGACGAGTAAATCAACATTAGCAATATAACTCTGGAAGATAGACCGCAACTTAGCGCATTTTCAACCGTTCTCAATGACCGTGACCTCAACCTCAACCCAAACCGTTGCTGCTCCCAAAGTGTACTCTATATATTCACTGCCGGCGTAACCGGGCGTGTTGCCTGAGGCTGCAAAA
>Ga0115567_10005480_pt1 | contig 12307 bp, 12 predicted proteins | sample COGITO_mtgs_1204_2_FD_88679 | JGI IMG/M metagenome (GOLD analysis project Ga0115567, IMG submission 88679) | Pelagic marine microbial communities from North Sea - COGITO_mtgs_120412 | ecosystem: Environmental > Aquatic > Marine > Epipelagic | place: Germany:Helgoland, sampling site Kabeltonne...
GCCCCCCCCCCCCCCCCCCCCTCTCCTGTACTAATTGGACACGTCTCGTCCTTCTCCCCGTACTAATTGGACACGTCTCGTTCCTCCTCCCGTACTAATCGGACACGTCTCGTCGAGAAGGCGATCCGCAACGCGGACCGCGACGAGGACTCGCGCGTGTCCGCCATGGTCGACGAGGTCTTCTTCATCCTCAAAAAGTGCGCACGCCGCGCGCTCGCGACGTCCTCGCTCAACGCGATGGGCCACGTCATCATGTACTGCCACACCGTGCTGGTGTCGACGTACAAGGACGCGCTCGATGCGCTGCTCGCCGCGACGGACAAGTCCGGCGCGCTCGAGCTCTCCGGCGGCTTCGCGTCGCTTTTCGCGGGGACTACGGTCGGCGGGCAAGTCGCGGACCTCTCTCGGCGGCAGGTTGTCGACTCCTTCGACGGCACCGGCTACAACAATATGGAGGCGTCCGCGGCGAACGTGCTGAAGCTGCACGGCGCGCTCGAGCAGGAGCTGCAGCAGGTCTTCAAGGGCTCCGCGCGCAAGGCCCCCCCCCCTCCTCCCTCCCGTACTGACTGGACACGCCTCGTCCCTCCTCCCGTACTAACCGGACACGTCTCGTCCCTCCTCCCCAGGACGAGGAGAAGGCGCGCGAGGTGATGGCCGAGCTCGCGACGGCGCACCAGGAGCTCGGCAAGGCACTCGGCGACGCGCTCACGCGCCTCGCGGCCGTGCTTGCCCGCTTCCTGCACCCCGCGCTGGCCACGTTTGAGAGCATCGACTTCGACGAGGTCGAGTCCGCGATCGCGGAGTCGCCAGCCGCGCAGGAGCTTGTCGCCTCGCTCGAGGCGACCCTGCAACCGCTCGCCGAGGAGCTCTCGCAGGGCTGCCTAGACACGCTTGTCCTCGTCCTCATCTCGGAGCACATTGCCCCGGCGCTCGAGCGCCTCGCGCTCGGCAAGAACGCCGCGGCCTTCTCCCCCGTCGGCGCGATGCTGCTCGACAAAGACGTGCGCGCGGTCGTCGCGTTCCTCGCGGGGCTCACGCACCGCACGGTGCGCGACCCCTTTGCGCGCCTCTCGCAGATCGCCCTCGTGCTCAACCTGGGCGAGCCGAGCGAGATCTTCGACTACAACTGGGGCGAGGCGGGGAGCCCCATCGCGTGGCGGCTCACCGCGGATGAGGCACGCCCCGGCCCTGCCCCGTTCGGACCACGCGCCGGCCCGCACCCGCCCCGCAGCTGACGGGCCAGGCGCGCTACAGGTTCGAAAGGTGATGCTGCGGCGGGTGGACTTCCGGCCGGAGCGAGTGCAGGCGCTGCGGCTGTGAGGCAGCTAGGCTGGGTCTGTATGCAGGGCACGCGGTTTGCTCAATGAAAGCGGGCTGGAGCCATGCGAAAGCTGCGTGCGTGCTCTCGCTCGCCTCGAACCCGCACGCATTGCTCGTCTGCACATACCACAGGCTGCCTAGGCGGCGACGAGGCCGGAGTGGCGCAGGAGCGCGTCCGGCTTCGGCTCGCGGCCGCGGAACTCCTTGAAGACCTCGAGGGGCGCCTTCCCGCCGCCCATGCCGAGCACGGTGTTGCGGAAGCGCAGACCGGTCTCCTGCACCTGCGAGGAGAGAAACGACGATGCGTGTTCAGTAGCAACCGTCACAGACGAAACAGAAAGTGGTGCCTACATTGACAGTGACGAGGGCAGAGCGAGGCTGCACCTTGGCCTCGTCGTCCAGCCCGGCCTCCTCGAATGCCGCGAAGGAGTCGGCGGAGAGCACCTCGGCCCACTTGTACGAGTAGTACCCCGCGGAGTAGCCACCCGCGAAGATGTGCGAGAAGCCGCAGAGAAAGCGGTCGTACCTGCGCCCCCGCTGGCGTCAGGCACACCGCTCGGTGCCGCGCGGGGGGGTGGGGGCAGGCGGGTCCGCACTCCATCGGCTCGGTGACCGAGTAGGTCTCGGCCACCTTCTTGTAGACGTCATGCACAGTCACGCCCGACGCCGGGTCGTGAGAGGAGTGCAGGGTGAGGTCTGTCACGGCGAAGAGCAGCTGGCGCATCATCATGGACCCCGCGCGGAAGTTCTTGGCGGCTTTGACCTTCTCCCACAGCGCGTCTGGGATGCGCTCGCCGGTCTCGTAGTGCAGGGCCAGCTTGTCGACCGTCTTGCGGTCGTAGCACCAGTTCTCCATGAACTGCGACGGCTGCTCGACCGCGTCCCAGTCGACGCCGCGGATCCCCGCGACCAGCCCCTCCTCCTCGGTGGTGAGCATGTGCTGCAGCGCGTGCCCCATCTCGTGGAAGAGCGTCTCGACCTCGCGGAACGTCATGAGCGAGGGCTTGTCGCCGACCGGCGGTGACTGGTTGCACACCATGTGCGCGACCGGGAGGCGGATGTCCGCGCCGGGCGGCGCCATCACCTTGGAGCGCCCCGCGCACTCGTCCATCCATGCGCCGCCGCGCTTCTCCGCGGGGCGAGAGTAGGGGTCGAGGTAGAAGTACGCTGTGGGCTTGCCGTCGCGGTTGATCTGCCAGAACTGGACCGACTCGTCCCACACGGGCGCCTTGGTCTCAGCGGGCACGACCTCGACCTGGAAGAGGCGCGAGATGAGCGCGAAGAGCCCGTCGAGCACCTTCGGGAGCGAAAAGTACGGGCGCAGGTCCTCGTCCGAGAAGGAGTAGAGCGCCTCGCGCTGGCGCTCGGCGTAGAAGGGAGAGTCCCACGGCATGAGCTCGCCCTTGAAGCCGAGGCCCTCGGCGAACGCCTGCAGCTCTTCCTTCTCCTTCTGCGCGGCGCCTATCGACTTCTCGCGGAGGTCCGCCATGAGCTTCAGCGCAGACTCAGTCGTGGCCATCTTCTTGGCGGTCGAGACCTCGGCGTGGTTCTTGAAGCCGAGGAGCTCAGCGCGCTCCTTCTTGAGCGACAGGATCTGGTTGATCAGCGGGGAGTTGTCGAGCGACTTGCCGTCCTGCGCGGGCGTCTGCTCCGACGCGCGGGTGAGGTACGCCTTGTACATCTTCTCACGCAGCTCACGGTTCGCCGCGTGCTGCTGCACAGGGAGGTACGACGGCATGTCAAGCGTGAACACCCACGGTCCCGCCTCCGGGGTGGCATCCTTGTCGCCCTTGGAGATAGCGGTCTGGGCCGCGAGGCCGAGCGCGGACTCGGGGAGCCCCTTGACCTCCTCCTTGTCCGTGATGCGGAAGGTGATGGCCTTGGTCGCGTCGAGGATGTTGTTGGAGAAGGTGGTCGACAGCTTCGCGAGGGTCTGCTGGATCTCGTTGAAGCGGTCCTTCTTGGCACCCTCCAGTCCGACACCGGAGAGCTGCGCGTCGCGCAGCTCGGATTCGACGATGCGGCGCTGGGCGGCAGAGAGCGTCGACATCGCGGGCGACTCGGAGATACTCTTGAACGCCTTGTAGATGGCAGTGCTCTGGGACATGCGAAGGTTGTTCTCGACAACGGGCGGCTGCATCTCCTCAACGGCCTTGCGCATCTCATCAGAGTCCTTGACTGCCTTGAGGTGCTGCACGATGCCCCACGAGCGGCCGAGGTGATCAGTCATCTTCTCCAGGCGCGGGAGAAGCTCGCCAGCAGGGATATCGTAGTTGCGCTTCTCGAGATCCGCTTCGAGCTCAGTGAGCGCCTTGTCGCTCTCAGCGAGGATCGCCTTGATGCCGGGTACAACGTGCTCGGCCTTGACCTCAGAGTAGCGGGGGAAGACGTCCTGCACCATCAGTGGGTTCGACGTGGCCGACACGGTGGACATCTTGAGAGTGCTCAGGACGGGGCCGCCGCCACGAAGCGTCGCACGCGAAGGGGTCACGAGGTTCTTGGCCGCGACAGTCGGGCTAGCAGTGCAGGTCTTGGTCGCCCACCTCGGGAGGCGAGAGAGCGCGGGACGAAGTGCGGTGGTAACAAATGCAGGGACGTTCTTCCACCGCGCTGCCAGCATAGACGAGCTGTTTTCGCCCTGGCTAGAGCAAGCAAGGGAGACCGCCTGCACGAGCAGGGCGGATTAGGCGAGGAATGCGACCTGGGAATCAGTTTGCACAACAGCCCCAAATCGCGGCACCGTTGACTTGGGTGAAGGGAAGAATCTAAACGAGTATGGCCAATCTACATATGTCACATCAAGATCGCGCAGCGGTGTGGCTATTCAGCGTCAGGTGCAGGGGGGCAGCTCATGTCCAGATAAGACGCAAGGATGCTCCGAGGAGCGGAACAAAGGCGCTCCGGGTGGAGCAGTAATAGGGCACGGTCTGAAACAGTTGGTCCGTACCTCTGCAGTCGTCCCGAGTACAAGAAGGGCAGAGGCAGAGACACCGAGCAACAGAAACGCTCGAACCTGCAACCTGCCCACCGCCATAGAGGAGATTGCAGGCCTTTCGGATCCCTTTGGAACATACGGCGCCGATGTTTTTTTCGGATCCAGACAGGCCCGCTTCCGGGCGCCCACGGAGCCAGGCACTCCCCGCCCTCAACACAGAACTGGGTTAGCAAGGCGTGCATCTGCGGGTCGCGCCAGCGGGGGCTTGCTTGCTGGCGAAGGAAGCTGCGCGCATCTGAGCTCCCACTTTTCCGCAATCATGGCGGAGAGAGAGCAACTTCAAATGTATCGGCAACAACTGGCTGCTGTGGAAAAGATGCCGGCGCACACTCCAGGTAGCGCCGCAGATGCTTCAGGAGCCGTAGCCGTAGCCGTAGCGTGTGCCGAGTTCTGATCGATGCGGTGTAGCTGAATTCCAACGCGCCACCGTGCAGGAATTGTCGAATTGAAGGCCACCCTCCTGGAGGGCATCGCTCTTCTTTCAGAAGCGCTCGGAGAGAAACCCAAGGTCGTGGTGAATGTGGTTAGCGGCCTGGCAGGTGGAAGCACTGTTTCAAAGGCAAGACCGCAGCTTGCCCCGAAGAAGCAGGGTGACGTCTGGATCAGTCTTTCTGAGCAAAAAGAGGATGAGGTCTCTAGCGAGGACGATATGTTCTCCGATGCCGCCTGGGACAAGGGTGCCAAGCGCAAGGTCCAGCTCCTGTGCGCCCTCACCCGTTCTGTTGCGGCCGGGCTCTATTTTCGGTGGATGAGTGTGCATGCGTGAGCGAGCGAGCATCGTTTTGTGCTATGGCAGGCGGCTGTCAACGTGGAAGTCGAGAGGCAGCAAGCGCGCGCAGAGGAGGCAAAGAAGAACGGGGTCCAGTTCGTGGCCTCCGGCGTCCTCGAGCCCGGCGCGCTGACCAAGGCCATGAACGCGCAGGCGTCTGGCCCGAACCGGTCGATTCGGGTACGCTGCCCATCCTGCGCATGCGTGCGCGGGCTGGCTGGGGCTGCTTGCCTGACACTGAGCGGCGGGACGCCAGAACGCGGAGGACGATGGGCAACGCATTTCGCCGGAAGAGCGCCAGCGTCGCAAGGAGCAGATGGCCCGCGAAGATGCGCAGGGGTGGCAGAAAGTCGCTGTTCCTGCAGGAGAGGAGGGCCCGAGGCAAGCGCCAGGCGCAGGCGAACGGGGGGCTGAAGCGCTTGAAGGAATCGACGGGGAGAGGATCGAGGGCAGCGACATGGAAGTGAGCAGCAGCGACGATGAATCTCACGAGGATGAGGATGAGGATGAGGATACGTGTTTGCACCGAAAGCGGCGAGTGGCCATTCTAGAGGAAGAAATGCCACTTGCGCCTGCACCAGACGAAGCGGGTCTGGTAGAGGAAGTGCTGACATGGTCGGAGATTTACCACCAACCGCACGCCCTGGCGGAGTCCACGACGATTGGCAAATGGGAGACCAGCACGCGTGGAGTCGCGAGCAGGATCATGCGCAAGATGGGATACGTCCCGGGAGCGGGCTTAGGGCCAGAGGGCGAAGGGATCATGAACCCTGTTATGGCCAAGTGGAAACGCGACAAGACAGGGGTCGGCGTGGAGCCGGAGGGAGGCTTGAACGAGATGGGGGACGAGGACGGCTACGGGCGAAAAAAGAGCAAGCGGCGGCGCGGCGGGCGCAAGAAGCAAGTGTTGGCTCGGGGACTGAAGGAGGCGGAGGAGAAGGAGGACAAGGGCGTTGTGCAGGTGCTATCATCTGTGCTCATGAAAGGATACGGCCGTGCGATGCAACGCAAGGCGGAGGATGGCACAACACTGCAGGAATTAACCGCGTCGATGTTGCACGCGCGAGAGGCGCTAGGACTAGCGAACAAGCAGTTGCAATCGCTGCAGGCTGCGCTCGAGCGGAACAAGAATCAGGACGTGACCCGCCGAGAGATCGAGCAAAAGATGAAGCTTGTCCGCCAACACGCCGCGGAGCTGCAGAAGGACCTGGAGCGCATCCAGGGCAAACAGGACCGGCTGAGTGGCAAGAAGGTCTCCAGTAAGCACTTTTTCTGAACGCACCCTTCCTCTCCCCGTGCTCTGGGTTGCAGTGGCGCCCTCTGGAGGAAAGGGCCAGATGATGCACTTGGAAATGTTGAGCTATGTGTACACGTGTACCAGTACAGTGAGCACACCTTTAGTACTAGCCAGCGCTCTGTTGCGTGTGCACCGCGCTGCGAGCTTTAGGGGTCACCCAGAGCCACGTCGGTTTTATTCTTCACATGCGAAAGTTTTACAAAACAGAGCGGGCGCCAGCGAACGGGCATTCACAAATCATCGACGCTGTACCGGGCGCTGGCCCATGTGGCGCCCGAGATACCCAGCGAACCCTGAGAAGTTGGCGCTTGCGCGACGCCCCGGAGGAACCGCAACAGGTCTTTTTTGGTCACGACCCCAGTCAGGGCGCCGTTTGAGGTCACAAGGACAAAGCGGAGGCCGAGCAGCAGGAACATCTCTTCGAGGCGTTCGACCGAGGTCTCCTCATCCACCTGCCCACACGCTGCAGCCGTGAGCACCCGGGCAGTCCAGGAGCCTCTGCCGTGTGAGGCAACGCGAACGCAGCCGGCAATTCATCTGCAACTACGCCCGGCGGCCCGCGCCGCCTCGGCCGGGCACCTTCCTGCACCGGCGCCACGTCCAGCCCCCCGGACAGGTCGACCCCCCCTTCCGCGTCGCGGACCGCTGCGCCCTCCGCGCCCTCTCCGACCGCGCGCCGCAGCGCCGCACGCGTCACGTACCCCACCACGCGCGCGGCGCCCGGCGCGGGCACGACGGGGAAGCCGCTGCAGCGCGTGCGCGCGAGCAGCGCGCGGATCGCGGCTGTCGACCGCGCGGCGTGCTCGAGGCAGATCGTCTCGGGCGGCGGTGCCCCTGCAGGGAGGACGTCGCGTGCGACCGCGTCCGTCGGCGCCTGCGCGCGGTCCGGCGCATTAGCGGGCTATGCGCGGCACACAGCGCAGGCGCGGGCCCCCTGCTTTCAGGGGGGGTTGGGGGGATCGGCGCCTTCTCGAGGGAGTCGAGGTACGGGTAGTCGCGGATGCTGATGGCGACGTCGTACACGCCCGGTGACAGCGCGTCGCCGACCCACTTGGAGACCATCACGGCGCCCATGACCGGGAGGATGTACTCCAGCCCGCCGGTGATCTCAAACACGATAGCCACGAGCGAAACGGTCATGCGCGTGACCCCGCCGAGCACCGCGGCAGCGCCGACGATCGCGTACACGCCCGGTGTCACGCACTGCGATGCAACCAAGCACTGCGCGAAGATCCCGCCGTCGCCGCTCGCGGTCGCAAGGCGCTGGACCCACAGCCCGAGCGCCCGTCCCAGGAGCCCGCCGGTTGCCAGCGACGGGATGAGCAGACCGCCGGGCACGGGCTGCAGAGGGAGAGGCGCCGTGTTACCGCCGGTGCAGGGGAGCACGCTGGATGATCTGACGTGGCTTCGCAACTGATGTGGCTTCACTTACCGCCGGTGCAGGGGAGCGCGCTGGATGATCTGATGTGGCTTCGCAAGTGCGGCCGGGACGTGGCAGGGCCAGGGCTGACGGGGCGGGAAGGACGGGCGAACCGCTGTTGAGGTCCACGCGCTTAGAAGAAGATGCAGGCCCGCTGCGGTGAGAAGCTCGGTGGTGACGTGGTCGGCATCGGAGCACAGCGCGTCCCGCACAGCACCCGCCGGGAACTTGGCGCAGTCGGCGAACAGGGCGCCAAGCAGTGACGTGGACGATCCGCGCAGGTACACGGATCCCCAGCTGATGAGCGAGGTCAGCGTGGCGACCGCGGCAGCCTCTGCGATCGGTCGCGCAGAGAGGCTGCTGGTGCTCATGCGGAAGCGTAGGGCCGCGGCGTGCATGCGGACGAAGGCTGCGCCAGCGAGACCTCCCGCAGCGCCCAGCGCCATGAACGGCAAGATCTCGAACCACTTCCACTGATGGTGGTAGTGCACCTCAAACATCACGAGTTTCCCGGAGCCGTTGCGGTTGAGGCCCTGCATCGCCAGCACAGCGGAAATGGCGCACCAGAAAGAGCGCCACATCGTCTTGCGCGGGAAGTAAGTGGACACCTCTTCGAGAGCAAAAAGCACGCCGCCAAGCGGCGCGCCAAAGGCCACGGCAACGCCCGCGCCTGCTGCGCACGAGAGGAGCTCGCGCTTGCGCCCCTCGTTGTCGCGGAATTTGGAGAAAAATGGCGTCCAAAGCGCGGCGACGCACATGCAGACATGCACAAACGGGCCTTCCTTGCCGACGCTGAGGCCTGAACCGACAGCCAGCACAAGCCCCAGCGCCTTTCCTAGCTGCAGAAGGATTCGACGATGACACTGAGCGACGATTCGCTTTTGCTCTCGGTAGAGCACAGCACGCAGACGTAGGCATGCGTGCATCGGGCTGTGGGTCGGGTTATTGAAGGGGAAACCACCAGAGTCCACGGAGAAAGGAATCCACGGATTGCAAACCCTCCGAGTATGACCTTTGCCTCAGGGATGCCGCTACCCTTGACGTACCTGCCCGAGTAGAGACGCAAGGGGTTTTTAGGCAGTGGGCTCCCAGTTTTGCGTTGCGACATTTCACTGTTCAGCTATTGCTGGGTATGCTGGGTACTGGACAGGGTTGCGCACGGAAACAGCGTCGCGATCCATGCAGAGTAGGATGCTAGGACGACAGCAACAAACGTGTAGCATAGAAGTGGTGCAAGTCCCTCACTTGCCCAGTCGCGCCACTGATCGCATGACTCCATGTCGGTACTGCGCACGCACATCACGCTGTCAACGCAGAGCATGCAGTGCTTTGAAAGGTTTCGTGAGTAGCTTGCCTGTCGGAGCAGCATGTGGCGCGGTTGATCCAGAACCCACGGCGACACAATCCGAACTTGAGATCAGTGGCCCAGTCTGTCCCAATGTCAACCATGGAGGCTATGACTCCACATGTTACGCCAACAATTCCTAGCGCAAGCCATGATTGCCCCGCCTCGAACAGAACGTAAACAGATTGAAAGGCGTTGGGCCAATCAGCGATGCTCTCCCGCATTTTCAAATCATGTCGGCGCGCCTTCCTCCGATAGTAACTCCAGTCGATGGTACCAAAGTCTTCGCCCTCCACGTCATCTGCCTCATGCCAACTCTCCGCTGCTGGAGACCTCCCCGCCGGGCTCCTCCCCGTGTTGCCTCCCGCAGCATGAGCCGGTACACTCCAGGTGTTTTCCAGTAGCTTAATTTCTGGAACGGAGCGACGGACCCCATTTCCCTCCCAATCGAGCTCATCGAGCCCATCGCGTGGGTTTGAGTCGCCGGACAGCAAGTTGACAAGCTCCTCGTCGTCGTCATCCACGAGGCTCTCGGCAGGAGCCCGCTTCCAACTCCGCATTTACACACCGTGGTGTGCACTATCGCGCAGGCTTGAAGCGTGAAGCGTCCACAGAACCGACCTCGGAACCTCGAGAGGTGAGCCCTGTGGTGGGAGTGGGCCCACTCAGTCCTCAGTTCGCTCCCGAAAATCAAGAATTTATTTCAGAATTGAATTAGACGCTGCTCACACAAATGAAACTTCGTTTTTCCGTTAGCAGGTGAACTTGGGGACCATATGCGGTCGGTGTTTGTGCGGCGCCGCCAGCGGCGCCAGGCTCAGCCTGTTTGGATGGGTGGTCTGGACACGAGTGACCCGGGCTTACCGGTTTCGCGTAACCCGCGATACGGCTTCGATGCAGAGGAGCAGTTTCGCAAGTCGTACTCGGGTGCCGATGTTCACCGGAGCAGCTCGGATGTTGCGTCGGGGATGAGGACACGCATCCAAGCGTCGTCATGGGACCTGGCAGCTGGTGTCGGTAGCCTGACAGATCGGCCAGTATCGATGGGTATGGGACCGCCGGCCGCGAGCATCTCATCGCGCCCTATGTCGAGCGGCAGAGCAAGCCGCAGCCCGATACAAGCAGTCACAGGGCGGAGGCCAACAACGGCGGGCGCAGCAACAACGCGCAACATGCATCTCCCACTTCATGATATACATTCTGATGGAGGTGCACACACAGATAGGGCGCGTCGACGGGGGACGCCTCGCTCGAGGGACGGGCTGAGGTCAGGTCACATGACAGACAGGCCACTCCTGCCAGCACGCCAGCAGAAGACCATGTTCTCCACACTGCAGGTGCGAGTTTTGAGTATCAGAAGCGAGATGGCAGAGATGCAACGCGGCACAGAGCAGAACGAGGCAGTATGGAATGGTCTTATCGCACTTGGGATGCAGGGCATGACGCAGACTTCAAAGCCGATTAAGATGTCTGTAAACGAGTCCGTGAACGTTCCAGAGGCAGTGTACTCCTTCGACATGCAGGGACACACGTATTCCTCACTGCTTGCCGTGAAGTTCCTTCTTCTCAAGCGCCGCGAACCCGTCCCGCCGGGACATCCCGAGCGACCGCCGCAGACAGAGGAACTTGGCAACGGCGACGTCGACATTTCGATGGTCGCGCAGGCCGGAGGGGACCGCGTTGTGAGCTGCAAGGTGTCCTCCTCAGACCCGGCCAAGAGGCCAAGCGAGGTCTTCTTACACGTGCGCATCATCATGCGCCGCGCGGATTTTCAATTCTCCTACCTAGGGGACTGCCCCGTGTTCAAGAAGGCTGGCTTTGTGATCTCGTCGAGGGGCCTGATGAAGTGCCCGCACGTTTTCAAGAAGAAGGGGCTTCCGCATGAAAAGACGATGCGGGACCTTGAGGTACTTGCCGACGTGACCAAGGAGGAGGCGGCTCCGGAGGGCATGCGGGTCCTGCGCGCGCACATCCACGGACATTCGCACAAGTATACGGTGAAGCGTTACCAGGTTATGCAGACAAATGCGCGACGGATGCTTATCTCAGAGCTTGATGGCTTGATGGATTGCCCCTCGCACCTAGCAGTCTCGCCTCTGGATGCGTTTCTGGAAGGACTGGAAGTTGCGATCGTGTTTGACGACAACGGAGGACGCTACCTTTCTGAGGTCGTTGGAACGCGCAGCAAGTTCTCGGAGATGAATCTGTCCATTGTGGTGCGGCAGGTGCTCAACGCGCTGCGGTTTTTGCACGAAACGAAGCTACGCATTCACAACGATATTGACCCGCGCAATATACTCGTACTGCGGTCCGGCGAGGTGCGTCTTTCTGGTTTCGGCTACTCCTCCAAGAACACGAATGCGCACAGCAAGGCCAACAAGTTTGCGGGACCATTCGTGCACATGTCTCCTGAACGTCTTTTGGGACTCGAATGTTCATACGCTGCGGATGTGTGGAGCGTTGGGATCCTTGCAATGACGCTGCTGCATGGCAAGCCGCCTTATAATATGTCGCAATATTCTGGCCCGGATGCGCTGTTCAAGTTCAAGCTAATGATCGTGACAGAGCACTCCCCTTCGATCCCACGAGGCGACGAATATTCAGACGAGGTACGTCTCTTTGTCGATTCGTGCCTCCATAAAAACATCAAGCTCCGTCCGACGGTATCGGCGCTCATCACACACTCTTTCATTGCCACGTGGGACGGCTACCACAACAATGTGCTCGGGAGATGGATCTCAAAGAACGAGATCCGGTCATTCCAGCGGCCTGTGAAGGAAGTCCCCGAGGAGATCCCGAAAATGACTTTCCGCGGCCAGCCTGTAAGCGACGAGCTCGCTCATGTGGTCCGCACGGCAGACTCCCCGCCCTAGATATGGTCTGGGCTCACCAGAAGGCGTGCTGTGCCGCATGGACGCGCCCCGAGTGTACAGAAGTAGAACAGCGTTTTCAATATAAGTATCATCTCAACACTGCCCTGTTCCTACCCATGCGCTTGCTACTTTTATTGCTGCGGCTGGTTCCACGGTCCACCCTGTGGAGCGCCAAAGCCCTCAGTACTGCTCCCGCCCGGCTGCTGCTGCTGCTGCTGCTGATGCATGAACATCATTTGCTGCTGCTGCTGCTGCTGCATGAACATCATTTGCTGCTGCATCATCATA
>Ga0115567_10005486_pt1 | contig 12297 bp, 12 predicted proteins | sample COGITO_mtgs_1204_2_FD_88679 | JGI IMG/M metagenome (GOLD analysis project Ga0115567, IMG submission 88679) | Pelagic marine microbial communities from North Sea - COGITO_mtgs_120412 | ecosystem: Environmental > Aquatic > Marine > Epipelagic | place: Germany:Helgoland, sampling site Kabeltonne...
TCGAGCGCGCAGCGCAATCTGTGGTCAGCATTCACTCAACCATTCGCGAACAGATAGAGCTGCCTCCCGCCGACGAGTTGCCTCCTGCATTCCGGGAACTGCTGCAAACAATTCCCTCCGAGCGCCTCTGGGACAGCCTGGGCTCCGGTGTTGCCATCACCGATGAAGGCCATATTCTGACCGCACTTCACGTAATTGAAGGCGCTGAAGATATTGAAGTCCATTTCACGGATACCCAGGGCAACAGCGTAAACGCGCGAGCACAATTAATCGGATCCGACACCAGTACCGATCTGGCGCTGTTGAAAGTCGAAAGCACGGCGTTGCCGCCTCCCGTGCCCATCGGCAGTTCGGATGGCATTCGTGTCGGCGATTCAGCTCTGACTATTGGCTATCCGCGCCGCGATCTGATGAACCAGAAATCAGTGTCACTCGGCATTGTCAGTGCGCTTGGTATTCCCCGGGACGGGCTGCCCATTGTGCAATATATACAGACTGACGCAGCCATGAATTATGGCAATTCGGGCGGCGCGCTGATTAATGCCGAAGGCGCATTGATAGGAATTAATTCCTTTATCTATTCCGAGTCAGGTGGCTCAGACGGCATCGGATTTGCTGTACCCATTAACAAGGCCATGATCATTGTTGAGCAACTGATTCAGCATGGCGTTGTCACGCCGGGTTACCTTGGCGTCATCACAGGTGAATTGTTAACCGAAGAGACAAGTCGCACTTTTTTTGGCAACCCTGATATCGAGGGACTATTAATCGAACAGGTTGACGACGGCAGCCCGGCCGAACAGGCCGGCATCCAGGCCGGTGATGTCATGGTAGCAATCGACGGCAGTGCCATCAGCAGCGTCATCGGCGCCATTGAACAGATTAACAGGAAAGCGCCCGGTCAGTTTGTTGAGTTGACCATTTTTCGCACCGGCGAGTATCAGACTATTTCGGTGACACTGGGCACCGGTACTGCCCAGTACCGCACCCAGTTCAATGACAATGCCCGCATTCCCGAAAATGGACTGGACTGAAAAGGCGGCGCTGACGCGCCACCATCACGCAACGTTATTTGCGACCGGGAATTCGCCATGCCGCTGACAGGGCATGCGCCTGCAGGTGCTCGTTCTGCGCAAGGGTTTCGGCCACCCGCGCCAAGCTCGCCGCACCGGCCGGCGAACAATTAATAATCGAACTGCGTTTTTGAAAGTCGTACACACCCAGCGGTGAAAAGAATCGTGCCGTACCGGATGTAGGCAACACATGGCAAGGCCCGGCACAATAATCACCCAGCGCTTCAGGCGTGTGACGCCCCAGAAATATTGCTCCGGCGTGCCGCACTTTTTCCAGCCACAATTCAGGCTCTGCCACGGATAACTCAAGGTGCTCCGGCGCAATCTGATTGCTGATGCGCATGGCTGCATCCAGATCCGGCGCAAAAATCAGGGCGCCACGATTTTGCAGTGAACTACGAATGATGTCACGCCGCTCCATGGTCGGAAGCAGGCGATCAATGCTGGCGGCCACCTGATCCAGAAACTCTTTGTCGGTGCTTATCAGAAGCGATTGTGCCTGTTCGTCATGCTCTGCCTGTGAAAACAGATCCATGGCAATCCAGTCGGGATCGGTTTTGCCATCGCAGACAACCGTGAGCTCTGATGGCCCGGCAATCATGTCGATGCCGACTTCGCCAAACACCTGTTTTTTCGCAGCAGTTACATAAACATTGCCCGGTCCAACAATCTTGTCTACACGGGGAATGGTATCCGTACCAAAAGCCAGCGCGGCAATTGCCTGGGCACCACCAATGGTAAACAGACGATCAACACCGGCAATCGCTGCTGCAGCAAAAATGAGCCGCCCGGCACCACCCGCATCGTCGCCGTAGTGTGTTGGCACCACTGCGATGACTTCATCAACGCCTGCCACTTTGGCCGGAATGGCGTTCATCAACATGGAAGACGGATAGTTGGCTTTACCACCGGGCACGTAAATACCAACGCGCTCCAGCGCGACCACATACTGGCCGTAAACCGAGCCATCATCTTCTTCATATTGCCACGATGGCTGTTTCTGGTGTTCATGATAGTGACGAATGCGCTCGGCTGCCGTATGCAGCGCGTCCGCCAGCGAGGCATCCAGACTGTCCAGCGAGGCCTGCATCTGAGCCTTGCTCACTTCCAGCTCACTGACCAGGCTACCGGTAAAACGATCAAAACGACGACTGTAATCCACCACGGCGTCATCGCCACGGCTGCGCACATCGTGCAGGATGTCGGCGACAATCTTGCTGGTTTGCGGATCCTCAATCATGCGCCGATCCAGCAATGCATCGAGTGCCTCGCTAAAATCAGCCTGTTCTGTGCTCAGTCTTGTCATTACTACATTGTCAGTCATATCCAGCCTCGTTGCAGTTTTGTCGCCTGGAAGCGCGATCAAACGGTGGCTGTCTCTGCCTGCCGGGCGCTGACCGCCGATCCGATACCGGCCAGCAATTCACTGAGCTCGGCGTGCTTGATTTTCATGGCAGCCTTGTTAACGATGATACGTGAACTGATATCCGCGATCAGCTCCAGAGGCTCAAGGCCATTCGCACGCAAGGTATTACCACTGTCTACAATATCCACAATCCAGTCAGCCAACCCCATGGATGGGGCAAGCTCGAGCGCACCGTTCAGTTTGATGATATCGGTCTGCAACCCCTGCTCAGCGAAGTAGCGACGGGCGATATTAACAAATTTGCTGGCGACTCTGACACGCCCTCGTGGTGGTCTGGCGCCAACCGGTGCAGCGGTCATCAAGCGACAGCGGGCGATGCCCAGATCAAGCGGCTCATAAAATGCGCCCTCGCCGTATTCCATCAACAGGTCTTTACCGACGACACCCAGGTCGGCACTGCCAAATTCAACATAGGTCGGCACATCGGATCCGCGCACAATCATGATGCGCAGGCCCGGCAAATTGGTATCAAAAATTAGTTTACGGCTCTTGCTGACATCTTCCAGCAGATGGATGCCGGCCTGCTCCAGCAAAGGCATGACCTCTTCCAGAATACGACCTTTAGTCAGCGCCATCACGATAGGCTGAGTCTGCATTTCCAACATGTTTTATTCCCTGCCCGCCCGATTCAGGACGCCACACGCCGTATGATGGCGCCCAGCGACTGCATTTTTTCTTCGATACATTCATAACCCCGGTCGATATGATAAATGCGATCAATCAGGGTTTCGTTGTCACACACCAGCCCGGCAATGACCAGGCTTGCCGATGCACGCAGGTCTGTAGCCATGACGGGTGCGCCCTTGAGCGTTTCCACACCGTTAACGATAACGGTGTTGCCCTGCACCTGCATGGAGGCGCCCATTCTGTTCATTTCGTGCACGTGCATGAAGCGATTTTCGAACACGGTTTCCACAATCGAACCGGTACCCAGGGCAATGGCATTCATGGCAGTAAACTGGGCTTGCATGTCCGTGGGAAAAGCAGGATACGGAGCTGTGCGCAATGACACCGCTTTTGGCCGCTTGCCGTGCATATCCAGTTCTATCCAGTCATCACCAATACGCAGGTCGGCACCGGCTTCTTCCAGCTTGCTGAGCACAGCGTCCAGAATATCGGGCCGGGTGTCTTTTATTTTGATTTTGCCACGTGTAGCGGCTGCGGCAATCAGATAGGTCCCGGTTTCGATGCGATCAGGCATGACCGAGTAGCTGCAGCCATGCAGACTGGGCTTACCGTTGATAACAATGGTGTCGGTGCCATGGCCACGTATATCAGCGCCCATGGCAATCAGACACTCGGCCAGATCAACTACCTCGGGCTCACGCGCGGCATTTTCAATGACTGTCTGCCCTTCTGCCAATGTTGCCGCCATCAGTACGTTTTCGGTACCGGTAACCGTGCACATATCCATGAAGATATGACAGCCTTTAAGACGGCCATCAACCGAGGCCTTGATGTAGCCGTCTTCAACGACAATATTGGCGCCCATTTTCTGCAGTGCTGTTATGTGCAGGTTGACCGGTCGGCTGCCGATGGCACAGCCACCGGGCAAAGCCACTTCGGCCTGACCAAAGTGCGCCAGCATCGGCCCCAGCACCAGAATAGACGCACGCATGGTCTTGACCAGATGGTATGGCGCACTGAACTGGGTGATCGAGTCACTGGTCACTTCCACATTAAGCTTGGCATCCACAATGGGCTGCGCACCCATGCAACCCAGCAGCTCCAGCATCGTTGTAATATCGAACAGGTGCGGGAGATTGCGAATCTGAACCGTATCCCGGGTCAACAATGTTGCGGCCAGAATTGGCAAGGCCGAGTTCTTGGCGCCAGCGGCACGGATTTCTCCGTTCAGGCGGGCGCCACCCTGAATTAAAAGCTTGTCCATGTATGATCCTGGTACCGGGTGGGCTGGATGGGTCTGATGAATCAGGCTGTTGCTGACTCGTCGGGTGTAAGCAGGTTCATTGATACCGCGTGAACTGCACCCGAGCGTATATGTGCATTTAATTGCTGGTAAACCAGCTGCTGGCGTTTAACCGCATTCAGGCCGGCAAAAGCATCACCTACCATGGCCACCTGAAATTTTCCGCCACCACCCTCGACCCGGACTTCGCAGCCCGGGAAGCTGCTCTGTAGCATGCCCTCAAGATAGGGGGCGTCAATAGTCACATCTGTCATTCAAATTCTCCACCTACATCCTGCAAAGGCTGCCTGCTGCGGCAACCACGTCTCACTGCCAGGCTTCAATGACGGCATCAATATCATTGTTGTGCCGGGCCATCAGCGCGGCAAACTGGGTATGGTACTGACGGCGCAGATTGATACCACCGACATAAAGATTGCGAAGCTTCCACTCCCTGTCGTCATTCAGGAACAGGGCATACTGGAGCTCGATACGGCTGCCGTCCGAGACAATCTGCATGCGCACATTGGTCGGCGCTTCAGGATCTTCAGGCGGGTTTTGCGGCGGCATGTAATTAAGCTCCTGTCCGCCGTACTGGACCAGCGCTGAGCCGTAGAAACTGGTCAGTGTGGAGCGCAACTTTTCACCAAAGCGTTCAATCTGCTCGGATGTGGCATCTTCGGAATAGCGCGCCATGACGCCGGTCGCCACCTGATAGAAATCCACAAACTTGCCCACTTCTTCTTCGATACCAGCGTAATACCTGTCCTTGTCGGTCTCAAAATACGGCCGTAACTCCTCAACGCGTTCAAGCAACTGGGTAATTGACTGCTCGGCGGCCTCCACTGCCGACAGGGCAGGTGGCTGAGCCTGAACCGGGATCAGCGACGCCAGCATCAGAACAACACTCAGGGAAATTAACTTGGCTATATATTTCATATGGTTACAACTCCAATCAGGCCTGGCGGGAGAATACCGCCACGGCGGACCGATGTTGACGGCAGATGCAATTAACTGAGAATAACGGTAACATCTGTCGATCATTCGGGATACCGATGCAGTGTACCTCAATTAACACGGCCGATAAATTACTACTTGCAAGCCGTAACAATCATCCGTCTAATGAGCGACCCGCGACGAGCCCAACCATGACCCTGTACTGGATATTATGCTGTTAGATGTCTTCATTATTTGCCTGGGTTTCGTCGGCCTGATCTGGGGCGCTGACAAATTTGTCTTCGGTGCCTCGGCTCTGGCCCGCAATCTGGGCATTTCACCGCTGGTAATCGGCCTCACTATTGTTGCGTTTGGCACCTCTGCACCGGAGATCTTCTCTTCTGCGGCATCTGCGCTGGCTGGCGAGCCGGAACTGGCCATCGGCAACGCCATCGGCTCCAATATTTTCAACCTTGGCGTAGCGCTGGGCGTTGCCGTCATTATCAAGCCCATTACGCCGCCCTGCTCGCTGTCACGCAAAGAGATGCCCGCCCTGCTTCTGGTCAGCATTGTCTGTGGCCTGCTGATGGCAAATCTTTACCTGGGCCCTATTGACGGTTTGATTCTGATTGGTGTGGTCGCTTACTTCATTTACCACCTGTTTACTCGCCGGGCCTCCGGGCTCGAAGAGGACGACACCGAATTACCTGAACAGACCTCCACCTGGCGCGCAGTCGGATTTCTGGCCCTGGGCCTGTTCCTGCTGATCATTGGCGCCGAGGCACTGGTCAAGGGCGCCATCTCGATTGCTGGTACGCTTGGCGTTTCCTCTGGCATCATCGGCCTGACCCTGGTCGCACTGGGCACCAGCCTGCCTGAACTGGCCGCGACGGTGACCTGTGCCTTGCGCGGTCATCACGAACTCGCGATTGGCAACATCATTGGCTCCAATATTCTGAATATCCTGGTGGTTCTGCCATTTCCCGGCCTGTTGGCGGCAGGAAGCTTCAATAGCGACCTGTTCTATCGCGACTACACCGCCATGATGGTCATGACACTGTTGCTGGCAGCGCTTTGCCTGTTAGCCATTCGCCGCGGCAAACAGATCGGCCGCCTGAGTGGTGTTGCATTCGTACTGCTTTATGCCGGCTGGTTCGGCATAATGTACCTTCAGATCAATTAGTAACGGATACAGGTGACCATGGAACAGAGGCAATCGCTGATCAACAGTGCCTTGCGCACCATACGTATCGAACATCAGGCCATTGCCGCTCTGGCGCACAGGATTGATGACTCCTTCGCCCGCGCCTGTGAGCTCATGCTGGCATGCGATGGCCGGATTGTGGTCACCGGCATGGGCAAGTCCGGCCATATCGCACGCAAGATCGCAGCCACCCTGTCCAGCACCGGCAGCCCCGCCATGTTTGTGCACCCGGCCGAGGCGAGCCACGGTGACCTTGGCATGATTACAGACCGGGACGTGGTGCTGGCACTGTCAAACTCTGGCACCACAGAAGAGCTGATCAATATACTGCCCCTGTTCAAACGTAAAGGTGTGCCCTTTATCACCATGACCGGCAACCCTGATTCGATGCTGGCACACAGTGCCGATGTCAATCTGGATGCCAGCGTTGATGAAGAAGCCTGTCCGTTGGGCCAGGCGCCTACATCCAGTACAACGGCAGCGCTGGTGCTGGGCGATGCACTTGCCATGGCCTTGCTGGAAGCCAAGGGGTTTACCCAGGAAGATTTTGCCATTTCACACCCAGGCGGTCGCCTGGGTCGACGCCTGTTATTGAAAGTCGCCGACATCATGCACGGCGGCGCTGCCATCCCGCGCGTTGAGGAGACCACGCCGCTGAAAGACGCGCTGTACGAAATAAGCAGCAAAGGACTGGGCATGACCACGGTTGTAGATCACGACGGCATGCTCGTTGGTGTTTTTACCGACGGTGACCTGCGCCGTGCGCTGGATGCCGGCCGCGACATTCTGACCACGCGCATGCAGGACGTGATGTCCCGTAACAGCAAAACCGTCAAAGCGCAGGCCCTGGCCACCGAAGCTGCAAAACTGATGGAAGATAACCGGGTTTACACACTGGTGGTGACCGACGAGGAATCGCGCATGAGCGGCATCATACGCATGCATGACCTGCTACAGGCCAATGTTATTTGATTGTGCTTACATCCCGGCTGCTGCTGGCTACCGTCAGCAGGCAGCAGCCAGGCTCATCTCATTTGATCCATTTGCAACGAGTATTGTGATCATCGCCGGAGCACCAATGCATGAAATATTATGACACTGCCGATGAGGTCCTGAAACGTGCCGAAACCATCCGTCTTTTGCTGCTGGACGTGGATGGCGTCATGACCAATGGCCAGTTGTATTACGGCGAACACGGGGAAGCACTGAAAGCCTTCAACACCCTGGACGGTCAGGGTATCAAGTTATTGCAGCAAAACGGTATTCAGGTCGGCATCATCAGCGGCCGCAAGTCAGCAGCGCTGTTGCAGCGCGCGACGGCACTGGGTATCACGCTGATGGCACAGGGGCGCGAGGACAAAGCCAATGCACTGGATGAGCTGCTGCAGTCGCATCCGTGCCCGCTGGACCAGATCGCCTATGTCGGCGACGACCTGCCAGATCTGCTGGTAATGCGACGCATCGGGCTACCCATTGCAGTCCCCAATGCTCACGAAAGCGTGCATCATTGCGCGGCACTTTGCACAATTCGCGCCGGTGGTGAAGGCGCAGTACGGGACGTTGCCGATTTTCTGTTGCGCGCCCAGGGTAAATACGACGAAGCCGTAGGCGCATTCATGTGACACGCCGTCGTAGCGCAATCCGGCCGCCAGCTCTGAACCCGAATCCTATTAACGCTGTAGAACAGACATGAAACGACTGAAATACCGATGGCTACTGGCACTGATCCCGGCAATTCTGATTGCCTGGTTATTGACTGAGCGCACGGGGGTGTCCCCTCTGGAGAATAACAGCGTCGACATGGCACTGAACCCGGAAACCAGCTACGACGGGTTTGGGCGGGGCATACGCAGTGTCATCTATGATGATAACGGACTCAGAGCCTACACCCTGTCCGCCAGCGAACAGCGCCTTTTCCCGGGTCAGGTGACAGAGCTGACTGAGCCGGTCATGCAAATGTTTGAAGGCAGCCAGGAACGCTGGAATATCTCCGCGGCTTCAGGCAGAATTCAGGCCAGCAGTGGTGGGGATATTCTGGAGCTGCAACTGACCGATGCCGTGCAGATTCTGCGGCGCAGCGAGGAAGACAGCAATGTCCGCCTGACCAGCAGCAGGCTTACCGTGGAACCGCCGACGCAAACCATGTTCACTGACGCCCGGGTCACGGTCAGCGGCGATGGCCTGGAACAGACGTCCCAAGGCATGCACGCTGACCTCAATGCAGACACCATCACCTTTTTATCAGATATACAGGGTCGCTATTATCGTGTTGACAATTGATATACCTGGAAGCGCAATACGTCAAAGTATTCTGCTGGCAGCACTGATTTTTAATCCCTTGTCGCTGGCGCAGAACGTCGCCGTGCCCTCTGACGCTGCCTCCGGTGAGTCAGTTGACGCAAGCCTGACATTAGAGGATACGGCTTCCGTAAACCAGGACCCAGTGCGCACGCAGACTGATACCAACGAAGATGTTCTGATTGTTGATGCCGCTGGCGCAAGCAGCATAGAATCCTCAGGGAACATCCGTATTGCGACATTCCGCGACAGCGTTCGATTTCGCCAGGGATTGATTGAGATTTTTGGCGACACCGCCCGCCTGGAACAGGATATCGTGACGGGTGATCTGATCAAGGTCACTGTTGAAGGTGACCCGGCACGTTTTATCCGTTCGGGAGAAACCAGCACGGATACTATTACCGGACACAGCGAGTCGATTGAATACTATTACGAGACACTGAACAGCACTGAGCTTTCAGTTGTAGAGTTCATCGGAAGTGCCAGTTTCAATCGCGGACGCACGGCATTCGAGTGCACACGCATCAAACATATCATTGAATCCGGCGCCACTGATTCCCCGGGTCCCTGCAGTGGTCTGTTGGCCCCAACCAGCGCACAGGCCGACCAGACGGACGACAGCGAAGACTGATGGATACTCTGGCAGCCAGACATCTGGCCAAATCATATAAAGGCCGACAGGTAGTTCGCGATGTTTCCATCAGCGTCAACAGTGGACAGATAGTTGGTCTGCTCGGCCCCAATGGCGCAGGTAAAACCACGTGTTTCTACATGATTGTTGGCCTCGTCAAGGCCGACGCCGGCAATATCCAGCTTAACGACACCGAGCTCTCCGGCCTGCCGATCTATTCACGGGCCCGTCTGGGTGTTGGCTATCTGCCACAGGACTCATCGATTTTTCGCAACCTCAGCGTTGAAGACAATATCATGGCGATCCTGCAGACCCGCAAGGATCTCAGCCCGCCACAGCGCCGGGAAAAAATGGAAAGCCTGTTGCAGGAGTTCCATATCACCCACATACGTCACAACAAAGGCATGAGCCTGTCCGGTGGTGAGCGCAGACGAACCGAAATTGCCCGTGCCCTGGCCAATGATCCGCGCTTCATCCTGCTTGATGAGCCATTTGCCGGCGTCGACCCGATATCGGTTAGCGACATAAAATCAATCATCGAACACTTGAAAATGCGCGGTATCGGTGTTCTGCTGACAGACCACAATGTCAGGGAAACACTGGATATCTGTGAGAAGGCCTATATTGTCAGTGAAGGCGGCATCATTGCCGAGGGCAGCGCCGAACAGATACTGTCCAATCAGAAGGTTCGTGATGTCTATCTGGGCGAGAAATTCCGGATTTGACCTCACGCATCGCAGCCGGACAGAGACAAGTACAGCATCGGCGAAATTTTCCCAGACAAAATTATTGCAAAATAATCCACACATCGGCATGATGCTTGCTTAGCCTAGTAAAAAAGCAAACCTAAACGTGTCGCTGCCAAAGCGGCGCATCAATCAGCGATCCCGCGACAACCGAGCAACAAAGATGTATCTGATGCCATGAAAATTTCGCTCCAGCTAAAGCTTGGTCAACAGCTGACCATGACTCCCCAGCTGCAGCAGGCAATCCGGCTTCTGCAGCTATCCACTCTGGATCTTCAACAGGAAATTCATCAGGCGCTGGAGTCCAACCCCATGCTGGAGGTTGACGAATCCCAGGACGCCGATGGCAGTGACGCCAGCTTCGACAACGACAGCAGCGAGTCAAACTCCCAGTCGGACAGCGGCAAGGACAAGTCCAGCAATAACTCAGATGACACCGGTGACAGCTTCGCCGAACAGTCATCTTCCGATGCGTCTTACGAAGCCAGCGGCGACGAATCGCACTGGGAAGACAGTATCCCGGAGCAGCTGACTGTTGACACCAACTGGGATGACATCTATCAGAACAGCTACACCAGCGGCAGCCCGGCCCCGGACAATGATGAATTTGAGTCCCGTGATGCCGCCTCCGAATCGCTGCAGGACCACCTGCTCTGGCAGTTGAATCTGACCACCATGTCAGACACCGATCGGCTCATCGCCATGGCCATCATCGACGCAGTGGATGCCAACGGCCAGCTCAGCGCCAGTCTGGACTCCATTCTGGAGGGGCTGCAGGAGCATCTGGAGATTGAAGAAGACGAAGTGTTGGCGGTACTGCACCGGATCCAGCACTTTGACCCGGTGGGTGTGGCTGCCCGCGATTTATCCGAATGCCTGCTGATCCAGCTCAATCAGGTACCAGAGACAATGGTCAACGACGCCATTCGCAATGCGCGCACGCTGGTCAAGGACCACCTGCCTCTGCTGGGCAACCGCGACTATGCCCAGGTTATGCGCCTGACCCGGCTCAAGGAACCCGAACTCCGTGATGCCATCGCCATCATCGAAAAGCTGGATCCGCGACCCGGCGCCGACATCGCGCCCTCCTCCGCTACCTACATTGTGCCGGATGTGTTTGTCACCAAGGACCCGCGCAGTGGCCGCTGGCGCGTTGAGCTGAACCCCGAAACGGCTCCCAAACTGCGCATCAATGCTGACTATGCCTCTCTGGTAAAACGCTCGGAGAACAGCACAGACAATAACTACCTGCGCGACAACCTGCAGGAAGCACGCTGGTTTCTGAAAAGCCTGCAGAGCCGCAACGAAACCCTGCTCAAGGTTGCCAGCCGCATAGTCGAGCACCAACAGGGTTTCCTGGAGAAAGGCGAAGAGGCCATGAAACCCCTGGTCCTGCATGACATCGCAGAAGCCGTGGAAATGCACGAATCAACCATTTCCCGGGTGACCACACAGAAGTACATGCACACACCGCGTGGTATCTTCGAACTTAAATATTTTTTCTCCAGCCATGTCAGCACGGCCGGTGGCGGGGAGTGTTCGTCCACGGCCATTCGTGCCCTGATCAAAAAGCTGGTGGTGGCGGAAAACCCACGTAAACCATTGAGCGACAGCAAAATCACGCAGTTGCTTGAAGAACAGGGTATCAACGTCGCCCGACGAACCATCGCCAAGTACCGGGAATCGTTGTCTATACCGCCGTCCAATGAGCGAAAACGACTGGTCTAGCGCATTGCCAGCGGCAGGCCAAGGTTCTAGAATGGCAGCCATCGGAAGATTAGGAAGCCCTGATGCAACTGAGCACAATTCTTAGCCCTGAACGCACCGTCTGTAATATGCCGGGTGTCAGTAAAAAACGTTTTCTGACATCCATCAGTGAACATATCGCGGAAAGCAGCAGCAGCCTGTCAGCAGACGCCATCTATAATGCCTTGTTGGCGCGCGAGCAACTGGGCAGCACGGGCATCGGCAATGGCATTGCCATACCTCATTGCCGGGTTCAGGAGTGCACGCAGATTATCGGCACACTGGTACAACTGGACGAAGGCATTGATTTTGATGCCATTGATTCGCA
>Ga0115567_10005491_pt1 | contig 12288 bp, 8 predicted proteins | sample COGITO_mtgs_1204_2_FD_88679 | JGI IMG/M metagenome (GOLD analysis project Ga0115567, IMG submission 88679) | Pelagic marine microbial communities from North Sea - COGITO_mtgs_120412 | ecosystem: Environmental > Aquatic > Marine > Epipelagic | place: Germany:Helgoland, sampling site Kabeltonne...
CTGATTCCAGCTGGTTCTCGTCACCATCGATTTAGTGAGCGTCCATGCCTCCTAGTCTCGAACCGCCGTAGCCTGACCACCAATAGTAAAGAGGTTGCCGTAGGGATCCGAAGTCAGCACAGCTGCCGCACAATTCCAGAAACGCATCACCTCTCTCCCGAAGGTCACCAAGTGGAAATGCGCTAGTGATGCAAATACAGGCCCCGGTCTGAAGGCCGTGTGTCCATCCCACGGCCAGATGGCCGCGAGGGGCTCGGCGTTCTTCGGTTACACCATCCTAGAGCGGGTGTGGACGAAGTGCTTCGCTCAGTCCAGCTATCCCAGAACTGACTTCAGCTCCGTTAGAAACCGAGGCAAACTCGCAAAACCGCCCGGGCGCCAGACTTGCGGAGTCCGCAGCCACCGGCCTGAGCGTAGGTCGCTCACGCTGGAAGGCGGCAAAGATGTTCCTGATCAGATCTTTCATTTGTCTGCGGCTCTGCGGGAGACGAGTCTCCGTTGCAGTGGAGTTGATTCGCACAGAAAGGCCATCACGCCCCCGGAGGCAGCACCGCGCGCATTCGCTCCGCGGCTTGGGGCAAAATTCGCCGATAATCGATATAGGGCCAGGCAGCGTTGCGCACCTCTTCTCTCCGCCAAGCCTTGGATTCTTGGCAGAAATCGATGATCTCCTCCCAGCGCCACTGCTCAGAGAGCACAAGCAGCTGAGGAAAGTCGCCTGGAAACGCTGGCTCGCGGCATCCGGTCGCTACAGGAAGACCTTGTGCGAGGTACCCAAGAATCTTGAGTTTACTCCCTTCGGACAGGCCAACTCGGTCCATGCCAAAGCTGCCGAGGCCGATGTCACATCGCGCACTGAGATCGTTGAGCTTTTCCCTATCCAATAGTCCATGCCAATGGATAAAGGCATGATCTGAAAGCTCTGCCTGCAGTGCCGCAGGAATTGGGCCGGCGAGATGTAGCTCGAATGACTCAGCTCCGGAGTATTCTAGCGCCCGGGCTAAGATTCGGTCTAGCCCGTGCCAGGCGGCGAATTCACTTGCCGCCAGAAGAATCCTGATCGTATCTGTGCGATCATCGACAAGCCCTTTTTCTTGGTCGACGAAGAGACCGTTCGGAAGGACGAGCGGGGGACACTGGAGCTTGCACCTGTTGATTTCGTGGGCTGCAATTTCTGGAGTGACGCCACAAACCGCGGGAGCAGAGCGCATCTGGCGCGGGCCAGTAACGCGCTCAGCCCATGCTCCGAGTGAACTGCGAAGCGCGAGCTCTTCGACGGGGAAGTTGTGGTGTATGGGAATGACTTTCTCTGGCGATTTCAGGGCCGTCCAAGCCGCTAGGTCCGCTGGATTGTACCGAACAAGCACACAGTCGTATTCAGCAGTAAGCTTATTTATGAGGCGATTGAACGCAAACCGGCAAGGGAGATAGTTGAGCGTGATCGCCCGCGATGCGTAGAAGCCGAGCGCATTGCTTTCTCGATAATTCGTCAGGATGTTGCTAAACGGCACTGAAAGGTGGTGCCACTGTACGTGCTCGCGTGCGTGCAACTTGTGGGGTGACATGACGTGAACATGCCAATCTAGGTCGGGAGTTTCTACGGATGCTCGAGCTTCAGCTTCACAAATATCGGCATGAGACCCAAAATAGTCGATGAATAACGAGGCATGGGCAATTCGCATGGGGACCCGTTGGGGAGACGTCTGTGGCAGTGCTTGAACTATAGGCCTCCCCCGCACGCCCCCAAAATGCCTTTTGCTTCTATTCTTTGCCGAGTTGACTTAGCTTCGCTACTGGTAACTATGACAGACTCGCCCTCGTAAGAATGAGCACTTGATCAAATGACCGCACCTGAGACTCCCGAATCGTCCCCAGAGGGCAAAGACAAAAGCCAGCAGTTCAGCAAGCATGCCTGGATAATAGTCATTGCCTTGGCGGTTATCTTTTTTGCGCCCGGCGCACTGAGTGGGAAGACGTTCTACGCTTTTGATACGCTGTCCAGCTATCCGCCATGGCGCGAGGGCGCTCCAGAGGTCAATAACTCGTTGATTACGGACCCGGTCAATTTATTTTTCCTTGCCGCACAACGGTATCAACGAGGTGTGCGCGCGGGAGAGCTGTCACGGTGGGATCGCTCTATTTTATCGGGCCGCTCAGGGGGCAGCAGTTATTTGTCCCCGTTCATGAGTTTTCTCTTTGCGGTTTTTCCGGTGACTGTCGCCCACGACCTGCTGCTGTTCTCGTATCTCCTCTTGAGCGGGCTTGGCATGTATGGCTACCTCCGGCTCATCAAGGTTGATGTCTTGCCGAGTTTAATTGGTGCCTCGTCGTGGATGTTCAATGGCTATTGCATGGTTTGGTTCGAGTTTGAGAACGTGCCAGGTATGGCCGCGTCTTTTTCACTCATGTTGCTGTCCATCGAGTACTGGTACCGCCGGCAATCCCTACTGGGCGGACTGGGTATGGTGGGTGCCAGTGCGTTAGCTTTGACAGTAGCCTGCCATCATCTCTTAGTCTTTCAGTTTCTGTTCTGTGGATTCTATGTCCTTGTTCGTTGGTTGGGCGAGATCTGGACGCTGGCAAGAAGTAAGCAAGAACCAAAGAAGAGGAAGCGGAAGCCGACGGCCAAAGGCGACTACAAACTCCCCGCTCTTCGCTTTGCTGGCGTGGTTGGCGCGTTACTGGTCGCGATTCTGATGAATTTGCCAATGGTAACGGGGGCCCTTGGTCAGGTAAAACCTACAGAAAAGAGTTCTAGTGGTAAGACGGCGGTAGCCCGAATGGGCCAACGAACTGGCCTGAGCTTTGACGAGTTGCTTAAAAACACGGGCCAGTTGCCCAAGAAGTATCTTCTCACAATGGCCTTTCCAGGATTTTTTGGGGGACCTATCTGGGGGGTAGACTACACGCCTCGTGTGGGAGGTGCCCAGCAGCCCTACAACAATACCAACGAACTGTGCGTATATGCTGGGATCGTTAGCCTGCTACTCAGCCTAGCGGCCTATTTCCGCCCCAGAGGCGTGGGCATGCAGCGGTTTTTCTTAATCGCCACACCCGTCATTTTACTAATGGCATTAGGCACGGTTCTCTTAGTCCCCGTGGTTCGTTTCGTGCCCGGGATGAACATTTCCACGCCGACGCGAATTCTGTATGTTTTCGGTTTGTGCATGAGCGTTCTTGCAGGACTTGGCGCCCAAGCTCTGTTGGAATTGTCTGGGCGCAGACGGATTGCGCTGGCTGCCATCTGGACTGGCGCAGCTGTCGCCCTGGTCGGAATTGCATGGTATGGGACAACACCTGCAGGCCAACGCTGGGCAGGGGAGACCTCGCGAAATATTGCCAATGTAGGCTGGGAGCGAATGGCTGGTGCGATCGGCAAGAATCTTTCCTTCAGCTCTGGTACGCTTACCCCTCAATTAATCCTTGCAGCTATCGCCCTGACGCTTGGCGCTGTCGTGCTATTCTCTACCAAACCACAGATCCGCACCGGTGCATTGATAGGCTTGTTGGCCGTGCTACTCACCGACCAAATGGGATTCGGCTGGCGCTACAACACAACGTCGCCCCGAGACGCGGCATTTCCGCTCACCGAAGGGCTTAGCTTGCTAAAGGAAACACCGGAACCCTTTCGGGTGGGTATGACTGGTGCCTTCCTACACAACAGTATGGCGGCCAATGAGATCGAAGATATCGGAGGCTATCGGTCGTTCTACCCGAAGCGATACGCAGATTTCCTGTATATCATGAACGCAAAGAATAAGACCACCCCGGCGATGCCTTCGCAGCCCAACCGATGGGTGCACACCAAGCAGGTGGGCTCTGTCGTTCAAGATGTATTGAACATGCGCTACCTGCTGCTTCCCGCAGTCGCGCCAGGACAAGCACCTCCTAAAATGCCCCCCAGCTACAAGCTGATCTATGCCAAGGAAATGCTGATCTATGAGAATCTGAACGCGTTCCCTCGCGCCTTCCTTGTGCCAGAGTTTGAGTATGCTGAATCACAGAACGCAGCCTTCATCAAAGTCTGGAAGATGACGCATGCTGATTATCAACGAAAAGTGATTTTGGAACAGCGGCCTGCAGAGGGCTTCCCTAGCAGAGAGGCCGCGCCTTTGGACCTCGCTGCCAAGGTAACCGATATTACACATGGCCCCAACAGTGTGAGCATGGACGTTTCCACACCGGTTGACGCATTTCTAGTTTGTTCGGACAACTACGACCGACGCTGGACCGCGGAGTTGGATGGAAAACCGGTGCCTCTCTACCAAGGAAATTACGTCATGCGCACAGTTCCTGTGCCGGCGGGGGTCCACAAGCTCGAGATGAGGTTCGCATTGGGACAGAAAGCGATCCCGATGAATCGGTTGCACATCTGGACAGCATGGTGCCTTTACTTCGTGGCGATTGCTGGTGCCTTTGTCTTGATTTGGCGAGAACGTCGTAGCGATTGCGCTGCGCCCTCCCCCGCATGATCTCAGCCGCCGCTGGTGCCTGCTGCGCTCTGGAAAGCTGGATACGCAGCAACGGTTGGCGAGGACCAGACATTTGCGACGCCAAGAGCACCAAACTTTATCAGTACGCTTATCTCAAAGCTCAGCACAACCGCCTGGGGCGTTACGCTCTGTATCTGCCACTGGCCCTGCTCGAGCAACGAGCGCACGGCGCTGTAAGGGCCGTCTTGCGAGTCCCCCAGCGAGAGTACCCGCAGGCAATCGCCCAGATTGCACGGGGATACTTGTCCCGATTTCGTGTTACTGCTGATGCCGCATACGCAGACGAAGCCACCAGGTGTCTGAGGTGGCTTATTGCCAATCCGTCGCCCGGCTTCTCCGGACCGTTGTGGGGACAGCCCTACGACTGGCCCTCAGAGCAATTGATCCCAGCTCACACACCGCGCTCTACAGTCACGTCGATTGTCATCGAAGCCTTGATCGATGGCTACGAGACTCTTTCGGACGGGCAATGCTTGGAAACCGCACAGGCAGCAGCACATGCCTATCTGAAGCATTTCAAGCCATCCATTCAAAGCCCGCGTGGAATCTGCTTCCCATACACGACCATCGACTCCTTCACGGTCCACAACGCCAGTGCCGTGATCGCAGCGGCGCTTTTGGCCACCGCCAAGCATACGGGCGAAGAATCACTCCGCGGTCCAGCGATGGAAGCCCTTGGATTCACGGTCAGTCACCAGCTTGAAAGCGGGGCATGGCGCTACTGGGCACCACCTCACGCCCCCGGACGGATCGACAACTACCACACTGGTTTCATTCTGGAATCACTAACCCAGGCTAAGCGCTGTCTTGGCGCGGACTTTCCCTGGACTAAACCCTTGGAGCGCGGCCGTCAGTTCTTCTGCGAGAATTTAGTGACTGAGTCAGGCGTGCCCAAGATGCTCCCGGACCGGACGCACCCGATTGATGTCCAGAGCTGTGCCGAGTCCATCGTGACCCTCTTGCACTGCGTTCAGGACGGCATGGCGATCACGCCGCTTGAGTCCGCCATATGCTGGGGGGTGGAAAACTTGCAGAATAGAGACGGTTCCTTCGCCTTTAGAATCTATCAAGGAGGAAGAATTGATCGCAGCCCGTATATTCGCTGGGGGCAATCTTGGATGTTTCGGTCCTTGGCTTGGTATTTGGAGCACATTGCGGAGTCCGCGCATGACTGACTACATTAGGTTCGATCAAAGAGTGCAGAGCGTTATTGGCCGCGTTCGACAACTGACGCCCCTCGCGGAGCGTGCTTGTGTTTAATCCGTTTGAGGTCCTGCGTAGTCGGGCAGCTGTAAAGCGTCAACGAATCCGCGTCAACGAGGGAGTGACTCAGCTGAAGATAGCTGAGTCTGGTCGTCGTGATGGGATGCCATTCGTGACGCTTCGCGACGGCCTAACCTTCTATGGTGGGGACGCGCCCAAGTTTACCGGCACTTGGTACGCGCGGTTGCCAGCAGCAGTTCGACGCACTTTGGCGCCGGAAGCAGCTCATGTTGCCTTCGATATCGTCATTCGCTACGAGGAAGGGGGCCTGAAGCTTGGCGGCCCCAAGAAAGAAAGTCGTTACGTCCCCCAGCCAGGCGACATCGTTGCAGAAATGGGAGCTTACCAAGGATTTTTCAGCCTTAAGCTCGCAGAGCAAGTTGGTCCCACTGGTCGGGTAATTGCGATTGAGCCGATGCCAGATAACACAGATCTGCTTCGTGCGAACGCCACGGTGAATTCGCTCGATCAGATCACCGTGGTCCAATCGGGCGTGTGGTGGGAAAAGGATACAATGACATTTAGCCGACGGAAACAGGATGGCCAGTCTGCCAGCATCGGCCTTGCCTACAATGCGCCGGACCAGTTCGAGGTGCCTGTGAACACGCTGGATACAATCTTTGCGCAAGCTGACGTTCCTAGAGTCGACTTCATGGTTGTTCAGCTAAACGGTGCCGAAGCGAAGGCATTCGCGGGGCTCACCACCCTTCAGCCACGCAACCTCGCGATTGCCGCGCGTTACGATGACGAAGATGGGCCGGTTGCACCACGCCTTCGGAAGACGTTGACCGACCGCGGCTACAAAGTCGATGAGGAGCCTGGCGGTTTTCTTTTCGCCTCCTGCTGACGATGTACCTGCCGCAAAAGTTTACCCATTCAGTCACGCGTGGACTCCTGAATACGTCAATTGACGGCCTCCGACGACTTGGTCTGCTCAAAGAACAGGACCCTGAGGAATTGTCCCCCATTTTCGTCCTGTCGACTGGGCGATGCGGCACGCAAACGCTAGCAGCTCTGCTTGGCGCGTCATCCGATCTTTTGGCCGTACACGAGCCACGCCCCAGCCTCTACGGATGTAGCGCTTCTGCCTATGCAATGGGTCTCAGCGCAGCGCAGCCGTATTCTGCACTTGTGCAGGAGACCCGGGATCCACTCCTGACAGCTGCCGTGAGACTCGGCAAACGATATGCGGAGACGAGTCCGCAAATGACCTTTCTAGCACCTGGCCTACAGATCCTTTATCCAAAGGCTCGATTCATTCACCTCACCCGCGACGCAGAAGCTGTAATTTGCTCGGGACTGGGCCGGAACTGGTATCAGGGCGCGGATGCAGACTCCACCCGCATTTACCCGCGCGCGGGATCTGAAGCTGCTTGCGCCTGGGCAGGATGGGCACCGGAAACCAAGCTTGCCTGGCTGTGGGATGAGACCAATGCCTGGATCGAACAGTCCCTAACCGACTGCCAGTACCGAAGGATAAAGGCCGAGAGTATCTTTGCCGGGGAGACTGAACTGGAAGACTTGTTCGCCTGGCTCGATGTCTCGAAGCCTCGGAAAAATAAGAGTGCCGCTATTCTAGCAAGAAAGTTGAACGCTAGCCACAACACCGCAGAGTGCTCACTGCCTCAAGACGCCGTTCAGCTGATCAGTTCCCGCATGGATGCTTATGGCTACCACAGGTCAACTTGAGCCACTAAATACAGACGCGCAGCGGCGCTGCGTGGAGTACGTTCTGGATGTGCTGCTAGGGGATCGACGAGATCGCGTTGTGTACGGCCGACCGGAGCCGGAGAGCTCGCCCAGCGACCCTCACCTGTACATCATTCCCAGTTCGTTCTTTCCAGAGTACGGAACACCTAGCTCAGATCCGGCCCTTCCGCTGGCAGACTGGAAAGGGATCCCCCTTCTGTTTGGGACACCACGGAGCGAATGGTCCGGCAATCATCTGGTACTGCATGCAGACATTGTTGCCTCAAGCTACTACCTGCTCACGCGGTACGAAGAGTATACGAATCCCGCCCGTGACGCTTTTGGCCGTTTTTCCGGAAAGGGGTCTCTAGCTGGCCGTGCTGGCTTTGTGGAACGCCCGGTGGTGGACGAGTACGCCGCGCAGCTAAGTCAGATGCTCGCAGATATGGGGTACAAAAAACCGGCAGACAGAATCTTTTCTGTGACGCTCAGCCATGATGTTGATGATGTAAGCAAGTTCACCAACCCGCTTCGCACACTAGCGGGAACATGCCTTGGATGGCGGCCGCTGTCAGACATCGCTCAACATCTTAAAATCCTGTCCGGCACAGCCAAGGACCCCTATGACAACTACAACGATCTACTCGCGTTGGCAGCGACCGCTCGCGAGCAGGCAAGCTGCCCAGTTCAGAATGAGTTCTACTTTCTAGCCTCTCGGCGGGCGCACAAGCTTGATCGACGGTACGCACTGTCTTCCCGGGCAGCTCAGAGCGTGCTGCAGGACGTCCAGACTGCTGGCGCAACCGTTGGCCTTCACGTCAGCTATCAAGCCGGTCTTGATGCTACGCAGATCAGCCGTGAGTGCCAGGCGCTCGCTGCGTGCACAGATGCGCCGATCCGTAAAGCACGTTACCACTATCTAGGCTGGCGCGCTGTCAGCGATGGCTTTGCTCTCGCAGCTGCTGGGATCACAGATGATTCGACCCTAGGCTTCCCCGATCTCGCTGGATTTCGCTTAGGGGTCTGTCGTCCCGTGCCATTGTTCGATCCAGCTTCCTGCCAGCTACTGGGAATTACAGAACACCCGCTAATCGCCATGGATCGCACCCTTCGAGCGTCGCGGTACATGAACCTCGATGAAGAATCAGCCTATGAATTACTCATACGGCTTCTACGAGTGACCCAACGCCACAATGGCGAGTTTGTCACCCTGTGGCACAACGCAACGCTGGCCGATGACCCATGGCAATGGCGGGTCTACACGAGATTTCTCGCTGCCCTCTGAACTGAACGGGTTAAGTGGACGTGCACCCCGAAGGTGATATGGTGGTAATCGTTGTGGTAATCCAAAAACCCTACGTCCGTCACGCTGGGCTCTGCTAGCAGATAACCGCTACTTCTTGAGGTCTTAAGAAGCTTCCTCAACACCTTGGGAGCAGGAGGCCTCGGGAATTGCCAGCATGATCGTAAGACCAGACTCACGGGCCCTGGAAATGCTCAAGAAACGACTACGCATGTCACCGGAATTGCGTTCGCTATTGCGGCACGCAAAGAACTACCTTACTGGGGACGTTGTCACGGGCCTTTGTGCCCTGGCGAGCATTGCCATCTTCACCAATCTGGTCGCGCCTGCAGAGTACGGCATCTACCAAGTCGCCCTCTCCTACATTGGCATTGGTACCGTTGTGCTCACCTTGAACTTCCACGGGGCCGTTTCACGCTATATCTGCGATGCCCAGGAAGACTCCAAGGCATTCGTCGGCACCTCAATCGTGGGGGCAATTGCCATCCTTCTTTTCGCACTGCTGTCCGGTTGGCCAGCCAGAGGCTGGATTGCGACCCGACTCGATTTGACGGTCACCCTCATCGGCATGATCATGGGGTTCATCTTGATTCGCATGCTGAAGAGCGTCTACCTGGGGATTTGCATTGCTACCCAGCGCAGCCGACAATCAGCAACTACACAGGCCATTCAGGCGGTTTTGGTACTGAGCGGCGCGTTTGCAAGCGTAGTGCACCTTGACGGCCGCCCTGCCCACTGCTTGCTGCTTGGGGCACTGGTTGGAGAGTTTATCGCCTTGTGTATAATGCTCCCTCTCTTACGTTCCTTTTTTGTCTGGGCCCCCCGTGCTGCCCACCTTCGATTTATCGGTAGCTTTGCCGTTCCACTGATGCCATATGCCTTGAGCAGCATCGTCTTATCTCAGATCGATCGCGTGATGATTCAGCAACAGCTCGATGCCGCGGCGGCGGGATTGTATAGCCTTGCCTACAACATCGGGACGGTAGTATCAATGGTTGCCTTGTCACTTACCCGTGCACTGACGCCGGACTGGTTTAGTTTTATGCAAAAAAAGCAATATGGCCGAGTTGACCACCTCATCGACCGAATGTTCAAGATCACGCTTATCGTGTCGCTCCTAGGCGCCTACTTTGGCCCGACTGCCGCTGCTTTGATTACTGCGGGCCCGTACCAAGAAGCGTTACCGATCGTTCCCATTATTATAGTTGGTTGCCTGTTCCAAATTATTAACGGAATCTACGCCCGCCCTATCTCCTATGCCAACAGGGTGATATTAATCGCGGCAATCGGCATCTTCACAAGTTTGGTGAATGTAGCGCTCAATTACGTCCTTATCCCCCGCTATGGCTATGTGGCTGGAGCCTATACAACTGTAGTCTCTTTTGCCTTGATGAGTTTTCTGACCTGGTTTGCAGCGAACTTCCTGCTGAAGCAGCAGCGCTTGTCACCATTCTCTATTCTCGGAAAACCTATGGCTGTCTTTGCCATATTCATCCTATACTCAAGCCAATCTGAACCTATCCTAAGCCTGGCTGACATTCTTATTCGCGCGGTCCTCGCTCTACTTTTTATCTGGATTATGCTATCGCTAGCGGCTCCGAGACAAGAAGACTCTTGCGTGGTATGACTGCAGCGCTGAGCTATCCGTCGATCAGAATCAAAATCACCTCAAGGTGAACGCCGGAACGTGCCGGGCCGACGAAACTGTCTCCGCTACACTTACTAGAAACAGACCGGCGAGCCCCCTCCGGCGGAAGGCTATGCCGTGCCAATTTCGAAGATTTTCCGAAAAGGAACATCATCCCGGAATCCCCACTACGTTAATCGAGTGCTATTTCTCGTTCCTTCGAAAAACTGCAGACTGGACGAACCAGACTCATTGAGCGGTACAGTTCTAACTTTCACATTATCGATAAACGTCCCGTAGCGAACGATGACATCCTCTGTCGATTCGAACTTGCGGACATGCGCCTTTCCGCCGTGATTTGGTACCGTCGCCAAAATTGATGCGCCAGGCTGTATACGCTGAATTACTTCCAGGTCGCCGGTAACATGTTCAAGAAACTCGGTCAGCACAACCGCATCGTAATTCTGAGCTTCGATTAAGCCGTCTTCGCTAATATCGCGACAGATAAAACTGTAGCTTGGGCAGATTCTCTCTGCATGCTGAATTCGCAATTGATTAAAATCTACGCCAACATAACTGGAAATCCCATTGTCATGAAGCAGCCTGGCAAATTGGCCGGGCCCACATCCAATGTCAAGTACGCTGCTGCAGCCCCAGGCCTGTAAGCGATCTACAATTAAAAGCCAAGTGGGGTAATACTGGGACCTTGTGTAGTGCAATCCCAAGTGACTATCCCGACCAAATTGATTATAGTATTCAGAAGGCTGCTCGTCACCGAGTGGCGCTGGCGATGATGCTGGCCTCGGCAAATATCCAAGGAGCTTCCATGCAACAGGCGGGCAAAAGTCGCGTAGACTAATTTTGTCAGGATTGATCATAATATAGGACAATCTGTGGTGAGACAAGCAGATCGATCTTAGCCATATAAGAATCGCGAAAAAAACGATAGCAGCGCCGAGAGGTTTCGCCAGTGTACTTATTAGGAGTAACTCCTGCTGGCGCAACATGCAGTTTCTCTAGCACTCAGCAGAATTCAGTTTGGCGCCCTTCTCGATGGTTGAAAATAGCAGATAAATAGGAATCAGAAACTGCTTGGTGGCATGTCGCGGCATGATCATGAACCACCTTATTCAGTCGCCCTACTGAATCCGCATCGAAACGGCTCAGGCACCTGGCGAGAGCTTCTGCGCTGTAATCCTGCGCACAAAAACCAATCGATTGGGCCGCGACGTAGTCTGCCACCGTTGTACCCGGCCCACAGAGAATCGGGAGGCGTGCCTGCACGAACTCGAACAGCTTGTTAGGCATTGCGTGGCGTAGGTTCGTGGTTGTTGGGGGCACCGTGTAGACGCCGATATCGTACTTGTGCAGCGTTGGAATGATCGCTTCGAACGGAACGGGCGGTAGAATATTGACGTTGCTCCGCTCGCTTGCCAGCCGCTCCAGCTTTCGGGCGTATGACTTTTGGTTGGGAACCAGAATGATATCCAATTGATATTCGCTCCCGGCCACATCCATCATGGCAATCATGTTCTCCAAGCACCGCACGGAATTAGCGCTGCCATGGTGAACCAACCGCACCGGGCTGTGTATCTTCGGAGATGGTAGCAGGTCCGCGAAGGGGGGGAGACTATGCACCACATCCAGCTCCACCTGATACTCGTCACGGTACAAACGCGCCAGCCCCTCCGAAACAGTCCACCCTTGACGTAATTTCGGAAGGTACTCCCGGCAGAGAGAATCATAATAATCCGCAAACAGAAATCGCCAGTGCCATTGCGTGTCGAAGTGGCGCGGAAAAAATTCCCGAATATCTGCGTAGACCGGGACACCTGGCAGAGCTTTGAAGACGAACGGAAGCAATTCTAAGTCATGGCTGACGACGGCATCCCAGTCTTGCTTCTCTAGCCGGC
>Ga0115567_10005498_pt1 | contig 12276 bp, 10 predicted proteins | sample COGITO_mtgs_1204_2_FD_88679 | JGI IMG/M metagenome (GOLD analysis project Ga0115567, IMG submission 88679) | Pelagic marine microbial communities from North Sea - COGITO_mtgs_120412 | ecosystem: Environmental > Aquatic > Marine > Epipelagic | place: Germany:Helgoland, sampling site Kabeltonne...
AAATGAAAAGAATATTAATTATAAAAATTTTTTTAAACATAAGTGTCTTATACACGTAATGCGTTAATTTTTAAACTTACATAATGACTTAAATGGGTTATTTGAGCAATAGTTTTAGGGGTAATTTTTTTAAATTTTAAAAATTCTCTATTATTGATAATTTTAAGCAATATTTTTGAAATATCTGAAAACTTAATTTCATTATTTAAAAACTTTTTAACCAAAACATCATTAGCACTAACAATTACCGTTTCAAATAAAGAATCTTTTTGAGGCAACAAATTTAAAATATTAACTATTGGAAATCTTTTTTTATCCAATTTTCTAAAATTAAGATTATTCATAATAGATAAATCTAATTTTTTTGATTTAATATTTTTTTTACTATTTGGGTAAAGAGAATTAAAAATTGGTATAACCATATTTGTGTCATGAACTAATATTTTGGTTAATCCATTAGAAAATTTTACAATTGCATGAACATATGATTTTGGATGAACTAGAATTGATAATTTATTATAATCAAAATTAAAAATTTTTTTAGCTTCTATAATTTCAAAAACTTTGTTCATCATTGTTGCAGAATCTATGGTAATCTTTTTTCCCATTTTCCAATTAGGGTGATTTAATGCATCTTTTGGTTTAATTGATTTAAACTTATTTAATGGGTATTTATTAAATGGTCCTCCTGAAGCTGTAATAAAAACTTTTTCTATATTCTGTTGATTTTTATCATTAATTAAAGACCAAATGGAGAAATGCTCTGAGTCAATTGGTATAAAATTAGTTTTATATCTTTTTAATTGTTTATTAATTAAAGACCATCCACAAATAATTGACTCTTTATTAGCTATGGCAATTTGTTTTGTGAATTTTATTATACCCAATGTCGGTTTTAGTCCATCTAATCCAGAAATAGAATTCATTGTATAGTCAATTTTCTTTTTACCAAGTATTTTAGTGATTGAGTCAAAATTATTATAAATATTAATATTTTTATTTTTTAAGATTTTTTTAAAATCTATAAATTTTTTGTTATCTGTTATTATAACATTTTTAACTTTGAATAATTTTACCTGTTGTAATAATTCGTTAATATTTTTATTTGCTGTAAGGAGAACAACATCAAAATTTTTTTGATCTTTTTTTAGAATATTAATTAAACATCTACCAATTGACCCAGTGGAACCTAAGATTACAATTTTTTTTTTCATACGTATGCTATTAAAAATTTCCAAGTTATAATACCAAATGGTAAAGCAAATAATATTCCATCTATCCTGTCTAAAAAACCACCATGTCCTGGTAATAAATCACCTGTGTCTTTAACACTCGCTTTTCTTTTTAGATAGGAAATAAATAGGTCTCCTAATTGACATGATAAAGAAACAATCAAAGCTAATATTGTTAAATGGATTGGGCTGTTGGACTGATCCATGAAATAAAAAAGAGGTATTAAAATTGAAGATAAAATAAAAGATCCAATTGAACCAGCTATAGTTTTATTTGGACTTATACTTGTTAGCTTTTTACCTTTAAAAAATTTACCAAATGTTAATCCCCCTATGTCAGATGCGATACAAATAGAAAATAAATAGATAATAATTATCTTAGTATTAAACTCTATTTGAACGATACCATTAAATATTAGTGCTGAAAAAAAAGTTAAGTAAATTAAGCTTAAAGCTTTAATAAATATTTGTAATAAATGTGCCTTAAATTTTTTTTTTAAAAAAATTTTAGATATCAATCCTTGGAACTCTATCCAAGAAATAATTGAAATTACTATTAATGAAATAAATAATATGTAAGTATATGTAAACATCAAGTATAACAACGAAAGTAAAAAAAATGATGTGATTATTCTTTTAATTAACTCTTTGCTAATCATATATTTCCAAAATTTCTTTTTAAAAATTTAAATTCATTTATTATTTTTATATAGTCTTTAGACTTAAAATCAGGCCACAGTTTCTTTTCAAAAGAAATTTCTGTATAAGCCAATTGCCACAATAAAAAATTACTTAATCTATTTGTTTTTCCTGTTCTAATTAATAAATCAGGATTAGGTATATTTTTAGTATAAAGATGTCGTTCAATATTTTTTTCCGTAAGCTTTTTTTTATCTTTATTAATGAGCTTTACAGCATTCAAAATTTCACTTTTTGAACCATAGTTTAATGCAAGATTAATTTGTAATGTTTTGTTTTTTGCTGTTTTAAGCTCAGAATATTTTAATATTTTTTTTAATTTAGAACTGAATAACCCTCTATCTCCAATAATTTTTAGTCTTATGCCATTTTTGACTAATTCATTTATTTTTTTTGATAAAAATTTTTCTAATAAATTAAATAAAAAAAATATTTCTTTTTTTGGACGTTTCCAGTTTTCTGTAGAAAAGGTATATAATGTTAAATATCTAATATTTAATTTTATGCTTTGCTTTATTATAGCTTCGACAGTATTTAAACCAGCTCTATGACCAGCATTTCTTGAATTTTTATGTTTAATACCCCATCTGCCGTTTCCATCCATAATGATGGCAACATGTTTAATTGGGTTCATATTGTCATTATTTCTTTTTCTTTAGATGAAACTTTTTCATCAATTATTTTGATATGTTCATCAGTATAATTTTGTATGATTTTTTCATATTTTTTTTCTTCATCTTCTCCAATATCTTTATTTTTAAGTAGATTTTTTAAATCATCATTAGCTTCTCTTCTTATATTTCTTATAGATACTTTACATTTTTCACCCATTGATTTAATAACTTTTTTGATTTCATTTCTTCTTTCCTCGCTTAAGTCTGGAACTGGTAATCTAATTAATTGACCATCAATTTGAGGATTTAGGCCAAGTTGTGATTTTTTTATTGCTGAATCTACGAGTGAAACATTATTTAAATCCCACACTTGTATATTAATCATTCTAGCTTCTGGTGTGGTAATGCTTGCTACTTGATTTATTGGCATCTGTTGTCCATAAACATCAACTTTTACCAAATCGAGCATATTTGCGTTAGCTCTTCCTGTTCTTAAAGAAGTTAATTCTTTTGCAAAAACCTCAATGGTCTTATCCATTTTTTGGTTATATGTTTTATCATCAAACATTTATTCACCAATTTTTAATCTATAAAAATCTTTAATCCTTAAGTCAGCAATACTAAGTTCTTTAACAATATCTTCTACTTTTTTTTTAGGTTCCATAACCCATGCTTGAGACAGTAATGAGTTTTCCTCTTTAAATTTATTGATTTTACCTTTACTGATTTTTTGAGCGATTTCTTCAGGTTTACCTGAACTCTTTAACTCCTCAGTAATAAGATTTTGTTCTTTTTCTAAAACATCTTTATCGATAGAAGCAGAATCCAATGCTATAGGATTTGAGGCAGCGACATGCATAGCAAGTTGTTTGCCAAATGATTTAATATTATCCGATGTATCTTTTGTTTCAATAGCAACAACAACAGCTAACTTAGATAAATTATCTTTTACAACAGTGTGTAAATAATTAAAATTTTTTGCACCTTCATGATTAAAAGTTTTAACACGACCGATTGTTATTTTTTCACCCATTTTAGAAATAAGGGCAACAAGATTATCTTCAACTGTTTGATTATTTTTCATTTTAGATTTGTTAAGCTTTTCTAAATTAGAATTATTTGCATTATTTAAATCACTTAATTCTTTTGCAAATAATACAAAATCATCATTTTTTGCAACAAAATCAGTTTCACAATTTAATTCAATAACTGAAATTTTATTCTCATCACCACTTGTTGCTACAACACCTTCTTTAGCGTCTCTAGACATTTTTTTTGAAGCCTTAGATATTCCTTTAACTCTTAAGATTTCCACAGCTTTATCAATATCACCATTTGATTCTTTGATGGCCAAATTACAATCTTTGAAACCAGCACCAGTAGCTTGTCTTAATTGTTTAACTTTTTCAACATCACTCATATTAGTTCAATTTAGTTTTTTCATTTTTTTTTGCAAATTTTGCATCTAATTTTTCCCTGTCGATTTCCTGAATTGTTTTTGTTGATTTGTCTTTGATAGTTTCTTTAATTTTATCTATTTCAGGTTTTTCTTCAGTTTTAGACGGGGCTGCTTTTTTAGCATTTTCAATAGTAACTTTAACTAAATTGCAATATAGATCTATAGCTCTTCGTGCATCATCGTTACCCGGTATTGGAAAATCAATACCATCAGGATTGGAGTTGCTATCTAAAATAGCTATTATAGGAATTCCAAGTTTTACAGACTCTTGAATTGCTAATGACTCATAATTAGTATCTATGATAAAAACTAAATCAGGAATTTTTTTCATTTCAGCAATACCACCTAAAGATCTTTCGAGCTTAGCTTTTTTAACGCTCATTTTAAGGAGTTCTTTTTTTGTAAAACCTCTGTTATCTGAGGTTAAATCTATTTCATATTGTTTCATTTTTTTTATAGAGCCAGATATTGTTCCCCAATTTGTAAGCATTCCACCTAACCATCTATAATTTACAAAATATTGGCCAGTTTCTTTAGCTGTTTCAGCTATTGCCTCAGATGCTTGTTTTTTTGTTGAAACAAAAAGTATTTTACCATTATTAGCAATCGTATTATAAATTTTTTCTAAAGCTACATTAGCCAATTCTAACGTTTGTGTTAAATCTATTATATGAATTGAATCTCTTTTTCCAAAAATATATTTTTTCATTTTTGGATTCCATCTTAAAGTCTTGTGACCTAAATGGACGCCTGCTTCTAGTAATTGTTGTATTGTTAAACTTGGTATCTTCATATTTATTCCCGGTTAAGCCACCACAGTAATTTCCATTTAAGGACCGGAGGTATAAAACCACAAACTGTGTGCGTGTTAATTTAATTTAAGAGTTATTTACAAATTATTTAAAAAACAAACAAGCTATTTTTACTGAATAATGGTCGAAATATTGTCATTTCTAAGGGTATTTATCGATTTTCTATCAATATTACGTTTATTTTTTAGTTTAAAGAGTAATTTTTTACTTTCTAGGGTAATATTTATTTTAACTTCAGTAGAACCCTCTTTGTCAATTAAATTGGAAATTTTGTCAATTTCTTTAATATCTTTAATATTAAATATGATTTCAGAGACTGGTTTATTAAATAAATCTTTAAGAGGTGCTAATTTTTGTACGTTAATTCTTTTGAATCTATTTTCATCATTAGAAAAATTTTTGATTAAAGTTATTATTAAAGAGTTACCTTCTATCAAAATTTCTCGGTTTGATTCAAGGATATCAGAAAAAATAAAAAGTTCAAATACACTGGTTAAATCAGTAAATTTTATAACACCATAAGAATTTCCCTTAGCTGTTTTTCTTTCAGTTATTTTTAGAAGAGTTGCTGCAATATTACTATCTTTGATGTCATCATCTGAATTAAATTTAACATAATCAACTATTTTATAATCATCGAAAATTTCTTTAAATTGATTTAATGGGTGATCTGATATGAAAAAACCAACTGCCTCAAACTCTCTAGACAGTCTTTCTTCAAACTTCCAATCTTCTATTTTAAGTACTATTTCATTATCTTGTTCTTCATCAGACTCAAATAAATCTATTTGATTAGCAATTTTATTTTCAAAAATATTTTTTACTTTTAAAATAAAATTTGGAATTGAATTAAATAATGCTTGTCTATTATCGTCAATATTATCAAATGCTCCAGCTTTTACCAAGCCCTCGAGTTGAAGTTTATTAATATCTTTAGGACTAACTCTATTTAAAAAATCACTTATCGATTTAAATTGACCATTTATTTTTCTTTCTTTTACAACATTGGATATCGCTTCATATCCAACACTTTTAATCCCACCTAAAGCATAATAAAAATTATTTTCATCAAATTGAAAATCTGCAAAACATCTATTAATATCGGGTCTTACTATTTTAATATTTATTCTTTTAAGTTCTTCATAAAATTCACTTAGTTTATTCTGATTAGATAAATCCATTGTCATTGATGCAGCAAAAAATTCATTAGGATAATAGGTTTTTAAAAATGCAGTCTGGTATGAAATTATCGCATATGCGGCTGCATGACTTTTATTGAAACCATATTCTGCGAATGGTTCAATTTTTAAAAAAATACTTGTTGCAACATCTTTGGAAATTCCATTTTTAAGTGCACCTGCAATGAATCCTTGTTTTTGTTTTTCTAATTCTGCTCTTTTCTTTTTTCCCATTGCTCGTCTTAATATGTCAGCTTCTCCTGCAGTAAATCCTGAAAGTTTCTGTGCTATTTGCATTACTTGTTCTTGATAAATTATAACTCCATAAGTTGGTTTAAGAATATCTTCTAGTAATGGATGTAAGTAATCAGGTGTTTGACGACCATGTTTACAATCATTGTAAACAGGTATATTGCTCATAGGACCAGGTCTATAAAGAGCAACTAGCGCTATTATATCTTCAATATGATTGGGCTTCATTTGCAATAATGCTTCACGCATACCAGCACTCTCAACTTGAAATAATCCAACAGTATAACCAGATGAAAGCAGATCAAAAACTTTTTTATCCTCAAAGTCAATATCTTCAATTTTAAAATCTTTAACTTTTTTATTAATTAATTTTTGTGTTTTATTGATTACGGTTAGAGTTTTTAAACCTAAAAAATCAAATTTAATTAATCCAGCATTTTCAGCTGAATACATATCAAATTGTGTTGATGGCAACAATAAATCAGCTGAAACATCTTTATATAAAGGTACAATTTGAGTTAATTTTTTATCAGCTATAACAACACCAGCAGCATGGGTTGCAACATTTCTATTTAGTCCTTCTAATTTTAAAGATAAATCAGTTAATTTTTTAACACGTGGATCTTCATTAACTAATTTTAGAAGTCTGGGTTCATTATTAATACATTCTGTTAAACTTTGTGGTCTAGAAGGGTCAAAAGGTATCATTTTAGAAATACTATCAACAAAACCATACGGTAGACCTAAAACTCTACCTACATCTCTAATAACCATTCTTGCCTTAAGTTTTCCAAAAGTAATTATGTGGGCAACGCTATCTTTGTACTTAGTGGTTAAATATTTAAAAACTAAATCTCTCTTTTCTTCACAAAAATCTATGTCAAAATCAGGCATTGATATACGATCAGGATTTAAAAACCTTTCAAAAATTAAATTAAATTTTATAGGATCAACATCAGTAATAGATAAACACCAGGCAACTAGGGAACCTGCACCAGAACCCCTTCCAGGTCCAACTGGTATATCATTATTTTTAGCCCACTTAATATAATCTGATACAATTAAAAAATAACTTGGGTATTTCATTTCAATTATTATTTTTAATTCATGATCTAGTCTATCCTTATATCTTAAAAAATTTTTATTAGTATTTAAGTTATTTTCTTCAATTTTAAAAAATTTTGAAAATTTATCTTTTAAACCCTCTAAAGAATCTTTTTTAAGTATTTCGTCCGCACTACCATCTTTTTTAGAGCTAATGTTGGGTAGTACAGGTTTAGAAAATTGGGGCCTATAACTGCATCTAAAGGGAAGATTAAAATTATTTTTTAGTGCTTCAGGTAGATCAAAAAATAATGTAGACATTTCTTCATCAGATTTTAAATAATGTTGATTGCTATATTTGGTTCTGTTTTTTTCATTAACATAAGTTTTTGTACCTATGCACGTTAAGGCATCGTGCGCTTCATGCATATCTGGTGTTAAATAAAAAACTTCATTTGTAGCAATAATTGGAATCTTTGTTTTTAAGGATTCTTGGAGATTAAATTTTTCAAAAGAATTTTCATTTTGATCTCCATGTCTTTGTATTTCTAGATAAAATTTGTCATTAAATTTAGATAACAAGTCTTTATATAATTTACTGATTTCATCTAAACGGCCTTTTTCAAATAATCTACCAAATAATCCATGAATTGTTCCTGATAAGAGAATTACACCCTCTGTATCAATTAATAATTCTTTAATATCTAAATGAGGGTCAGAGATTGCATCGTTTTCTAAATATGATCTCGAGGATAGCTCTATGATTCTTTTATAACCTTTTTCATTAAGAGCAATTAATGGTAATAGACCTACAGTATCTTCAAAACTAAAATAAATTTGGGTTCCAATTATTGGCTGAGTTCCAACTTTAGATATATTCTCAGCAAACTCAAGTGCTCCACATAAGTTTGAAGTATCAGAAAGGCCTATCGAAGGAGTTTTGTTATCTTTACAAAAATCTTTTAAATTCTCGATTTTAATAGCACCTTCACAAATTGAATATTGTGTATGAATTTTTATGTGGTTGAATTTATGATTATTTGATTTTTGCATTGACAGTTTTTATATTACCATCAATCATTTCTAATTTGCAATCAGCCATATTGGCAAAAAATCTATTATGAGTTGCATAGATTATAAGTCGATTTTTATTTTTTAATTTATATAAAACTCTAAAAACTTCTTTTGCTGTAGACTGGTCTAAACTTCCAGTGGGTTCATCAGCTAATATGATTTCTGGTTCATTTATTAAAGCTCTTGCAATTGCAACTCTTTGCATTTCACCACCAGATAATTGTGAAGGATAATGATGTTGTCTAGACGAAAGTCCCATTTTTGTAATTATTGATTTAGCTTTTTGAATTGAATTTTTCTTATTGTCGGTCAATGCTAAACTTGCAAGATATATATTTTCTAATGCCGTAAAATCAGGAAGTAAGTTGTTTTGTTGATATATTAAGCCAATTATTTTAGATCTAACTTTATCATTAATTGTAGTTTCTGAAAAATTAATTTCATTATTGTCAATAAGTAATGAGCCTGTTGTTGGTTTGTCAATCAATGATAGAATATTCAATAATGTAGATTTTCCAGATCCTGAAGGCCCCATAAGTGAATAAATTTTACCTTTTGAAAATGAATAATTAATTTTTTTTAGAACATGTACTTTTTTATTTTCAGAAAAAGATTTAGATAATTTCTTAAGTAAAATAAAATTATTCATATTTTAAACCTTTTACCAGATCTAGTTTTGATGCTTTAATTGCTGGAAAAATTGAAACTAAAATCGTAATTAAAATAGAACTTAAAGAAATTATAAAAATCGATGTAGAATTAATTTCTGAGGGTAGAGTACTTAAAAAGTAAATTTCTTCAGGAAACAAGGTTACATTAAATATATTACTTAAGAATTCTCTTAAATTTTCAATATATAAAGAAAACATAACTCCTAAAAAAATACCAAAAAATGTTGCAGTAGTACCAATCATAACACCAACTAGAAAAAAAATTTTAATAATTGACTTATTTAGTACACCTATCGATTTTAAGATTGCTATATCTCTAGTTTTATTTTTTACTAATATTGTAAGTCCAGAGATTATATTAAAAGCAGCAACTATAATAATTAATGATAAAATTATAAACATTACATTTCTTTCAACTTTTAATGCTGAAAATAAAGAACTATTCATGTCAGACCATGTATATACATATTCATTTTTAAATATTTTTTGAATTTGCTTTTTGGTAGATTCTATATTTGATTGTTTTTTTAGATATATTTCCAATTTTCTATTTTCTTTTTTAAAACCAAAAAAATTTTCTAATGTGTTTAAATTAACAAAAGCAATATTAGAATCAAAATCAGCTAACCCACTATCAAAAATTGAACTAATAATAAAAGTTTCTTGTTTTGGTAGATTTCCAATAATTGTTTCAATCCCAGAAGGTGACATAATAGTAATTTTGTCACCTAAGTCTAAATTCAAATCAAAACTTAATTCCTTGCCTATTGAGATATTATTGTTTGACAATTGATTTGGGTTTCCAAGTAAAATACCTTTTTTTACTATGTTAAGTTTAGCAAAATCATTTTTTTGATAACCTCTCAAGATTATACCTTTGGTATAATCTTTACTAATAACTATAGCTTCACCTGAGTTACTGAAAATTAAATTCTTAGAGATTAAGTTTAGATAATTATCATTCACCTTTTCTAAATTAATTGAAACTTCATAAGGTTTAACCGTAACATGAGCATTAAAACCAACTATTTTATTAATAAGTTCTGTTCTAAAGCCATTCATTACTGACATAACAATAATTAAAACGGCTACACCCAAACTTATTCCGATAAATGAAAAGATAGAAATAATATTCAAAAAACCATCTTTTTTTCTGGTCTTAAGATATCTAAATGTAATTTCTTTTTCTAATGTAGAAATCAATTTTTTTCTTTTAAATTGGTTAAAATTTTAGTTATTTGCTCGATTGTTAAATTTTGTGGCTTTTTTCCTATTTCTTTAAACTCTAACATATCACCTTCAGATTGTTTACCAATGATAATTTGATACGGAGCACCTATCAGATTAAATTTTTTAATTTTAGATGATAGGTTTTCATCAGTATCATCAATAATAGTATCTATATTATGTTTTTCTAAATGTTTAAAAATATTTGTAGCTTTATTTAAGGCTGATGTATCGTTCTTATTGATCATTGGTATGATGGCTAATTCATAAGGTGCAACAGAAAAAGGCCATTTCATTATTTCTTCTTTATCATCATATTTTGCTTCAATAATAGCACCTACCAATCTTGAAACACCAATTCCATAAGAACCCATCTTAACAAAATCTTTTTTTCCTTCGGGAAGATCAACCGCTGCATTTAATGTTTTCGAATATTTGTCACCAAAATAAAAAATATGACCAACTTCAATTCCTTTAGTTATTAGTCTATTTTCTTTAATTACTTCTTTTTCAAATTCTTCTTTATTAAATTTTTCATCAGTAACTGAATAAAATTGTTCGTACTTTTTTCTTAGATCATTTAATGACTTTTTATCAATAAAAGATCCTTCACTAGTTAAATCAAAAATTCTTTTGTCTGTAAAAATTTTACTTTCTCCAGTATCTGCTAAAATAATAAATTCATGAGAAAGGTTTCCTCCGATAGGTCCTGTATCAGCAGCCATTGGTATAGCTGTTAACTCTAATCTTTTAAATGTTTTTAAATAAGAGAAAAAAAATTTATTATAAGAAAAAACAGCATCTTCATCGCTAACATCAAATGAATATGCATCCTTCATATAAAATTCTCTGCATCTCATAATTCCAAATCTAGGCCTAACCTCATCTCTAAACTTCCACTGAATATGATATAAAAGTTGAGGTAATGATTTATAAGATTTAATACTTGATCTAAATATGTCAGTAATTAACTCTTCATTTGTGGGGCCATAAAGCATTTCTCTATTTTGACGATCTTTAATACGTAGCATTTCTTGACCATAATCATCGTAACGACCACTTTCCTTCCAAATTTCGCTAGACTGAATTGTTGGCATTAAAATCTCTTGAGCACCAATTTTATTTTGCTCTTCTCTAACTATTTGTTCTATTTTTTTCATCACTTTAAATCCAAGTGGCAACCATGAGTAAATACCTGCAGAAGATTGCTTTATCATTCCCACTCGAAGCATAAGCTGGTGCGACTTGATTTTAGCTTCTGAAGGATTATTTTTTAAAATTGGTATGAATAATTTTGATATATACATCTTACTATTATGATTCTTAAATCAAAATATTCAATTAAATTCTTACTATGTTAATGTTTGTAAAGGGCTTTTTTCCAGTTTTTTCTTTTGAGTACTTTCTACAAACTATTTTAACAGCTTCAATTAAATTGTGTTCTTGTTTTTTACTACCTAATGAAAATTGCCTTGTTATTTTTTCGATTTCATCTTCTAAACCGTAAACAAAATCATCTATTTCAAAAATTGGTAGACCTCTAAATGTTAAAACAGGTGTCTTATGAATATTTCCTTTAGGTGTAACTAAAATAGTTACTTCCATATACCCATTTGCACTTAAATTTTTTCTATCTTTAATTGATTGAAAATCTTCTTCTACACTTTGGTTTCCATCCAAATAAAGTCTTCCACTTGGAGCTTTATCAAAAACATGTGGTTCTCCTGGAAAAAGTTTTACTATGTCACCATTTTCAACTTGGACAGGATTTGGAACTTTCATTTCATGTGCAAATTTCATATGTTCTATCATATGCCTGTGTTCACCATGAACTGGAATAGCACATTTTGGTCTTACCCAATCATACATTTCTCTAAGATCATCTCTATTTGGATGTCCAGAAACATGAACAAATTCGCTTTCTTCTGAAATAACTTCAACGCCATCTTTAACTAGTTGATTTTGTAATTTATACAATTTTTTCTCATTACCTGGAATAATTTTTGAAGAAAAA
>Ga0115567_10005502_pt1 | contig 12274 bp, 7 predicted proteins | sample COGITO_mtgs_1204_2_FD_88679 | JGI IMG/M metagenome (GOLD analysis project Ga0115567, IMG submission 88679) | Pelagic marine microbial communities from North Sea - COGITO_mtgs_120412 | ecosystem: Environmental > Aquatic > Marine > Epipelagic | place: Germany:Helgoland, sampling site Kabeltonne...
AATTTCCAAGGGCGCCGCCTCACTCCCTCCACGGGTCACCCGGTTCGATCAGACCGCACCACGACTTCGCCCATCTAATCTAACCGCACACGACGCCACCATGGGTACCGGATCCCGCCACAGCAAGAACGCCGGGACGATGGGCTCCGAGAACCTGACCTACGCCGAGAAGAAGGCGCTCGGGTTCGGCACCATCAAGGAGAGGCTCGGCAAGGAGACCGTCAAGGACTTCGACCACTGCGGCCTGGGTTTAACCCACGCGGTGGACCCGGTGGTGACCCCGGAGGGTGTCCTGTACGACCGCGAGCACATCCTCCAGTGCCTCCTCCACCAGAAGAAGGACATCGCGCGCAAGATGAAGACGTGGGAGGCGGAGCAAGCCAGGGACGCCGACAAGGCGACGGCCGAGGAGGACGCCAAGAGACTCGCGGAGCTGGAGAAGTTCGAGCTTGAAAACACGGGAGGCGCGGGAAACTACAAGCCATCAGCCGCCACGGGCACGGCGACCCCGGGGACGGAGACGCACGTGAGCTCATCCGCGGATGTCGCGGCGACTTTAGAGGAGAAGAATCGAATGAAGACGATGAAGGCGTTCTGGCTCCCGTCCAAGACGCCGACGGCGGAGATCAAGGCCGAGAAGCCCGACACCGACACCAAGTGCCCCACGACGCTCAAGAAGCTGCGGCTCAAGGACTTACTGTCGGTCAAGTGGACGCGGGTCCGGAAAGGCGAGGAGAGCGGCGGTTCGAGATACATGTGTCCGGTGACGTTCAAGACGTATACCAACTCGACCAAGATCGTGGTGCTGAAGCCCTCGGGTTACGCGGTGTCCGAGGAGGCGTGGTTGAAGGTGGTGAAAGGTGAGGGGAACTACGACGGGCACAGGGTGAAGGGGGTGATCAAGCTCCAGCGGGGCGGCAGCGGATTCGCGGGAAGCGGCACGCAGGTGGAGTCCAAGACGGAGTTCATGCTGGGCGCGGGGAGCGGGCTGGCGGACGGGCGCGGGCAGAACCGCGGCGCCACCTCCAAGTTCGGACTCCGGTTCAACTGATCGTCGCGTTCACTGTCGTTTGGTTTGTCGCTATGTGGTTTAATACGACGTCGGCTACGCGCGGCTATGTGTTTTTTTGACCCTCGAGTGGAGGTTCGACGATGGACGATTCAGTCCCTCCGTTTGGCTCCCGGGTCCTTCGATTTCGATCGTTTCCCCTTGCTCTTCCGTTCCTCCAGCCGCTGCTTGAACGCCCCCCTCTGCGCGTCCAGATCGTTCGCCAGCGCCGCACGCCGTCGCTCCGCGTTCCGCTGGTGATCCTCGAAGATGAGACTCGCCGCGCTGTCCGGCCTGTCGTTCTTACCCCGCCCCCCGCCCAAAAGCGGGTCCCGATCCTCCCTGTCCCTGTACTTGTCCGCCTTTCGCATCATCTTATCCTTGAGCTTGGACGGGATGGGTATGGCCGCCAGGCGCTGCGCCATCTCCCGCACCAGCTTCGACTCCAAACTGCGCATGTTCTCGTGCAGCGCGTGCTTGAGGTTATCTTCGTTCGTCAGCCGATCGCGCCGCTCCTTCTCAACCTCCTGCACCACGTCCAGCCGTTTCTGCTGCTCGCCGTCCACCGCGGACTTTAAACTCTTCACCCTCATCTCCACGTCGGACACGAACTTCTCCTGGTGGTTCCGCTGGACCACCACCTCGTTGAACAACCCGGTGAGCATCTGGTCATCCTCGAGTTCCAGCGCTTCCCTCGGTTTGCGCAACGCGCAGTGAACGCTGACGAGCAGAAAGAAGACGAACGGGGAGAGCCACACGAGGGATAGGAACATCTGCTCGTTGGGGTTGTAAGGGACCGTGAACGTCGCCTGGGTAAAGTTGGAATCGCCCGGCGGGTAGAAGCACGGCAGTTCGGCTCCGACTATGAAAGAGTCGACAAACGCGTCCCTCTGCGCCGCGGTGGTGTTCCCCACGGTCCGTTCCTCGTCGCTGTACACGCACAGGTCGGTGCAGTTGTCCGTGGTGAGGTGGCCGTAGAGCTCGGGAACCGCCGGGTCGCATATAGACTCGTGGACGATCTCCACCTTGACGCAGCCCGTCGCGTTGTTCCCTCCGTGGACGAGGCAGTACTGCTTCACCACGTTCGGGCGGTTGGCGTACGCGTAGTAGGACGGGAAGGTCCAGAGCGAGAGCATGAGCAGGAGGCCGAAGGAGAAGGCGGCGATGAAGCCGTGCGATACCCTGGGCTTGTACCAGCTCAGGAGCCCCGGGGGCTTCTTGTATCGCTGCCGGATCGGGGGCCCGCCGCGTCCGCCGGGGCCTTGGCGAGGCATGCGGGGAGGTCGCCCGTCCGCGCCCCGCCGGCCCGCGCGCCCGGGCGGGCCGCCGCCTCCGCGCCCCTGTCTCATGTCCTCCATCTCACGCCCGCGCGGGGGGCGGCCACCCCCGCCCCTGCCTTCTTCCCTGGCGCGTGCGGGCCGCATCGCGAACTGAGGGGCGCGCAATGATTGGCAAGCAGAAAACCAACGGGCTTTTGGCAATTTTCAACCGGGCAACGTGAGTGAAAAAATGTCGTGTGATGAACGCGAGAGCACGCGCTACGTCTTGCTACTGTTCTCGTTCGATGCGAGGTCATATCTGCCCGCGACCGCCGCCGCGTCCTCCCCGACCACCTCCGCGGCCACCGCCAGCCTCCTTCCCGCCGCGCCCGCGCCCGCCGGCCTCCTTCCTCTCGCCGCCGCCGCGGGTCCTCTCCCCACCGCCCCGCTTAGTGCCGGCTCCCGCGCTCTCCTCCCGCCGCCGGGGCTTGCCCTGCGCGCGCTGCTGCTGCTGCTGCTGCTGCTGCTGCGGCGGGGCGGGGTAGTAGTCGTTATCGTCCACGAGGTCGTCCGGTGCGCCGTACTCGTCGTCGAACCCGTAGTCGGCGAGGTTAATCTCCACGGGCGCGACGGGATCCGCGGGGGCGCCGCGGCGATCCAGCAGCGCAGCCGCGTCGGGTCGCTTCTGCTCCTGGGACTGGCCGGGGGCGGAGGCGCCACCGCCGCCACCGCCGTTCACGCCGAGGCTTCCGAACGTCACGGTGATGCCGTCGACGCCGACGGGGACGCCGGGAGCGCCGTAAGGTCCCCGCGGGTCCAAAGCCGCTCGCCGTTCGACGCCGGGGGGACCTCCTCCGTTGGGAACGATAGCTCCGCCCTGGGACGCGATACCCGGGGCAGGCGGCGCACCGGGAGCCGGTGCCGCCGCCAGGAGAGCGACGGCTGCGGGGGCGGCGTCGCCCGACTCGGCCTTGTTCTTGTTCTTGCCGCGTCCCCCGCGCTCGCGCCTGGGCTTCGCCGCGGGGTTGGCATCCGCATCCGAGGACGGCGGGTTAGCGTCGGCGGGGGCGGCGGGGGCCGGGGTTTGGGCCGGGGCGGCGCCATCGGTGGGTGCCTCGCGATCCTTCTTCCCCGACCTCTTCCTCTCCTTCTTGGCCACGGTGCCGTCCGGGGCGGGGGTGGCGGGAGGGACCGAGTCGTTCTTTCCCGCTTCAGCGATCGGCCGGTCGCCGCCGCCCGCCACGGCGCGCCTCGCCTGGGAGCGCTCCGCCTTGGCCGCCACCTTGGCGCGCTCCTCGCGCAGGACCGTGAGACGATCCTCCTCCACGGCCTTCTCGATCTCCTGGCTCAGCTTGGTGAACTCGTCGAGCAGCGCCATGGTCAAGGGCTTCCCGTCGGTGAGCTCTCGTTGCTGGTCGTCGATCTCGCCGCCCGCCGCGAGCTTCTCCTCAGCCTTCTGGATCTTCGCGACACGCTTCTGGACGGTTCGGAGCCTGCGATGGCAGAGCAGCTGGACCGCGCCCATCGTGGGCTCGTAGTCATCGCCCGCGGGGGGCATCGTCGGCGACGTGGTCGTCGGGAGGAAGGGTTCGTTGCGATCGCGGATCTGACAGCTGACTCGACGCGTTCAGCACCAAATGCCCGTGAAATAATTACCTTTAAATACATCATCATCGCACGGGCAAACAGACACATGATTAAGATTTACTACCTCGTACTACACGTTAATTATTTTGGCTCCTATGGGCAAAGTCACTCACGTCATCCACACCACAACGCACGCAGAAGCGGGGTGCCCAGCGCCGGTGCTCACAAACCGCGCCGGTCGCACCGAGATGACGCGTTCGATGCTGTGCGCGGTGGGGTTGTTCCTGGGGCTACTCATCGCCCCGGGTGCCCGCGCCTATCCAACCGGCAAGGTCGTCGAGCTGACCGAGGCCAACTTCGACGCGGAGGTGCGCCCCTTTCCCCACGTCTCGTTGTTGCCCCGCGGCCGGGGATGACCGAGCCGAATGGCCCGCGGATCTCGCGTGTCCCTCCCCGTTCGTTCGACCCTCACCGACCGTCCCCAACGCCTTCCCTCCCCCGTCGCACACGCAGGTGGCGAAAGGACCGACGCTGATAGACGTGTACGCGGACTGGTGTGGACGTGAGTTACCCCGCCCCTCCTCCAACCGACCTCCCCCCCCCTTGCGAGTGAGAAAAACCCTCCGCTCGCTCACCATCATCCCCCCCCCAAACGACGACGACGACAGACTGCCGGCAACTCGCGCCGGTGTGGGAACAGCTCGCGAAGGAGCTCGAGGGCGAGGTCTACGTCGCCAAGATCAACGGCCCCAAGTGCCGAAGCCTGCAGCAGAGGCTCCACGTCAAGGCGTACCCGAGCATCCTGTACCTCCGCGACGGAGAGACTCGGCTGTACGACGGAGGCGCGAGGACGCTCGATCACCTCTCCACGTACGCGCGCACCGGTTGGAAAGGGACCAAACCCTTCCCGTTTTACATGGCGCCGAACAACGTCTTCGGGAGGAGCGTCGGTTGGGTGTACAGGATACCGAGCGCGGCGCACGAGGTGTACAAGGATCTGAAAAAGGGTGGCTTCAGCGACGTGAGCATCATCTTCACCGCGCTGGCCGTGCCGGTGGCGGCCGGGATGTTCGCGATATTCATGGCGGACGTGTGGGTGGTGCGGACGACGCGGGCGCAGGGGTTAGCGGCGAGGCGGCGGGTTGAGGCGCGGGCGCTCCTGAGGGAACAGCGAGAGGCGCTGGAGCGAATGAACCGCCAACACGTCGACTGATTAGTTTGTGAAGATTAGTTTGCGAATGATGACAAACTCGGCTTCCCCTCTTGACATGAGCCTTCTTATATACAATGTCCTTCACTGGTAGCTCGAAATTTTGGTGAGCCTCACCACGTACACCCACACGCTGCACACGAACGTGCAGCCGTACGGCTCCACGTGCGTCGCCACCGCGAACTCCACGTCGTTCCTCGCGGTGTCGGCGATCTTCATCCGATCGATGACGTCCCTCACGGTGTTGGCGTCGGTGAAGGGCAGGTTCATCGGTGATCCCGTCACCGTGTACCCCTCGCAGATACCCGCGAGCTGTGACATGTGCAGCTCGGTGAGGGACCCGACGCGCATGCCGCCGCCCAGGTTCAAGCCGCCGCCCTGATCGTCGGGCGAGATCAGAATCTGCCCCTCCAAGTCGCGCAGCAGATCTTTCAGCGCCCGCGACGCGCGGCGGTTGAACGGCGTGTGCTGCCTCGCGCGCTTCTTGACGATGGCGTCCATCGCCTCCCTCTCCACCGCGGCGCCGAGCCTCTCGTAGAACGCGGGCGGGTAGCTCTCGTACGTGATCGCCGTCTGCACCGTGGGCATCGCGCGGTGCGGGAAGGCACCGGCGGAGAAAAACGGTCTCCACGCGTGGGTGTCGTTGAGGTTCCAGTTCATCTCGTGCGGCCGCCCGTGCGCCTGGATGTTGCCCCACACGTTGTCCGAGTTGAACACCACGCCAATCTCGCCGAGGCACGCGCTGCACGCGCTGTCGTAGACGCTGAAGATGGTCCCCGCCATCGGGTCCCAAATCAGCGAATCCTCCAGCATGGGCGCGTACGTGGGCGGGTTACCAGGGCGCTTACCCTGGCCGCCCGGCGTGAACACCATCGCGGCGTCCGAGTCCGTGGCGCTCACGCCGAGAACCACGTATGCCTCCACGCCGAGCGCGACGAGGAACCCGCAGAGGAGCAGCGCGTGCTCCTCCGAGTCCCCGGCGCACATGTCCAAAAATTCCTGGCTCGTGGTCCAGATGTCCACGCCGGGGGGCAAGTTGAACGCGGACATGTCCGTGACGTGGGGCACGAGGTGAGCGAACCGCATGAGCTGCCGCAGCGTGGGCTCGTCCGCGACCGCACCCTGGAACCCGGGCGGGAGCTGTGCGCTCGAGATGTACCGGCAGAGGTGAACCGACCGACCCATACCGTCGGTGGCAACCGCGCGGAACGACCTGTGCTTGGTGTGCCTGTTGACCGAACGGCACTCCTTCTCCCAAGTCTTGGCGTGGCGCAGCACGCCCTCGTCCTCGCCCACGCCGGGGTCCGATAAAGTGGGCTCCGGCTTGGCCAGCGAGGGCGCGAACTGGATGTACACCGACATGGACGGCTTGGGAACCTGCGCGAGGCCGCCGCCGCCGGGGAGGGAGGCGCGGCCCCCGCCGCCGCCGCCGCCGCCCCCGGCTCCGCCGTACCCCAGCAACACGGGCGGCGAGTCGAGCGGCAGCACGCCCTCGATCTTACCTCCGTCGCCGCGGTACAGCGCCGCGACGGGTATATCGATGGAACCCAGGAAGTGCTGGGTCGTGGAGGTTCCACCCAACGCGTTGTTCCCGCCGGCGCCGTACGTTCGCTCCGCGGCTTCCACAGCCTCGTCAAAGAGGGAAATTGTAACCACGTCCTCGCACCCTTGCAGCGCCGCGGGGGAGAAGTCCCCGCCGGGCGGGCGGAACGGGAGGTTGAGCGACTCCTGCCACGAGGGCGCGCTGCCGTTCGCGAGCCGCGTGCGCAACGTCTGGCCCTGGAAGGACACCTCCACGAAGGAGTTGAGCTCGCCGGTGGAGACCAACGAGGAGCCGCCAAAGCCGCCGTCACCGTAGCCGCCGCCGTAGCCACCGCCGCCGCCGCCGCGCTGCATGGACCTTCGCCCGCCGCCGCCGCCGCCGCCGCCCTGCATCCCAGCGCGGGTGGGAAGGTTGAACGCCTTCTGGATGCCGACCACGAGCTCGCAGTAGTCGGGGTGGGACTCGGGGGGCGCGGCTCGGCGGCGCATCGGTCGGAGCTTCCGCCTGGGTTGGAAGAATTCAAAGACGCCGGTGAGGTCAAAGGTGATGTCGGGGAGGGGCGAATCCTTCACCACGTCGTCGGTGTGCATCACTCCCTGCGACTTCTTCGCGCCCTGCTTCTGGTCCCGTCGCCCTTTGGCCACGTTGAGCTTAACCTTGGCGAGAAACTCGGCAATTCGAGTCGCGCGTTGATCCGCCTCGGCCAATCCGGGTAACTGCGCTGAGAGCAGCTTACTCTGGCTCTGAACCTCCGCGTTCTGCTCCAAAAGGTGGTCCGGGATGTCACCCTCGCTCAGTGGTACGCCACCTTCGGGCAGCGCCTCCACGCCGCCCTCCGCGCGTAACTTGAGCAGCTGCTGGCGCTTGGAAGCCTTAGTGTCCCGTCCCAGCATCGTCTCGTCGTTCAGGTTGAGGCGGAACCCACCGCCGCCCGCGTTGCGCAGCGCCTCGCGCGTCGCCAGCGTCTCCAACAGCGTCGCATCCTCGGGGTTGAGCGGGTCCAAGCTGGCGCGAAGCGCGGACGCGCTCACCTTGGACGGGGACCCGCCCGGGATCGTCGGCGCCGGCTTAGCCACGCCGCGGCCGAAACCACCGGCGGCGTCGGCGTACCCGACCTTTGCGGCGGCGGCGGCGCGCTTAGCCGCGGTGGACGGCGGCGGCGGCGGCGCGATCGCGAGGGATGCGCGCTCGACGTCGACCTGCCTGCCGTACGCGCCCATGTTGATGGTATCTGCCCGCGGGGTCCACGCGCAGGTGACGAACAAGGACCCGGACGTGAACTGCGCCTGCGCCTGGCCTTGCGCGCCGCGCCAGGTGGGGTTGTGGGGCGTCTCCGCGGAGAACTGGTACTGGCGCGGCGCGGGGTCCTGATAAGGCTCGCCCGGGTTGCTACCCGGCACGGCGATCGGGACGACCGCGAGGAAGGTGTCCACGATCGTGCCCTTCTCGTACAGAGCGAGTCGGACGCCGTCGGGCCAGCGAGCCACGGAGAGGGAAAAGTAGTGCGCAACCTCGGTGGAGAACCCGCCGGATGATCGAAGGGTGACGGGGCGTGACGTGCCGGGAACTTGCTGCCCGTTGACCTCCAGCGCGACGCAGAACCGCGTCGCGGTGGCCCGCGCGCGGCGCTGCTGCTCGGGCTTGGGCACGTGCGCGCCCTCATCCCTCGCGGCGCCGGCGAGGAGGACGGGTTCCGCCTCTCCGTTGCCTTTTTGTCGGACGGCGAATCGGATCGAGGTGGAGCGGCAGCCGTACGCGATGCGCTCGCGCTCGATGGCGTCGTGGAGCTCGGACATGTGCTGGACGGATGCCTTCATGCGCTCGCCCTCGTCCACGGCGAGGCGCGAGGCTTCGTCGGCTTCCTCTTCCAGCGCGATGAGGCGTTCGGACGGGGTGACGCCGGCGAGCCAGAGCGCGGCGCCCGCGGCCATCTCCTGGCGTAGCGCGTTCGCCCTCGCTGCTGCCGCCTGGGACTTGGCGGTGTAGAGAGTGACGAGGTCGCTCGCCTCCCTGCGTTTGTACGAGCGGAAGGATTCCTCGAGCTGAGCCGCGAGAAAGTCTTCTTTGCTCATGAGCGGGTGGCACGAAAACTCGAGTCGGCCGACGGAGATGTCGAAGCGGTAGGTCCTGTCGACCCCCGCGCCTTCGGTGACCTCGAGGTCGATGCGTGCGTCCGTCGCCGGGACGGTTTGGAGGTAGGGCGCCTCCGGGTCGAACCACCTGGCGGGCCTCGCGCGATCCACGCCGGGCGGGACCGGATCCGCCTGGCACAGGACGCCTCCGTCGTTCGGATCGAACCAGACCTCGGGGCGGCCCTCTCGCGCGGCGCGCGCCTTGCGCACGGCGATGTTGTCCGCGCGCGCCCTCGGTCGTTGGCGAACGACCAGGCCGTCATCATCGGTCGCCCGGCTGGTGCTGGTCTGGATATCCTCCTGTCCCAAGCCAGTGGCCTTGATCAGCTCGGCGACGTTGGCGGACTTGGTCGTCTCGGACGTGACCTCCGCGACGGCGGTGGCGTCGGGCGCCCTGGCGGGCTGCCACGTGCGCGTGACGAAATCCCCGCCGCGGGGCTGGTGTTCGCCCATGTCGAGCGCGGTGTGCGCGGGGGACGATGCGCCCGGTCCGGCCGCCTCAACGGAAGCACCGGGCCGCGCGGACATCGACGATGAGCCGTTGAATGGGGGCGGTGTCCCCGGGGCCATGCCGGACCGCGGGTTCGGGGTCGGCGAGCTCATCGAGAACACCGGGGTTCCCGCCGCCATCTGACCGCTCATGGTGTACTCGATGTGTACTCGACTCGCGCGTGCAGGAACGCGTCCTTCTCCTTGTCGAAGGGCGCCCCAGCGCGGGTCGTCAACTGTGCGCGTCAACCCGTTCGTGAGATTAACGCCGAAACAACGCCAACAACGATGGTCTTCCCAGGCTTTTCCTCGCTCGACCGACCGAACTTCGCGATGAAACTCCCGTTGAGTGCAACGGCTCGAAAACGGATCGACGACGCCGGTTCACGAGTGGATAAATTCAGCCGCGAAAATCGCAGCTTTCTGCCCAAAAGGCCTACCATATCTGAGATATTTATTGGACTTTATGCAATTAAATGCGCCAAAATTCAGACTGAACGCCATACGTTTTAGCCCACCTGATCGTATGGCTGACAGATCACCACCGAAAAATGGCCAATGACAATTCGAGAATTACAATGCGGCGCCGCTTTTTTACCCAGAACCCGACCAATTAAATGTTGACAATCTCTGCAAAATTGTACTTTTTCGCGGCCACAATTTTGAATCGCGATACGAAAACGTGAAGAAAAAAACGTGGTTCGGGCAACGACGAGTCGCTCACTCCGGATAATTATGATCGGTCCGGATAAACATTGTTAACAATGATCTCGAGAGCGATGCGCGCCGCCTCGTCCAGCCCGCACACGGACGGCTCCAGCGGCACGAACGAGAGACACGTTCGTCGACGCAGGGCGACATCGTCGAATTCATTTTTTCGTAAAGTCTTACTTAAATGTGTCGTTCTAATAAAGCATCGTCGAGCAAACTAATGAATGTCAACCCGCCGCTGGACTAAGTGCGGCGGGGTCTTCTTGCGGAACTAACAGAAAACTAAAAAGCGAGCAGAGTAATACATCAGTGCGTATGTGCGAAAGAAGTGGTACAGGGTGGTGTCGTGTGCGAACAGAGTACAGCCGCGGCGCCGTATGCGCCGCGAGAGGTAAACCACGCGCTCCCCGCGCGTCCGTCTCGCGCGACAACTCCGACGGCCAAAAGAAAGTCGCGACGTGTCACCTCGGGAACTCTCCTCGAGGTTTCAATCGGACTTCAACCTGTGTGTAGGCCGTCGGGTCGTTCGCGCCCGTGTGGACGCGGGGGAAGACTCGAGGAACGTCGGAAACGAGCGTCGTCTCGAGGCTTCCCGCGATGTGTCGGGGGAGGATGGCGACCGCGCGTTGAAGGGCGCGGTTAGGCGGTGACCGCGGTGGCGGAAGCCTCCTTCTTGGCGACCGTCTCGGGTTTCTCGCCCGCGGGCTTGGGCATGGCGCCGTTCATGAAGTTTCCAAACACGTTGTGAGCGCCGGGGAAGACGCCGGGGGTGAAAGCCTGGAAGTTGGGGGGAAAGGTGACCCCGGCGGGGGGCGGAGGCATGGGGGGCCTCGCGGCTTGCGCCTGCTGATGCTGATGCGCGGCACCCGCCGCCGCCATCTGCTGCATGAACTGGTGGTACCCCTGCATCCAAGCCGCGGGGGGCGGCATCTGCGCACCCATCTGTCCCATAGCCCCCATCGCCATCATCGCCGCGAAAGGGTTGGCCGCCGCGGCAGCCGCCGCCTGCGCGTGCTGCGCCGAGTCGTGCGCCCCCTGCTGCGACACCCCCATCGGCGTGGGAGCCTGCGCGTGCTGCTGCTTCACCTCCCAGGGGTTCCCTCCAACCTTCGAACCCGCCGCGGCAGCCGCCGCCTGCGCAAACCCAGCCGCCGCGATGGGCGAACCCGCGAGCGCGGCGATCGTCGCAGCCGCCGCCTTCTCGCCCTCGTCCAGCCCCTTCTTGGCCCCAGCGTTTGGAGCGCCAAACCCCGGGGGCATGGGCATCGTCGCGGGGTTGAACCCGGGGAATCCGGGCATCCCCGCGGCGAACGCCATGGAGAGACCCCCGGGCATGCCCGCGGGAACCTTGGAGGCAACCTCGGGAGCCTTGACGGGTTCGGCGGGAGCCTCGGAGACGATGTCGAAGAGGGAGCTGCGGCGCTTGCGCTTGTTGAGGTTGTTCTGGCGGATGAAGTACTTCTGCGCGTGCGACGCAACCTGCGTGGGGGTCCTGGACTGCACGAAGTGGCGGGAGATGCCGCGCCAGTCACCCTGAACGTGAAGAAATCGGGTTAGTTCGGTCAGTCAGAGTCGGAATCGAGACACGCAATCGGGCGCCGCGTCGAGGAATGTCCCCACGTCTTCCCACAAAAAAACGCAAATTAGGTAGGTGGAGCATCGAAGGGCGCTCAGGGTGACACCTGGACCTTCTGTGTAAAACGAAGGGACGGTGACTTCCCGACGATTCGTTGCCGACATCCGGACGCCGGGAACGGCGCCGGAACTCGGAAACGGGTCGAGACGGGTCGGATGAAGTCGAATATCGGTCGTTCGAGCGTCGACGCGACCGCGACGTGCGCGCGCCGCCCGGATAAAAAAAGCGGGATTGCGGGAACTCGGTTCGGGAGGGTAAAACTTGTCCGCCCTCTCACCTTGCCGAGCTTCTGAAGGCCGAGTAGGAAGAGGCGGTGCTCGTCCTCGGTCCAGGGAACGCCTGCGGGGAGGGAGTGGGGTGAAGGTTGAAGGTCAGTGCTCATTCTCGACCGCGAGTTACCGCGAATAAATCGCTCGCGGACGCGCGCGCGGACCAGATGCGGAGCGCCGACGGCCAACAAAACAACCAAGACGCGGGGCAAATTGCCGGGAAAAGAGAGCTCACCCTTCTTGCGCTCCCGGGTCGGCGCGACCGCGGAATCGGACTGATGGCCGTCCTCCTCGGTCGGAGAAGGTCCCTTAGTGGGGTGTTCCTCTATCGGGTCGGCGGACTGGGTCTTTCGCATGCCCTCAGTCGCCGCCTCGACGAGTTCCGACAGG
>Ga0115567_10005503_pt1 | contig 12274 bp, 12 predicted proteins | sample COGITO_mtgs_1204_2_FD_88679 | JGI IMG/M metagenome (GOLD analysis project Ga0115567, IMG submission 88679) | Pelagic marine microbial communities from North Sea - COGITO_mtgs_120412 | ecosystem: Environmental > Aquatic > Marine > Epipelagic | place: Germany:Helgoland, sampling site Kabeltonne...
AAAAAATTAATCAATAGGAGCTAGTTATGTTAACAGGATTTACTATCTTTGTGATTATTGTTGGGTTTATCATTTACAATACAGTTGTTGTTGTATCGATGAGAGAGAACAATGTCGTAGAGAGATTGGGAAAGTTTAGAAAAGTTTTAGGGCCAGGAATTCATTTTTTAATTCCTTTTTTCGATAGAATTGCCTATAGACACGAAATGAGAGAGGAGGTTTTTGATATTCCTTCTCAAAGCTGTATTACTCAAGACAACATGCAAGTTGAAGTTGATGGCTTAGTCTATCTAAAAGTTATGGATGCTAAAAAAGCCAGTTATGGAATTGGGAATTACCGCTTAGCTTCGATCAACTTAGCTCAAACAACGATGAGATCCGAGATCGGTAAAATGAGTCTATCAAAAGCTTTTAGCGAAAGAGATGCACTTAATATAAAAATCGTAAAAGAAGTCGATATTGCAAGTGATCCTTGGGGCATTAAAATCCTAAGGTACGAGCTTAAAAATATTAAACCATCAGCTCATGTTATGAATACATTAGAGAAGCAGATGGAAGCTGAAAGAAGTAAAAGAGCGGATATCACATTGGCCCAAGCTGATAAGCAAAGCGATATCATTATGTCTGAAGGTGAGAAGATTGAGGCCATCAACATGTCTGAGGGTGAAAAGCAAAAAAGAATTAATGAAGCCGAAGGTCGAGCTCAAAGTATTAGGCTAATCGCAGATGCGACAGCTAAGGGAGCCGAACTTGTGGCAGAGGCGATCAGCCAAAAAGGTGGAGATGAAGCCGTAAAGGTTCAACTTGTAGAGCAGTACATTGATGAAGTAACTGGTGTTTATAAAAATGCAAAAATCTCTGTACTTCCAGCTGAAATGGGAAAGATGAAAGCTTTCTTTGAAGGTGCTGGAAAAGTGACGAATCAAATCAGTGGGAGTTCAAAATGAGTGATATTTTAGAAGGAACTAATATTTTTAATTTAATCTTTTGGGGTCTGGCTTTTGCGACCTTAATTATTAATTTTATTAAATCCATAAGGCTTGTCCCAACAAAAAAAGCCTATATTGTTGAAAGGCTAGGGAAGTATCACAAAACTCTAGATGATGGATTCCATGCACTTATTCCTTTTATCGACAAGGTGACTTATATAAGGGATCTAAAAGAAGTTACTGTCGATGTACCACCGCAAGATTGTTTTTCCATGGATGAAGTTAACGTTATAGTTGATGGTGTTTTGTATATATCTGTCGTTGACCCAACAAAGGCAAGTTATGGTGTAACTGATTATATATTTGCATCTATTGAACTTGCTCAAACGACGACAAGATCAGTTATTGGTACTCTTGAATTAGATAAAACATTTGAGGAGAGAGATCTTATCAGTGCAAAGGTTGTTGCCGTTTTAAATCAAGCTGGAGAAACTTGGGGGATTAGAGTCCACAGGTATGAAATAAAAAACATCACTCCACCAAATACAGTTCAAGAGGCCATGGAAAAGCAGGTAACTGCTGAGAGAAATAAAAGGGCCATCCTTGCTAAAAGTGAAGGTGATAAGGAGTCTAGAGTTAATCGATCTGAAGGTAAAAAAGCTCAAATGATCAATGTCTCTGAAGGTGAGATGCAAAGAAGAATAAATGAAGCCGCTGGACGGGCCAGTGAAATTAGACTTCTTGCTGAAGCGACGGGGGATTCAATCAAAAGAATTGCCGCAGCAATTGACTCTGAAGGTGGTAAAAAAGCTTTTGATTTAAAACTAAAAGAAAAGTATATCGCTTCATTAAGGGAGCTTGCGGATTCAGATGTTGAAATTATTGTTCCTAGTGAAATCAATGACTTTGAGAAGTGGACTTCTGGACTTAGTCTGTAAATAGTTCACAAATCTATACGTAAAGAACTGTTTAGGGTTATAAGCTCTTCATGAAAACTATAATCCTAACTCTTCTTTTAACTCTAACGAGTACATACGCACTTGAAATTAACTGTGAGGCCTCAAGGTATTTGGGACTAAAAAAGTACTCGCTTCATTTAAAAGAAATTGATCTTAAAAAACGAGAAACAACTCTTGTTCTTTTTTCAAACCATGAAGTCAATATCCTGGTTAACTCAGATGTTAAGATTTGGGCCGACTATATTGAAGGCACAAATCTTTTAACTGTAGAGACTAGAGATATGTCTATTGATGGTTATCTAGATATGGAAAGAGGCTCTGGCGATATGGAAATTGATGGTAAATCTTATTCTTTAAATGACTGTGAATTCAAAAGATAAATTTAGCTTAAATTCTACACTTGAGAGAGACTCCGATTTTATTTGTGAACTGGATCTGTGCGAGCTTCGTTTGATTCGTGACGGTGAGCTCGATTGGTTTATTCTGGTTCCAAAGATTAATGATATCGTGGAAATTCTTGATTTATCTAGAGACAATCAACTCCAGCTTATGGATGAAATTAATCAAGTATCTTCGCTTTTAAAGAAAAATGTTTCTCCCAAAAAAATTAATATTGCCGCCATTGGAAATATGGTTAGTCAGCTTCATATTCATGTTATTGCTAGGTTTGAAGCAGACAGAGCCTGGCCTGGTGTTATCTGGGGAACTAACTCATCAAAAGAGTACAGTGTGCATCGCGCAAAATTTTGGAGAGACTTTTTTTAGTTTTGCGTCGCGTAATATCTAGTTATTTCAATTGTTTAAAAAACTATACTTTTAACATCTGTTAAAGCTTTAAATTCAATAGATATGGTAGATTTACTGTGGAATAATAGTCCAAGTGCTAACAAAATTTTGTCAGGATGGTAAAATTTATAAAACACGTCTAGGGAAGGGAAAATGATTTTCAAATTTAAGTTTATAGCTTTATTATCTTTGGCTTTGTCACTCACATCATGTGGTGATCTTTTTATGAGTGGTGATTCTAAGGGAGGGTTAAATCAGTATGCAACTGCAGATTGTGAACTCGACACAGAAGCCTTCTCATTTATACTCGAAAAAAATATTAACCCAGAGATTAATTGTTTAAATGATCAGATGAATATGTTCTTAGACCTTGTTAAGACGGATCGACCTGGTTACTTATCTAGAAAAACTTTAAATGATTTTATTTTAACTGGTCCATTAAATGTTGGTGAAGATACAATATATATTTCAGATGCAGTATTTGATTTAAGTTTTTTAATTTTTGGTGGTGATAACGGTTACATCAGTAGAGCAAACGTTAATCAACTTACTGACTTTTTAAAGTTCTTTAATACAAATATTATTCAAGTTTATAAAAGATTTAGTAGTGATGATAAACTCGATTATCAAAGGCATCTAAGAGAAGCTGTTATTGTTTCTGATAGAATCTCATTAATTACGAATGAGTTGAAAAGAATGTTGCTCCTACATAGAGATGGCGATGTAGATCAAATCGATACAGATGTTCTTTTAAATAATTTCTTTAGAGAGGATGCGGAAACTTTAGAGAAAATAAAGTCTTTAATGTTTGCTAAAAGAATTTTTCTCGGTGGGGGAGCATATAGGTTAACTCACTTTGAGTTCGATGCGGCTTTAACAAAGATTTCGTCTTTAGCAAGAATTGCATATGACTTCGTGAAAGCTGACAGGTTTAGCTTTTCTGATGAACAAGACAAAATGCTTAGCCTTTACTCAACAGATATAGATTTATTTCGAAATCAAATATACTTCTATCCAGATTCGGATGAGAAAGTTTTTGATTTAGATGATATTTTTGGAGCTCTTGAAAAGTTAGTTCCAGACTTAGGAATTGATTTTTATAAGTATAGACAAGAGGTTCTGGCCCTTAAGGCGCCGCTAGTTGGTGAGGAGGAATTTGGAGAGCCTAGTGAGGCCTCTGAGAACTTTACTTCTAAGCAACTATATCGCTTAGTTGAGCACGTATCTTACCTCATGTATAAGGGGCAAAAGACTTATAGAATTTATGAGTTAAATAAAGAAGTTCTAAGTTTAAAGGGACCTGTTAGTCAGGTTTTTGAGTTTCCTGAAGATCAAGAAGTTGCAAATGACTTCTCTAGAATGGTTAGCAATTATAAGTTTGTAAAAGGAGATTTAAAGTCTCCAATTTACGATTATAAATATAATAGAAACCCAGATGCTTATTTCGAAATAACAGCTATTGAGTACGGACTAAAGTTAATTATGTCTTATTATGGTACTGCTGATGAAAGAGCTCGTGGTGGCTATCATATGACTTATGATCAAACATATGCATTGATTATGAAGATAAGAAGGTTCTTAAGAGATCAAGGGATTATAAATATTGGACGTAAAGGTGGTAACGAGGTTGCTGGAACAGCTGACAATCTAGTCCTAATGTCCACACTTTTTCAATATCAGTCAGATGGGTGCGATAAAGAAACTATCTGTATGGAGGTTCCTGAGTTAACTGAATTCTTAACTGGTTTACTTACAGCGATGAGCATTAAGGATTTCTTTGTTGAGAAGATTACCGCTATTTGCCCAAGTGTTGATGGTGATGATGTATCTGAAGATAATAGAAGAATCTCTGTAGACTGTTTTAGAGAAAACTTTATGACTGTCTTAAATACGCAAATTGATGGAGATACAAGATCTCTTGCTGATTATATGCCAAAGCTAACTGGTTATCTCAATGAACTTGCTGATGATAGAGAGGTTGAGGATGATATAACTAGCTCAAAAAAGTATATGGATTTTATAAAAGAGACAGAAGCTTTTACAAGAACATGTAATTTTACTTATGGCGAACCACTGCCAATGAAACCAAATGATGCGTTCTCAGTTTTTGCTGGTCTATTGAATCTTGAGTCAACTTTCTTGAGATTAGATGCCAATCAAAATGGTATTATGGATGGTAGAAGCAGAAGGTATAGTGAAGTTTTAGATGCTTATTATAATGTATACCAAGGTGCTATTAAAGGTCTTGTGGCCCCTAATGGTGGCTTTATGGAAAAGCTTGCTAAGCCAATTTTTCAGTACCTGATTAAGTATGGAAAAGTACCTGATACTTCACAGTTTTCGAGTATTTGGAAATTTGTGAAATTCTTAGTGCGTTTTAATAAAAGAGCTGATGCATCCAGAATGACAATCGCTACAATTTTAAAGACTCTAGGTGAAGAGTCTGAAACGGCTAAAAAGTTTCCATTTAAATGCGACGAATGTATGCATGACCCAGACATGGTGTGTGAGCCAGAAGATGGTGCTTGGGAATAATTACTGAATATTTAAAGTATGAGTTGCTTCATCATTCATATTGATTGAAGGGAGTGACTCACTAAATATCTCTTTTACCGCCTCTGGAATTCTAGAGGCTTTATACTTCTTTCCATTACTTAATCTTAGCCAAAAACCATCAATAACATGATGATCCTTTCTAGAGATCTTTATTGGCTTCACACTGACGATATGATCTGAATTAATAAGCATATTCGTCTCTTCACTGCTTTGGATTGAGTCACCGTCGTTAACTATTGAAAATTTTAAAAGTGCCATATTAAACTCCGTAATATTTTTATGCATCGTATCATTTTGTTTTTTTTAATGCTATTAGTTTTGAAATATTTATAGGATATAAGCTTGAAAGAAGAAATTTTATTCCGTGACATTAAAGAGCATTTGCTAGGCTTGACCTCCAAGCAATTTGATAGAAGAGCCATATTAATCAATGAGATGTCCCAGCTTGAGAGCGAGCAAAAAGACTGCTTTAGCTGTAGTGGTATGTGCTGCACCTATGAGTTCAACTCCATGTTGATAACTCCGATTGAATGCTTTGAGCTTCTTAATTATCTTGTTCTAGAGAATAGAATAAATGAAGATTTATTCATAAAACTTAATGATAACATTAATGACTTCAGGCTCGATCGGGAAATATACTTAGGAAACAATAAAGAATTTAGAAGGTATTACACATGTCCGTTTTTTAAAGATCAAAATAAAGGCTGCTCAATTTCCAGATCGGCTAAGCCCTATGGCTGTCTTGGCTTTAATCCAAAAGAGAAGATTGTGAACTCTAAAGGTAAATGTAGCTCCAATCAAGTTTTATTAGAAAAAAGACATCATGACTTCTCCTCATCAGAAAAGGATGCCAACGTTTATCTAAGCAAGATACTCGGACTTTATTGGGAGAAGAAACCCATACCTGTCGCCTTGAGGGAATTTTTGATCAAGCTAAAATTTTAAAGCACTTAATAAAGAATTACGATAATATATATGTAATATTTTGATACTTAAAAGGAGTTCAAAGATGGCGACGAATGTACGCTCACAGGCCAAATTAGAAATTTTAAAGAAAAAAACTAAAGAGTTCCACGTCCCTCATGATGTAAATGGAAAGGCATTAAAAGTAAGTGAATACTTTGGTGCAAATGTTTTTAATTTTGAACGCTCAGAGATACTTACTAAGTCTGAAAAAAAACAGATGGATAGTGTCATCAATAAAAGAGAAGCTCTTACGGAGGATCTTGCTGATAAGTATGCGAGCTCTGTTTTAAATTGGGCCACAAGTAAAGGGGTTACCCACTTCACTCACTGGTTTCAACCCTTAACAGACTTAACTGCAGAAAAACATGATGCATTTCTATCTTTTGATGGAGTAGAGCCAATTGAAAAGCTCTCTGCAACTCAATTAACTCAAGGTGAGCCCGATGCTTCTTCGTTTCCAAACGGTGGATCGAGATCAACCTTTGAGGCCCGTGGATATACATCTTGGGATTTATCTTCACCAATATTTATTAGAGAAAATGAGAATGGATCAACTCTATGTATACCAACAGGGTTTGTTTCTTATCACGGTGATGCATTAGATATTAAAACTCCACTTCTAAGGTCTATTGATGCTGTATCAAATGCTGCTGCTCAATTTGTAAATCTTACGAGTGGGTCTAAGAGAGACTTTGATAAAGTTCACTACGTAGACGTAACAGCTGGCTGTGAACAAGAATACTTTCTAATTGATAAATCTTTTTACTATGAAAGACCTGATCTTGTTATGAGTGGAAGAACTCTTTTTGGAGCTTCAACATCTAGAAACCAACAATTAGATGATCATTACTTTGGAACAGTTCCAGATAGAGTTATGGCCTTTATGCAAGAAGTTGAAGTTGAGCTTTATAAAATGGGTGTTCCAGCTAAAACACGTCACAACGAAGTTGCTCCTGGACAATATGAATTAGCACCAATCTTTGGTAAGGCCAATATTGCTGCCGATCAAAATCAAATTATCATGGCCACTCTTCAATCAGTTGCTCTAAAGCATGATCTTGTTTGTTTATTACATGAAAAGCCTTTTGGTGGAATTAATGGTTCTGGTAAACATGTGAATTGGGCGATGAGTACACCTAGTGGAGATAATTTACTCGAACCTACAGATACTCCTCACACTAACTATAGATTTTTGTCTATGATTGCTGTTATCTGTGAAGCTGTTAATAGGCATGCAGCTAGTTTAAGAAGTGCAATTGCAAGTCACGGTAACGATCATAGGTTAGGAGCAAACGAAGCACCTCCAAGTATTATCTCTATCTTTTTAGGGGACACTTTAACTGCGATACTTGAAGCCTATGCTAATGGTGAGAGTTATGAAGAGGACTCTGAAACATTTGTAAAAGTTAATACATCTCAATTAGCAAGACTAGTTAAAGATAATACTGACAGAAACAGAACGTCTCCGTTTGCTTTTACTGGAAATAAGTTTGAATTTAGAGCTGTTGGTTCTGCTGCAAATGTTGGTATTCCAATGACTGTACTAAATGGAGCAGTGGCCAGTGTTCTAAATGAAGTTAATGAAAGAATCAAAACTGATCTAGATTCAGGAAAAGCTTTAAACGATGTCTTAATGTCTTTAATTAAAGACCTCTATAATAATTCGAAAAAAGTTGTTTTCAATGGTGATGGTTATGGTGATGAATGGGTTAAAGAAGCCGAAAGAAGAGGCTTACCTAATTTAAGAACCTCTGCTTCTGCCTTAAAAGTAATCATGGATACTAAGGCCAATACTTTCTTAACAGACTTAAGGATCTACTCACCATCAGAGCTAGAGACAAGATATAATGTTAGAGTTGAGAGGTATTGTATGCATAGAACGATTGAGTTCTCTACATTACTTAATATCCTAAGCAAAGACATTGTCCCTTGTATTATTAAAGCTAAAGGAACAATGGCCAAGTCTATTGCAGATCAAAAAAGTATTGGTCTAAGTACAGCTAGTGATGAAGCTATTATTAAAGACTTTAGCGAACATTTTGAAACTTTAGTCTCTGATGTTAATAAATTAACTAAATATATTGATAAGCACGCCAATGATCACTCTATTGAGTATGCAGAGTTAATTGCTAAGGATATTCTTCCACTAAGCCAAAAAATTGCTGAATCTATAGCATTTTTTGAGAACAATATTAGCGATGATCTTTGGCCACTTCCTACTTATTTTGACATGTTATTTATAAAATAATTTAATATAAGTCCTCCAAATCACTTGGAGGACTTCCTTTTACCTCGTAATTTTTACATCTTTAAAAACTTCTTATGCATTTTTGTGTAATGTGGCCAGATGAAGATGATTTTAATTTTCGCCCTTCTAGCAGGGACTGTATACTCGAAGAACTTACTTTTTGTAGGTGACTCTCACACTGCCGGATACTTTGGACAGGATACTCATAAGCTATTATCAAAGAGCTTTGATAATGTTGCCACCTTTGGTCACTCTTCATCTGCAGCTATACACTGGGTTAGTGACAAGAGCTTCAAGCTAACTGGTGGAAAGTTTAATGAATTTTTCTATATGGGGGAAAAGTTAAAAGATCCCAATCCAATTTATTGGAGAGTCCCTTCTTTGGTTCCAAAATTCGATAATGTTATTGCTAATATGGCCTACCATGAAAGATGGCAAAGAGAAATTGGATCTAGGATCATTCCAGATCTTGTTGTCATCGCTTTAGGAGCGAATGATGCCAGGTCTATAAGTGATGAAAATGGTAGGATCAATTCGATTAGCTATAAAAGAAGAGCACTGGCCATAGAGTCTATGCTAGATAAGCTTGAGGCCATAGGGGCACAATGTATCTGGATCGGACCACCAAACGGCATTAAAAAGTCTAGAAAAAATCAAGAAACATTATATAAATATTTAAGATCTACAGTGGGTAGTCGTTGTAAATTTATGAGTAGTAATCACTATTTAGTAAATGGATGTGATGGAGTTCACTTTAATTGTAGAGCACTTAGACACAAAGCTCTTAAATGGGCACAAGAAGTAAACAATTTTATTTTAAACAATAGGAATTAGCATGAGAGTTGGAATTTTAATTTTATGTTTATGCGCGAGTGCATTCTCAATGAGGGTCGCTGTAAAGGAGCTTCTACCTCCTGATAGCTTTAGTGAAAACTACTTAGTACTTGTAAGTTCTGGTGAAGTTTTAGAATTATCTCCAAGTGAAGCCGAAACGCTATCTGACATCAACTGGGCAATTGAGAATAACGAGCAAGTTGAGATCGATGTAAAAGAAAGTCGAGTGAAATCTAACTTTAATAGAAGTACAATCGAGACGACAAGACTGATTTCACTAAGAGAGGAAACGGATGAGGAAAATCTTGATGATTATATTCCAACACCTTTAGATAACTACAATGTTGCAAGTGCAGTGAATACAAATGTAATTAAGCAAATGTTTTTATTTTTAAGAAAAGATTTAAATCCAGATTCTCAATGTTATAACCGAGCTCAAATTTGGGTTCACGACTTAGCGACTAAGTTCTTACCAAATAGAACTATAAATCTTGGTAAAATGTGGCTCTTTTTTACAAAAAGATATATTCGCGAATTTAATTACAAGTGGTGGTTTCATGTTTCACCGTATACATATTTAAAAGGTGATCCAAGTGAAATCATGCTGGATAGAACTTATCATCATTCTCCAAGAAGATTCACTCGTTGGAAAAATATGTTTATGAAAAACAATGCTCCATGTACTGAGGTTAAGTACTACAGCCATTATAACAATAATCAAGAAGCTGCTTATTGCTATACCATAAAATCTAGCATGTATTACTACCAGCCTTATCAAATTGAAAACCTTGAAAAAGGGCACAAGCAAAGAAGAGGCTTCTTACAAAATGAGCTTGAACTGGCCTATAAAGATGCGCTAAGATAGTCCGATGAAGTCTCTACTTATATTATCTTTAATTATGATTTCTTGTGGGCAGGTTACTGATTTATTAGATAGCGATGGTATAAGCTCAGGTGAGCATCGTATTTTTATATCTAGTGCAAACTATACTGGAAACCTTGGCAACTTCTCTGGAGCAGATGAAAAGTGTAAAGACTTAGCATCTACGGCGGGGCTTACTCGAAACTATATTGCAGTTATAAGTACATCTGTCTCTTCTGCAGCTGCTAGGTTGGACCTTACTGGCCCTATATTTATGATTGATTCAGAAGATAATAAAGTTTTAGTCTCTTCAAGTGAGTCAGATCTTTTTTCTGGTGGGAACCTTGTTAATGATATTACTATAACTGAGTTGGGGACGAGTCGTATTAGCGGTTCTGTTTGGAGTGGTTCTACTGATGCTGGCGGAACTTCAATTACTGGGCACTGTTTAAATTGGTCTTCAAATGCTTCTAGTGAGGATGCTAGGGCCGGAGATGTTGCAGATGCGCTAGGTGGCTGGATAGACAGAAGGGATATTACCTGTGACTCATCTCTTCCAATTTATTGCATAAGTAATTAAAATCCATATATTTTTTACTTTTTATCTAAAAAAAGCTTTTCTTTTTAAATAAAAATATATACATAGTCTAAGAATTATTTTTAAGGGTTCTATATTAGAAATTTTGAACTGGATTTGTATATAAGCAAGTCTACTAGAATCGGTTTTTGAATAGATACCTATACGGTTTAGCCTCTCCTTTTTGGAGGGGCTTTTTTTTGTCTAAATTGAATCAATTATCTTTTGAATACTTATATCTTTTGAACACTTGAAATGGCCTTGTGGGCATTCTTTTTTACCGTGAAGACCACATGGTCTGCAGTCTAGTTTTTCTTGAACTTCAACGATGATACTCTCTTTTGATAGAGGCCCATAACCAAACTCGGGAACTGTCGAGCAGAAGATGGCCGTTGTCTTTGCCTGAACAGCGCTTGCTAAATGTAGGGGGGCCGAGTCATTAACAAGAACTCTTTTGGCATTTTTCATAAGCTGCGCTGAATCTAGTAGGCTTAGCTTTCCAGCTAAGTTCGTGCAGTGATTAGAGTCTAAAATAATTGAATCTAAATAATCAAAGTCATCAGGAGCTCCGATAAAAAAGATATGAAAACTTTGAAGTTCATCTTTAAGCTCAATCCATTTGGACTTACTAAATTGCTTTGTAAACCAAACACTTGAAGGGGCCATGACTAAATAGTTTGGGTAATCCTCAGTTAAGTTACATATCTTCTCTTTAGATTGTTCACTAGTATATAAGCTTAAAGGCAGCTGCTTTGGATCACGAGGAATGTTTATTTTTTTTATTTTATTTAGCAGCTGTAAGTTTCTTTGAACTTCGTGGAAGTGGTCAGAATCAATTTTATGAGGAATGAGGTGCTTTACTTTGTTTTTAAATAAAAAGCTTAAAGGATTCTTGTCAAAGATGACTCTCTTACGAGCTTTGCTGAAAAGAGTAAAGAGGCCAGAGTTAAAAAATCTTTGAATATTGAGACAATAGTCGTACTTCTTAGCCCGAATCTCTTTAAGTAAAGAGATCATACTTGAATATTTTTTCTTTTTATTCCAAATATAAATATGGTTTATGAGTGGATGTTCTTGAAGTAAGGACTGATTACCATCCCTTAGCAAAAAGTCTATTTTTGCATCCGGAAAGTTAATGCTAAGCTGTTCTATTAAAGATGTCGCAAGGATGACATCTCCAATATAGGCCGTTTGAATGATAAGAATCTTTTTCATTTAAGGTTTGTTTTAAACTCTTCACCCTTGTGCATTCTATCTACTTTCACGTTTCTGATAAATACATTCCAAGAGCCCATACAAGATATAATAAAACCTGCTTTTCCATCCAAAATACCTAGGTGTAAAAAGTATCTTTTTACAAAGGCAAAGAAGGGTTTCACTAGAAGGTGGTAAGCATTAACTTTTTTTATTCGATCAACACGATCCAAAGCGGCCCAAGTAGAGTATCTGTCGGCTTTCTTTAGATGGGAGGTAAGACCTTTACCTTTGTATATGTCGTGATTCATTTTATTTTTTAAGCGGCCAATTGGGCCTTCTGCCAAAATTTCAGCATGAACA
>Ga0115567_10005504_pt1 | contig 12273 bp, 6 predicted proteins | sample COGITO_mtgs_1204_2_FD_88679 | JGI IMG/M metagenome (GOLD analysis project Ga0115567, IMG submission 88679) | Pelagic marine microbial communities from North Sea - COGITO_mtgs_120412 | ecosystem: Environmental > Aquatic > Marine > Epipelagic | place: Germany:Helgoland, sampling site Kabeltonne...
CGCTGTATAATGCAACATAACAAAGTCGCGAATACGGTCGATTTCGTTGTTTGTATAAGCATTGTATTGCGCTCGCAATGTATTAGCTACTGGCAAATTTGGCCACAATGAAAGCAAGCGCGTAATCGCAGACTGGATAAGCTGTAAGCCAGTTGATTCTAAAGGCTCGATAAAACCAGCTGACAAACCTATGGCAATACAGTTCTTCTCCCATACTTTTGTACGTTTACCGTTTATCCATTTTAAAGTGCGCGGTTCACTAAGCTGTTTCGACGGTAAATTTTTGCTAAGTTGCTCTACCGCGCTTGTTTCATCTAAAAATTCGCTAGCGTAAACAAGGCCATTGCCAATGCGATGCTGTAGCGGAATTTGCCATTGCCAACCATTGTTGTGCGCACTAGAAATAGTATAAGGTTTTAGGCTTGAAAGGGGCTCACTTGCTATCGCGATAGCGCTGTCACAAGGCAAATATTTGCGCCAGTCTTCAAACGGGACTTTAAGAGTTTCCGCTATTAGGAGCCCTTTAAATCCTGAGCAATCAATAAAAATATCACCGCTTACGGGCGAATGTTTTAACAAGTTGATACTGGCAATATCGCCACTAGCATGTTGGTTAACGCTGTTGATATTATCCTGAATGTGCACTACGCCTTTGCTACAGGCAAGGTTTCGCAAAAATGTCGCATATAGAGTAGCGTCAAAATGATAAGCATATTTGATACTGGCTAAGGGCGAGCGTGACTGGGGCTGGGGATGGCTAAATTTGTTGTTGAGCGCGGCGACGTATTCGATGCAAAAAGATGAAAGCTCGAGTTTTTCATCAGGCTTGGCTAAAAACGCTTTAATTAAATAATGATGAAAGGGCACACCTTGAATATTAACGCCATATGCGCCAAAGGGATGCATATATTCATTGCCTTTCTGATACCAGTCTTTAAACAAAATTCCAAGTTTAAATGAGCCCTTCGTGAAGGCTAAAAATTCAGCCTCGTTTATGCCCAGCATTTGATTAAACTCTACAATACCGGGAATAGTTGCTTCGCCTACTGAAACGGTGCCAACTGCTGCAGATTCAACCAGCGTGATCTTAAAATGTTCAGGAGACAAATGCGTTGCAAACGCTGCTGCGCACATCCAGCCTGCTGAACCCCCGCCTACAATTACAATAGATTGCTTTTTAACGATTGATGGGCTGTTGTTACGGTTACTATTTGGCTTTTTCAAGGGCAATATTTATCAATGTCATTGGTATAGTTCTGAGGTCTTAATATACGACAAATGAAGGAAAAACAAAATGATAAAAAAACGGCAAATAATATTTGCCGTTTTTATGTTTTGCTAGTTGTATACGCTCGCTAATTAAAAGTTGTAATTAACTTGCAGCGTATAACTTCTACCTCTAGGGCTAGCAACCCGAGGGTCAAAAGCAGCACCCGGCGAGAAGTCATTTTGATGTGCTGTAAACGACGGGTCTTGGTCAAGTAGATTCTTGATACCAGCGGTTATATCAAAGCCTTCAAAGCCACCATATCGCAAGCTGTAGTTATATATTGTATAACTATTAACTTTGTAATCGTAGTTTGGCGCGAAATCTCTGAAATCACATGTTGGGTCTGCATTACAGGAACGAATCCCAGGCGGCGTTTCGTCGTCATAGCTATGACGATATATTTGCGTAAGGGTGTGTGTAAAGTCGCCAACGGAATAATTGCCACTCAAGGTATGTTTCCATCTTATTGGAATATTACCACGTGAATGGGTACCCACTAGATTATCACCAAAAGGTGAATCGTCACGCTCTTGTTTAATATCTTCTATTAAATAGCTTCCGTTGAAGTTTATACTCCACTTGTTGCCAGAGAAAACTCCTTTCGTCGCTATGCGCAGGTCTACGCCGCTTGTTTCCCGACCACCCGCGTTTATAAAGCGACGATCAATAGCAACAATATTTCCAGAGCCATCGCGTATATAATTACTTTCGTACAAGGTCGGATTTTCAATAAGCTCTCTAAAACCGGGCGTTTGAATAGTTCCGTCAATCTCAATTGACCACCAATCTAGGTCAACAGCAAAATTACTAGTAGGGGCATATACAACGCCTAAGCTCGATTGCTCAGATTCTTCTGGCCCAAGGTCGGTCTTACCGCCAAATAAGATAGCCGGCGTTATCACACCACAATTTGGATCATCAAGGTTAACGACACCGTCTTGACATAAAAATGGATTAGCTAAGTCGGTACCCGTATATGGTTCGGCCGTTATGCCGTTAAATAACTGGTTAAAGCTAGGTACTCGAAACCCAGTGCTGTATGCACCACGAAATAATAAGCCATCAATGGGCACATAGGTAAAGCCAAATTTAGGATTAGTCGTTCCACCGAATCCATCATAATTGTCGTGACGTACCTGAACATTTATTTCCAGCTCTTCAAATACAGGTATTAACGCTTCAACAAACACTGCCTTAATATCTCTGCTAACATCATCTAATGAGTTAGCAGTATCGAAAGGTGCTCCGTAAATATCGGGAATTTGACTCGCTTCTGCTCTGTCGCCGTTAAATTTATATTCTTCGCGGCGAAGGTCTATGCTAGCTGCTACCCTAATGGTATCTCCTCCTAAACCAAGTTCATAACCAGTATCACCAGATATTGATGCATCTAGCTGGGTCAAAATGGTTTCGCCTCCAAATAGTGTTACACCCTCTGCAGATGCAGCCGCTACCGCCGCCACCGCCGCATCAGTCTGCTCTTCATTTGCCATTAAGAATGGGTTAACGACACCACTACCAATGGCGGCTGCCAGTTGGTCAGTATAGTGATAACCGCCACCTAAGGTTGACTCTGCCTCGTTAGCTGAACGTGATAATCCAGCGGTGTAGTCCCAATCGCCAAACGCACCGTCTATTCCAAGCTGGACTTTGTATGATTTTGTTACCGTTTCTATTTCACGTGAGCCACACTCAATGCAGCGCCAGCGATACGCAATAGGTGCCCCGATGTTAAGTTGATCAGCACCATAATAGTCGGATAGCACATCCACTATATTGTCATATGCTTCGCCAGTACTTGGGTACCAGCCACCTGATCCAATCGCCCACGGTGTAATTTGGTTGGGTTCAAACACTTTCTTAGAGGTGACTTCAGAGGCAAGAAGCTCAATAAATGCTTCAGAATCCTCACCAATCTTCATTGTCCCGCGCGATACAAAATCAATGTTTTCAACAGGTTGTTGCAATACAGAGGCACGTGGATAATCCCATGCACAGCTTACGCCCGTATTTCGATCACGATTCCATAACACCGCCGCATCTGGACCCATTCCTTCAATTGAATTACAGCCCGCTTGACCAGGAAGTGCTAGTACGTTGATAACGTCGTTGAAATTTCCATTGGGATTGTCTAAACCGGTGCCAATTAAGTTAAAGTTACTGCTGTCTGGATTGTCGCCACCGCTACTGCGGTTATTGATCGAAGCATACGGAGCGCCGCGTGTATCGGGTGACAAGCCGCGCAAAGGTTGGAAGGTATTGGTGAAGTCGCGATCGTCCCCGCGCAGTATTTCAGCAGACTTGACAGAGACCGACGCCATCACGTTAAAGCCATCTGCTTCAAGATCGCCAGTTCCGGCAAGTAAATTTATTCTATAAATGTTACCACCGCCTTCTTCGGTATGATCAGCAAATGCACCAACTTGCACGCCATCATAGTTTTTCTTAAGGATAAAGTTAATTACTCCACCTATGGCGTCTGTACCATAAATAGCCGATGCACCACCGCTTAAAACTTCCACTCGCTCTATAGCCGCAAACGGGATCGAATTAAGGTCAACTGAGCGGCCTTTCAAGCCATGGGTTGCCACTCGTCGACCATTTAATAGCACAAGCGTAGAACCTACACCTTGTTGACGTAAATTAGCGCTAGAAGCACCATTGTTACCGCGTTCTTCACCACCGACAATGCCGGTGTTACTCGCTAGGTTGTCGTTGGAGTTAGAAGAAATGTTAAGTTGCAAAAGCAACTGTTCCGCAGAGGTTATACCTGCCGCGTCAATATCTGCTCGGCTAATGATGGTTAGTGGAAGATCGCCTTCTAAACTGGTTCGTTTAATACTCGAACCGGTAACTTGAATGCGTTCCATTTTTGTTTCATTTTCGTCTGTATTGTCTGTAGCTTGTTGGGCAATGGCGTAAGTGCTTGATAAACCCGACATAGCTAGCACAAGTGCAATTTTATTTAACTTCACTTGGCAGTCTCCCTTTAGTTATTTTTTGGCGTTATTATGTGTCACTCGGGAGAAATCCTTCAACATGGATGCCTATTCGCGACAATACCGTAACACTATAAAGCATGAAACTGATATAGTTAGCCCGAGCGCTATAGCCAGCAGAGTGTTTGGACCTTATACTAAATATTAGCGTATAAGGAAGTGTAGAACACCCTCCCTTACCGTAAAGCTAGCATAACTATCAAAAATGTAAATAATAAATTATTCCAAATTTGTGACATAATATGTAAATAATTTATTTTAATAAACAATACAATGGTATAACTGTTAAGACGGTGTAATAAAAGACAAAATATGAGTGAAAACCAAGCAAGGCATATTATCATTTCTCCTCTAATTCGTGCACTTACACGACTAACCAGTCGCGTGAATCTTTTCATTATCCTCGTTCTGCTTGTTGCCTTAAGTTCCACATTTTATGTAAACGCGAACCCCGCGAATGCTGCGAGTGTGCAGATCCCCTTACAAACTCAATTTAAGAACGTCGACACCAATTTGCGTGCTAAAATTGCTCAAAAGCTTTTCGTCGATTTACGTTATTACTGCGCACCAAAAGTAGAGGGGTATTGTCAGGAACCTATGCGTATCCTGCCTCCTGAACTTGCCACAATGCTCGAAAAATCTAAAGTAGGTGGCGTTATTTTATTTTCGGAAAATCTGTCATCAGCCAAGCAGATTGTTAATTTGACTCACCAAATGCAAGCAGCTGTTTTTTTACCCGTCGTTGAACATGGCGTCAATGCGCAAAACGGACACACAGCAAAATTAGTCGTTCCTGGGCAGTCGTCAAACGCAGAACCAACTAAGGAAAAGCCAGCACGTGTAACACCCGAACATCGCTATGTACCGCTTTATATTGGGATTGATCAAGAAGGCGGCCGCGTATCAAGACTGCCTCAAGAGCAGTTTTTAGGCTTTGCAGGCAACATGGCAATAGGCGCTACTTATGCGAAATACAACGAGCAGTTTGCAAAAGCAACGAGCGAAGTGATCGCGAAGAATTTATCAAGCCTTGGCATTAACGTCAACTTTGCACCTGTACTTGACGTAAACAGTAATCCAAATAATCCAATCATCAATGTGCGTGCTTATTCGCAGTCACCAAAAGTTGTTGCTAAGCTGGGTGGTGCATCTATTCAAGCAATGCAGCAGCAGGGTATTTCGGTGGCCGCTAAGCATTTTCCTGGTCATGGCGACACCTTTTTAGACAGCCATGAAGGGCTGCCAAGAGTCAACCACACCCGAGATACAATCAACAAAATTGATTTATTTCCGTTTCGAGCCGTTATTGCCGACAAGCAGACTCGTCCAGACATGATAATGACAGCGCATATTCAATATCCGGCTTTAGATGACACGCCTTTTGTAGGCGATGTTGAGCCAAGCGAAACGAGCAAGCTAACAACACAAAACGGTGAGGATGAAAGTTCCATAGATACTAATGAACAGACAGTCTTACCGGCTACCTTGTCACATAAAATTTTGACGGGGATTTTGCGTGACGAATACGCTTATTCAGGACTTATTATAACCGACGCTCTAGATATGAAGTCGATTACCCAGCATTTGTCGCCTACCCAAGCGGTGATAAAGTCGTTTAGTGCAGGCGCAGATATAACGCTAATGCCTTACCAAATAAGCTCACCAGAGGATGCAGTCGGTTTTTTAGACTGGCTCAATCAACTCACTATTCTCATTGCCCTTGATGACGAACTCAAAGCCTTAGTCGATGCCTCCTACGATCGTATTGTTGCGCATAAAGAGAAGCGCAAAATTGCGCAGCGAGCAAAAATGCCGCTATCAGAAAAGTTAATAATACTTTCAAACAACGCCAAGAAGTTTGACGATAACGTATTAGCAATGTCATTATCAAAAGCGTCGTTTACGCAAATAAAACCCTTGATGAAAGCCGTATTGCCAAACCAAAAAATATTGGCATTGATGCCCGATGAACGCCGTTGCCAAGCCTTCGAGCATTACTGGAAAGCACAGGTCAATCAGGCAACGAATCTCAAGTGCATAAGCTTATTAAGTGAATATGTTCCTCTTGATGCTTATCGACTTGCCAATGTTGAAGTTATTGTAGTGGGTGATGCGTCGCCGCTGCTGGCGTTTTATGAGAGTGCAAAGTATGAAGGCATAAACGCAAACCAACGCATCGATCCTATCAAGCAACAAACTGAAATTGAGATACTGTTACAACAAGCTCGGCAAATGGGAATAACAACAATACTTGTAAAACTGCGATCACCCTATATAAGCGTACAAGATATTGAAAAATACGATGGTATTTTCGCCAGTTACGATTACCAAGTTACTGAAAGAGACAATTTAGGTGATCTTGATAAAAATCGAAATTTATTTAGTCCAGCATTCGCGTCGTTAGTGAAGGTTATTACCGGTGTGCAAAAGGCCGAGGGTCAATTACCAGTGACTTTGGCCCCAGAGGTATTGGCTAAACTACCTTCTCAGAAACCTTCAAATGAGCCCGCAATCGACAAGCAAGCACCAGCCGTTAAGCCAACACCCGTAGCAAAACCGCTCACTAATCCACTAATTAAACCAAACTAACTGCCCATTGAGCATTGCCCCTACAATAACCGAAGGTTCTCCAATTCTAGTGAATAAGCAGTAGGCAGGCTGATTTAATACAAAAGCGTTTTCATTGCCAAATGCTTTTTCGCTAAGCTGCACGTGATAGTCAGATTTGTTGATAAGTAAATCTTTTGGATCGTTAAAATACAAGAAGCCTTGCTTTAATAGTTTGATATAAGAGTGATTATCAAGTGTTTGCGGTACATCAACCAAATAGACCTTCCCAGCACTATATTCAATATCACTAGCATCGTGCTCAACAAGCCCTGCTTGAGTATGCAGATCTCCAATAAAATCGACATAGAACGAGTTTGAGTAGCGGGCACTTTGTTTAATGCTTAAGCCCGCTGTATACCTATATTTTCCAGCAAAGGAAAGGTTTCTTATGAGAAGGCTAGATAGAGCCTCTGAAACATTTTCCGGAATAGAAAAATAATTTTCCAGTGTTGCTCGGTCTTTATCATCAACGCTTGCTGATTGTATAAATTCAAGCGCACTGATTATGGCTGACACATTCATTGCTCGGGCTATTTGACGATTAGTATCACCCCTCGCCGCACCCGATTCGATTAATATAGTGCTAACTTTACGTGCTGCAATATTGTCACCAAAAGAACGCGGTGAATAAGTGTCGTCATACCTAGCAACACAGTCGCCAAGATGACTTCGAATTGTGTGTGACATATGTGCAATTAAGCACATTGCACGCTCTCTTGGCTCATCAATGGCTTTTTGCACGTCAAAGGCAGGTGCTAGAAATGCTATAGTTGCTGGGTTACCGCTTGTGCCACATTGATAATAAGGCGATTGGTCGTGTAAATTAAAGCCAATGTCGGGCGCTAATTGCTCAACCATTTGCATTAATATTCGACCTTCAGGGCTTTGCGAACCTCTAGCGTCGCGATTTATATCTATGCCCTGAGCGTTTTGTCTAATACGGCGCTGCGCGCCATCTGGATTGAGCATTGGCAAGATATGCAGCGTAAAGTTGTCTGCCCAGTGACTTAAGTCCGCAGGGCATTTGGCAAGTAATACATCTATCAAATCAAATACCGATGCAGTAGCGGTTGCCTCGTTTCCGTGCATTTGCGTCCAAGCAAAAATAACGCATTGGCCGCGGCCCATCGTGAGCAATTGAATAGGGCGTTTTTCAAATGAGTGACCTACAAGCTGAACGTTTACCCGATTTTCTTGTTTAAGTGTTTCTATAATAGGTGCGATATCGCTTTGCAGCAAATGAGGTTTATTTAAGGTGGGAAGAAGATGCGTAATACAAGAATCGACGGGCATAAAATAACTACAGATAAAAGAATATATAACTAACATACCCAAAAATTACAGTGTTGTACAAATTATTCTAATGGTGCTATATATTATAGAATAAATTATTACTAAGCCCTTAGACGCTTGTCAGGCATTTCATAATGCGCAATTAGGGGACACTAAGGAGTATTAATGGCAGCGTTTTCTAAGATTAGGGCATTATTACCCTCGCTTTCTAATAGCGAAGAAAAACTAGCAAATTTTATATTGCGCTCCCCTGCAGCGCTAAGAGATTTGTCATCACAAAAATTGGCGACAAGTGTGGGTGTTAGCCAAAGCAGTGTGGTCAAATTTGCACAAAAGCTCAAATATAAGGGCTACCCAGCCCTTAAACTTGGCATTTTAGACGATATTTCAAATGCAAATGCCAATCACCGCCAACTTCACGGCAGTATTCGCGTTGACGACGATTACATCACCATGTCAAACAAGCTGGTGCAAAGTAAAATTGCGGTGTTACAACAAACTCAAAGTTTAAACGACCAAAAAGCCATCAATCAGGCGGTGGAGATTTTACTGCAGGCAAATAGAGTGATGTTAACTGGTTTAGGTGGCTCGGCATTAGTGGCAAAAGACTTTTGTTTTAAGCTACAAAAGTTAGGTATTACGGCCTTATCTGAGGTAGATGGTCACGCGCAGTTAGCGTTAGTAACAACCTTAAATAGTAACGATGTGGTGTTTGCTCTAAGCGAGTCAGGCGCGACGCGTGAGGTGGTGAACATCGTAAAACAAGCTAAAAATAATCAAACACCTATAATCTCGGTAACTAAGTTTGGTGAAACCGCGGTTAGCAATATGGCCGATGTGAAACTGTATTCAGTGGCAGAGGAGGCCTCGACACGTATTTCATCAATATTAGCGCGAACTGCACAAGAACTAATTATTGACGTGCTGTTTATCGCCATAATGCAGCGCTCAGACAAAGGTCGACAGTTGCTAGAGAAGTCGCGCAAAGTAGTGACTCAATTTAGAGATATCTAAGTTTGAGCAAGCTATTTTGTTAACGGATACAAAAGGTAAGGCGTTCTCATTTCCCGATATAGCGCTAAATCAGGCTGCCAACCGCGCTTAATATCATCAAGCGAAACGCCATCATCAATTGCCTTTCTTAGCGAATCAGTCCCCGCCAGCTTATCGAAAAAGCTTGTGGAGGTGTAAAAATCGACTTTGTTATTCTTAAACGCCTGATAGTAAGCAATAAACAACGACAAATCAAAACCCTGAATATCACTTTTCCTCAAGTCCTTTCCTAGTAGCAGTGTATCCATCAACTTTGGATTAGGTGCCGCATAGGGTTTAGAGACTGGAGTGAACGCAAAGTCGCCTAGAATCTGCGTGTTGTGTCCTACCACTTGAAAAGAAAAGTCAGTGCCTCTGCCGATACTCACCGCTGTTGGCTCAAACAAACACAAAGAAGGATATAGTCGAATTGCTTGATAATTAGGTAAATTAGGGCTAGGGGCAACAGGCAGTTTGTAATTCAGCGCCTTGTAATAATGATCAAGGGGCACAACGGTCAATTTTAAGTTTTGTGCATTATCAATCCATTTTTCGCCTTTAATCATCAGGGCAAGTTCACCCACCGTTAGGCCGTGTAGCAAGGGAATAGGGTGCATTCCCACAAATGACTGAAACGCCATGTCGAGCACGGGACCATCGACAAATTCACCGTTAGGATTAGGGCGGTCTAAAACGACAAACGCTACATCATGTTTGGCGGCAGCGGCCATCATATAATGCATTGAGCTGATGTAAGTATAAAAGCGGGTACCAACATCTTGAATATCAAACACAATAACATCTAGGTTTTGCATTAGGTCATCTGGGGGGGTCTTATTGCTGCCATATATGGACTGAATAGGAATTAATGTGTTGGCATCTTTTGTGTTTTTAATTTGCTCGCCCGCTCCTTTATTGCCACGCACACCATGTTCGGGGGCAAATAGGACTTGGACATCGATATTCTGAGCCACTAAGAAGTCGACCAAGTGCAGTGGTTTAGGCAAATCTTGGCCATCGCTTGATCTAAATAACATGGAAGTTTGATTGACTACAAGCCCTACCTTCTTTCCAACTAGGCTGTTTATGTATGATTCTGTATTTTCTGCACCTAGTAATGGCGCATTGTTTTCATTGCTCGATAAAATTGTTTGTGATTTGTCGTTAGGCGGCATGTTGCTGTTTTGACATCCACAACAAAATATCAACGCTAAAAAATACAGAGTGTAGGTATTCATCATATTTACTCAGTTGTTATTGACACAAGCTTCAGGTTTCTTTTAACGCTTTGCGCAAATGCCCGTGGTTATTATCAAGCAGCGCTTTTGCGCTAGTTGCATCCTGCTTGGTTAGTAACATTAGAATTGCTAGCTTTGCGCTATTTCCTGCATGTTCAAGGCTTTTTTCAGCCTGCGATTCTGTGCATTGGGTTGCTTGCATGACTATACGAATAGCGCGCGCACGGAGCTTTTCGTTACTAGCGTTAACGTCAACCATTAAGTTTTCGTAAACCTTCCCCAGTTTGACCATAGCAGCGGTGCTTATCATATTGAGCACAATTTTCTGCGCACTGCCCGATTTCATACGTGTAGAGCCTGTTAAACACTCAGGACCTACTTCTGCGCATATGCCAGCATCGACCATCGTCAGCATTGGCGACGTTGGATTACAGACTAAACTCACTGTTTTACAAGACAAGGATTTAGCGTAACGTAAGGCACTTATAACATAGGGCGTTCGGCCACTGGCGGCAATACCTACCACCACGTCGTTGCTGCATAATTGTACTGCCTTTAAATCGTCAACACCGTCTATCTCACTGTCTTCTGCGCCTTCGACGGCATTGATTAGCGCGCTTTCGCCGCCAGCAATAATGCCAATTACTACGTTGTTTGACACACTAAAGGTAGGTCTACATTCAACAGCATCTAACACGCCAAGGCGGCCACTTGTTCCTGCGCCAATGTAAATAAGGCGGCCACCGTTTTGCAGGCTTTCAACAGCAAAATCGACGGCTTTTATAATCTCTGGTAAGGCTTTAGCTACTGCATCGGCAACTTTTTGGTCTTCCTTATTGATCAGGGTTAGCAGTTCACACGTGCTGAGTTGATCTAGGCGCATCGTGTCAGGATTACGCCCTTCAGAAACAAGCTTGTCGAGCTGCTTTATAAGTGATTGCGTAGTGTCGTGTTTATTATCGCTGTGCTTGTCGTCCAGTTTCGATTGATCATTGCTGCGAGTAGTACTGCGTGAAGTTTCATTCATTTACGCTTCCTCTTTAGTAAACGAACGAGCGTTTTGAGTATTTCCTAAACAGCATATTATAGTCGCAATGCTGGTAGCGATGAGTAATTGATAAGAAAAATTAACATCAAACTGCCAGTCATTTGGTAAATACAGCGTTTGAATATAAGGCTGCATGAGAACTGGGATGGAAAAACCTACCAATAACGCGGCTAATATAGAATTAGGTGACCCGCGTTGGGTAAATATGGCCGTAAAATAAACCCCTAACAATCCGCTGTAAGAAAAGACCATCACACTTAACGCAAAGGCCAATAAAGGCGTGTCGGTGTACTGCTGCCAATAATAACAAAGCGCTGCCATACTACTGAGCAATATTGCCACTACGCCCATACTGATACGACCTGCGTTAACAAGTTGTTGCTCACTTGGCTTCGTTTTCTTAATAACGCCGCAATAAAACCCACGGTAAAGGTCTTGCACCACTACCGAAGACATACTGTTCAAACCTGAATTTAAGGTTGAAAGCGCTGCTGCAATAATTCCGATAGTGACAATTGCCTTAATACCATTAGGTAAATCTGTTAATACATAATACATAAAAATTGTCACGGTTTGACCGATAAACTCAGGTGTTGGCGCACCATCACGGCCACTATTCATTAAGTCTGGTCGCTGATAATAAACATATAGCAATAAGCCAATGCAAACAAAAATGAGTACTACTGGAATTCCCATAAAGATGGAACTGACTAAGGCTTTAGTCGCGCTTTTTGAGTCTTTGCAGGTTAGCATTCGCTGGGTAACATCTTGATCAAGGCCAAA
>Ga0115567_10005508_pt1 | contig 12266 bp, 8 predicted proteins | sample COGITO_mtgs_1204_2_FD_88679 | JGI IMG/M metagenome (GOLD analysis project Ga0115567, IMG submission 88679) | Pelagic marine microbial communities from North Sea - COGITO_mtgs_120412 | ecosystem: Environmental > Aquatic > Marine > Epipelagic | place: Germany:Helgoland, sampling site Kabeltonne...
ACCAACTGTCGCCGTCAGCGAGTTACTGCAGCAAAACAGCCTGTCGCTGCAGGACTTTGATTGCTACGAAATCCATGAAGCCTTTGCCGCGCAAGCATTGTGCACCCTAAAGGCCTGGGAAGATGAAGGATTCTGCCGCGACAAACTTGGACTGACACAGGCGCTGGGCAGTATTGACCGCACCCGCATGAACATCAAGGGTGGTTCACTCGCATTCGGCCATCCCTTTGCTGCAACCGGCGCGCGCATTATTGGTTCGCTGGCAGCGATACTGGAAGAGAAAGGCAGCGGTCGCGGCCTTATTTCAATCTGTACCGCCGGCGGCATGGGTGTCGCCGCGATTGTCGAACGTCCCTGACCCAGCGGCGATACGGTTTCAGAACGGCCAGTGCAGCTGGATATTGCCACCGCCGAACTTCATGGCATCCAAGTCCAGTGTGGGATTAAGCGTCAGAATAGCGCCGCTTTCCTGGTTGACGACATAGCGCCACGGCAGGCTCAGACGGGCCTGCCATTCATCATCCTGACGGTTGTCTGCAGGCCGTTGCCACAATTCCCTGTCGACTTCAATATCACCAACAGTCAACGTTGGCTGCCACCAGCTTGCGTCCCGGCGCCAAACGGTCAGCCCGGCAAACAACATTAACTCATCCCTGCGATGAAAGCCTGAACTGGCCAGATTCTGGCCAAACCAGCCCTGCTCATCCAGCGTAAGATAACGCACACCAGCATGATATTCGGCCGCAACATCAGACGTTAACGCAAAGGTGGCACTGCGCATTCGGCGAGTGAAGGCATCACGGCCGGCGCTGGCGGCCGGCGCCAGAGCACGAAAATCACGATTGCTGTTCTCCAGTTTGAACGACCACTGCGAACGCCAATGGCGTGACACACCCAGCGTCAGCGACCCTGCAACTCGCAACTGATCGCCGCGTATGTAAAGTGATGCATCTCTGTCTTCGTATTGGGCATGGGGAGAATAATTGACCGCCAGGTCAAACCCCAGGTGCCTATCGGATTGATACTGATAGTGTGCAAACAGAGTGACCGGCGTGCGTTCGTATTTGTTATCGCTGTTGCCTTTGTTGTTGTACAGACGATCGACCTGCACCAGCGCCAATCGTAATCTTTGCGACGAATCCGGCTGCCAGGCTGCTTCATAATAAAAATCTATTTCGCCTTTATCGCCCGACACATCCGCCGACAGGATACCTTGCCAGTGATCGCCGAACTTCCTGACCACACCGAGTAACTGTCGATCAAAACGCCCATCAAAATCTTCGCGGCGCTGCACCCGCGCAATAACACCGACTGTATCATTATCAAAAAACAGTGTTTTTTGCAGACTGGTTTCCAGGTACAGTTCATCCCCGGTGATACTTCCGCCGGTGCCAGACAACCCGTCTTCACCGGGCGCCGGCACTTGCGATAACTGCCGGTAGCTGAATCGATTGATGAAGCTGGAACTATTGTAGAGAAACTCCCGCCCCTCCACGAACCCATCCAGTCGCTGTGGGTGAGGGTCACGCCACGCAGTCTGTGCCAGAACGTTGAATGACATCAGCAATGCCATACCGCCAACCATGAGGACCCTTGCGGGCTTACTCACCGACATCAGTTTGCTCCCGAAATTTACGTAGCAGAAACGTCACCGAACCGTAAAGCATGGCAACCGCAGCGCATCGACATGCCTTAACGAACCCGGCAACAGCTATAGATTCTGTTTGTGCTGATAAATATCCGCCGACGCCAGCGCAGTGAGGTTGAGAATACCCCGACCTGATACCGACGGAATCAGAATATGGGCTGGTTTTTCCAGACCGCACAGGAACGGACCAATCAAACGGCCATTGGTAAACGAGCGCAGCAGACCAAGCGCAATGCTGGCCGTGTCCATGTTAGGCATGACCAGTACATTGGCGCGGCCCTTGATTGTGGAACCCTCAAACACCGTGGCCCGCAGGTCCGGGTTCAGCGCAGTCAGGGCGTGCATTTCACCATCAATCTGTACTTCCGGCATCTGCATACGCAGGCGATGCGCAGCAGTTTTCATTTTCAGTGCCGATTCATCCTCATAGGTACCGAAATTGGAATGTGACAACAGTGCCACCACCGGCTCGATGTCAAAAGATTGCTGGACAAATCGAATCGCGTCCTTGGCGATATCAACGATATCATCGACGTCCGGGTCAACATTTACAAAAGGATCAGTCAGGAACAGCGGACCATCATCCATCAGCAACACGCAGACAGACGACAGACGGCCACCCGGTTTGGTTGATCGAATAATGGGTCGAATGTCTTTCAGATGCGCGTCAAAACGACCGACCTTGCCACAGACCATGCCATCAGCTTCGCCCATGGCCACCATCAGTGCCGCCAGTACCGTGGTATTGCTGTGCACTGTCGTTCTGGCAGCATCCACAGACACACCGGAGCGGCCGACATGTTGATGGTAAAACTGCCAGTACTTTTTGTGCACATCGGCTTCTTCGGAGTTGAAGACCTCAAAATCGGTGCCGGGCACCAGTCGCAAGCCCATTTTCTCGATTTTCGCATCGATGATCTGTGGACGACCAATCAGAATCGGTTTGGCCACGCCTTCGTCAACCACAGCCTGCATGGCCAGCAGCACGTCTTCATTTTCGCCTTCGGCGTAGACAATGCGCGCGGGATGTTTAGCGGCCAGATCAATGGACGGCTGCATAAACAGACGGCTGCTGTTGACGTAGGCGCTGAGTTTGTTGCGATATGCGTCCAGATCATCAATCTGCCGGGTGGCGGCGCCGCTGGCCATGGCTGCTTTGACAACCGCCAAAGGCACCTCTTCGATCAACCGCGGATCAAACGGTTTGGGGATGAGGTACTCGCGACCAAACTTGAGCTCCTCATCTATGTAAGCCTTGGCCACTGTCTCGGATATTTCACGCGTCGCCAGATCAGCAATGGCACGAACACAGGCACGCTTCATTTCGTCATTGATGTGGGTGGCACCGCAGTCCAGCGCGCCGCGGAAAATGAACGGAAAACACAGAACGTTGTTGACCTGGTTGGGATAATCGGAACGACCGGTTGCCAGGATCGCATCAGGCCTGGCGGCGCGCGCCTCTTCCGGCATAATCTCAGGTATCGGGTTCGACATCGCCAGAATCAGCGGATCGCGCGCCATGGTTTTGACCATGGCACCATTCAGCACGCCCGGGCCTGAAAGCCCCAGAAACAGGTCAGCATCAACAATGGCGTCTTCGATGGTACGATCCGACGTATCCACCGCAAACTGCTCTTTCCATGGATTCATGCCTTGCTGCCGGCCCTGATAGATAACACCGTTTCGATCCAGCATGCGCACGTTTTCTTTTTTCACACCCATGCTGATCAACAATTCGACGCAGGCGATACTGGCCGCACCAGCGCCGGATGCTACCAGCTTGATTTCGTCGAACTTTTTGTTGACGATGCGCAGACCATTGTAGACCGCAGCGGCAGCGACAATGGCTGTGCCATGCTGGTCATCATGGAACACCGGAATGTTCATGATATCGCGCAGACGTCTTTCTACCAGAAAGCACTCCGGTGCCTTGATATCTTCCAGGTTGATACCGCCAAACGTAGGTTCCAGCGATGCAATGATGTCGACCAGTTTGTCGACGTCAGTTTCGTTGATCTCAATATCAAACACATCAATGTCGGCAAACTTCTTGAACAACACTGCCTTGCCTTCCATCACCGGCTTGGCAGCAAGTGGCCCGATATTGCCCAGGCCCAGCACTGCTGTGCCATTGGTGATAACGGCGACAAGATTGCCTCGGGCGGTCAGATTGGCCGCTTCATTGACATCCTCGGCGATCGCCTCACAGGCAAATGCCACACCCGGAGAGTAGGCGCGCGACAGATCCCTGTTGTTGGCAAGTGGTTTGGTCGGCCGAATGGCAAGTTTGCCCGGCGTCGGTTCTGAGTGGTAGCGAAGCGCGCTGTCCTTGAATGAGTCTTCTGACATGTAGGTCCTTCCTGTCTGTGGCACGGTGACATGACTGATTGTAAAAAACTATCGCCCTCAAAAGGGCGATAGTGCGACCGAGCAGCCGATCGGTCTATTTTAGCGCTTATGCTACCGGCAATGCCAATTCATCAGTCGGGGCTGGCATTGCCTGGTGTCGGCCAGTCTTACCAGTCAGAGCTGGCTGGCTCATCCGGATCTGAGCTTAAAAATTCAACCAGATCACGATGGTACTGTTCCGGGTTCTCAAAATGCGGATTATGCCCGATTCCGGGATACAGATTGAGCTCCGCGTTCTGCAGGGTTTCTGCCAGATTGCGGGCCTGGCCGGAAAAGTCACGCGTCAGGCGGTCGTCTGCGCCGCCCAGTACCAGCGCTTTGGTATCGATATGCTGCCAGTCATATACCACCGGATCGAAAAACAGAATCGCCTGCTGCCAGGCTCTGATACGTGCCAGCAGGGGCCAGTCAGAAGTCAGGGTCTGGCCGTATTGATAACGCACAAACTCCAGGTATTCGGGTTTGATTTCGGTATTGTAGTAACGCATGTGGTTGGCAAGAATTGACTGGTAAGTAGTGTTTTCCCTGACGCTCTCGGCAGCCTCTTCAATATCCCGCCACGGCCGACCCGGGCGTGAATCTGACATGCCAATCTGGTTTACAAAAACAACATGCGTGGTGGTATCAGGATAGGTCATGGCGAATCGCGCCGCCAGCATCCCGCCCATGGAATGCCCAACAATAGCGCTCTGTTCAATGCCCAGATGATCCAGCAGTTTTTTCGCATCGGAGGCAAAAATGTGCAGGTTATAGGGAATGTCCATTTTTGAGGAACGACCATAACCAACACGATCAGGGACCACGACGCGGAAACCTGCCGCGGCCAGTGCTTCGATCGTCGGCGCAAAACCAATACCGGCGAAATTCATACCGTGAAACAACATCACCGCCTGGCCATTGGCTGTGCCAGTCGGCGCCACATCCATATACGCTTTCAGGCCGTCCTGGCCGAAATGCGTCACCGGCATGTAATCCACCGGGTAAGGATACGGAATTTCAGACATTGAAGCAGACACCGGCCCCCAGTCAGCAGGCGGCTCACTGGGGGGTTCGCCCTGCGCCGCTGCAACGCTGGCAGCACCAAGCATGACGCCGGCAAACGCCCAAGTACGAAGATTGATGGCTAAGTTCGACAATGGCATTATTTTCTCCTGTTGTTGTTGTGAGTTTTGTCCAAATTGGGCCAGTGTACACGAAACCGGGCCATGCGTTTCATTGCGCCAGCTTCAGACCAATGCGTTTGACGCTGCCTTCTTCAATGGCCGCGATGGTCCAGATAAATCCCTGCCATTCCAGCTGATCGCCAAGCACCGGTTTGCCGCCCATGCGCTGGTTCAGGAACTCCCCGATACTCAGGCCCATAACAGACACGTCGGGGTGCAAACCATAGACCGGTGCCAGATCGGCAATACTGGCGGATGCATCAAGTATGAAGTCGCCAAAGAACCAGTCATCCATGCCACTGGACGGCGCCACGCTGAACAGTTTCCCCAGGGCCGACAGATCATGCTCATGGGCAATAATGCAAAGGATGTCATCAGCCAATAGCCGCGTGCTCCCCGTTGGGTGCAGCAGTTCACGCCCTCTGAACAAGGCTGCAATGCGGGTGCCGTCGGGCATCTTGAGTCGTCGCAACTCGCGGCCGATGCACCATTTCTCGGCGCCCAGACGGTAGACGAACAGCTCCCATTCACTGGTGTGATGAATCTCCAGGCCCGCCCGGGAGATCGGCATGGGTTGCGACGGCACCTGCACTTTTGCCAGGCGCGTGACAAACGGTATCGAGGTTCCCTGCACCAGCAGAGACACCAGCACCACAAAGAATGCCAGATTGAAGTACAGTTGTGAGTCCGGCAATCCAGCCATGACCGGGAATACCGCAAGGATGATGGGAACCGCACCACGCAGACCGAGCCATGACAGATACCAGCGTTCACGCATCTTGAACCGGCTGAACGGTGCCAGACTGACAAAAACCGCCAGCGGGCGAGCGACCAGAATCATCCACAGCGCCAATAACAGACCGGGAACGGCAATGGGCAGCAACTCACTGGGCGTCAGCAACAATCCCAACACCAGGAACATGCCGATCTGGCTCAGCCAGGCCAGCCCGTCGAGCACGCTGAGAATGGAGGTGCGGCTGCGCAAAGGTCTGTTGCCAAGAAACACACCACACAGGTAGATCGCCAGGAAACCACTGCCGCCCGCAAAGGCAGTCAGGGCAAACAGGAACAGACCGCCACTGACGGCCAGCAACGGATACAGACCATTGGCGAGTGTGCTGCGATTGATCAACTGCAGCAACAGCCATCCACCAGCACCACCCAGCAACACGCCGACGCCAAACTGTTGCACGAGGCTGACGATGAACCCCAGTGCTGAGTTGTCGCCTCCCCCCTGCGCCGTCGCCAGAATATCGATCAGCGTCACGGTCAGGAAGATCGCCATCGGATCGTTGCTGCCGGACTCGATTTCCAATGTGGCACGAACCCGTTCGTTGATATGTCTGCCGCCCAGCAGGGAGAACACAGCCGCCGCATCGGTGGAACCAACAATGGCACCAATCAGCAGTCCCTGCAGCGGGCTGAGCCCGAATAACCAGGCAGCGACCACACCCGTCAGTCCGGCCGTGATCACGACACCAAATGTCGCCATCGACAAGGCAGGCCACAGCGCGACCTTGAAACTGGCAACGCGGGTGCGCATACCGCCATCAAACAGAATGATGGCCAAGGCAAGATTGCTGGCAAAAAAAGCGAGAGAGTAGTCGTTAAAGAGGATGCCGCCGATGCCTTCCTCACCGGCAAGAATGCCGACGCCCAGAAAGATCAACAGGATCGGAACACCGAGCCGGGAGGAAACAGCGCTAAATAACACGCTGAACCCCACCAGCAGGGCACCAATCAGGAAAAAGCTGTTAATGGCCAATAAATCCATGTTCTATCCCAGACTTATTCAGCGGCCGTCCAGATTTTAACTGCCGAAAGGATGCCGCAGAATGATCGTCTCGTCGCGATCAGGACCGGTTGAGATGATGTCTACCGGCGCTTCGATGATGTCTTCAATGTAACGGATATAGGCCCGTGCGTTGTCCGGCAGCTCTTCCAGTGAGCGCACGCCAGCGGTGGATTCGGTCCAGCCGGGCAATTCTACGTACACCGGTTTCAGTCTTTCGTACCGATCCACTGTCATGCAGGCAGTGACCCCATCACCGTCATCGGCCAGTGTTTCATAACCCGTGCAGACCTTGATTGTTTCCAGACCGTCCAGCACATCCAGTTTTGTCAGACAGATGCCCGACACGCTGTTGATGCGAATTGCCAGCCGAACAGCTGCAGCATCGAACCAGCCACAGCGACGCGCACGGCCGGTGGTTGCGCCTTTTTCCATGCCCACATTGGCCAGGTGTGCACCCACATCGTCGAACAGCTCGGTCGGAAACGGCCCAGAACCAACCCGTGTTGTGTAGGCTTTGGTGATGCCCAGCACATAGTCCAGATACAGGGGGCCATAACCACTGCCCGTGGCGGTGCCGCCGGCTGTGGTATTCGACGAGGTCACAAAGGGATAGGTGCCGTGGTCGATATCCAGTAGTGAACCCTGGGCACCTTCGAACATCAGGTTGTCGCCTGCTTTTCGGTGTGTATGCACAAGCTCCACGGTATCGGCCAGCATAGGGCGCACCTGTTCCGCATAAGCCAGGCATTGGGCCAGCGTTGACTCAAAGTCGACCGCATCGACTTTGTAATAGTTGGTCAACATGAAGTTGTGGTACTCCATTACTTCCTGCAAACGAAGCGCCAGGTGTTCCGGATTAAACAATTCGCCCATGCGGATGCCGCGACGAGCCACTTTGTCTTCGTACGCGGGTCCAATACCACGGCCCGTGGTGCCGATCTTTTTGCCATCACCAAGGCGGGTTTCGCGGGCCTGATCCAGCGCCACGTGTGAGGGCAGAATAACCGGGCTGGCACCACTGATCTTGAGCCGTTCACGAACCGGAATGCCCTGGGCCTCAAGCTCACCGATCTCTTTCATCAGTGCTTCCAGACTGACCACGACACCGTTGCCAATCACGCACGTGACACCCTCACGCAGAATACCCGAGGGGATAAGGTGCAAGACGGTCTTTTTGCCGCCGATGACCAGAGTATGCCCGGCATTGTGGCCGCCCTGAAAACGGGTGACGACTGCCGCCTGCTCGGTCAGCAGGTCAACAATCTTACCCTTCCCTTCGTCACCCCACTGGGTGCCCAAAACAACAACGCTCTTACCCATGTTCCCCATACTCTGTGCTGAAATAAATGTACTGTATTAGATTCTCTGGCTTCCAGTTTCCAATTTGCTGGCTTAAACCGGATTGTCCAGATTCGTTCGTTCCGCTCTGCGCTACCGGTCGACTACAATCCAGCCACGCGTGTCATCGGCCACAATACACGCTGTGCACTGCAATTCCTTTAACAGTCTGTCATCGGGCTCATCGGTGCCCAGGTGCTGAATAACGATTTCGCCACGACCGCGTAATTGCCCGACCAGGGTCTGCAGTGCCGGGTCAACCTGATCCGGCGCCAGCACAACCCGGGGCGACGGATAGTCGCGACTGCTTAATTGGGCAAGAATTTTCAGATCCGCATCGAAACCGGAAGCCGGACGCGCACGACCAAAAACCTTACCTATTTCGTCGTACCGACCGCCTTTGGCGACGGCACGACCATGCATCGGTGTATAGGCAGCAAATACGGTGCCGGTATGGTACTGATAGCCGCGCAGCTCTGACAGGTCAAAGCCCAGACTGATATCCTGAATGCGCTTGCCAACGGCATCACTGATTTGTCTTAGTTCGTTCAAAGCACCGCGCACCGGTGCCGGTGCAGTTAGCAGCAGTTCTTCTGCCTGATTCATGACCTCGGCACCGCCACTAAGCTGCGACAGGCCTCGTAACTGCTCCCGCATACCGGCATCCGACACCTTGGCATCCAGCCAGGCATCTGTTTCCGCGTGCGCCTTGCGTTGCACCAGATCAAACAGCTCGGTTTCAGCGTCGGCGTTCAGGCCAGCGGCAGCCACCAGTGCGCGGAAAATGCCAACATGACCCAGCACTACGTGAATCGGGCGTATACCCGCCAGACGCAACGTTTCGGCCATCAGCAAGATCAGTTCGGTATCGCAGGCCACACCGGCATGCCCGAACAGCTCAGCGCCTATCTTGATTGGCACGCGCGAGCTCAACAGACCCTGTGGCCGCGTATGCAATACGCTGTCTGCGTAACAGAGCCGGGCCGGTCCATCACGATGCAGATTACGTGCATCAATGCGCGCTACCTGTGGGGTGATGTCGGCGCGCACGCCCATCATGCGGCCGCTGAGCTGGTCGGTGATCTTGAACGTATGCAAGTCCAGGTCGTGTGACGACCCCACCAACAACGAGTCGAGATACTCGATCATGGGCGTGATCACCATCTGATAGCCCCAGCCCCGGTACAGGTCCAGGATCTCGCGACGCAAGGTTTCCAGTCTGTGGGCCTGCGGAGGCAAAACCTCCTCAACCCCTTCCGGCAGCAGCCAGCGGTCAGCGCGTGTCATGTATCCCTTCCTGCCTAATCTTTTTGGTGCTGAATCTGTTTTCGAACCTGATCGCCGTTCTTGCCAGCATGGTTCTGTGTATTGCCTGCGTCAGGTCTGGCCGGCCAGAGGCCGGCTTTGCCTGTTATTGGGTCTCGTCGCTGCGAAGGTATTTGAAGTAGTCACTTTCAGGATCCAGCAACATGACGTCGCTTTTTGAGGCAAAAGTATCGCGATACGAGTTCAGACTACGGGTAAACGAATAGAATTCCGCGTCCTGAGTGTATGCCCCGGAGTAAATAGCAGCCGCCTGTGCATCACCATCACCGCGGATTCGCTCTGAATCCCGATAGGCCTCAACCAACAGAACCGCTTCCTGACGATCGGCGTCAGCTTCGATACCAATGGCCAGCTCGTTACCACGCGAACGCAATTGCTGTGCCTCACGCTGCCGCTCTGATGTCATTCGTTCATACACCGACGAACGAACATCGTCTGGCAGATCGATACGCTTGACCCGGACATCAATGACTTCGATGCCGTATTCATTGGCCACATAGGTATTCAACTCCGTGGTCAATTCATTCATCAATGCGTCACGCTGACCTGACACCACTTCCTGCAGATCGCGTTCACCAAACTTGTTACGCAAACCGTCATTGACACGTTGCGCCAGCAGCGCATTGGCGCGAGATTCATCACCGGAGGTGGCGGTATAGAAACGCTCAACGTCAATGATCCGCCACATGGCATAGGAATCAACCAGCAATGCCTTCTGCTCCAGTGTCAGGTAGCGTTGCGGCGTTGCGTCCACGGTCAGGATACGGGCGTCAAACTTGCGCACCGAGTTCACGTAGGGCACTTTGAAATGCAGACCGGGAGGAATATCGGTCTCCACGATGTTACCGAACTGCAGCATGACTGCGCGCTCGGTTTCACTGACAACAAAGACCGAGTTGGCACCGACCACCACGATCAGGAATAAAACTGCACCTGCAACAAAATTCTTCATTTAACGAGGCCCCCTTGCCGGCATCTGCGTACGAGACCGATCTGTGGTTGATTGGGCAGAAAGTTCGCGGCTGACCTGATCGGCAAGCTCTCGCAGTTGCTGATTGTTAAGCTGCAGACTGGTCACGTTGTTGCCCATGGCACCAGTACCCGCCTGCTGCATCATCCGGTCCAGCGGCAGGAACATCATGTTGTTGCCGCCTTCAACGTCGATCAACACCTTGCTAGAATTTCGCAGCACTTCCTGAATGGCATCAATGTAGATACGTTCCCGGGTCACTTCCGGGGAAACCCGGTATTCAGTCAGCAGTTGCTCAAAACGATAGGCTTCACCTTCTGCCCGGGCAACCACCTCATCGCGATACGCATTTGCCTGCTCGATGATTCGCTGAGCTTCACCACGTGCTTCCGGAATGACCCGGTTGGCGTAGGCCAGTGCCTGGTTCTGCACACGCTGTTCATCCTCACGTGCACGGATGACGTCATCAAAGGCGCCCTGCACTGCGACTGGCGGCTGAGCGTTTTCGACGTTCACCTGCGTTACCATGATACCGGTCTGGTAGTTTTCCATGTAGCTTTGCGCGCGTTCACGTACTTCGGCAGCCACATCGGCACGCCCCTGTGTCAGCACACGATCCATGGTAGTGCCGCCAACGACGTGGCGAATGGCCGACTCAACGGCCTGGTCAAGACCACTTTGCGGATCGCGAACACGCACCACATATTGAACTGGGTCCTGCACAATGTATTGCACCGACAAGGACACTGTGACGATGTTTTCATCGGTGGTCAGCATGTCATTGGAGTAAGATCTTGTATTAACACGAGAAACGTTGACTTTCTGGACATCATCTATCAACGGTGGATTCCAGCGCAGGCCTGGCATGACCACTTCATCGCGTAATTCACCGAAACGCAGAACAACGCCTCGCTCGGCTTCGTCGACCGTGTAAAAGCCCATTGCCGCCCAGACCACAACGGCCAGCACGACGAGACCACCCAGCAGACCCGCTGATGCACCCGCACCGCCGCCGCTGCCGCTGCCGGATGAACCGCTGCCACCTTTGCCACCAAACAGGCCGTTGAATTTCTTGCCCAGGTTTTTGATCAGCTCATCAATGTCAGGTGGGCCCTGGTCATCACCACGTCGACCACCCCCGCCGCCACTGCCCCAGGGGTCTTTGTCTTTACCGTTATTTCCAGGTTCATTCCAAGCCATCGTTTACTCCGTACCCAGCGAATGCCGGATGATTTTAACGAATTATTACGCATTAACCCAGCTTTTCAGACAAGCATGCGAGGTCTGTCGGCAGACCGGCCTGACATTGTACGGCTTGCCGGGAGCTGGTGATAGCGTTACAGATCTCAGGGCAGTCGTTCTTCCTGCAGCAGGCGCTCAAAATCCAGCCGGGGCAGCTTGATCTGCAGCACCAGTCTGCCATTTTCATCAGTGCTTTCCGTGGCCACCGCACCGCGCGCATACAGTCTTGCCCGCAACCGCCCCTCATCCGGACCAATCGTCAACGCCTGCTGGACGACATCTTCGCCCAGCATTTCACTGATTGCGGCCAGCAGCAGGTCCATGCCGGCGCCGGTCCTGGCCGATACCCAGACCCGGGTCGGCATACCGTCTTCG
>Ga0115567_10005511_pt1 | contig 12260 bp, 9 predicted proteins | sample COGITO_mtgs_1204_2_FD_88679 | JGI IMG/M metagenome (GOLD analysis project Ga0115567, IMG submission 88679) | Pelagic marine microbial communities from North Sea - COGITO_mtgs_120412 | ecosystem: Environmental > Aquatic > Marine > Epipelagic | place: Germany:Helgoland, sampling site Kabeltonne...
AAACCCATCGACCAGTTTCAGGGGCTGCAATTTCGCATCGCAGATATGGAGATCGAATTGCAGGCCGCGCGGACCTTTTTGCGGCACGCCGCATGGAAACTGGATCAAGCTGCGCCCGATGCCACAAAATTCTGTGCTATGGCAAAGAAATTCGTGACAGAAACGGGATCCAAAGTGGTCGATCAGTGCCTGCAACTTCATGGCGGCTATGGCTATCTGGCGGATTATGGAATCGAAAAACTGGTGCGCGATCTGCGCGTGCATCAGATCCTGGAAGGGACCAACGAAATCATGCGCGTGATCGTGGCACGGGATATGCTGAAAAACCGATGAGCACCGATATATCCATCCGCATCGAGGGCCGCGCCGGGCGGATCACTTTGCAGCGCCCAGATGCGCTGAACGCGATGACCTACGAGATGTGTCTGGCGATTGAAGGTGCATTCGACGCCTGGACGGACGATCCGGCGGTTGCTTTGATTGTGATCGACGCCCAAGGGGATCGTGCATTTTGTTCCGGCGGCGATATCGCAGAACTTTATGCAACGGGAATGGCCGGTGACTTTGCCTATGGCCGGAAATTCTGGGCCGATGAATACCGTCTCAATCACAAGATTTTTGCATATCCAAAGCCGGTCGTGTCTTTTCTCCAGGGTTTCACCATGGGCGGCGGTGTCGGCATCGGATGCCACGGATCACACCGGATCGTCGGCGAAAGCAGTCAGATTGCCATGCCCGAATGCAGTATCGGCCTCGTCCCGGATGTGGGCGGATCACTGATGTTGGCGCTGGCACCGGGGCGGTCCGGTGAATATCTGGGTACAACGGCGGCGCGCATGAATGCGGCGGATGCAATTTTTGCAGGCTTCGCCGATAGTTATGTGGCGCAACGAATGTGGCCAGAGGTGATTTCCAAGCTTGTCGAAACGGGCGATGAAACCTTGATTGCCGCCTATGCCGAACCTTCCGAGACAGGCCCGATCGAAACGCTTTTGCCACGGATAAATCATCATTTCGCAGGCGAAAGCCTGACAGATATTCTGATCACGCTAAACGCCGAAGACAGCGATTTCGCGCGCGAGACGCTCAAGTTGATGGGGCGAAATGCGCCATTGTCGATGGCCTGCACGATCGAGATGATGCATCGGCTGCGCGGACCGTCCCTGAGTATGGATAAGGCGCTGGAACTGGAATATCGTTACACATTTCGCGCGATGGAGCATGGTGATTTTCTCGAAGGTATCCGTGCCGCGATCATTGACAAGGACCACAGCCCGAAATGGCAATTTGCATCTCAGGACGTGCCGGTTGCCGCAGTCGCCAAGATGCTGCAACCACTGGGTAAAGACGCATTAAAACTGGAGGACACGACATGAAGATCGGATTCATCGGACTGGGAAACATGGGTGCGCCGATGGCCGCCAATCTGGCAGCCGCCGGACATGAGGTCACTGGCTATGATACTGCTGACGTTCAGGCCAAAGGGGTCCATGTCGCCAACAGCAGCAACGAGGCAGTGTCGGCCGCCGAAGTGGTCATCACGATGCTGCCCAATGGTGCTATTCTACGCAGCGTAGCGGATCAGATAATCGCGTCGATGTCTGACGGGGCGACGCTGATTGATTGCTCGACAGTGGATGTAGAAAGCGCAAAAGCCGTCGCGGAAGCTGCTGAGAAATCGGGTCTTTTCTTTGTCGATGCGCCAGTTTCCGGTGGTATTGGCGGTGCATCCGGCGGGACGCTGACTTTCATGGCAGGCGGAAGTGACGACGCGTTCGCCAAAGCCAAACCCCTGTTCGACATCATGGGCCAAAAGGCCGTGCATTGTGGGGCGGCGGGCGCGGGTCAAGCGGCCAAAATCTGCAACAACATGATCCTTGGTGTGACGATGATCGCCACCTGCGAGGCCTTTGCGCTGGCTGACAAGTTGGGTCTGGACCGGCAAAAAATGTTCGATGTGGTCAGTACCTCGTCCGGCTACAGTTGGTCGATGAACGCCTATTGCCCTGCCCCCGGTATCGGGCCGAAATCGCCTGCTGACAATGGCTATGCACCCGGATTTGCAGCGGAACTGATGCTCAAGGATCTGGGGCTAAGCCAGCAAGCTGCAGAAGCCGCAGACGCGGATACCCCCATGGGTGCGCTAGCCCGGGCGCTTTATGCGCAGTTCGTCGAAGACGAAGACGGCAAGGGCAAGGATTTCTCTGCCATGCTGCCCCGGTTCGAGAAGCGCAGCCGCGAAGCCTAACGTCGCAAACAGGCAGTTTTCGGCAATTTGGTTGCGTAGTGTGGAGTCAAACCCACACCGACGGATGCTTTTATGACCCAGCCATTTTACCAATTCGCTGCCAACCTGACCTACGGCGATCTGCCGCCTGACGTCCTGCGGATTCTGCGACGGTCGTTTACCGACACGATGGGGGTCGCCGCAGTGGCGTCGACAACGCGCATGGCGGATATCGCACGACGCGGCGCTGTCGCGCTATTTGGTGTTGGTAGCGCGGGCGCTTCACGCATTCTGATGGACGGGCATTCCGTTAGCCCGGCAGGGGCCGCAATGGCCGGTGCGTTTACAATTGACAGCGTGGATGCGCATGATGGAACGTCGCCCTGCAAAGGCCACGCAGGATCCGCAGTCTTTCCTGCATTGCTGGCGATCTCGGACATGAAGAATGACTTGGATGGCGCTGAGTTTGCGTCTTTTTTAGCCATTGCATATGAAGTAAGTTATCGCGCCGGGCTGGTCCAGCATGCGACCTGCACTGATTATCATACCTCCGGAGCCTGGACCGCTGTGGGCATCGCGACGGCCTGTGCGCGTGCGCTTGACTGCAATGCGGATCAGATCCGCCATGCGGCGGGCATTGGCGAATACCACGGCCCGCGCAGTCAGATGATGCGGTGTATCGACCATCCTAGCATGCTGCGTGACGGTGTCGGATGGGGCGCGCCATCCGGCGTTACAGCGGCATTTCTGGCGCGCGAAGGTTTCACGGGTGCCCCTGCCCTGACCTGTGAAGATGCGCCGGAATTCTGGGCCGATCTGGGTGACAAATGGCGACTGGTAGAGGACACGCATTACAAACCCTACCCCTGCTGTCGTTGGGCCCACCCCAGCCTTGATGCGGCCGCTGCACTGATGGCCAAGCATGAACTGCATCACAGCGATATCTCGCACGTTGAGATCAAGACGTTTCACATGGCCACCCGACTGGCCGGACATGAGCCGCAAAACCCAGACGAATTTGCCTATGCTATTGCCTTTCCTGTCGCTGCAATGATCGTGCGCGGACAGCTGGGGGTTGCCGAGTTGGCAGAAAAAACCTTGCAAGATCCGGATATTTTGCGGATTTCAAAAGCGACCACGTTGGTGGATGACCCCCATCTGACTGAAATTTCAGTTGGCAAACGCTGGGCACAGGTTGTGCTGCATCTGAAAGACGGGCGGTCCATCATGTCAGATCCGCGCACGCCACGCGGTGATACCGACCTGCCGCTGTCAGACGTCGAGATATCGGAAAAATTCCACCGGTTCGCGGATCCCGTGCTTGGGGTTGACCGCGCGGCAGAGCTGGAGACGCTCAGCGGTAATTTTGACCAGTTGGACAAGCTCGATTTCGCGCGCCTGCTGGATCTGTGTCTCGAAGCGCCGTGACTATTCCGCCGCAACCCTTTTGCGCGCAATTAGCATCGGTTTGAGATATTTCCCGGTATAGCTTTCCGCGATTTCAGCAACTTCTTCCGGCGTCCCCGTGGCCACCACTTTGCCGCCCCCATCGCCCCCTTCAGGTCCGATGTCGATGATGTGGTCCGCAGTTTTAACCACGTCGAGATTGTGTTCAATCACGATAACTGAATTGCCCTGATCCACCAGTTCATGCAGCACTTCCAATAGCTTGCGAACGTCCTCAAAGTGCAGACCCGTTGTGGGTTCATCCAGGATATAGAGCGTTCGGCCGGTAGAACGCTTGCTGAGTTCCTTGGACAGTTTCACACGCTGCGCCTCGCCGCCGGACAGGGTCGTCGCCTGTTGGCCAACTTTGATGTAGCCAAGGCCCACACGCATCAGCGCATCCATTTTTTCGCGAATCGACGGGACAGCCGCAAAAAACGTCTGTGCGTCTTCCACCGTCATATCCAGCACGTCAGCGATGGATTTTCCCTTGAATTTGATCTCAAGGGTCTCGCGATTATAGCGCGCGCCTTTGCAGGTTTCGCATTGCACGTAAACATCCGGTAGAAAGTGCATTTCAATCTTGATGACACCGTCGCCTTGGCAGGCTTCGCAACGTCCGCCCTTAACGTTGAAACTGAAACGACCCGGCTTGTAGCCGCGCGCTTTGGCCTCCGGCAGACCCGCGAACCAGTCGCGTATCGGGGTGAAGGCACCGGTATAGGTTGCAGGGTTGGACCTTGGCGTGCGCCAGATGGGGCGCTGATCGATGTCGATAACCTTGTCGAGATGTTCCAGCCCCTTGATCGTCTCGCAGGGTGCAGGCGTCTGGCGTGCACCGTTGAGGTTCATGGATGCTGTCTTGAACAATGTCTCGATGGTCAGCGTGGATTTTCCGCCCCCCGAAACACCTGTTACGCAGACGAATTTCGCCAGCGGGAAATCCACCGTGACGCTTTGCAGGTTGTTGCCCGTGGCCTTGACCACGCGGACTTTTTTCTTGTTGCCCTTCCGGCGCTTGTCAGGAACGGGAATTTCACGCACGCCTGTAAGATACTGACCTGTAATCGAATTCTTATCGGCTGCAATTTGGTCCGGCGTCCCGTGGGCGACCACCCGACCGCCATGCACGCCAGCGCCGGGACCGATGTCAAAGACGTAATCGGCCTCGCGAATCGCTTCTTCGTCATGTTCGACCACGATCACGGTGTTGCCCTGATCGCGCAGGTTTTTCAGGGTCAGCAGCAAGCGGTCATTGTCGCGCTGGTGCAGACCGATGGATGGCTCGTCAAGCACATAGAGCACGCCCGTCAAGCCCGACCCGATCTGGGACGCCAGCCGAATCCGCTGGGACTCACCGCCCGACAGGGTGCCGCTGTTGCGCGCGAGTGTCAGGTATTCGAGGCCCACGTTATTGAGGAAACCCAACCGTTCGCGGATCTCCTTGAGGATCGCGCGTGCAATTTCGTTCTTCTGGATGCTGAGCGCGTCGGGGACGGAATTGCACCATTCAAACGCCTCGCGGATGGACATTTGCACCACTTGGCCCGCGTGCATCAGGTTGTCGGGCTTGCCGATTTTGACGGCCAATGCTTCGGCGCGCAGGCGGTAACCCTCACAGGTCCCGCAGGAGCGGTTGTTCTGATAGCGTTCGAACTCTTCGCGGATCCAGTTTGAATCTGTCTCACGGTAGCGGCGTTCCATATTGGGAATGACGCCTTCGAACACGCGGGACACCTCGTAGACGCGACCGCCTTCGTCATAGCGAAACTTGATCTCGTCCTTGCCGGAACCGCGCAGGAATACCTCCTGCACCTCCGGGTCCAGATCTTTCCATTTGGTGTTCTGATTAAAGCCGTAGTGCTTGGCGATGGCTTCGATCGTCTGCTTGAAATAGGGCGATTTGCCCTTACGCCACGGGGCCAATGCACCGTCATAGATCTTCAGGTTCTGGTCAGGAACAACAAGACGTTCGTCAAAGAACAGCTCTACCCCCAGACCATCACAGGACGGGCACGCACCAAAGGGCGCGTTGAACGAAAACAAGCGCGGTTCAATTTCGGGGATGGTGAAACCGCTGACGGGGCAGGCGAATTTTTCCGAGAACGTATGGCGTTCGGGGTCCCCTTCGGCTGGGGCGGTTTCCAGAATGGCGATCCCATCAGCCAGATCAAGCGCGGTGCGCAGCGAATCCGCCAGTCGTGTCTCAAGCCCTTCGCGTACCACGATACGGTCGACGACGACATCAATGTCATGACGAAACTTTTTGTCCAGCGTTGGTGGCTCGTCCAATTCGTAGAATTCGCCGTCTACTTTGACGCGCTGAAAGCCCTGCTTGCGTAGTTCCAGAAATTCCTTGCGATACTCGCCCTTGCGGTCGCGGATGATCGGAGCGAGCAAATAGGCGCGCATCCCTTCTTCCATGGTCATGATGCGATCGACCATGTCTTGCACTTGCTGTGCCTCAATAGGCTTGCCTGTGGCGGGTGAATAGGGCGTGCCGACGCGGGCGAACAGCAGGCGCATGTAGTCGTAAATCTCAGTAACGGTGCCGACCGTAGAGCGCGGGTTCTTGGACGTCGTCTTTTGCTCGATGGAAATCGCGGGCGACAGACCGGAGATGTGATCGACGTCAGGTTTCTGCATCATATCAAGGAATTGGCGGGCATAGGCGGACAGGGATTCAACATAGCGCCGCTGGCCTTCGGCATAGACCGTATCAAAGGCGAGCGATGATTTGCCTGAACCGGACAGGCCTGTGATGACCACAAGCTGATCACGCGGAATGTCCACGTCGATATTTTTGAGATTATGCTCGCGCGCGCCGCGAACTTCGATGTGTTTCAGCTCTGCCATGTCGGACCCCCGTTAACTGTACCTACATAGGTGCCTGTCCGGGATTCTCCAATCGGAAAAAGAGAACATAGGCGGAACGTACGAAGATTGTCCGAAGTCCGCCGTTCCGTTCAGGTATCCAAACGCCGCAGATGGCAAAACGCCCGAGACCGCGCTGAAAAGAAAAATGCTCAGACTAACCTTTTTGGTCGCCCATTTTCACGCGCTACGTAGATTTCCGGCGCAGGAATTGAAACCAGATATGGGTGCATAATCCCATGAGACAGGCCAGTCCGACCAACATTGGCAGCGCAACATAGCCCGTTGTGACAAGCGCGGCGGCCATCACCGGTGTGCCGAGTGTATTGCCGAGGTTGCCCATCTGCGCCATTGCACCGTTGGCCTGCGCTTGCTGTGCGGGTGCGGCATTGAGCTGTGGCACAGCGGCAAAGCTTGCCCCTTGAATAAGGCCCATGAACCCCGCGAATGTAAAACAGGCGGCAGGATCACCAGGGACCGCCCCGAGCCACGCCATGCTGATCGCGCATCCGGCAAAGCCCAGCAGGACCACGCCGACTGCGGGAACAAGAGCAAGCAGCCAGACCCCGAGCGTCATGGATGACGCGATGCTGATCAGCGGCATGGCCCCCATGACCAATGCGCGCCATTCCGGAGCAATAAAGGGCGGCAGCACTGTCAGGGTCGCCACAAAGCAGAACGTGTAAAACAGCCAGCCGGCAGCCGGGGCGGCAATGTAGGGCGAGCGGTAGATCGTCGCGTGATCCCGGATGAGGCCGCGTAGCGAAAGCGGCGGTGGATCACCTTCGGGGGGCAACGCCCGCAGGCGTGCGGACAGAAAAAGCGCGAAACCGGCCATATAGACCGCATGCACAAGCAGCAGCGCCGGCAGTCCATAAGTGATTGCGAGCGGCCGTCCGCCCCACGCGAGGACGGCAAAGGCCACACCAAAGAACGTGCCCCAAAGCGTCAGCGCAAAGCTGCGCCGTTCTGGCGGGGCTAGCTGTGCGATCAGGGTCGGGGCGGCGACAACGATGGCAAGGTGAGACAGCCCTTCGATTCCGCGCAACGCCAGAAACCACGGCAGCGGTGGCATGAAAAACTGCAGCGCTGACATCCCTGCCCCCAGCCAAAGCGCGGATAGAAGCGCACGTCGATACCGGATGCGCGCAACGAGCAGTCCCGCGATAACTCCGAATACGATCCCTACAAACCCGACAAGCGACACGATCCAACCCAGCGCCGCACCGGCATCCGGATAAGTCGCACCGAACAGATCATAGGTCACGCTGATCTTGCCGTATTGCGCCGCCGCCCCCAGTCCCGCGCCCCAAAGTGCCGCGATCAGCCCGAATCCTTTCACGTTTTGCGGGCCAGAGCCCAGGCGCAAATCGGCATGTCGGGATCGTCGGTCACGTCATCCCTGGCCTCGTCATACACCGGCGGCCACGGGCCGTTATCCAGATTGCGCCGGGCCACGTGGGCATTTCCCCACTGCCACGATTGTATTGCGTGATCCTCGAACCCCGCCTCTACCAGCAGATTTTTCATACCCCGCGCAGACCAGCGGGAATTGTCCATCGAGGCGGCATGGAAAGGCACAAAAAACGGCACCGCGACCCAGAAATTTCCGCCCTTGCACAACATCCTTCGCACGTTTCGCGTCGCGGCATAGGGCTTGTCCAGATGCTCCCAAACCTGATTGTTGAGAACCAGATCGAATTTCTCGGCCTTCTCAGATGTCTCAATATAAGGGCCTTCGCAGATGTCATGGTCAGGATAGCGAAACTGGCGATAGGTCTTGAAGGCGAACATCTCACCCGAAGTGCCGGAAATTTCGCATGCGTGAAGGCCATGAGGTCCGAGCGTCTGTATCAGACGACGGCTTGCGGGCTGCATGACGACGCGGTTGAGGCTGACCATAGGCAGCTTTCCTTTTGTTTGTGCCAAAAGGAGGTCCCGGGATGGTCGAAGTCAACCTTTGGCTGGTTGCATTCGCGCGATTGCAACGATCATCGGGACAAGGCCGTAGAGCGTGCCAGCGTCGATCCTGCGGTGGTATTCCACGATTAGCGCGTCGGCCAAATCCTGTCCGATCAGGCCACGCTGGACCATCAGGTTACCGCCCATGCCAACGAAGGTCAGGCCGCCCGCCCCTTCGGTGATCAGGCGGTTATCGATCCGAAATGTATCAAGGGTCAATCCGCTTTCAGCGAGTAAGGGGCGCAGCTTGCCGACGAGAAATTTGTCCGTCACGAAATGCTCTGCGAAGTACTGAGCACAGGCATTCAACGGGTCGGCAAAATCATTTCCGATACTGGCCTTTTCAAAATCCGCATCGCACACAACCAGCGTGCCACCCGGCCTGAGAACGCGGGTGGCTTCCGCTAGCAAGATTGCAGGATCGGGCACATGCGATAGCACAGTGTGCAGGACCAAAGTGTCTACCGTGTCGTTCGCTTGCGGCAGGTTGGCCCCATCGGCCACCTCGAATGTCAGGTTTGGCGGGTTGTCCGGATGCGCCTTGGCAAAAGCGATCAACCCCGGCGAAGGATCACTTGCCACCACTTGGCCGTTGGAGGCGCGTCGGGCGAGCCGACGCGCGACGGCCCCGCTGCCCGCCCCGATTTCGAGATGCAGAGCGCCGTCCGCGTAGGTCAGTTCAGCCAGGTAGCCGTCGATGATCCGCTGCGTGGAAGGTTCTGCCGCGCGCGTTTCAAGCGCCTTAGCAACAGTTTCGATAAACGCTTCACCCGCGGCATCAACGTCCTGAAAAGGATCGGCCATTGCGTCACTCCCTTTGTATTTCGGAAAGTGTCCGCCAAAATTGCCCACGTGTCTACATATGCACAACACGCCCATAAGCATCCAGAACGCTCTCGTGCATCATTTCACTCAGGGTAGGATGCGGGAAGACCGTGTTGATCAGGTCTTCTTCGGTCGTCTCCAGCTGACGGCCGATAATGTAGCCCTGGATCAGTTCGGTCACTTCGGCACCAATCATATGGGCACCCAGCAGTTCGCCCGTCTTGGCGTCAAAGATCGTTTTGATCATGCCGTTTTCCTCGCCCAATGCGATGGCCTTGCCGTTGCCGATGAAAGGAAAGCGTCCGACCTTGATGTCATAGCCAAGTTCTTTGGCCTTTGCCTCAGTGTATCCGACCGAGGCGACTTGCGGATGGCAGTATGTACAACCGGCGATCGATTCCGGTTTGACGGGGTGCGGTTTCTGACCGGCGATCAGTTCGGCGACCATCATGCCCTCGTGGGACGCCTTGTGCGCCAGCCACGGCGCACCTGCGATGTCACCTATCGCATATAGACCGTCGACGCCGGTGCGGCAGTAATCGTCCGTGACAACATGGGTGCGGTCAATCTTGACGCCCGCCTCTTCCAACCCGAGGTCTTCTACATTGCCGACGATCCCCACAGCGCAGATGACGGTGTCGAATTCATGTTTTTCGACCTTGTCGCCGACTTCGATGTGGGCCGTGACCTTGCCCTTGGCACGGTCAAGCTTTTTGACCGTGCTCTTTTGCATGATCTTCATGCCCTGTTTTTCGAATGCCTTCTTGGCAAAGGCAGAGATTTCGGCGTCTTCGACAGGCAAGACCCGGTCCATGACCTCGACCACGGTCGTGTCACTGCCCAGCGTATTGTAGAAACTGGCAAATTCGATACCGATCGCACCGGAGCCGATGACCAGCAGTTTCTTCGGCATCCGTGGCGGTTGCAGGGCGTGGCGGTATGTCCAGACCAGATCGCCGTCGGCCTCAAGCTCCGGCAATTCGCGGGCGCGCGCGCCGGTCGCGAGGATGATGTTTTTCGCCACGAGGTCTTGCGTGTCCTTGTCGGTTTTCACGCTGACCTTGCCCTTCCCCGTCAGTTTGGCCGTTCCCATGACCACCTCGACCTTGTTCTTTTTCATCAGATGGCCGATGCCGCCTGACAGCTGCCCCGCCACCTTGCGCGAGCGTTTGACCACAGCATCCAGATCATAGCCGATGCCGTCGACCTTGAGGCCAAATTCCTTGGCGCGGTGCATTAGATGGAATACCTCGGAGGATCGCAGCATCGCTTTGGTCGGAATGCAGCCCCAGTTGAGGCAGATACCACCCAGATTTTCGCGCTCGATGATGCAGACCTTCATCCCCAGTTGCGCGCCTCGAATGGCGGCGACATAGCCGCCGGGGCCGGAACCAATCACGATCAGGTCAAAGGATTTCGCGGCCATGGAGGAACCTCACTGCTGGATGGTGGTAAATATAGTTTAACGGTAAACTATACTCTTCACGCTCACAACAGCGAGAACACTTTGAGATCTGGCCGGAACGCCAAGCTTGCTATTGCTGAAGCAGACCGTCAGGCCGCTTGGGCATCCGCCTGGAGTTCGCGCAATGTCTCGCCATAGCCACCATGGGAAATATACGCCTGTTCTGCTTTTGTCGTCGGGCGTTGCAATGCGGCGTTGCGGTAAGGAAAGCGGCCGAATTTGCGGATGACTTCGCGGTGGGCGCGGGCATGCACCAGATTGCCTTTTCCGGCTTGTGGCATCCGCTCTACCATCAGGCGCACACAGCGGTCTTGATCACACAGGTTTTCGGAGTGCATCATCGGCAGATAAAAAAACTGCCGCGCAGGTTCGTCGATTGCCATATCCCAACCTTTGCAAATTGCCGATTTGGCAACGGCAAGAGCGATCTTGTCGGATGCAAAAGCATCACCTGAGCCGCGAAACATATTACGGGGAAATTGATCTGTCAGGATCAGATAGGCGAGTACACCGGAGGGGTATGTCAACCAGAGTGAATAACGCCCGTCGCGGGCACCTTGCCACGTGCCTTTGAAACGCTCTGTAATTTCAGCGTCCAATGCGTCAGATGCTTCGTACCAGCCCTTGGGGCCAACCTCGTCGAGCCAGAAGCTCAGAATATCTTCAGGACGTACCATTTCGGACCGACCCTCCCGTATCATCAAAACCATTTAATCCTACCAAACTATGAATGAGCTTAACACAATTGAAACACACGATTTGCTTCAATTCCGACACAAACTGTTTCTTTATGCGTCATTTTTAGCATCCCCGTCTGAGACCATATCCGCCTCAATCGCATATTCCTGCGCAATCTCTAGGGCGACGGACGTTGCCGCCGGTGAGATCGGCACATAGCTGCCGGTATCCCCGACCGCTATGCCGGAGCGTACGGTCGCGCGGTAGGCAGCGTAAGCCACGAGCGCCAGAAACAGCACGCCTGTAAACAGATAGAAGCCCCCCGGCCCCAGCGCGGTGCCCATCATCCAGCCGGTGATGACCGGGCCCAGGATCGCCCCGAGCCCGTTGATGAACAGCAGCCCGCCCGAGGCCGCCGCCATGTCGTCATGTTCGAGAAAATCGTTGGTATGCGCGATCAGCAGCGAATAGAGCGGGTTGGACATGCCGCCCACCACGAAGGCCGAGATCAGCAGCGTGGTGAAGACATGGCCCTGCGCCATGCCCAGAAACGCTCCCAAAGCGCCCACCAGAGACGCGCCGATGACCAGGTGCCGGCGGTCCATCCGGTCCGAGATATAACCGATGGGATATTGCAGGATCACCGAACCGACGAAGAATACCGCGACGAAGGTCGAGATCTGCGCAACGCTGAGCCCGGCTTCGGCACCGTAGACCGCGGCCATGCCGAATTGCGCCGAGAACACCCCCCCGACGAAGAACATGCCGACGCAGCCGAGCGGC
>Ga0115567_10005513_pt1 | contig 12258 bp, 13 predicted proteins | sample COGITO_mtgs_1204_2_FD_88679 | JGI IMG/M metagenome (GOLD analysis project Ga0115567, IMG submission 88679) | Pelagic marine microbial communities from North Sea - COGITO_mtgs_120412 | ecosystem: Environmental > Aquatic > Marine > Epipelagic | place: Germany:Helgoland, sampling site Kabeltonne...
AAGCGAGGGCTTGGTGATGCGACGGTTCAAACGTTGTACGCGTACGGGCGAAACCATGGCATTAATCTGTATGATTCGATTATGGATTTGACGCAGACCGACGAGCTTCGCCCGAAGGTTAAAACGACATTGATGAAATTGCTGGATGATTTCGCGCGGTGGCGATCACTGGTTGATAGTATGAACCATGCGGAATTGGCGGCGCAGATTTTGGACGAGTCGGGTTATATGGGGATGTGGAAAGAGGACAAAACCCCCGAAGCACCAGGGCGATTGGAGAATTTGAAAGAGTTGATTTCGGGGATGCAAGAATATGATTCTTTGCCTGAATTTTTAGAGCATGTGGCGTTGGTGTTAGAAAATCAGGATCAATCGGGGGGAGAATACGCCACGATTATGACTTTGCATGGTGCGAAAGGTTTGGAATTTGATTGTGTGTTTTTGGTGGGCTGGGAAGAAGGTTTGTTTCCCTCTCAACGTTCAATGGATGAAAATGGCATGAAGGGGCTGGAGGAAGAGCGCCGTCTTGCTTATGTCGGTATTACGCGTGCGAAAAAGCGTGCGCACATTTCCTTTGCGGCAAATCGCCGTATGTATGGCTCATGGGTTAGCGCTATTCCTTCGCGTTTTGTGGATGAGTTACCAAAAGATTACGTGGATGTATCCTCGGATATTGGGTTGTCCGGATCGGGGCGTTCAACACATTGGGATTCATCGGGGTTTAAACCAAAAGTTCAAAAACGCGTTGTACATGAGCGCAAAGTGCGTAGCGAAAGCGGGACAATCTTTGGGCGTGGAGATCGTGTTTTCCACGATAAATTCGGGTACGGAAAAATCATCAATATTGACGGGCATAAGCTGGATATCGCTTTTGAAAAATCAGGGCAAAAACGCGTGATGGACAGTTTTGTTGAAAAACCGGATTAAATTGCAACGACTGTTAAACGGTCATTATTATGATTGTGATCGCTTTTAAGTTCGGGGCAATGTTTTACAAAAGGTTTCATGTAGAGAAAGTCGCCTTCAGGGACTTGTAACACGCCTGTATTGGTTTCTAGTAAAGTGCCTGCAGAAAAGAAAACGCGATTTAAAACGTCAATAGGATGAGGTTCATGCTCTTTGGCTTCAGCTTGTGTCTCGCGCCAGTTTGGAAACAGCCATATTGATGCTCTTGATGTTTTCGACATTTCGGTGAATAGGGTTGCCATTTGGATGAGTTGAGTATCTACAGGCTCAAGCTCATCAGGGCTTTTCACAAAGTCAGCTGCATCGCTGCTATAAACACTTTCGAGTGAGGTTTGATCAAAAGCCAGCGATCTTTGGAAGCCCAAATTATCCCAAATCTTTTTAAAGGCGGCTCTATCGGCATCTTTTGTGCTTTTGCCTACGTTTAAAATTGCAGCGCGGCAGGATGCGTCATCAGCGGCTGTACGGAAAATATCGATGTGTGATGTAACTACAATGGTTTCGTTGTCATCGTGTCGATGCCAACCTGAAGTGAAATCTGCTAAAGCTGCGTTACTTTTTACCATAAGAAATTCTTAACAAATTTCTCAATGTTATGTCAATAATTAGATATTGATCTTACCCGCGGCGATAATCTCGCCGTAAGCTTTATTTTGTGCAAAGACAACGTAATGGTCAATTTCGGGGGTTTCGTTTAGCGCAATATTGATTGTTTTCGCGTGTCCATCCCAGCGCGCTCCGTGTTCAAGGGATAAAACTATATTGCTATAAGTGACTGTTTTATTACGGTTTTCACCGCGGCCGATTTTCTCGACATGCTTTGTTTTAACGCCTGCAACCCAGAGGTAATAATCACCATTTTCAATGGCCGGTAGAGATAATTTTGCGGCGTTAGGTGTTAAATCGCTTATTGAAATTTGGGCGAGTGCCTTGGCTTCTTCGAGATTTTTTTTAACCTCATTTTTACGAGATCCAACAAATTCTTTGTCGCCATTAATAATCATTTGCGGTGTGTAAACACGGTTAGATTGTTTATAGTTTGAGTAACTGCGTTGGCGTTGATCGGCGAATTTACGGCCTAATGTGTCTTTCCAATTTAAGTGATCCCAATAGGTCACATGATAAGACAGAGTGATTAAATTCGGATTTTCTGTAAATTGATTGATGACTTGATCTGCCGGTGGGCATGACGAGCAGCCTTGGGAGGTGAATAACTCAACAACAATAGGTCCGTTTGCCGCAGATGCACCGCGTGGTTTTAAGCTTAGGATGGAGAAGAACATTGCGCCAATCAAAAAGCTGATAATCAAAATATTTCTAATCATAATAATATATTCGCCTCTCAAGGTGAAAATGTTACAAGCGTTATAAGCTTTAGCTGGATTTTGCAGTTTAACCGCGCCATATTATGAAGGCATTAAGGAGATTACAAGCGATGGTTCACAATTACAAAACGGCGACAGTTTTTGGCGGTACGGGATTTGTCGGGACACAGATCGTGCGTGAATTGGCCGAGCGGGGAATTGTCGTTAAAGTTGCCACGCGTGTTCCTGAGCGGGGGTATTTTTTAAAACTTTGCGGCAGTGTTGGCCAAATTGTTCCTATTCAGTGTGACTATAATGATGAACAGGATGTTGCGGCGGCGGTTGCGGGTAGTGATTATGTGATAAATTGCATTGGTGTTTTGTTTGAAAAAGGCGCACAGACATTTGAGCGTGCGCATGTTGATATTCCTGGTTTCATCGCAAAGGCGTGCGCTGATCATGATGTGCAATCATTCGTGCATATTTCGGCGTTGGCAGTCGAACAAAGCGCCTCCCGATATGCGAAAAGCAAATTGAAAGGTGAGCAAGCGATTCAAGCGGTTTTTCCTAAAGTTACGATTTTGCGACCCAGTGTTATTTTCGGTGAGGATGATGAATTTTTTAATATGTTTGCAGGCTTAGCAAACATTCTCCCTGCGCTTCCGTTGATTGGCGGGGGTGAAACATTGTTTCAGCCTGTATATGTTGGTGATGTAGCGGATGCTGCTATTGCGACGCTTGATAACAGAAAAGCAGAAGGGCAGGTCTATGAGCTTGCCGGGCCTGAGACATTGAGCCTTAAAGAGGTTTACGAAAAGCTTTTTGAATATACTAGGCAGGACCGCCTTTTATTTCCGCTTCCATTTTCTTTGGCCAAAGTGCAAGCGTTCTTTATGGGGATAATGCCAAAACCACCATTAACGCGCGATCAGATCGAATCACTAAAGACAGATAATGTGATGAATGAAGGTGCGCTGGGGCTTTCTGATCTGGGTGTAAATCCGACAGGATTGGATATTATTTTGCCGACATATTTAACGCGTTATCGCAGTGGCGGACGTTTTGGCGATAAAATGAGTGCGTAATTTATGCGCGATGTGTTGAATGGTTTGCCAGTGAGGGTCGTAACATCTATATGTTAGTCATGCGCTTTTATATTTCATTGTTATTATGTGTTCTTGCGATAACATTTTCTTCCGCCTCGTTGCGTGCGGCTGAAATGGGAATTGCAGTTGTCGTTAATGAAGATGCGATTACCTATTCGGATTTGAATGATCGTTATCGTCTTATTCTTGCTTCTTCTCGTATCCCTGACGGTCCTGATGTAAGGGCGCGATTGATGCCGCAAATTGTTGGCTCATTGGTTGAGGAGCAATTGAAATTTCAAGAAGGTATTCGTAATGATGTCGAAGTCAGCCAATCTGAGGTTAATAATGGTTTTGCGACAATTGCGCAGCAAAACGGATTAAAGCCGGAAGAATTTGCCATGGCGTTAGAGCAAAGCGGGATTAATATTGAGACAATGTATCGCCAGATCAGATCGCAGATTATGTGGTCGAAAGTGGTTTCAAAGCGCCTGCGTCCGCAGGTTAATATATCAGAAAGCGATATCGATACTGTATTAAAGCGTTTGCAAGACAGCGTGGGGAGTTATGAATATCTTGCTTCAGAGATTTATTTGCCTGTAGAAGCCCCTAAAGAAGAAGCGCAAATTCGTGATTTGGCGCGTAATTTGTCAATGGACATGCAGGCAGGGAAAGTCCCGTTTTTCCGCATTGCGCAGCAATTTTCAAAAGCGCCGGGCGCACCTCAAGGCGGGGATATGGGATGGGTACAAGAAGGTCAGCTATCGCGTGAACTGGATGAAGTTCTTGTCACCTTAGAGCCTGAACAGGTTAGCAACCCTATTCGAACGTTAGGCGGCTATCACATTTTGATGTTACGACAGAAACGTCAGATCTCCGAAGAGACCATGCCTGAGCGTAATGCGGTAGGAAGTTCCTTGGGTATGGAGCGTCTTGATCGTCTTCAACAGCGTCTTTTGCTGGATTTGAAATCATCTGCTTTTATTGAGGATCGTCTTGTCGCCGCCCAATAATTTATTGGATAATTTGCCTCCTCTGCGCGAGGTTATCAACGCGCATGGTTTGATTGCAAATAAGAAATTCGGACAAAATTTTCTCCTTGATTCCAACATTACAGATAAAATTGCCCGCCATGCGAGGCAATCTTGTGGCGGCTTAAATGATAAAAACGTAATCGAGATTGGTCCCGGACCGGGTGGTTTAACGCGGTCATTGTTAAAAGCGGGAGCAAAGTCCGTTACAGCAATAGAATTTGATCCGCGTGCGGTTGGCGTATTACAAGAGTTAAAATCTGTAGTAGGAGAGCGCTTGGATGTTATTGAGGCGGACGCGATGGGTGTTGATTTAACCGCACTTGTGGCAGCGCCCCGCGTTATTGTTGCCAATCTGCCATATAATATAGCAACGCCGCTTTTAATCGGCTGGTTAAAGCAATTGCGGGCGGATACGGGCAGTTATGATTCAATGATTCTCATGTTTCAAAAAGAAGTGGCACAACGTATTTGTGCTGATGTTGGTGACAAAGCTTATGGCCGATTGGCTGTGATGAGCAATTGGTTATGTTCAACGAAAAAACTTTTTGATTTATCGCCTGCGGCCTTTACTCCGCCACCTAAAGTAACCTCCAGTGTGGTGCAATTTGTCCCTAACGTGTTGGATGACGATGCGCCCTTATTTAAAGATGTGGAGGCGTTAAGCGCGGCAGCTTTCGGGCAACGCCGTAAAATGATACGAACTTCTTTGCGCGATTATAGCCAGGCACTTGAGATTTGCGGGATTGATGTATCTTTACGCGCTGAAAATCTTAGTGGGGCGCAATTTATAAAACTTGCAAAAAATTTAACATAATCCTATATTGGCAGCTGTTTAATTGTTTGAAATGGTTGTTAGCCCTATGGCTAGAGAGAGTGAACAAAGAGGCCGCTTATTTGAACGTGTGCAAGATCGTTTTTGCGCGTCTATAAATATGTGGTGTTCAAAAAACCGCAACGTTTCTTTTTTATCATACGATTATCAAAGATGTAAAAATACTAACGGCCAATCGCGCGAGGATGCGTTGCGTGCCCGCTGGGATGATATTTATTATAGTGTTACACAGCAGGGACGCGCTGTTTCTTTTATGAGCGAAGATGCCGATATCACGAATGATGATATGCAGTATGATTATCAGGGCAAACAAATTTTAGTTGTTGGCGACATGGATGGTTTGTTTGTACCTATTAATATCCTTTATAAAACGGCTTTCTTAAATCCCGGTATGAGTGATGTTCATCCTATTAATTTGCAAGATTTCTTGAGTGGACGCGAGCATGTTTTTTCAAGTTTATCATCGGGAAAGTGTCCGAGTTTTGCCATCCTTGATAAAGGCAAGCCGATTATAGGCTTTGCCGCGCCGTCATTATGTTCAAAAATAACGATATCAGCAGAGGAAAAAATTGAATTTTCAACAGGATCTATAAGCCCGCTTGCGCTTGCTTTTCGTGATCGATACGGGACTGTTCCCACCAGAGAATTTGTACCTCTTTCTGATAATCAGGCAGAGCTTCATTTTGATGAACCTGAGGTTAAAGATGCTTTATGGGAGGCCATTCGAGATGGTGTTTTCCGATTTCATGGTTCTTATAAAGGGAGCATGAATGAGAAGGGCTCTTTTCAAATGCCGCAGGAATGGTTTGATATTTGTGATATGGAGGATTTATGTATGTTCCATGATCAGATCAAGGGTGAAATCTGTGTTGTTTTCGATGATGTGTTGCCGGAGCAAGTGAAACTTGATGAGGTTTATAAGGGCATCGCACAGAAATTTGATCCTGACCAACGGCACAACATTATTTCATTTTTAAATCCGTATCCTAGGATTAATGCATTTAAACGCGCGTCCCCAAAAGGGCGGGTTCAAATTAACCCGACACTTTTTAATAGTGCGGGAAGGGATCGTGTTTTTGATGAAAATCCATTCGCAATAGAATTGGAAGGATTTGGTAATGGCTTTACGATTCGGCGCAGTGACGGGGGATGGAAACGCCGGCAAAAATCTCAAAACCGCGCGGACAAACTTGATGTTTTAAAAGCGTTGTCTTTGGCGCCGATCTTAAAGCATGTCAAAAATCATCATCAATCGCTTTTGCAACATGAAGTTGAGCTCATTATTACAGCCCATCTTTCAAGCCGCGTACGAAGTCTGACAGACCTAGGATTCGGCGTCTCTTTAGGCGCTCCCCTTCTAAAATCAACTGAGCCTTCTTAATGGCCACCTCAACGTCGTTATTGATAATGACATAGTCATATTCCAAATAATGCGACATTTCATCGGAGGCTTTTGACATGCGTCCTTTGATTTGTTCTTCACTTTCCAATGTACTCTCGGCGCGGCTGCGCAAACGTTTTTCCAGTTCTCCGCGCGATGGGGGTAAAATAAAAACAGTGACCAGATCATCGCGGGCGATTTCGGCAAGCTTTTGAGTGCCCTGCCAATCAATATCAAAGATAACGTCTTTACCGTTTTGTAATGCTTGTTCCACCGGCCCGCGCGGTGTGCCGTAATAGTTGTCGAATACTTTCGCGTGTTCCAGCATTTCGCCATTTTCAACCATGGTGCGAAAATCATCTGTACTTACGAAGAAATAATCTTTTCCATCAACCTCACCGCCGCGACGATGGCGTGTGGTTGCGGATACTGAAATTGTAACATCATGATTATTTTTTAGCAGTTCGCGCGTAATTGTTGTTTTCCCTGCACCTGATGGTGAGGACAACACATACATAAGACCGCGGCGTTTTAATTCGGACACTTAATTTTACTCCAATCAATATTTATCAAAGTAACGGGCGCTTGTTCATTGGTAAAGCATTTTTGAATATTTGAATTTGTTCGCAACTGCAAATTGTTTTTTTGAATCAAAATTATATTTTTACTTGCGCAACTGCTTGTAAAATGTTGTAAATAATGGCATTAGACTTGTGTTTTTGACAAGCCATACAAGAATGATCTAATATATATAGTAGTAACACTAATTTATTTTCATTTAGTTGATGCGTATATCAGTTACATATTAAACTTTGGGGGACGTTGTAGAACGCCATGGATACTGATTTTCTTTTAAAAAACGCTGAAAAAGCTACCGTCCTTTTGAAGGCTTTATCAAATGAAAAGCGCTTTCAAATTGCATGTGTTTTATTTGATGGGGAGCGTGCTGTCGGGGAATTAGAAAAGATAGTCGGTTTAAGTCAATCTGCTTTGTCTCAACATCTTGCCCGTCTTCGTCGTGATGAAATTGTAAAAACCCGCAGAGAGGCGCAGACAATTTATTATTCTATGGCTCATGTCGGTGTAGAAAAATTACTCTCGTCATTTTGCGTGATTTTACGAGATGACGACACGGATAAAACCATTTAATTTTTTTTAATGTAGCAAACTTTCATTGGTTTTTGTCGGCTCTTCGCGGGGGTGAAAAGCGTTAAGAACGTCTTCTGATTTTAAATCTTTCAAATCATTTTCTTGCAATACTGAAACCTGATCGCCTTTTGGTGCATGCTTGATTGGGTTGCTATGTTCCGAAAACAGCACCAGGCAAGGCGTGCCCGTTGATCCGATTAAATGCATGGGGCCGGTATCATTGCCGATTGCGCCCGCGCTTTGTCTTGCAAGGGTTGCGATATGTTTGAGGTTTGTTTGCCCGGTCAAATCAAGCGCCTGCGGGCATGTGGTTGCTATGATTTTTGTTGCATCGGCTTCGGCTTTTGTTCCGATAATAACGGGTTGGAAACCACGTTGAACAAGCATATTTGCGAGTCGCCCGTATTTTTGAGACGGCCAGCGTTTTTCGGGACGATTGGGTGCGCACCCTGGTACGAGCAGGATATATGGTTTTTCCATGGCAAAATGTTTGATATCTTCAACCAGCCAAATCAGCGGGTCAGGCTTAATATCGGTAATGCCCGTCATAGCGAGTGTTTGAACGTGGCCGTCAAAGGCGTGTCCGATTGAACGATCATCGGCAGTGTTGCGATGAGATGCACCTTTTGCGATACCGCTCCATTCGGGCTTGTTTTTAAAAAGTTTAAAGTAAAAATTTGTGCGGTCATTATTTTGTAGATCATAAACACGATCAAAATCGCCGTTATTGAGTTTTTTATGCAATTGTATCCAGCTTTTGATATCCCATAATTTGGGACGATCATCGAGCCAGATTTCATTGAAATAACCGCAATCATTGGCAAAACTCTCGAACGGTTTGGTTGTTAAAATTGTGATATGCGCTTTTGGGTGGTGTTTACGGATCGCAGCCATTGGGCCGAGTGCTTGAATAAAATCCCCAAGGGCGCCTAATTTTATAACCAGTAATTTGTCTTGCGAATCATTCATTGTTATCCGAGTGTTTTAGCTTGAACTTGGGATTGGGCTTGTTTGGGTTGTGCGTGAAAGGGCTGATTATTTTCTTGTATGCCAAATGGCATTTTCATCAGTTCGCTGTAAACTTCTAGGGTGCGTTGTGCCATTAAATCTTTGGTGAAGTTTTCTGCGACATGGGACATGGCATGGGTTGCCAGCATTGCGCGTTGTGTTGCGTTTAATGATAAGGCCTCGGCAATCGCTTTTGCCATGGCCTCTGCATTGCCCGGTTCAACGAGCCATCCTGTTTGCCCGCGTAGAATTGTTTCTTGTGCACCACCGTGATCGCTGGCGACAATCGGACGTCCCATCGCTTGCGCTTCAACGGGAACGCGGCCAAACCCCTCGGGATCGGTGGACGGGCAGACCACGACAGTGGCGAGCATGTAAGCGGCGGGCATATCATTGCAATGATCAACAATGCGAATTTTACTGCCCAATTGTTTTGACTGGATATAGTCGTTGAGCTCAGCGCTGTAGTCCTTGCGTCCTTGATCCGATCCGATAATAACTGCGAACAGATCTTTGCGGTTTAATTTTGCCATAGCATCAATGAGAACATGATGGCCTTTCCAGCGCGTTAAACGCCCGGGCAGCATTATGATATTGGCACCATCAGGGATGCGCCACTCGCTAGAAAGTGTGATTAAACGTTCGGGGGTTACGGCGGTAGGATGGAATTTTTCCATCGGAATGCCGCGCGGAACGAGACGGATTGTGCGCTCATCAAGGCTGTAATTATCGTGGAGATATTGCGCTACAAAATGTGAAATGGCTATGACGCGTTCGCCATGGGCAATGGAGCTGTTATAGAACTTTTTGGCTTCGCCGCTGATGTTATAGGGTGCATGACAGGTGGTCATGAAATGGGCGTTGGTCTTTTTACAGGCGCGCCATGCGCTCCATGCGGGCGCGCGGGATCTGGCGTGGACAATATTGACGTTATAGCGTTGAATTAAAGAGCGCAATTTCATCACGTTTTTCCACATGATTACCGGATTTTTGCTATGGACAGGCATGTTAATGTGTACGGCACCGATACGCGCTAATTCGTGCACACGTGCGCCCCCGTTCGAGACGATAATTGCTTGTCCGCCAGCTGATACTATAGAGGCTGCAATATCAATGCATCCTTGCTCCGCACCACCCGGCCCAAGCTCGGGGATGATCTGCATAATGACAGGTTGTGTTTGAAATCCATTCATAGTCTCTTTATGTATAGATTGTGATGTGTATTTAAGCAAGATGAAGAAAAGGCAAGGTCATGGATATCCAGTATTTAGAGCGTGAAGGCCAAGCCAAGCTGGCCTATGTTTATTCACCCGCCAATGCATCGGGGGCGGGTTTGCCGACGGTCATGTTTTGCGGGGGATATAAATCCGACATGATGGGCACAAAAGCAAGCTATTTTGAAAAGCAATGCCAAAGCCGTGGACAGGCTTACTTGCGGTTTGATTATTCGGGGCATGGCATGTCGGAAGGCGAATTTTGCAACGGTGTAATCGGGGCATGGTTTGCGGATGCGTTGGATATTTTCGATGCGCTTATTAATGGTCCTGTCATTGTTATTGGATCATCAATGGGTGGATGGATTGCTCTTTTGCTCGCGCAGGCAAGGGCAAAGTATATAAAGGGACTTATAGGCGTGGCGGCAGCACCTGATTTTACATTGCGTCTTTATGAGAAAGAGTTCAATGACGAACAACGTAAGATCATAGATGCAAAAGGTAATCTTGAGATTCCCAACGAATATAGTGATGAGCCCTATATTTTTACACCGGCACTATTTGATGACGGGAAAAAGAATTTGGTTTTGGACCGTGATAGAACGCATGACTATCCGATTGCACTTTTCCATGGGTTAAAAGATGTGACTGTGGCACGCGATGTGCCGCTCGCGATAGAGGCGCGCTATAGCGGTGGGCCCTTCGATATTACATTTATTGATGATGGCGATCACAGCCTTTCAAGGCCGCAGGATTTGCAAATGATTGAGGCCGAAATCGTGGCGATGAGTAAGCCGCAAATTTTATAAACTATTTGCGCTTATATTCCATTTTATCGCCTGCTTTTTTACCTACTCTGCTCGGTGCTTTCTTATCTTTCCCGCTATAGACGCGTCCGCCTTCGCTGGCCATGGGGCCAAGGCCAAAGAGCGCAAAAACACTCATGATTACGACGATAACACCGGCAAATGTCAGTCCTGCATAAAACGCTTTAATCGTTAGGAATTTGTCCAATGATGCCCATGTGTCCGGATCAAGGCTTCTAGCGGCTTCTTTGTAACTATTGGGATCATAATGGGTCCATATAAAACCGAAGGCGCTAAATTTAAATTTCTCCTTAATTAGATCAAGCGATAGCATAGCTGTGTTAGGCACATGCTGCTGTACAAACAAATAAATGTCATGCCCTAACGCAATAAAAGCGGGAATTAATAGGATAAATATAAGAAGAGCTGGAAAACGCATGATCATGCCTTTGAATAGTTATTTGATAATAGTCTATCAAGGAAAGGCCTTTTACGAAAGAGGTTATATGCTGCATGAAGGGCTTGCACTTCTTATCATCTGCGGCTAGTGTTCGGCTGCTTCTTTATTAGGGCAAGGTGCTGTGGCCGAGTGGCTTAAGGCGCACGCTTGGAAAGCGTGTGTACGTTTATAGCGTACCGAGGGTTCGAATCCCTCCGGCACCGCCATTTAATCTGTTTTTTATCTTTATTGGAAACTTTATTGGCCGTGCCTTGCTGGTAAGAAGCATTGTACTTAGCCGCCTCTCTGGTTTATTTTACTAAATAATGCAATAGAACCCGAGGATAAGAATTATGGCGCCTGATTTGACCTTTTATTCAAAGGCTATCGCTAGGATCTTTTTTATCGGCGTGGCGCTGGGTTATCCTATTCTTGTTTATTATGGTTTGGGGGTTTGGGATGTGCGCGTTATTGCGACGTTGTTGCTCGTTATAATGGTTGTACGTTCAGCACTTATGCCGAACACAAAAATCATTCAAAAATCGGGGTTTCTCGTTGGAGCTTGTGTTATTGCCGCGCTGGTTTTTCTTTATAACGATCCATTATATCTCAAGCTTTACCCTGTTATGATGTCTGCTTTGATGTTTTGTATTTTTGCAATGAGCCTCGTCACGCCGCCAAATGTGATTGAAACATTTGCTCGTCTGCATTTTAAGAAACAGAATTTACCTGCGCATGTTGTTATATATACACGCAATGTTACAAAAATATGGTGTGGTTTTTTTATTATAAACGGCTTAGTTGCAGCCTTTACCGTCATGCAATCCATGAAAGTATGGGCGCTGTATAACGGATTAATTTCATATTTACTTATGGGATGTTTGTTTGTCGGCGAGTTTTTATTTCGACAATTCATACTCAAAAAAAGAGGCGATGATGCCTAAATTTTTACCACTTTATGAGCATTCTTCCGACGAAGTGATGGGGCTTTATCATGATGGGAAAAGCGTATCATGGGGCAAATTTTATAGTGATGTGAA
>Ga0115567_10005514_pt1 | contig 12257 bp, 9 predicted proteins | sample COGITO_mtgs_1204_2_FD_88679 | JGI IMG/M metagenome (GOLD analysis project Ga0115567, IMG submission 88679) | Pelagic marine microbial communities from North Sea - COGITO_mtgs_120412 | ecosystem: Environmental > Aquatic > Marine > Epipelagic | place: Germany:Helgoland, sampling site Kabeltonne...
CGTTCGCCTTCTTTTGGTGGTCGGACTTCTCCGTCCACCGTGTCACCGAGCTGTAGGGCAAAGCGTTTGATCTGGGACGGTGATACGTAAATATCGTCCGGGCTCGGAAGGTAGTTGTACTCGGCAGAACGAAGGAAGCCATAGCCGTCAGGCAGAATCTGCAGAACGCCTACTTTGCGAATCATGCCGTCCAGCTCAACCTTGGTAGGATCGAACTCCTGCATGTATTCAGGCTGATCTGCGTACACACGGCGACGACGATCTTCACGGGAATCCCGGTTGTCACGTCTATTTCTGTTCCGTCCGCGTCCGCGACCCCCGTCGTCTCCACGGTTTCCGCGATTATCGCGATCCTCGCGATTCCCACGGTCGTCACGTCCACCTCGGTTGTCTCTATTTCCCCGCGTATCGCGAGACGTGCGGTCGTCGCGATCTCCACGTCCCCCGCGCTTGCTTCGGTTGTCTCTATCGCCTCTGTTGTCGCGATCGCGGCCACCACGGTTGTCCCGTCCTCGGCCACGATTGTCTCTGCTTCCGCGGTCGTCGCGGTCGCTTCGTTCATTTCGGTCATCGCGATCTCTTCCGCGCCGATCGTCTCGACCTTTGCCTCGGCGATCCCCACCATCGTCGCGGGTGGCCTTCTCATCCTTTCCAGATGACTGCTCACCGCGGTCGCTCCGATCATTTCGGTCATCGCGATCTTTTCCGCGTCGATCGTCTCGACCACGGCCTCGGCGATCGCCACCGTCTTCGCGAGTAGTCTTATCATCTTTGCTGGATGACTGCTCGCCTCGATTGTCTTTGCTTCCGCGGTCATCGCGATCTTTTCCGCGTCGATCGTCTCGACCACGGCCTCGGCGATCGCCACCGTCTTCGCGTGCCGGTTTGTCTTCTTTCTGGGATGACTTCTCACCCCGGTTATTCGACTTGCGATCTTTATCACGAGAGCGGTCTCTGGAAGGTCGTTCTCGGTCCTTGCTTTCTGATTTGTCAGAAGAGGAACGTGAATCGTTTCCGGAACGACCCTCATTTCTACGACCGCCCTCAGGCTTTTCATCACGATTGCGGCGGTTGCCTGCAACGGCTTCGGCGCGGGCTTCGAGAATGAGATAAATAAGGTCTTGTTTGCGCATGGCAGAAAAACCAGACAGGTTCATCTGCTTTGCGATGTCTTTTAGCTCAGGAAGTTTTTTATCCTGGAGTTCAGCAATCTTCATGTATTAGGTTAAAAATGAACAGTGCGCACCAATTAGGTGAGATGCAGCAGGAGTGTTCAGGTAGGAATCTGTGTCTTGGGGTTCTGAAACTGGCATTCGCCGGTTTTCTGAACGCAGCACGGGATTAATCAGATGGAAATAGTACGATGCGGCCGGGCCGCGGAGGTAGGGCAGCCAACGTCCGGAAAGATTAGGAGTCAGCCGATTACTCTGAGCGCAGAACTACGCATGGAGAGCAAATCTGACCGATAATATAGCGTTTATACGGGACAAAACAAGGCTGAGTTGGTTTTAGCGCGGAAAACTGAAAGAAAGCGGGGCTTATTTCAAGCCTTCTATGGCAGAAGCCGCAACGGTGTGAGAGCCCGTAATTAGACAATCTCTCGTTTCAAGGAGTTCGTGCTTGAGATGGTATCCCGCTGTTGAGGCGGTTAGTCCGAAGGTGCGAAGTTTCGAGGCTAGTTCGATGGCTGATAGCCCTCTTGCCCCGTCTGTGTCGACGGTATATATGTCTAGGTCAAATGCTGACATGATCTGAGCCATCTCCTCGATATCCTTGTCCGCAAGAAGTCCAATGATGACTCGCGGTACGTTTTCATCTGAACAGTGCTCAAGAAACGTTTCAATTGAGGCTTTGAGCGCAGCCGGATTATGGGCCACGTCTATCATAAGCAAGGGCTTGTCGCGCGCGATCTCTGATCGCGCGCGAAGGCCACTTAACCGAGGCGTGTGTTCAAGGCCTTCTCGTAGGGCTGTTTCATCTAAAACAAAACCCCAAGCATCTAGCGCACGCAAAGCCGTTGACGCATTATCTGCTTGATGCCGACCAGCTAGCGCGAGCCGAAATGATGGATATGTGGCAGCTAGAGGCTGAAAATCCCATACGGGTGCCTCTCTTTGCAGAGCGATATCTGAAATAACTTTTGCCGCTTCGATATACATATTTCCTAGTACAACGGGCTTCCTGGCTTTTATAATCCCCGCTTTTTCGGTCGCTATTGCAGCGATAGTGTCGCCCAATAGTTCGGTATGATCTAGATCCACGGACGTGATCACCGAAACGGACGCATCCAAAACGTTAGTAGCATCCAGTCGTCCTCCGAGGCCCGTTTCAACCACAGCATGTGTGGCGTGAATTTCGGCAAACCAGAGCAGAGACAGCGCGAGCGTAGCTTCGTAAAAACTCGTTCCAATGTCTCGAAAAGCCGTCAGGTGCTTGCCCGCAGCGCGCTCAAGCCAATCTTGAGGCGCATCAGATCCGTTTACGCGCATGCGTTCATTGATGCGTAGAAGGTGCGGCGACGTCTGAAGTGCGGTTTTGTAACCGGCTGAAGTGAGGCACGCAGCCATCATAGAGGCCGTAGATCCTTTCCCGTTCGTTCCGGCCACCAATGCAATATCCATTTCTCGATCGGGTCTTCCCATGTATTCAAGAATGGATTCTATGCGGTCAAACCCGGGCTTAATGGCATGGGGTCCGTCGCTAGCATATCGAGGTAGCTCCAAAAGGCGCTGTACAGACGAAGTCATACGGACAACTGTTCTATGCGTCGATTGCCATCTTGTAGATGGGTGAGCCGGATGATTTGGACCCGCTCCGGGAGCAAGTGTTCGGCTCTCTCGGGCCATTCGACTAAACAAATGCCATCCATATCAAAATACTCTTCCACACCAGATTGTTGAAGCTCAGCGGGGCCCGATAAGCGATACAAATCCAGATGATACAGGGGGATATGGCCGCCGTATTCGTGAGCGATCGTAAAGGTTGGGCTCGAAACGTCTTCCGGAGAAATTCCGAACGCTTCAGCAACTCCTTTTACAAACTGCGTTTTTCCCGCACCTAGATCACCAACCAATGCGACTACGTCTCCGATCGCGAGCCGTGCCCCAAATTGCTTACCTACAGCACGCGTTTCGGCCTCAGAAGAGCTCGTTTGAGGAAATAAATCAGACGGGCTGGACATGGTCTTACCGCTTGGGCTTCATCGTTATTACCGGCAGAATCATTTCCTCCATGGAAATCCCGCCGTGCTGCATAGTGTCCCGATACTTGTTCAGGTACTGATGGTAATTTGTCGGGTACACGAAGTAGTAGTCTTCCTTCGCAATAATGAAATTGTTGCTTCGATTGTTTACCGGCAGGCCAAAAGACTCCGGATCTTTGACTAGAATGGCATGACGCGGATCACACTTCAAATTGCGCCCGTATTTGTATCGTAACGCCGTCGATGTTTCCCTGTCGCCGATCACCTTGGTGCCGTGTAAACTTCGAATGGCACCGTGGTCTGTTGTTATTACGATGGTACAATCACTGGCAGCAAGCTGCTGAAAAGACTGGTACAGCCAAGAATGCTCAAACCAGGTTTTAGTCAATGAACGATAGGCTCGTTCATCGGGTGCGATTTCCTTGAGCACGGCTGAATCTGATCTGCTGTGAGCCAAGATGTCTACAAAGTTGACGACAACTGCACTCAAATCGAATTGCAGCAGATCATGTACGGATTGTTGAAACTCTTTACCATCTTTGGAAGCAACGAGTTTGTCGTAGCGGACCCGCGCTTTGACATGCTTACGCTTCAGTAAATCGTTTAGTAGTTCCTCTTCGTTGCGGTTTCTGGAGTGTTCGTCGTCTTCTCCATCGGCCCACATGCGTGGATACTGATCGGCTAAGTCTCGGGGTAAGAGTCCGGAAAAAATGGAATTTCTGGAATACGGCGTAGCCGTGGGTAAAATACCGAAATGAGTGTCTCTCTCAACGTTGAAGAGGGGGGAGAGGAGCTTTTCAAACTCCAACCACTGATCAAAGCGCATGCAATCGATAACGAAGAAAATGACCGGCTTTTCGGACTTCAAGTGGGGCATGACCCACCGAGGAACCACCTCATGGGAAAGGGCCGGACGAAATGTATCGGGCGCACTATCCACGTCTGAAATCCAACGTTTGTAGGAGTCCTCGACGTATTTGGAAAACGCGCGGTTGGCCTCTGAATATTGGTCTTCTAATACTTGGCGAACCCCTTCATCAGCATCCAATTGGACATCGTACCGGATGAGTTTTTCGTAGAGTGATACCCAATCGGCATGCTCCATCGGGTTCGTCAAAGCACTAGTGATTTGGCCAAATGACTGTAGGTAATTCTGAGATGCTGCCTCACTTTCGATGCGGCGACCATCCAGAATGCGTTTGCATGTGAGCAATACCTGACTCGGATTTACCGGCTTGGTGAGGTAATCGGATATTTTTCCTCCGAGTGCCTCTTCCATGATGCGCTCCTCTTCACTTTTCGTAATCATGACTACTGGAATGTCAGGAGCCAGATCTTTGATTTCGTTTAGCGCTTCAAGGCCACCCATGCCGGGCATTTGCTCATCCAATAGGACGACATCGAAGCGGCCATTTCGGATATGCTCGATGGCATCAGATCCGTTTGTAACGCTGGTTACTTCATAACCGCGTGTTTCGAGAAAGAGAATATGCGGGCGGAGGAGATCAATTTCGTCGTCTGCCCAGAGAATACGTGATGTGTACGCCATTCCAACCTTAGTTAATCAACGTGAAAGTAAGGACTGGTATCGATCTGCGGGCGCTTAACTTGGGTCTTTTTACGAGAAGAGGCTCTACTACCCGTTTGGTGGTGGTTTTGTTCATTCCCGATGAATCCACTAATTGTGGAGATCTGAAGCTGGGTCAGTTCGTAGGTTACTTACTTAGGTGATTATCAAGAGAGAAGAACTATGAAGCAGAGAACATTAGAGGCCGTCAACAAGCAGATTCAGGCCGAATTTCAGTCAGCATATATTTATTTGGCCATGTCAGCTCGTTTTGAAGAGCAAAAAATGAGTGGAGCTGCAAGCTGGATGCGTATTCAGTGGGAGGAAGAAACCTCTCATGCATTGAAATTATTTGATCATCTCATCCGTCGTGGTCAGACCCCGGCTCTGTTCGACTTGTCCCACCCTGTCGTTACGTTCGATAGCGCGTTGGATGCATTTGAACAAGTTTTAGATCACGAGCGCCATATAACGAAGCTGATACACGAGTTATACGAAGTGGCTGTTGAAGAAAAAGATTATGCCCTTCAAACGTTGCTGCATTGGTTTATTGATGAGCAGGTTGAAGAAGAGGAAAATGCAGAGGGGATCGTAGATAGTCTCCGTCTTGCTGGCGACTCAGGACAAGGGATATTCTTGGTAGATCGCGAATTGGGCCAACGTCAGCCAGATGTAGAAGACGAAGAATAGATTAGGTTCGATCAGGGAAGTCGAGTCCAAAGGACTCGGCTTTTCTTTCGACGCCTTGTTAACTGTATGGTTGAAACATATGGTTAAACCATATGGTAGGGTCCTTAAGGATCAGGAATTAAGAAATAGAGCTAGTTATGGGACATATAGCGGGGTCTAGCGAAACGGAAACCCAGATACTGAAGGCTGCGCTTTGCGTATTTGGGCAAAAGGGGAAGGATGGTGCCCGTATGCAGGAAATAGCAGACGAGGCTGGCATCAACAAAGCGATGTTGCACTACTATTTTCGTAATAAGGACACACTGTACGAGGCTGTATTTCGTCACGTTCACGGGCACTTTTTTTCGGTCATCGAATCGGAAACGAGCAAGGAGCAGTCTTTTAAGCAGATGCTCAAAGGAATTATTGACGCGCTACTGGATGAGCACGTCCAGCATCCTGATGTCAATAGGCTGTGGACGCATGAGAATCTGAGCGGTGCGCATGTGGTTCGTCGCATTTTGGAGGAGTCCAAAGGAACGGGTCTTGGTAGTGCGCCAGGTGTGCTGGCCGAACGAATTCGCGAAGCGGTAGACAAGGGAGAGATTCGGTCTGTTCATCCCATGCATTTTACCATGACTTTAATGGGCTCAATCATCTTCTTTTTTCTAGCAGCGCCCGTCTTTTCAACCTTAATGCCGGACATAGTAGAGCATCCGGAGAAGGTCTTGGCCGAGAGAAAACAACACTTATTCGACATACTGTACAATGGACTATCCAATTAAGGAATCTGCATTTCGCATGCATTCACGGATCGGACTACTGTGTATTGCGCTGGCTTTTGGGCTTAGTTCATGTTCCATGGCGCCGTCTGTGACGGCGCCCGAGTCCCGTCTCCCTGAGTCCTTTGATGCGGACGGGGTTGATTTCAGCGAAGACGTCAGTGCGAAATACTGGTGGCGAGCGTTTGGTGATGCTCAGCTCAATGCCCTCATTGACACCGCTCTTGTGGTCAATCTAGATTTGGAGATGGCCGCCTCTCGAGTGCTAGAGGTTCAACAAGCACACCGAATCACGAGAGCGGCTCAGTTGCCTGGCATACAAGCAGGCGTAGACGGTTCGCGTCAAAACACGCCTACCAATACCGGGCCAACGGGTCGGTTTGCCGGCTCTATACCCGGGTTTCCAGACCGTTTTGATGTGACGTCCTACTCGGCATCGCTCACATTGGGATATGAACTAGATATTTGGGGCAAGGCTAGAGCCTCTTCGAAAGCGGCTTTAAGCAACTGGATAGGCGTTCAGGCGGACTACCGAGCTATTCGCATGGGCATCATCGCAGAAGTCATTGCCACGTACTTCGAAATTCGTGATCAAGAGCATCTGTTCGCTGCCATAGAGCAGCAAGTAGACTTGCTGGAAGAGCGGCAAGAATTGACAGCAGTCCGATACGAGCGCGGTCTGGCATCCTCATTTGAGTTGTATGCGATACAGCAATCCTTTGATGAGTTGCGAACGCAGGCTCCATTGGTAGAAGCTAGCTTGTTTGATGCCCAGTCCAGATTGGGCATTCTTTTGGGTCGTACTCCGGGTTAGGTGATGGGTCTCATAACAGAGGGTGTATTTAGCCTTCCCGCTCTGCCCCAGCTCCCAGATATGTTGCCCTCCGAGTTGATACGATCTCGTCCCGATGTAATGGCAGCCGAAGCACGTATGGAGGCGACGAGACAGATGATTGGGGTTCGCAGAGCCGAACAGTTTCCTTCATTTTCGCTGACCGCTAGTGGCGGAACGCAGAGCAATACGCTTGGGGATCTGGCACAGACCTCACAAAAATTTTGGTTATTCGGGGGCTCGCTGACGGCTCCCGTCTTTGCTGCAGGCGCGCGGCGCGCTGCCGTAAAAGTCGCTTGGGCTCAATATGAACAGGCTGCACTGGCCTACGAAAAAGCAATTTTAACTGCGTTCAGGGACGTCTCTGCCGCACTCGTGCTCCTTTCGGCTGAACAACAGCGCTACAGCGCATCTCAATCTTCCTTAAATGCCGCTGGGGCATCTTTGGATCTGATGAATCGTCGTTTTGCTCGCGGCGTCGGAGATTACGGAAGTCTCATTGATTCTGAGCTTAATCACCTTCGAGCAGCAACGGCGATGACGACGGCGCAGCGTTCTAACACGTTGGCTCGCCTGACGCTTTACCGAGCCATCGGTGGGAAGTGGGTCGAGTAAACAGACACCCCTTTCCCAAACTCCACTTTACAGACCAAATTCAGACAAGATTATGTCATTTGTAGAACGATTCAAATCTATCCTCATCGGTGTAGGCATTATTGCTGTTGGCATTATCGGCCTAACACTTATGATCGCGCTACGGCCTGAGCCCCCCAAGGAAGACCGCGTCGAGCTAGCTCCGATCGTTCAGACCATTTCGGTGGACGATCAGTCTGGTATGATCCATGTGACAGGAAGCGGCAGTGTAGGACCTCAAAAAGAGGCGCCTATCTCTGCGCAAGTGCAAGGAAAAGTCATTCGCACGTCGGATCACTTCGTGCCCGGCGGATCGTTTCGTAAGGGTGAGGTCTTGTTGGAACTAGACCCTTCAGACTATGAAAATGCCGTGGCTATGGCCGAGGCCGAGGTCACTCAACGTCGCTTTGAGGTAATCATGGCCCGTGAGGAGTCGCAGATTGCACGAGACGAGTGGGGTCGTCTCAAATCGCGTAATCCAGAAATAGAAGCACCGAAAGCAGGTGATTTGGGTAGTCTTGTATTTCGAGAGCCTCAGCTGAAGCTTGCTGAATCAGCGCTTGCTGCCGCTGAAGCCAGACTGCGAGATGCCAGAACCCGTTTAGACCGAACTCGCCTTACAGCCCCATTTAGTGGGCAGATTCGAACGAAGGCAGCTGAAATTGGCCAGGTTCTAGCACCCGGTCAGGTCATTGCAAGTTTGTACAGCACCGATATGGCTGAAATTATGGTGCCGCTCAGAGCCGAAGAGGCGGCCCTTATCGATAATCTACAATCTAGACCCAGGGCTCGGGTCAAGGTAGGCGGTGCTACCCGAGAAGGGTTCCTCGCGCGCATAGAAGGTGCTTTGGATCCGGCTACACGCTCCTACCGTGTAGTTATTCAGGTGCCAAACCCCTATTTGGGCGACTCACCTCTGCTCATGGGCTCGTATGCTGATGTGATGATTGATGCGCAGCAAGTCGATACGTTTATCGAAATCCCAAGATTGGCCGTTCGGGAAGGAAGCATGGTCTGGGTGGTGCGCGACAGTAGGTTGCACTTTCGGCCTATTCAGATTCTGACTCAAAGGGGCGAATCAGCTATTGTTACGGCAGGTCTGAGCTCCGGAGATCAACTGGTCGTAAGTACGCCCGCTGTGGTGACGGATGGTATGTCCGTTCGCACCGTTGCAGCTCGATAGCCATCCAATTAGAAAAGAAGAACTGAAAACGTTATGAAAGGAGCAATTGAATGGATGGCCCGAAATCGGGTTGCTGCCAACTTGCTGATGGTTTTTATCGTACTGGTTGGATTTGTAAGTGTGTCCACGATTGTACAGGAGGTCTTTCCAGAAGCCAGCCTAGATTCCGTTCAGGTCAGAGTACCCTATTTGGGCGCTTCTCCTGAGGAAGTCGAAGAGTCCATTGTGCGCCGGGTCGAAGAGAAGATCCAAGGTGTAGATGGCATTCGACAAATCTCTTCTGTAGCGGCTGAAAACTTAGGAGTCATCACAGCTCAGCTGAAATTGGGAGAAAATATTGCAGACATCCTGGACGAAATAAAGTCCGAAGTAGATAGAATCACGACGTTTCCCGCGGAGGCTGAGGAGCCTGAAATCACGGAGATAACGACCCGGCGGCAGGCCATTCAGTTGGCTGTATATGGAGATGTGCCTGAGCGAACGCTAAAAGAGCTCACTAATCGGATGAAAGATGAGCTGACGGCATCCGGTGGTGTTTCGTTCGCTGAAGTGGGCGGCACGAGAAATTATGAATTGGCGATCGAGATTTCGGAGGAAACCTTGCGGTCTTATGGACTGACATTGGACTTCGTAACTCGGGCCGTGAGACGCGGAAGCTTAGACCTTCCAGGTGGTTCGATTGAAACAAGCGGAGAAGATATTCTGATCCGCACCAAGGGACAGGCGTATTCTGGACGCGATTTTGAAAAAATACCTGTCAGGGCGCTTTCTGACGGAAGCACGCTTTATTTAGGTGATATCGCCACGGTTCGGGACGGTTTTGAGGAGTCCGATGCCATTTCTCGATTTAATGGCGAGCAGGCGGCGTTTCTAAAAATATATCGAACATCCGATGAGCGCGTGCTCGATGTCATCGATGAGGTGTACGCCTATGTTGAAACACTATCTATTCCGGAAGGGATATCCGTCTCTGTTTGGCAAGACGAAGCTAAGCTCTTGCGGAGCCGCTACGAACTCATGCTGAAGAATGGAGCCATGGGCCTTGCTCTGGTCATTTTGGCCCTAGGACTCTTTTTAAATTCACGCCTTGCCTTTTGGGTCTCAGCTGGGATCTTCATTTCGTTCATTGGCACCTTTGCTGTGATGGTATATATCGGTGCGACCATCAATTTGATTTCTTTGGTAGCGTTTATTCTGGCTCTTGGAATTGTGGTGGACGATGCCATCGTCGTTGGCGAGAATGTGTTTGTCGAGCAAGAAAATGGATTGGAAGCGGAAGACGCAGCCGTTAAAGGCACTGTTCGGCTTGCCCGACCCGTCATTTTTGCTGTACTGACCACAATGGCAGCCTTCACACCGCTACTCTTCGTTCCTGGAATCATTGGAAAGATGATGAAGCAGATTCCTACAGTGATGATCACCGTACTGGCGATCTCCCTTATCGAGTCTCTTTTCATTTTGCCGGCTCACCTTGGCCACTTCAAGTTCACGCGTGGAAGAGCAAAAAACATGTTTTCCCGTGGACTCGAGCGTATTCAGAACAAGATTAGTGCACTGGTAGAATGGAATATTAACGGGCCTCTCCATCGCACGTTGGAGTTTGTGACCGAGCATTATGTCTATGTAGTATTAGCTGGCATATCAATCATCATGTTGTCTGTCGGAACGGTTGGGGCGGGCTGGGTCCGATTTGAGTTCTTTCCCAATATTGAGGGAGACAATGTGGTCGCCTTGGTCAAAATGCCGGAGGGTACACCGGTAGAGAAGACCATCGAAATTGCAGCCTTAATGGAGGAAAAAGGGCACGAGGTCGCTGCTCAAATTCAGTCTGAACTAGATGAAGATCATCCTCCGGTGGTTTCCAACGTGTTGTCTATTGTCGGCTCGCAACCCACGCTCGATCGAGCACCCGTTTCAGCGGGTGGAGCCGGATATACTGATCCCACGCTAGCAGAGGTGAACTTTGAGTTGTTGGCATCTGAAATCAGAGAACTCCCCGCCGTCGAATTTGAAACGCGCTGGAGAGAGGCCGTCGGAGATCTGGCGGCGGTTCGCTCGATCCAATACCAATCCTCTCTCATCTCTCTTGGCAAGTCTATTCAGCTCGAGGTGTCGACCACGAATGCAGAGGACTTGGCACTAGCCGTCGCAGAAATCAAAGATGAAATCCGATCGTTCTCCGGTACCTATGAAATTGAAGATGATCGGGTGCCGGGAAAAAGAGAGGTGATGTTGGAGCTGAAGCCGGGCGCCCAGATGCTCGGTATTTCGCTGGATGATTTAGCTAGGCAAGTGCGCGCCTCGTTCTATGGAAACGAGGCGCTGCGTGTGCAGCGTGGTCGAGATGACGTGCGCGTCATGATTCGACTGCCGCAGGATGAACGAGATGCGCTATCTGACCTGGATAACATTCGAATTCGTACCGCGGGCGGCGAACAGATTCCCTTTTCTGAAATTGCATCAGCTTCCATTGGATTTGGTTCGTCTACAATCAGTCGCAGAGACCGACGTCAGGTGACAACCATTTCCGCCCAAGTGAATGAGGATATTGTTGCTTCAGATGAGGTAATATCTATTCTTGAATCAACCATTTTACCTCGCATAGGTCTGAACTACCCCGGATTCAATGCTTCTTTTGAGGGTGAGCAACGAGAGCAAATGGATGCCATAAGTTCGCTTAAAATCGGCTTTTTGATTGCGTTATTCATGATCTATGCGCTTCTTGCGATCCCGTTCAAGTCGTACACCCAGCCGTTAATCATTATGGCGGCCATACCCTTCGGGATTATCGGGGCGCTTGTGGGACATATCGTTATGGGCCTCGCCGTTGGCATCTTGAGCATTTTTGGAATCATTGGATTGGCCGGAGTAGTGGTCAATGATTCGTTGGTCCTTATCGATTACGTGAACAAGGAGCGCGAGAAGGGCCTCGATGTTAAGCAGGCTGTAATTAATGCAGGCAAGGTGCGTTTTCGGCCTATTATGTTGACTTCTGTGACTACGTTTGTGGGTGTGCTCCCCTTGATTTTAGAACGCAGTCTGCAAGCTCAATTTTTGATTCCAATCGCAGCCAGTCTTGGGTTTGGTATTCTCTTTGCCACGTTTATTATCATGATTATCGTACCGGCACTCGTCATCATGGAAGCTAAGGCTGAATCCGTGATTAAGGGCTGGAAATCAACATCAACAGAATCCTCACTTGGTGCAGAACCTGCGGGTGCGTAAAATCGTCGGCCATGGATAGAGTACACGATATCATTCTTAAAGCCGGAGAGCTCGCGACTCCGACCCCTGCCACTACCCTTTTTGAAAGAGAAGGTCCGTTGGTGCTAGAGGTCGGTTTTGGTGGTGGGCACTATCTGGAGCACTTAGGCCTGACCCATCCAGAA
>Ga0115567_10005515_pt1 | contig 12254 bp, 12 predicted proteins | sample COGITO_mtgs_1204_2_FD_88679 | JGI IMG/M metagenome (GOLD analysis project Ga0115567, IMG submission 88679) | Pelagic marine microbial communities from North Sea - COGITO_mtgs_120412 | ecosystem: Environmental > Aquatic > Marine > Epipelagic | place: Germany:Helgoland, sampling site Kabeltonne...
CAGAATTTATGATACATCGCAAAGTTTTTCGTGATATTTTTAAGGCGTTGATTAATGCATCTCAATCTTCTTGAATATGGATATCATATGCTAACTATTTTGAAAAAATCTCTAGGCAACTGGCTCAGCGATGACCCGTTTACACAAAGCGCTGCCGCTGCATATTACGCAATTTTTGCGCTCCCCGGTCTCTTGATAATAGTCATGGCAATGGCTGCTTTTGTTTTTGATCAAAATCAGGTGGAAGAGGTTGTGCTAGGTCATATCAGTAACATTTTAGGAGCGCAAACAGCCCAAAGTGTTGATCAGATAGTCACTGAGACGCAACAAGGTGACCGTGATGTCTGGGCGATGATTGCTGGTGCTGTCACTCTTTTGTTTGGAGCCACAGGGCTATTCGCCCAACTGCAACGCTCATTAAACCGGATATGGGAAGTTGAAATAAAAAAATCTACAGGCTGGATGGCATTCCTCAAAAGCCGCATAACCTCGTTTAGTCTTATTCTGGTCATAGGGTTTTTGCTCTTAATATCCCTTTCCTTGACCGCAATCATGACAATGCTAGGGGAATGGTTATCAGCACAATTCTCCCCGAGCCTGGCTTTGACATTATCATCGCTAAATATGGTATTTTCTTTTCTAACGATCACCGCTTTATTTACATTTATTTTTAAAATCCTCCCTGATGCAATTGTATTTTGGCGAGATGCTTTTTGGGGTGGCGCGCTTTCAACATTCCTTTTTATAATTGGTGAATATGCGCTCAATTACTATTTTGCTTTGGCCGAACCCCAATCAAGCTTTGGCGCAGCAGGCTCAATTATCCTTCTAATGCTATGGGTGTCTTATTCATGCATGATCTTATTGATTGGTGCGGAATTCGCTAAAACGCACGCACAAGAAAAATATGGCCGTAAAGCACAAGCATCGCCCATTGCAAAAAAGAAAATCAAAAAATAATTAATAATCGTAGTGTCGGTAAACGTGGCGGCAAAACGGCAGTATTTATTGATTTTAAAAGCATAAAACATAAAATTTTTTAAAATTAAGACATTTATTTCATAGCTGTAAGTTTCGTGAAAGCTGCGAGTGCGATACTTGATTCGTAGACGAGATAAACAATGTGAAAGGAATTATCATGCTTACAACATTGAAATTACATCAACCGGTTAACATCACTCACCCACTTGTGAGAGACGCGTATATGAAGAAGGATTCATCTTTAAAAGAACATAATAGCGATGTTTTGGTTTTAGAAATGACAAATGATGAGCATGAGGCAGATGTTTCAGGCTTCGATAGCTACCTTATAGATTTGTTGACCGACCTCGAAGGGTTGAAGGGTCAAGCAGAAGAAAGATTAGGGCACATTGATCGCATTGATATTATAACCCATTAGATAAAAGTTTTGTTTTGAGAGTGTAAATTCCTCCAAGATTTACGGTTTCCCCACCCAACTCGGCCAGCCTTTACGGGCTGGCCATTTTTTTTATTTTCATACAAAAAAATAAATTTTTTTGAACTTTGTGAAAAACAAAGCGTTTGTAAGGTTCACGCAAGGTGAGTCGCGCATACTAGAATCAAATAAACCATATAACGTGTAGGAGATGAATATGTGTATTATGTCAGAGACAATCGGATCAATCGCACAAAAAAACAGCCAGCCACGCCTGCAAGGGAGTGTAAGTGCTTATTTGGCTATTGAGGTCATGGATATATACGAAATTGATATCATCGCCGTTGAATGCGAAGATAATTTCGTTGGAACGTTCAGTCGTAAAGATCTTCAAACCAATGTGATTAAACGAAATCTAGATCCAAAAGAGACCACACTGTATGAGGTAATGACCCTAGAACCTCCCAAAGCGCGTGCCGAGATGAGCGTAAAACAGGCATATGAAATTATGCTGGCATATCAGTGGAATTGTATTCCCGTAGTTGAAGGCAAGCAGTTGGTTGGTATCGTATCGATGAATGATCTTGGTAAGGATATTATGAAATCATTTGAAGAAGCGAGAACCGAAAATGAAATCATGATGAGCTACCTTAAAAGCGGTGAATCCTATATAGTTGCGAATTACGATTAATTAGCGCTTAAGCGGAAACTCATATGAACATTCTTATTATCGAAGACCAGCCTGATTTGGGGCAACTGGTTGCTGATCATCTCATAACTTTAGGAATTAAATCAGAAATCGCAACAACAGGTGAAATGGCTCTCGAAACAATAGATGTCGGAATCCATGACCTTGTTATCCTTGATCGCGGCTTACCTGATATGGAAGGACTTGAACTCCTGAAAATCATGCGAGAAGAAGGTATGAAAATGCCCGTTCTGGTATTAACCGCCAAAGACGGCCTAGGCGATAAAGTCGAAGGCTTAAACAGCGGCGCCGATGACTATTTGGTAAAGCCTTTCGATATGGACGAACTCGTTGCAAGAATCCATGCCCTCAACAGACGCCCGTCCGAAGCTGTAAATTCTGTTTTAAAAATGGGTAATCTGGAATTCGCATCACTTGATGGTATTATTAAAATTGATGACATATCCGTTGAACTCTCTGCAAAAGAAAAGGACGCGTTAGAAAAGCTGATGCGCTTACCCGGGCGCGTCGTTAGCAAAGATACGTTGCTATCGGCACTATACGGCCATGGTGAAGAAGGCTCGGACAATTCGATCGAAGTAGTGATGCACCGCTTGCGCAAAAAATTACAAAAAGCCAACGCTAATGTGGAAATTAAGACCCTAAGAGGTATAGGATATTTATTGAAAAACGGCGAAGAAACCTAATCAATGCACTTAATTCCAAAATCTTTAAGTTTCCGCGTTCTGGTATACGTATTTGCAACAACATTTGTCATGTTGATGTTGCTTGGCGGTATTATTTTTAGCGAAATTACAACTTTCACAAAGTCTGTCTCTCAAGAGAGATTACTGGGCCAGGCCAGACAAATATCATCCTTTATCGAATATGATTGGCGCGGGCGCTTAGATGTAGATTTACCGAGCAGCTACAGAGAATATTACGCGGGAGAATCTAATCACCATCAATACGGTGTAATGGATTCAAGCGGTAAAATTTTATTCCAATCCAAAGATTTTCTGGCCAATAAAATCAAAAACACAAAAGACAAAGGGCCTAAGCATTATTTCAGCTTTGAAAGCGATAACGGGAAATATTTTTCCGGGCTTAAATATGATTACCTTTTTGAAGATAAAATCTACCCCGTCTACGTGATTGAATACGAAGAAGAGTTTTCTGCATTTATTGAAACATTGCGCGGCAATTTCATACAAAACATTATCCTCTTAATGCTGCCTTTGCTTCTTCTACAAGGCCTGCTCATCTCACTTATATTCAGGGCAGCTTTCAAACCGGTTTTAAAAGCCTCTAAAGAAGTTCGCAAAATAAAATACGATAATCTTTCCTTTCGCTTGAATGAAGATAATGTACATAGCGAATTATTACCGCTGATTAAAGGCGTGAATAATAGCCTAAGTCGTTTGGAAAAAAGCGCGGAAACGCAAAAATTCTTCATTGCCAACGCTGCCCATGAATTAAGAACACCGCTGGCAATTTTAAAAGCGCGCATTGCATCTTTAAAAAACGAAAAAGAAATTTATGTTCTCAATGAGGATCTTAGAAATATCAATCGCCTGATAAGCCAAATGCTCGACATCTCCCGCATGGACTCCATACAAGATATCCCGAAAACACAAATCAACATAAACGAAGTCACGCAAAAGGCCTGCGCGGATATAGGCCCGCTATTTGTTGCACAAAATCGTGAATTATCATTGGAGCAAAGAAATCATGATTTAACCATCAATGGTAATGAAGACACACTATTTCGTGCAATTTTGAACTTGCTTGAAAACGCACTCAAACACACTCCAAACGACACAAGTGTTCGTGTTATTATTGAGGGAAGAAGATTAATTATACGCGATTACGGCCCCCCTATACCCGATGAACACAAAATCAAGCTATTCGAACGTTTTGAAAAGCTTCCGGAAAATACAAACACCAAGGGTTCTGGGCTTGGTCTATCAATTGTCAAAAAAGCCGCTGAAATTCATAATGGAACAATCAGTATTGTAAGTCGAAAAGACGGCAATGATTTTATTCTGGATTTAGGTTAAATATAACCATCACCATCACAAGTATTGATATTACAGACCAAAAATATATAAATATTTGACAAGTGAAGAATACATGTAAGAGACAGAGAATTTTCAGTGATTAGAGCGAGCAAAGAAAATCAGGCGGAGATCTTAAATTTCATCCCCTCCATGAGAGCAAACATGCCGGAATGGCAAATCATCACGGCAAAAATTGCTAAAGGCAATAAGCCCGAACAAGAAGTCATGATGGAAAAATTCTTGGAGATATATAAGAAAAAAGAGGGAATCATCTTTCCCGTACAAGATTATAAAATCGTCATTGTACTTCGCCTGGGAAGCATTGATAACTACGCTGTTCTTAAAAATCAGCTACAAGATAAAATTCCCGAACATAATTGCCGGGTTATTGCCCGAAAAATGAGCACATTAGGTCTTAAGCAAATTCAAATTGATCTAACCGAACGTGGAAAAGATAAAAAGGATTCTTTATACGAAAAGCGTGAAAAGCGCGGCAAGAATGTTTTTCTCATTTGTGATGATGATGTTTCGGTGCGTCAGAATCTTAAAAAATTACTGTCTCCTTCCGGCAGAGTGCATGAGGTGGATACCGGTGCGAAAGTTTGTGAAGCCTATCAAGAATATAACCCCGATATCGTATTGATCGAGGTTCATATGCCAGAACAAAACGGATTGTCGATTGTAAATGACATTATTGATATGGATGCAGACGCGTTCATCATCATGATTTCTGCTGATTCTAGGAAAGAAAATGTGCTGCGGGCAATATCATCGGGCTCTATAGGCTTTTTATCAAAACCGATTAAATCTGAAAAGCTAATAGAATTTCAGTCTCAATGTATTACCATCAATTAAAGCGGTACTATTTCATAATAGCACCGCTTTAATTCGTATATTTTCAATATGAAAGATCTTATTTAAAAGACCTTATAAACCCTACTCAACATTAATGCGCGTTGAGGTGGATGTATTAACATCTGCATCTGCGCCGGCATTTGTATTTTTGTTCATTTCCTGAACAGCACCATCGAGTGCAGAGCGTCCATTGACGTTTGCTTGTGCCTCGGTTCCAGCTAAGGCACCACCTTGTATGGGTTCTACGTATGTAACGTTACCGTCTTTATCAAGCATAACATTGTCATCAGACATAGTGGTATTTGACGTACTAGTATCCGAAGAAACTTCACCTTTGGCTTTCGCGCCCGCACTGATACCGACTGCCTCTTCAGCGTCAGGAACCGTATCAGCCAAGCTTGAATTTAAAACGGGTTTTGTTGCCGCGCCAACAGTGTTCTGAGTGCCCAAGGTAGTATTGGTGCCCAGAGTAGTATTGCCACCGACTATTCCCTGGGTGCCAATTACTGTGCCGGTGCCAAGAGTTGTATGGCTGGTACCAACATTATTTTGAGCATTAACGCTACCCTGCGTCTCTATTGTTTTAGCGGTAGGTTTGGTTGCTGAAGTCGCAGATTCCGCAATAACTTTAGGGTTTTGTGAGATGCTGGATTCCACGCCTGTATCAGAATTGAAAATCAATTTGGTTTCAACATCGCTTGCTTGGACGCTGCCAATCATTGCTAAGCTCATGATTGCAACGCTACTTGTTAATAATAATTTAGACATAATAATTTCCTTTCAAATTAAATATTAGTCATCAAGATCAATATCATCTTCATCAGTTAATGCACCGACGCCTGCGCCAATGACACCACCTAAGAGAGCACCGCCGCCGACACTACCGCCAGTTGCCGCCGCCCCAGCAGCGCCTGTAGCTGCGCCGATACCACCGCCGCTAAGCGCACGATCAGTAGGTGATGATCCACATGCAGCCAATGAAAGACATGTCAGCGACAAAATTGTAAGCATTGAAAATTTCATAACGTAACTCCTTTTAAATCTTTGCAATCCAACCAACGCTATTTCAAAAATTAAGTTCCAATTTAATACAAAGAGCAGTTGCGATTATTTTATGGGCGATGTGCCGACGCTATTTAGAAGCGTATAATATGTAAGAAAGTGATCGTATTTCGCCCGCGTAAGCGCGGTTTTGGCATCAATAAGTTCTTCATCTGCATCTAGAATATTAACGATACTGCGCTGCCCCATTTTGGCCTCTTCTCGCACACCTGCAAGAGCATTATTAGCAACTTTTACTTCTTCTTCTCGGCTAACGACAAGCGCTTGACTGGTCTGATATCTGCGCCAATGAATGATGACATCTTTCGTAAGCTGGTTTTGGATATCATCCATTTCATATTTTTTACGCTTTGATGCATATTTAGCTTCTCGCCTTCGCGAGCGTGTGGAACCCCCTTCATATAAAGCCATGGTTGCACGAATGCCTAAAGTTTGATTTTCCGATTGATCAACAATTCCCGGCTGAGGATCTAGTTGAAAATTATACGAGGTAAAAGCAGAAACTTGCGGTAGCATTTCCCCAAAAATAGCATCAATTTGATGCGCCGACGCTTTATGCTCAAACGCGGCAATTGTAACTGCAGGATTATATTGTTTCGCGTTCATGATCATATTATTCAAATTTATATCCGGTTGAATATTTGTCGTGGGCACGATTAATTTGGCCGGAGGTTTCATATCGCTAAGCGCCTTAAATTGAGCATTGCTGATGTCAAGATTACTTGATGCTTGCAGACTGTCAGCATTGGCTCTTAAAAGGCGCACCTGAACTTGTTGGACATCGGTTGTGGTTATGTCCCCTATATATTGGCGTTCTTTAACTGATTCCAATTCTTTCAAAAGTAGTTTTTCATTTTGTTTAAAAAGAACAAGCAATTCTCTGTCGCGTAGCACATTTATATAAGCGCGAGCAGTGTCGAGGAAAATATCTTGCTCGGCTTGTTGTAAAATGGCGTTTGCCACTTCAATCAAATCGTTGGCCCGTTTCGTTTCGGCAAATGTACGCCCGCCGCGCCAGATAGGTTGATTAACGCTCACGGTAAAGTCTTTAGTGATAGTGCCGTCTGCATTGTTAAAATTACTATTTTCAATGCGCGTACCAAAAACGCTTGTTTCAGCATTAATAGAAGGAAGCCATCCAGAGCGTGCTTGCGGATAGATCTCTGATCTTTCTTTTAAAGCTTCTCTCGCTGCCATAAGCGAGGGGTTGCTCTGATAAACACGCTGGTAAATATCCTCAAGAGTGTATGCACGTAAGCTATCTTGTGCCTGCGCCGCAGAGAGTGAAGATAGAAATAGGCCGATGAAAAAAACAGATTGAAATAAATAATAAAAAATGAAACGCATAGTAAAAATGAACCTCTGGCTTTTAAATTTGAAAATAATACAATTTTAAGTTGTTAAATGGAGGGCGTAATTTTATTGTGATTAAACATATATCCAACCCCTCGAATGGTGTTTATAAATTGCGGGTTATGGCCATCATCTCCGATTTTTTTACGGATGCGGGTGATCTTTACATCAATGGCTCTAGGGGTGGGAACGTAATTATCTTTACGTACAGCCTCGCATAATTCATCACGTTTCACCGCACGACCGGCACATTGTATTAGAACATCCAGTAACTCAAATTCGATTGAAGTAAGATTACCGGATTTGTTGTTTTTATCGAAAATTTGAAACTGTGATCTATCAAAAACCCAGCCATGAAAACAAATTAACGCGACGTCTTCATTATCATTTTTTGTTATCGCTATGGCATTGTTATATCTAAGTAAAAGTGCTTTCACCTTGGCAACAAGGATTTCAGGGTCAAACGGTTTACTCAAATAATCATCTGCACCTGCCTCAAATCCTTTTAATGCACTTTTCTTGTCTTTATCGGCGCTCATTAAAATAACAGGAGCATTCGTACGCATGCGAATATCACTTAAAAAATCAAAACTATTGCCATCAGGCAAACACACATTCAGCAAGATAAGGTCAATGTTATGGCGGCTTATAATCTCGAAAAGACGTTTTCCATGTGATGCCTCAACAACCGCATAATCATGCTGTTGAAGATTTTTACGAAGCTTCAATCGCATATTTTTGTTATCATCCACTAATAGTAAAGTTTCCATTGAATATAACCTTAAGTTGTAACAAGATTGAAACACAAAATTTACAAATTAACAACTATGGATTGATATTCTGAATACCGTTGTAAAGCAGCAACATTTTAACAGGGGGTGCAAATGATCAATAAAAACAACAATACAGATAATATTAATACGGATTTAGAAGAGGCTTATGTTACGACACCGGTCAATAAATTGGATGCCGACCAATATTCCGCCGATGATTTGGACGGCGTAACCGAGAGCCTATTCGGCTCCGGCAACCTTGCATATGCGAGCATGCAAGCATCTCAAACAGATCAAGCTTTAGATACGAATGCCTCCAACATTACAAATACAGACCTACACGCTAGCAATATAAAAACAACGCCCCTGTCTGTTTATGAAGACAGCTCTCAAGCTATTACAAATATAGCATCGGGCGACCCTACGAAATTCGGACAAGTAGAAACCACAGATACAGATCGTTTACTAGAGGGATCAGCGCCGACAAATAATATTAACAGCGAAGGCCTCGGAAATTTTACATCATCTACCGTCGGTTCTATAGGGGCGTCGACACTTTCATCCGATGCAGGATCTTTCGCTCCCACCGGATCTGGGTTGAATTTGAGCAAAGGCTTAAACGGTAACGATGGTCAATCATCCGAGAGCGCAGACGGACAGAACGGCAATAATGGGCAAGATGGCCAAGATGCCATGGGAAAATGCGATACAAAAAATATTAATATTGTGAATGTTGATATCGATTTAGGTGACGTCACAGGAGACACGATAACGATCATTAATAACGGGTTCGTCAATATTAATAATACCATCAACAATGTGAACATCTCTTTGGATTCGACCATCAATATCGTGAACGACATTGTCGTTGATATTCTAGTAGGAGACATCGTAGATATTTCCTCGGTAACCGCGACAGTCCAAAACATTAGCACAAACTTGCTTCAAACCGTGACCAGCACAGTGCAGGAAATTGCGGATGTCAAATACGCGCTCGGTGATCTCATACAAAATATCGTCAGCGATACAGGTGATAAAGACGTTCTATCAACAATCGGTAATAAAATTGCCAATTTGGAAAGCCTTGATCAACTCGGCGATGCACTCGCAATTCTTGGCTCGGGCATACAAAAACTTCACATCACGATAGATAAAGTCGGCGCTGTTGTATCTGATTTGGAACTCGACAATGCGGGGCATGATTTAAAAGAAGTGCTGGTAACAATTGATAACACGACAACAACGCTTATAGAAAAAGTTGATGGCGTTGTCGGTGAAATTTTAGATGATTTAGACTTAGGAGGTGGTGAAGTAGGCGATGTGCTGGACGGTTTGTTGGGCCATAATGCCAACGGCACGGATTCAGACATTACCGCAGAGACAGACATTGATCTGCTAAACCAAGATATCATTGATCCCATTGTTGATATCGCAATTGACCCGGTCGAAGATATTATCGGCGATGTTGATTTGGATATAAATCTCGCAACAGATTTATTATCAGGCGGCAGCAATGAAACCGACAATGCAGCGGGCGATAGTGATATCACGCTGGAGACGGGCATTGAAATTGTAGACAATACCATCGCCCAAGCTGTAGCCGATGTGTCTCTTGATCTTGTCGAAGAAATCACAGGAGACATTGATCTTGATTTAGGCATTGCTGCTGATTTGCTCGGTGATACAGCCGAGCCGATTGTCAATGAAGGTGAAGGTGGAACAGGCCAAGAAAGCCTTTTATCCCATATTGGAGACACGCTTGCCGATATAGTGGAGCATGTAGTGCCGGGTTTAAATTCTAATGAAGACTCACAAAGCGATGTAACACTTGAAAGCGATGTAACACTTGATAGCGGCATAGATGCTCTGGATGAAACTATTGCTGATACAGGTATTGAACTAACTGTAAATCCTATCGAAGAAATCATCGGCGATATTGATCTGGATATTTCCTCTGCCATCGACCTTCTAAATGCACATGAAACTGAAACAGACGCGGCAGAATCTATCGATGATGCACACGGCGATAACTGGACAGAATGCATTATCAGCGAAGGCGCATTTGATGATGTGCTGGATGGTCTTCACGGCGATGGAGGCAATGCGTTACCTGATTTATTAGGAACAGTCGGAGAAGGTTTAGGGGTCTTAGATACAGAGCCGAACATTGACGTAAACGCTTTAGGGGGGCTCTTCGGATAACACGGAGTGTATAAATAAAATGAATTCCATAGGGTTGGGGAATAAATTGTTTCAAAAGGATATTTTGAAAGCACAGGGTTTTCGTAAAAGCGTGTGGGCACTTTTGCTCTCCACTTTGGCGATTAATATTTTATCATTAGCATTACCGGTTATGACCTTGCAGGTCTATGATCGTATTCTTCCCAACCCAGGAACAGGCACACTTCCCGTTTTGATAACGGGGGTGTGCCTTGCGGTGGTATTGGAAGCGGTATTACGTTTGTGCCGTGCCTATTCTATAGGCCGCGCAGGTGCATCTTATGAACATCTTATGGCATGTGGCGCAATGTCAAAATTGCTCGGCGCTGATCTTTCCAAAATTCGAAATTACGGCATCGGCGAACATCTTCACCGCATGGCTTCGGTCGGAAAATTAAAAGATTTTTATAACGGGCATACCCTCACTGTATTTGCTGAGCTGGTTTTTGTGCCGCTTTTCTTAGGTTTAATAATCTATATAGGCGGCATAATCGCAATAGTGCCGACACTAATTCTAAGCGCATTCATAATGATATCTCTATGGAAAGGGCATCGCTTACGCAACGTCCTAAAGGCGCGGGAAAGAGCAGATGATAATCGGTTTAATTTCTTGATCGAATCCCTCGAAGGAATCCACACGTTAAAAGCCTTTGCGTTAGAAAAATTCTTTCAACGTCGATACGAAGCCTTGGAAGAACATTCAACCAAAGAAAACTATAATGTCACCCAAGAAACCGCACGAACATTCAATATCGCAGCAATTTTCTCCAATATTATGGTGGCAAGTGTCATCACGACAGGCGCGTTTTTAGTATTGAATGGCGCACTGACAACAGGTGGCTTGATTGCGATTTTGCTTTTATCAGGGCGCATGATGCAACCCATCCAAAAAGCGCTAAGTCTGTGGGCACGCTACCAAGATTACACACTGGCCCGAGAACACATTATAGGCATTTTTAAAACGCCGCAAAAGAGAGTAAAGGCGCGCGATGAGGAAGATAAGAATGAAACACCGGAAGGGGATTTAAAGATTGAAAAAGTCAGCTTTAAATATCAAAGCGAAAATACACCAATCCTCAAAAATATATATTTACAAATAAAACGCGGTGAAGCCGTTCTGATCTCGGGTGAGCATGGATGCGGTAAAACAACGTTTCTGAATTTAATCGCCGGAATATATTCGTCGGGCAAAGGTAAAATCCAAATTGACGGGCAAGACATAAAAACATATGCATCTGAACATCTGGTCAAACACGTCGGCTACATACGAAGTGATGCGTTAATTTTCCGTGGGACCATACGCGACAACATTACCTGTTTCGGACAAACAAACGAGTTACAAGCCAAGGAAGTCGCAGCCCTGCTAGGCGTTGATAAGGACGTTGCAAAACTTCCCGCCGGATTTGATACCTTTCTCAAAGGCAATAATACCGATTCTATCCCACCGGGTTTGAAACAACGTATTGCAATCGTTCGCGTACTTGCAACAAAGCCGCGCATTATTTTGTTCGATAACGCTGACCGCTCACTCGATAAAGACGGCTACGCAATGATTTATACTCTTCTTGCAAGATTAAAATCAAAAACAGCCCTGATTATGGTTTCCGACGATGAAAACATCAGTGGTTTGGCCACCCGCCACTATCTTTTAGAAAACGGCAGCCTGCATGAAAGCAATCATAACAAAAGCAAAGGCAATATCCGCCCGTATCAGGAGTTAAGACTGTGATAAAAATATTGAATAAATCCCATTCCGCCAAAGCCCATGACAGCAAAGCATTCGAACGTTTCGTTGATAGCCAGCCTATCTTGAATATGTTGAAAATGCTTTCGCATACAGGTCGTGA
>Ga0115567_10005517_pt1 | contig 12251 bp, 14 predicted proteins | sample COGITO_mtgs_1204_2_FD_88679 | JGI IMG/M metagenome (GOLD analysis project Ga0115567, IMG submission 88679) | Pelagic marine microbial communities from North Sea - COGITO_mtgs_120412 | ecosystem: Environmental > Aquatic > Marine > Epipelagic | place: Germany:Helgoland, sampling site Kabeltonne...
CGATCAGCCCATCCGCCACCTTGGTCATCGACAGGGATGCTATATGACGCAACCCGTTAAGCGCCTGTACCTTTCCGCCGGGATCATCCCGTCCTGCGATAGCCGCAAAGGCCTTTTGCGCTGCGGTCTCTTTTGCCATGGCCATCCCCTTTGTCTCGCGTTCAAGCTAGGGCTTTTGCGCCTGACTGCCAGCGCAATGCGGCGCAATCATCACCCCCAGGTGAATCTGCGCGCCGACAACCAAAAGCCCACCCGGCTGTTCCCCGGACGGGCTTGCTATCAGCAGATAGGAAAGATGGTCTCGAATGTTCGGCGCTAGCCGCTGACGTAGACGGAGCCCGAGGGGCGGTAAAAGGTCTTTTGCTCATGAAGCCGGCCAAGAAGTTCTTCACCGTTTCGCTGATCCTCTTCGATCACGCGCACCGATTCCAGATCGGCAGGTTTCAGATCGCTGAGCGATCGCCGCATTTTGCACAGCTCGCGGGAACGCGCGCGCAGTGCTTCTTCGATCAGATCGACATCGGAAATCGAAAGCTGGAAAGTACGGTTGTAGGTCGGCATAGAAGTCCCCTTTAAATAGAATCATGATGTCGGCCCGCCAACACTTGTACGGATAATGTCGAAAATAGACACTGAAACGTCGCAGTCAACATATTCATTGGTATACTTTTGCAACGTCAACCACAACATATGCGGATGACGCGTTGACAAGCAGGCAACCGCTCAGCAGAAACGCGGCACATATACCCGCAACCGGGCGTCTCGTAGGCGCCAAACCGACGAGGAGCGCCCGCAGATGGCACAAATCTCACTTACCCTTCCCGATGGCAATGCACGGCAGTATGACGCTGGAGTCACTGCCGGCGAAGTTGCCGCAGACATTTCCAAATCCTTGGCCAAGAAAGCCATTTCCGCCACCGTGAACGGCGTGCATGTGGATCTGGCATGGCCCATCGACACGGACGCCGACATCGCGATCCATACCATGGCGGATGAAGATCAGGCGAACGAACTGCTGCGCCACGATCTGGCCCATATCATGGCCCGTGCTGTGCAGGAAATCTGGCCCGACACCAAAGTGACCATCGGTCCGGTGATCAAGGACGGCTGGTATTATGATTTCGACCGCGCAGAGGCGTTCACACCAGAAGACCTCGGCCTGATCGAGAAAAAGATGAAAGAGATCATCAACGCCCGTGATCCTGTGCGCACCGAAGTCTGGGACCGCGCGCGCGCGATCAAGCACTACGAAGACCTGGGCGAGCCCTACAAAGTCGAGCTGATCGAAAGCATTCCGGGCGACGAACCGTTGCGGATGTACTGGCACGGCGACTGGCAAGACCTGTGCCGGGGTCCGCATCTGCAACACACCGGACAAGTGTCGGGCGACGCGTTCAAGCTGATGAGCATTGCGGGTGCCTATTGGCGCGGCGATTCCAACCGCGCCATGCTGCAACGCATCTATGGTGTGGCCTTTACCGGAAAAGAAAAACTCAAAGCGCATCTGAACATGCTGGAAGAAGCGGCCAAACGCGATCATCGCAAGCTGGGCCGCGAGATGGACCTGTTCCACATGCAAGAAGAAGCGCCCGGTCAGGTGTTCTGGCATCCCAATGGCTGGTCAATCTATACCACCCTGCAAGATTATATGCGCCGCAAGCAACGCGCCGCCGGGTACGTCGAGGTAAACACACCACAAGTCGTGGACCGCAAGCTGTGGGAAGCGTCCGGTCACTGGGACAAATATCAAGAACACATGTTCATCGTCGAGGTGGACGAGGACCATGCCCGCGAAAAGGCGATCAATGCCCTGAAACCGATGAATTGCCCCTGCCATGTGCAGATTTTCAATCAAGGCCTGAAATCCTATCGCGACCTGCCCCTGCGGATGGCCGAATTCGGATCGTGCAACCGCTACGAGCCGTCCGGCGCGCTGCACGGCATCATGCGCGTGCGCGGGTTCACGCAGGACGATGGGCACATTTTCTGCCGCGAGGACCAGATCGAGGCCGAATGTGCCGCGTTCATCGACTATCTCGCGTCGGTCTACCGCGATCTGGGTTTCGAGAATTTCGAGATCATGTTCGCCACCCGTCCGGAAAAACGTGTCGGAACAGAAGAGTCGTGGGATCACGTGGAAACCGCGCTTGAGAACGCAATCAAGGCGGCGGGGCATCCCTATACGTTGGATGCTGGCGAGGGGGCGTTCTATGGCCCCAAGCTGGATTTCAAGCTGACCGACGCGATTGGCCGCGAGTGGCAATGTGGCACGTTTCAGGTGGATCCGAACCTGCCCGAACGCCTTGGGGCGACGTACATCGGCGAGGATGGCGCGAAACACCGCCCCTTCATGCTGCACCGCGCGTGTCTGGGATCGTTCGAGCGTTTCATCGGGATGCTGATTGAAAACTCGGCCGGTCGCCTGCCGTTCTGGCTGGCCCCGCGTCAGGTTGTCGTCGCATCAATCACCACCGAGGCGAATGACTATGCCCAAGAAGTGGTTGATGTGCTCAAGGCCGCCGGAGTGCGTGCCGAAGCCGATCTGCGCAATGAAAAAATCAACTACAAGGTGCGCGAACACTCCGTGGGGAAGGTGCCTGTGATCCTCGCAGTCGGCGGGCGCGAAGTGGAGGAACGGACTGTTTCGGTACGCCGTTTGGGCGAAAAGCAAACCTCCGTACAGGCATTGGACGCAGTGGCAAAAGAGCTGGAGCGCGAGGCGACACCGCCGGATCTCTTGTAACAATCGCAAATTGGATGCAGTGCCGGAAATCCCTCCGCATTGCACGTTTGTAACAACTTTCGCAGCAATAGGGCGTTCGGCAGCCGAATGTTACGCAAAATCAAGACTTTTTCTGACACAGATGTGAAGCACCAAGCCGTGAATAGCTTTTGCAAAACAACGCTGCTTTAGTCTTGTCATACTGAGGTCATTAACCCAAAGGGAGTTTTCCATGTCTACAACGATGAAATCAATTGCCATCGCCGGTGCTGTCGCCGCGGCGATGACCGCGCAAACCACAACGACCGCTTCTGCGGCATCCAAGGAAAAATGCTATGGTGTGTCGCTGGCAGGTGCCAATGACTGCGCCGCCGGTCCGGGCACGACATGTGCCGGCACCTCCGTCACCGACTATCAGGGCAACGCCTGGACGTTGGTGGATGCGGGCACCTGTGCCGACATTGAGCTTCCCGCGATGGCTGACGGAACGTCGCGCGCCGGTTCTCTCGAAGCGCTGGATCGTGATCTGCCCGCATAAGCGGCGCGAAGATACTCCTCTCAGGCGGGGCTTTACTTGCCTGAGACATCCGGACCAAAGATTGGAGGGACCGCCATGCAAGACCAGCCCCGCCATTTTGATCCCCTGCCCGCAGCCGCTGGCGTTGGCTATAAACCACAACACTTCAATGATTTGCGCGATGATCCCGGCCCCGTACAATGGCTCGAGATTCATGCGGAGAACTATATGGGCGATGGCGGGCGCCCGCTTGCGCAACTGGCGGCATTGGCCGCGCAATTCGCGCTATCTGTACACGGTGTCGGCCTGTCCATCGGCGGTGAAACACCATTGGACCGCGCGCATCTTGCACGGCTAAAGCGCCTTAACGACCGCGTGCAACCGGCTGTTTTTTCAGAACATCTTGCCTGGTCCACCCACGGAGCCGAGTTCCTGAATGATCTGTTACCGCTGCCCTATACTGAACAAACGCTCGCGCGGGTCGCGGATCACATTGATCAGGTTCAAAACGATCTTGGCAGACAGATGCTGCTGGAAAATCCGTCAAGTTACCTCACTTTTGCGGAATCTACGTTGTCCGAAACGGACTTCCTTGCGGAACTCGTCGACAGAACGGGCTGCGGTCTATTGTTGGATATCAACAATGTCTTCGTGTCTTCCACGAATCTGGGACTGCGTCCGCAGGATTACCTTGCCGCCTACCCGCTTGATGCGGTGGGCGAAATACATGTGGGCGGACACGATACAGATCACGACGACGCAGGTGCGCCATTGTTGATCGACAGCCATGGAACAGCGGTGGCTGATCCTGTTTGGGCGTTGCTGCGCGAAACGTTGGCGCAGACCGGGCCAAAACCGGTGCTCGTAGAATGGGACAATGATGTACCCGGCTGGCCGACCTTGCGCGACGAGGCCGAACGCGCAGCGGCATTATTGGCTGTCCTATGAACAACCAAACAGCTTTTCGCGCCGGTTTGCTGGATCCAACGCAACCCGCGCCTGACGGTTTGCTCGGGCTTGACGGGACACCGGCGGGCAAACGGTATGATGTCTATCGCAACAATGTAACCACGTCTTTGAAGGACGCCATGACGACCGCGTTTCCGCTGGTGTCCAAGTTGATCGGCTCACAAAACTTTGACAACCTGTCGGTTCTGTTTATCCGGGCCTACCCGCCAACCTCCCCATTGATGATGTTTTATGGCGCTGAATTCCCTGCGTTTCTGGCAGAATTTCAACCTTTCACCTATATCGGATATCTACCGGATGCGGCCCGGCTGGATCTTGCGCTGCGTCGTTCCTATCACGCCGAGGATGCACGCGTCTTTGATCCGGGCGTTTTGTCAAAAACCCCGGACGACCTGATGCGACTGCGTCTGCGTCTTGCGCCTGCAACAATTATCGTGAAATCGGCCTGGCCACTTTTCGACATCTGGCGCTTCAATACGCAAGTCGGTGCGCCCAAGCCCGAGCCGGTGGCACAGGATGTTATGATTACCCGCCCTGCTTTCGATCCAACGCTGCACGCACTGGTCCCCGGTGCCGCATTATGGCTCGACGCGTTGGCGCAGGGTGCAGATTTCGGACAAGCGCACGAGATTGCCGCGCAGTCAGTACCCGATTTTGACCTCGCCGCCGCGCTCTCGCTCGCTTTGGAACACCAGGCCTTTGGGCCCCACGACTAAAGGAAATACCATGTCCACCATATTCAATTTCTATCGCGCGCTTACGGACCGGCTTGAGCGTGCGGAATGGCTGCTGCCGACTCTGGCGCGGCTCGTTTTTGCGGGGATCCTTCTGGTGTATTTCTGGGTTTCAGGCATGACCAAACTGGGTGATGGCATCGGCGGTCTTTTCAATTTATCTACAGGCGCTTACGCGCAGATCTTCCCCCGCTTCATGGAAAGTGTCGGATACGATACGAATCAATTGTCGGTCTTTCACAAGTTTGTCGTAATCGGCGGTACATGGGCCGAATTTGTCCTGCCCACGCTGATCGTGATCGGTCTTCTGACGCGCCTGGCTGCAATCGGCATGATCGGTTTCGTCCTACTGCAGTCGCTGACCGATCTTTACGGGCATGGCGGTTGGGAGGACAGCAAAGTTTTGGGGGCTTGGTTCGACCGTTTCGCCGACGGGATCATCATGGACCAGCGCGCACTTTGGGTGTTCCTGCTGCTCGTACTGGTGATCAAGGGAGCGGGGCCGCTCTCCTTTGATCGCGCCTTGGCGCCAAAGGCTAGATCGCCGCTTTAACCTCAGCTTCTATCTCTTTGTTCCACCCGAGAAAAAGCCGATCATGCACAGCGATCAAAGGTCGTTTAATCAAGGTCGGATGGGCCTTCAGCAGTTCCTGTGGGGACTTGCGCCGCTCCGCCTCGCTCAGCCCCCGCCAAGTGGTTGAGCGGGTGTTTACGAAAGCTGTTCCAAAACTGGCCAGGGCGCGCGACATGATGTCATCCGGAACGCCGTCGCGGCGCACATCAACCAGCGTAGCGTGCAGGACTTTGATTGCCTTGCGGCAGCTATCGCAGTTCTTGAGACCGTAGATTGTGATCATGTTCTCGCTTTCAAAATCAGGTTTATTTGCATCCAATTTCTTGAATTTTGTCCGTTCCGGTCAAATTTAGAGGATGAGGACGCGTTCTGACTGACCGCGCCTCAAGTGAAGTCGAAGGAGTTTAGGAAGATGCCAAATGGCACAGTAAAATGGTTCAACACAACCAAAGGATTCGGATTCATCGCACCCGAAAATGGCGGCAGCGATGTATTCGTACACATTTCCGCAGTGGAACAATCCGGCCTGACCGGCCTTGCGGACGAACAGAAGGTTAGTTTCGACCTGACCGAAGGCCGGGATGGACGCAAGATGGCGACAGACATCAAATTGATCTGACCGCATTCAGGAGCAGCCTTTTTCACCGGTGTTGCACTGCTTCAAAGCAAGGTGTCTGCGGAGGTACCGCTTGTCGTAATAGCCCGCAGGCATCACATCCGCGAAACTTGTGTGCTGGTTCAGTTTGTCGCAGGAAATGCCGCCGTCGATGGTGACCGGGCGCTGGCCGGCCGCACAGTCATTTTGCGCCGTTGGGTAGGGATAAACTTTGGCCTCCGCCGTAGCAGCCATTTGCGGCACGCCGATGATAAAGGCGCGTGCTGGCGGAACGGCGCGAAAATGGCTCATGGCGTCCTCGTTTGCTGTTGCGCGACCGTATTGGCGACGGCACGTGCCCCGGTCAACTGTTTCGATTAGGTTAAATGCACGGGCAGATTGGCATAGCCGCGAAAACGAATGCGGCCCCCTGCGGTCCGCGCGCCCCTCAGACTGTATGCGGGGTAACGTTTCAGAAACCGCGCAACAGCGATCTTCCCTTCCATGCGGGCAAGTGTCAGCCCGACGCAGACATGCGGGCCAGCGGCGAAAGCCAGATGGCGGTTGGAGCTGCGTGTCACATCAAATTTGTCCGGATTATCGAAGGCTTCCGGATCGCGATTGGCTGCCCCGATACACAGATGCAGATTGGCTCCGGCAGGAATCTGGACGCCACGGAACGTGACCGGCTTTACCGTTTCGCGGTTGCCGAACTGGTTGGGGGATGCGACGCGCAGCACTTCTTCGACGGCGGGGGCGACCAGGCTTTGATCCTGCGCCAGTTTCTCGCGCTCCTGCGGATGGTCATGCAACAGCGCCAAGGCGTTGCCGATCAGGTTCGTGGTGGTTTCGTGACCCGCATTCAGGATGAAGATACAATTCTGAATCAGCTCGATCTCGGACAGCTTCCCCTCCGTGTCGCCTTGGATCAGGCGGGTCAGAACGTCGGTTTCCGGGTCACCGGGATGGGCGGTGCGATGGGCGACCAGACCTTGCAAATACGTTTTGAATTCACGCACGGCGCCGTGGCCCGTGGTCAGTTGTTCGGGCGTCAGGACCGGCTCGAGCGCGCCGAGGATGGCGAGGGACCAATCGCGCAGCGGGGTGCGATCAGCCATCGGGATGTCCAGCAGATTGCCGATGATCTGGATGGGGATAGAGGACGCGAAATCTTCTATAATGTCGGCGTCCTGCGGCATAGCATCCAGCAGCTCATCGACGGTGCGGATCAACCCCGGTTCGAGCCGCGCGAGCGCTTTGGGCGTCAGGGCCGCCGTCATGATGCGCCGCACGCGGGTATGAAGCGGCGGGTCATTGAAAACGAGGCTGGTCGTGTGGTGTTCAAACAGCGGTGAATTCAGTCCGAATTTCGGCGCGAAGACGTCCTTTTTGTCCGACAGATAGGTGGTGGTATCGCGGTAGATCGCGTTGAGGTCGGCGTGTTTGGACAGGATGAACGACCCGTCCGGCTGTGGGCAGACCGGCGCGTCCGCCAGCAGGGCGTCGTAATGCGGAAACGGGTTTTCATGAAACCCGTCAGGCAGGTTGGCAAGGTCTAACATGAAGAGGTCCTGCGGTTTTGAAACGTGCTGTCTGTCGGGTTACCCGTGGGTAACTTAACCCACTGTTAATGTTGGATAAAATTTACATAACGGCGCGTTCGACGCCGCGCGGACCGCGCCCCTAGCCGCGGGCGAAGCCCTTGTGATAGTCCATGTGCACGGCCCCGAACCCCGTCAGAGCGGCGCGCAGATCGTCCTTTGCGGGTCCGAAAACCGTGAAGCGCGTGGGGGCAAAGGCGGCCAGGAAACGGTCGGCGAATTTTTCACCAAAGTTGCCAAGATGGGCCATGGCGGCCGCGTTGTCCGCATAGCGTTCCAGCACGGTGATCTTGGACTGGTCCGCGTTTGCGTAATACTCATAATGCAGCGCGCCGGGTTCATCGGCCTTGGTCGCGGCGACCATGTCGTCAAGCAGCGGGCCGACGTTGTCGGCTTGGCCGGCCTGGACGTCGAGTTCGAGGACCCATTCGATTACGTTGCTCATTGTGTCGTGCTCCCTTTGGTTAGGGTGACGGTAGCTGTGGGCGGCGCAGTTGGCAATGTGGGGGAGAGGCATGGTCCGCCGCAGCCGGATCAATCGGTCCAGTGGACCGATTGAATCGCAGAACGCGGATTTCGCGAGAAATTCGTCGGGGAGGCGCGTTATGCGATGGCCTTTATCGGGACCGCCGCGCCCGAACCGAGGGGTGGGTGCAAAGCGCCCGCCCCGTGGGGGTGGGTGAGCGCCGAATTAGAAACCGTCCAGTGGACGGTTTCCGGCGTGAACGGGCGGAGCCCCGGACACGGGCGCTGCCCAATCAGAGATTGGGCATTGGGGTTCTTTCGTGATTTGACCTGAGATCTACCTAGCCGAATGGACGTCAGCTTGCTCGGACTAACGATTGCTTTTCTTGACCTGTCCAAATCGTACAATAGAATTTTTGAGGCCCAAGGAGCATGGAAATAATGGTAAAGCGTCCTCTGGTGGCAAACCATCTTGGTGAACGTTCATTGATATACGAAACTCATTTTCTGGGAGAAAGTGCGGAGGTTTGAAGAATACGGACTGTAGATAAATCTTGTCGAAGTTCTCTAGCTCATCGTATTTTACAATGGGTTGATGAAGTTCTTCAAATCTCTCACGATATACAACTTGATACCCGCCAATATCACCAATCGGATCGAAATTTTTTTTGAAACTACGTCTACGGGATTTGATCCAAAGCCTTAGAGCTAAAATGAATTTTTCAACATTAATCACGGCGAAATGGGTCAGGTCCGGATTCCCAGAATACCAATGGCCTTCACTTAATTGGCAACCGTAAAGAAGTTTTTTGTGCGTATCTTTTGAGTAGTCACCAAAAGTAGCGCAGAATATATATTCGTTAATCACACTTGAAGCAACAAAGCCAGATCCACAATTTTCCCAGATATTTCCTGAAAATACTAAGCCGTCTAGCGTTCGATAGCTTTTCATTATACCTGAAGAAAGCGGGGAACGTCTCTCGGTAATTCCCTCACCAGTATCCGCCATCCTTGCAGAACTGCTTTCTGAATTTCTATACTCAGAAAGGGTTCCTATTTTAAAAGATCCCTTTCCATAGTTCTTGAGTTGATCCGCCGCAAAAAATTTTGTGATTAGAGTGTTACCACTCACCCCAAAACCCCCTCAAACTCCCGCCACTCCCCCTTACTCATGCCCGAAGTTTCCTGCGTCACCTCTTCCCCCGCCAGCATTCGGCGCACGCAGTCGAGCGCCTTGCCCGACAGCGTCGCACCGCCCAGACGGTAATCCTCGAACGCGCCGTAGGCGGCTGGCACCCAGTCGGCCACGACCTTGCAGATCGCATCCGCATAGACGCGGATTTCGTATTGCGCGTGGGCATCGGCGCGCAGACGCAGGAAGTGGAACAGGTTGTGCAGGTCCACTTTCCAGTACCATTGGGTGTAGATGTTGGTGGGCAGGTTCATGCGGGCAAGCTCTCGGGCCAGACCGTCCTGTGCCGCGCCATCGGGGCCTTCCTGGGCAATCATCGCTTCGTAATTGTCATAGGCGCGGTTTGAATCGGATTTCAGGATCTCCAGCACGCGGGCGGCCTCGGCCCCTTCCAGTACGCCACCCCTGCCCTGATTGTTAACCACCGACTGCGCGTTCACGTGTTCCGGCGCGGGGATATAGAATTCGCGGTCAAGGATCGAATAGCGGGCGGAGTATTCGTTGACGTTGGCGGTCCGGTGGCGGATCCACTGGCGCGCGACGAAAACGGGGAGTTTCACATGCAGCTTGATCTCGCACATCTCGAACGGCGTGGAGTGCCAGTGGCGCATCAGATAGCGGATCAGCCCGGTGTCGTTCTGCACGCTCTTGGTGCCCCGGCCATAGCTGACGCGGGCGGCCTGACAGATCGCTTCGTCGTCGCCCATATAGTCGATGACGCGGATAAATCCGTGATCGAGAACCGGATAGGCCGTGTATAAATGCCCCTCCATCCCCGGTGACGTGGCGCGCAGGGTCTGCTGGCGCTGGCTGCGTTGCTCTTTGATTTCGGCGTGTTGGTCTGGTGAAAGGGGCATGAGGGGTCCTTGGGCGTTATCTGGATTCGCCTGCGACTATATCTGCCGCTTTGCCCTCACGGAACCGCGATATGTGGCGGTTGCTTTTTGGCCATATTGAGACGGTAAATCGCTGCGCGCGGTGCCGAAGCGTTGACAATGAGGTCAGCGGTTTGTGACTGTGTAGAAAAACAAAGCACATTGAGGGCAGACATCGTGAAACAAATTGGGCTGAGCCTTGCGCTCACGGTTGGGTTGGCTGCGTGCAGTGGCGGGAATCCGTTTCAGGAAGAGACAGGCGGCGATGGCCCCGGTGGTTCAGCGGAAATCCCTGCGGACCTTGCCCAAGATCTGGAAAGCTTTTCCTACAGTCCCGACGATCAGACGCTGACGATCCGCGGTGTATCGCTGGAGGACGGAGCGTTCGAGGATGTGTATCGCCGCAGGCCCGGTCTGGATCGGGGCGCGTACGAAGCCTACACCGCGCAGGACGGATCGCTTGACCGGCACTCCACCGCGTATGTGCGCGATATTCGCGGCACCCGGGCGGCGGCAGTGTCAACGGGCGGGCAGTTCACGTTCTTCTTCTCCGGCGGGGCCTATGGCAACGCGGGCGATTATTCCGCCCCAGCCGCCCCCGAAACCCCGCAGGATGGCGGGCTGGTGACATATGCGGGCAACTATGTGGGCATGTTGAACAGGGCCGGTTCAGGTGAAGACCTGCTGCCTGTGGCCCCCGGTACGCCCGGATCTTTCCGGCCCACGCAAGTCGTTGAGGTGACGGGTCGCGTGCTGATCAATGCGAGTTTTGCGGATGGCACGATCAACGGGACCATCACGGAGCGCGAGGTTGTCGATTATAACCTGCTGGCCAGCAGGGGGGATGTCGAAGATCTGGATCTGGGGCCGGGGGTCATTGCAGAGGACGGCACGTTTACCGGCATTACATCGGTCGGGACCCAGCCGCGCGGGACCTATGGCGGTATCTTTGGTGGCCAGGGCGCAACCGAAGTCGCAGGCATCGTGACCGCAGAGGAACATATCGATGCGTTGCAGCGCGAAATCGAGATCGGCGTGTTCGTGCTGGCGCAATGTGGCACGCCACAGGCCGATCCGGTATGTGACCAGCCCGTACCTTAAAGCGGTCGCGTGATCGTTTGGAACAAAGCGGTAAAGGCGGCGGCGGTCACGGCCGCCGTTTTTCTATGCGCGGTCCCTGCCCTGCCCGAAACGGCCCCGCAGGATGTGTCGCTGAGTTTGCCGCAGGCGCGTGATCTGGCGCAGCGGGCGTTGGCAGCGGGGCAGCCTGCGCTGGCGTTGCAGCTGGCGGAGGGGTTGTGGAAGGCCGATCCGAAATCATCTTTTGCGCATTTCGTCGCCGCAAATGCCTATGCCCAACAGGGGCGTATGGGGGCGGCCCGGCGGGCTGCGGGGCGCGCGTACCGCCATGCAAATGGCAAGCCGCAGCGGTTCGAGGCGGCGGAGCTGGCTGCGAAAGTTTCCTATCAAGACGGGCGGTACACGCGCGCGCAACTGTGGCTGCGTCGCGCGGTGCAGAACGTGCCGGATGCGCAGGTCGAGGCACAGCTGGGCCACGACTATCGACGGGTCACGCGGGAAAATCCGCTGTCATTCTCTGTGCGCGGAGGGATCAAACCGTCCAACAATATCAACAATGGCAGCGATTCCGCTGCCTATATCATCGACGGTGTCCCGACGTCGGGTTTCCTGCGCACATCATCGCTGGCGCTGAACGGTCTGGTGGGGAGCGTCGACGGAACCTTTTCCTACCGGCTTCGTGCTTCGGAAGAAAGCCGGACCGAGATCACTGCGCAAATCTATGTCCAACGGGTGAAACTGTCCGGCAGCGACAGTACCGCCGCCGCGCTGGAAGGGTTTGGCAACCGCGACTTTGGGCTGACCTACGCGCAGATCGGAGTCGATCATTTCTTTGCCGTTGGCGCAACCGGGGCGGCGTCTGCCGGTCTGAGCTTGGGACAGCTTTGGTCGGGGGGCGATCATTACAGCAACTCCGCCAAGGTGGCG
>Ga0115567_10005521_pt1 | contig 12248 bp, 12 predicted proteins | sample COGITO_mtgs_1204_2_FD_88679 | JGI IMG/M metagenome (GOLD analysis project Ga0115567, IMG submission 88679) | Pelagic marine microbial communities from North Sea - COGITO_mtgs_120412 | ecosystem: Environmental > Aquatic > Marine > Epipelagic | place: Germany:Helgoland, sampling site Kabeltonne...
GGGGGGGGGGGGACGGGGTGGGCCATTCGGTTGGGGGGGGGGGGGGCAACAGTGTTGTATTTCTGGTCCGCATTGGTAGATCCCGGCGTGATTTGTATCACTGCCTCACTCTCGCCGCCACAGTGCACGCAGCCAGACCAGCCACGCACGCTGCAGCGAAACCAAGCACCCAGTGCAACCTGTTGCCACCCTCTAGGCCGCGGCATACTTCGGCAGGGCAGTCTCTCCCCCGCGACTCTACGCTAATGTCCTCGTTCCTATCCGGCAAGCGCTTCTCCGTTACCCCCAAGCTTCCTGCCGGCCCCTGCTGCAGTGCTGCACCAAGCGTGCGCATCGGGCACACCCTGGGCAGCGGCCCTGCTGGCGAGGGAACGCCGTCCGTGCCAAGCGACAAGTGGCCCGCCACGGACGCGCTTGAGCCGCCAGCGCCACCGATCTGGCTGAACGACTCTGGTGGTGCTGAGGCAGAAGGCGAAGACGCGGCAGCTGGCAGTGCCCTGACCGCCTGACGGCACGACCCGAAAGGAGGGATGAGTGTCAGGGTTGAGTGGACGGCATGCCGCAGAGGAGAGCAAGCGCGTTCTCGGTACGGGCTCAAGGGCCGGAAAGCTGCACACGCAGCAGAGCGCCCTTGCACAGGGTTGCGCTGCTGCGATGTCCGGCCCGAGGTGGAGGGCAAAGGCACCCGGGCAATGCTCCAAGAATGCAGCCGGTAGACCAGCGGTCCGAACAGCGGCGTACGCGAGAGAAGTGTGTAGGCTCGCAGGCAAGCGAGATACACGCGGACGTATGCCAAAGTGCTCCCCTGCGTGTGACACAACGAGCTTCAGCCGACGGGGCGTATCGCCAGGTCGGGCGCGCAGTCAGGCGTGTCCGGGCGGGAGCGACCGAAGCGCGCGGGAGGCACAAGGCATCGGCCAGCGGATCGCCGAGGAAGCGCCTGCAGATTTCCATTCGAAAGGCCACGCCAAAGTTTGGCCGTGGAGCCCTGAAGAGTACCGGGGCGGAGCTCAGCCATGCAGCACGACTTTGGTTGCCGATTGGGCTGGATGGAGAGGGTAGGAACGCACGAGCCGGGGTGCGAAGTGAGAGTTTTCAGCACCTGAGGAGGTGGTGTGCAACCGCAATGGAGTCCTCGTCGGGCTCAAGAATGTGCATGATGATGCTTTCAAGCCACGCCTTGGCAGACATCGCGGAACAGCATGGGTTGTTCGCCTCGCTCACTCCAAGAAGCCACCCAATGTAGCGCCAGAGGTGCAAATACGCCTCCTGGTCGAGATACGGGGCTTCAGCAAGTAGTCCGTCCTCGGAAGTGTGGCCAGTGTACGTATCTTTCTCCTGAACCATGTGCAGGCAAGCATTTCGCAAATAAAACCCAGATGTGTTCCTCAAAAAGCTGAATAGATGGGGGAGCGAATAAGCCGAATGGCAGCATCGGACGCATCAGCTGTGAGTCAGCATCGGTGCCCTGGCCAAGGGGGCTCTCCTGGTCCTCTTGTGCAAGTGGTGCACCGCTGATGAGCTCAATACCTACTAAAACCTGCGACCAGAAACCACGAAACAGTCGGAGAGATGAACCGCAGAGGTAAGGGTCGAAAGATGTCCCCTGGGTGGGGCGTATACATTGTAACTGAATGCCAGGAGTGTCACTGCCATGTCTTCTTGATTTATCGGCACGCCCTGCGCATCATCGCCGCGTTAGGGCGGGCGGCTCAGCAGCGAGTCACGGGGCATGGCCCGCGGAAGGGCTATACTATACCCACTCGTTAGCGCGGTAGTAGCTCCGACTTTTCAGGGCTCTGCGTACACGAGCGTGTAGGAAACGCACGCGGAGCACCGCTTTCCATCCGTCTCCACCTGGCGCGAGCGCTCCAGATAGGAGGCACTCGCAGATCATGTGGCCGGTCTCGGCGAGTCGCCTTGCGACGCGAGGGGGTGCTGCCGTGAGGTAGCCCGTCGCTCGGAGAACCTTTGTCACCAGCGGTGCGCTGAAGCCACCGACGAGAGACACGTAGAAAAGTGTCGCGCCCGCAGCGGGCGCATAAGTAATGAAGACATCCTGACCACGCTGCAACTTGCTCGTGTCAAGCCACTCTGGAGGATTGGAGTAGCGCGCAAAGAAATCTTCGACCAGCAGGTCAGACTGGGTCGTGCCGCCAGCCCGATCAACAATTTCGATCCCGAAAAGATCCTCCCCCAGGTTAGGCCCTTCGTGCGTGACAAGGCGCTCCAGGAGCTCGTCTGCTTCGGGGTCTCCGAGCTGTCGCAATGGAGTGAGCTGCTCCGCGGTCCTGTCCGCAGTTGCCAATGATAAGAACACCTCACAATCAAACTGACCAAATCAGCCTTTGCTCGCCTTCCCAACGCCACAGGGGTTTGGTCAGGGTGGGGTACTTGTGGTTCCGTGTCCACACAAACGTTTCGCCGTACTTTCCCACAACATCGCCTTCTTTGAGGTCCGCGCACTTTCTTTCACCGACACGCCACGTGCGCACCGGCTTGTCAGAAGCGCTGCTCGGGAGACGTCGACTGGCCAACCGGTTGATATCGAATTTTTCGAGCACTGAGCCGAACCCTGCAGACAGGGTTCCCATGGTGGGAGCCTTCTTGGCTGCCAAGGGCTCCAATCTCTCAAAATCCCGAAAATGCATGTTTGAAATCGTCATCTCGTCGGCGACTCGGGGGGAGCCACGCGCCGACACTCTGCATCTCCTGGAGCTACCCGGGGGGCAGACCACATAGGGATTCAGGGCTAGGCGGGGCGGTCTCGGCTGTTTTTGGCAAAATTACGGCGCAATATGTCGCACTCCATCCTACTAAGAGGCCACTTTGTGTCCACAATGTGCGTGAAAAGAGTGGAAATTGAAACGACACCCAGCCCGCGGCTAAAAGCCACCTCGAGGACCCCTCTCAACCCCCACAGCACCATCAAATAGGGACTTGTGTGAGATGAGTGGTCTCAGGTGCATAGTCGGGGTGTGGATCGAAATGATCAGAGGTGCTTTCCTCTGATTGACAACGAGCAGAGTCGATACAGCGTTTTTAATCCTGCCCATCTGCACAGTCACACCCTGCCTCTGGCCTCAGAACACTCGGCCAAAGCGGCTGTCATGTTGCCGCGACGCCTTCTTGCCCGACACCGCCTCCTCCTTGCCGGGCGAAATCGGGCGCTTGCGGACTCCCTTTGTACTCGGCGCATTCCCAAGGCTTGCCAGGTCCGCCGGAAAAGTCGGCATCTGGTCTGCCGCCCTGGGCAACGGCCCTACGCGCCAGTAGTCCCGTCGGAGGGCATCGCGTCCCGACGGGCGCCGGTCAGGATCGTAGGTCAGCATCGAGTTCAGGCAGTCGCGTCCCTCAGGAGAGAGCTCAGGGAACCGCTGCGCACAGGCGCCGGCCGCTTAGAGTCGGGGACGTGGCACTTCTATGGTTTGAAATTCAGTTTCAAACATCGCGGGGGCCATGCAGGAGCCGAGCAGCTTCCGCCGGACGCGGATGTACCTGCGCGATGTTGTTGTACGGCTGAGCGCGTATCTGCAGGCCTGTCGCGTTCGGCAAGGAAGAAAACCTGCCATGTGCACGTAGGACCCCACCTGAGTCCCGCCCTAGCTACAAACGTTCACAGGGCATGCAGCCCACGACACGCCTGTCTACCCTTTAGCCGTGCATCCCTCGCGGTGCTGCTCTTGCCGCTCCCAACGAGGGGGCAGGAAATAGTGTGTGGTGTGTACCCCGGCCAGATGGCATCGTTTGGGGTGCCCAGGAGCTCGTAGGTCAACTTCAGCTGCTCTTGGTCATTGCGACCCGGGAGAAGGGGCGTGTGGCATAGCAGCTCGCCCATGATGGCGCCGCACGCCCAAATGTCGACTGCAGACGAATACGTCTTTGCACCAAGCAGCAACTCCGGCGCTCGGTACCACAGCGTGACCACCTTGGGCGTGTACGGCCGGAGTGGCGTCCCAAAGTCCCGCGCAAGGCCAAAGTCACACAGCTTGAGCGCTCCGTTCGAGTACAAGAGGTTCGACATCTTGATGTCGCGGTGGATCACCTGACCACGCGCCGCAATTCAGGGAGCCGCGGGCCAGTCGCTCACAGGAAGCCCGAACAATGCACCATGCATATTTGACACAGCTGCTTTGCATCTTTGCTACTTGCGCAGCTGGCGGTCGGGGCGGGGCGGCGAGGCCAACCCATTGCTCGTGCATGTACGCAACTGCATCGAGGAGCTGCATCATCAAGCGCTTCGCTTCTGCTTCCTGTGGCGCTTGCCGGCCGGCTGTGTCAGAAGATGAGACCACAGACTGCTGGGCATTGAGAGCCCTCACACTGCGCTGTAGGACAAAGTGAGCCGTTACCCCCAGCACTACAAGACTATGTTCCACGGGCAGGACTTGGGCACCGAGAACGGAGGAGTCGGCGAGCCGTCCAGAAGTGCCGCAAGGTCGTGCTCGCAGTATTCAAAGACCAGAAAGACTGACTCATGTTTTGCTCCGACCACCACTTCGACCATGTCGACGATGTGCGGGTGACGGAGGCGCTTCAGGATCGTAAGCTCGCGCAGCGCGGTAATCGGGAAGCCCTCCTTCTCCTTCTCCATCCTCACTTTCTTCAGGGCGTAAACACGTCGACTCGATTTGTCCAGTGCCATGAATACCTGTCCATAATATTTGGAAGGTCATCAGAATGGCCAACAGCCGCGTCCGTTCTCCCCTGCAGAACCGCCAGGCAAGCGAGGGTGCGGCTCGCCGGTGCTGGAACGCGCGGCGAACCCTAAGCCCTCAGCTACGGGACACATCATGACGAACGAGAGTAAGTCGCTCATCAGTTTGCTCTCTACAGATTTGTACCTGGCCGTAAGTTCCTTCCCCTTGCAGCTGGATCTTCTCGAAACAGTTCACTGAGCGGCATCCCAGCACGCCTGGTATCGCCTGAGAAATTCCATTTTCTGTCGAGGGGCTGTCCGCATCCCGGCGGCGCGACGAGGGCCCTGCCTCGGCACTGCCCTCAATGCTTTCTCGACCATGCGAACTCATCGATGCCGTAAAATTTAAAATAAAATCTCCAGATTATTAATTAAAAATATCATTTGGCTTTGAAGTTCGAGCAGGGGGGGGGAGCCCGGACTCCCTGTGCCCTATCGAGTGGTACATAAGGGCGGAATGGAACTTGGTCGTTTCAATTGGATTTGATGGGTGATCCATTGCCCATGCCCTCCTGGCAGCGAGAGCTGCATGCAGCTGACGTTCTGCTTCGCTGAGAGCGCCTCACCTCCGGCCCGCCTCCGACCGGTGGATCGCTTGGGGCCGGGCCGCCTCATTGGGTCGCTAAGCAGAAGGTACCCATCGACTCTTGCAACAAATCATCATGGCGCGCTCTCGAAGATATGCAAACCTGGACGATCCGCACAAGAATCTTGTGCTGGAGAAGGTTGAGGTGCGATCCGCCCAGTGGGAAACTCACAGGGGAGAGGGTGGATTGAGGCAGAATCTGAGAGAGAATAAGAAAGGGAAATCAAAACGGCAACGCGCAGAGGCAGAAATGTGCCCCAGCCGCCACATATCATCGATCCGCGTGGTACCAGTGGCTGCTTTGGGGGCGGTGCATCCGCTACAGGCGCTCGCACCTGTCCAGCCGTTTCCATCTCTCAAAGCCTAAGTCTCACAACTGAATTACAGGTACCCATCGCGGCGCTCACTGAGCAGCGCGATGAGTCGCGATCTACTGGGATACTGTACTGGCAGAACATGAAACTGCAGAAGATCCCGACGGAGGTTTCGATTCCGTCCGGGATCCGCACAGTCAAGCTGGGGAACAACCAACTGGTCAAATTTCCAGAGGAAGTGCTTGTGCTCAACGAAATGACACGATTAGAGCTCAACGCGAACATGATATCTGCAATACCGCCAAGTATAACGCGGATACGACAGTTACAGACACTGCATCTTCACTTCAACCACCTGAACGCACTGCCTCCAGAAATGGGCGAAATGCTCGCTCTGACGTCCCTTCATGTGAACGGCAATCGTCTTCACGAGATTCCGCTTGAACTATCACTGTGTACAAATCTCACTGAGCTCATGATTGGCGAAAATCCGCTTCGGATGCCGTTCGTGGACATAGACGAGCTGCCACTCGCAAATGTGCTCAAGGCCATGGACCAGCTGCGGCTGTGCCATGAGACCAAGGAATTGCACATGGTAAATAACATGGTGAATCTGCTGAGAAACGACGTGATCGAACAGGCACACCGTCTTTCGACAGTCTTGACCTCCCTGCACATCACACACATCAACGTCCGAGAGGACAACCTGGTCGACCTCATCGGGAATTTCAAGCTGATGAGGAGCCTGGTGCTGACATCCTCACTCGTGCACTCGATCTCGGGAGAGATTGGCCGACTCTCCGGCCTTGCCGTGCTGGATCTACGTGAAAATAGCCTCCAGACCCTTCCAGAAGGGTTCAGTGGTCTCGTTGGTCTAAAGACTTTGCTGCTTGACGACAATGCCCTGGAGATCTTCCCGCGAAGCGTATTGGGCTGCACGTCTCTCACACATCTTTCTCTGCGGCGCAATGGACTTGAGGATATCCCTTTTGGATTTGGGGTCCTATCACTCCTGCGTCTGCTGGCGCTCAGCGCCAACAAGCTGGTTGACTTGCCTGTGGACCTTGCACGTTTCGACGCACTCGAAATGCTGGAGGTTGCCCGTCTCTCGAATTTTTATCCTGCACGTGTTTTGCTGCATTGGCTCCGGCTGTTACACAAATTGGACCGACTGCTGCCCGTTGTTCCAGATTGCCATTCAGCAGCCCGAAAGTAGCGGGACATGGCGTCTTTGGCTGCTGATATTGCGCTCGGCTCGTACCCTCACAGGTGGTAAACAACGCGATCGAGAACGTTCCGATCGACCTGCTCGAAGGCGGTGAGAAGGTACAGATAGAAATGAGCGTCGTGCCACTGCAGGATGAGCCGCGTGTGTACGACCCAGACGCTGCCATGTGCATGCACGAGCTGGCGGCCTTCGAGCGCGACGCGCTTTCTGCCGCAGCAAAGTGGCGCGTCCAAACGCAGAGCCTCATCACGTATTTCAAGAGGCTTGAGCCTGGATTGATCGGCATGGTGCTCGATCTCTCTGGAACCGGCTTGCGCGACGTTCCTCTCCCTGTGCTTGGTTTGACGCACCTCACGTCGTTGTCCCTCAACGACAACCGGCTGACGCAACTCCCGCTGGGCCTTGCGGAGCTGTCCTTGCTCAACACACTTGACCTCTCAGGCAACAAAGGCATCGAATGGCTTGACGCCAAGCATCTCGGCGGCTCTGTTCTGCTTACGATGCTCGAACGCTTGCGCCTCGGCATGAAAGGAGACGTCGCTTTTGCAGATCTCCACCTTCGCATGCTCCCAACGTGTCTCTGGGAGATCGACGGTATCTCGTGCCTCGACGTATCGCGCAATGAGCTCATTGCGCTCCCGCCAGATATCGGCGCGTTGACTGCGTTGCGATCACTCACGATTCTTGATGTTTCTCACAACATGTTGCGTTCGCTTCCACCTTCGATCGGCAGCCTGCCCCTCGTGCACCTCACCTGCTCGCACAATCACCTCAAGAATGCTCCGCCGGAGCTTGCGCAATGCGCTTCGACCCTTTGCTCACTCAAGCTCGACCATAACACTGTTCTGGAATCTCCTCCTCCTCCTGTCGTTGCTGCAGGGTTCGCTGAAGTGATGAGCTACCTCAAAGAACTTCTGCACTCGCGCAGCACTGACATCATGGACCTCTCGGGCGAAAAGTTCCTGCGAATCCCTCTCGAGCTGACCGAATATAGCCACATAAAGGTATTGCCTTATCCGCTTGTATAAATACGCTGCTCCGACTCTGCCGCGCGGATGTCATTCTGATTACTTGCACGACGACTGGAGCGTTCTGAAAAGATTCCGCCCAGGCACTGCTTCTGGCCGACAATCTCCTGACGGACCTCCCGCCGGCGCTTTGCACGCTGATCGCTCTTCAGCGTCTCGACTGCTGTCGCAACCGACTTGAGTCTCTGCCGGAAGGTCGTCAATCGCATCATAAGTCCCACAGATAGATCTATCGCAGCCTCCCTTGGACCTGTCTCCATTCCCAGACTACTGGACGAGCGATGCTACTTGCCGCGCAACACTGACAACATTAGGTGTACGTTGTCCCGGTCTTCAGGTATCGGACTGCTTTCGAGCCTCACGGAACTGAGTGCCGATGACAATAAATTGCCTCACCTGCCGCGCACATTTTCCAAGCTTCCGCAACTTCGTTCATGCTCACTTCGCCGAAATGTTCTTACTTGGTTGCCGACCCTCGTTGGCCGAATGGACTCGTTGCAGGTCCGCTCAGGCTCTTCTTGTCAAACTCACAAATCTGGTTGATCGAAGGAAGGCTTTTGTTCGCACCGCTCATCAAAGCTAGTGTCGAGCGTGTTTTTGCCGGATGGGCCTCTTGATGGTGCCGCCTGGCAGTGAGTGCTGGATGTGAAAGACTGCTGTTTGATCGCAGGAGTTGCTTGTCGAATATAATCCGCTGCGGTCGCCGCCACTCGATGTTGTTTCGCAGGGCACGCGGCGAATTCTGCGCTATCTCGCAAACCTTGAGTATTCGGAGAGAACTGCCTCGCTCGACCTCTCGGCGCTCGCACTGGAAGCGGTCCCTCTGATTGTGTGCAGGCAGACTGCGCTTACAGAGCTCAAACTCTTCCGCAATCGAATTCCAGTGCTTCCCATCAAGCTCCAGCGCCTCACTTCTCTCACACGGCTGGTCATCTCAGACAATCGGCTTGTTGAGATTCCCAACTTTCTACACCGCTTTTCGATGCTGCGAGGTTTCCACGCTGACGACAACGAGCTGACTGCTTGCCCGGACACAATCGCGGCACTCACCGGCCTTGATGAGCTCCGACTATCTGGAAATCATCTTGATGAGGTCCCCAATGGCATATCACGGCTCACGGGCCTGCTGCTTCTTGATCTCTCGCGTAACCGCATTGCGCACCTCGCTCCCTCGATCATGGCGGTATTCAAAGTTTGCGAGGTCCTTCGACTTTCGGACAATCACCTAGAGCGGCTTCCACCGGAAATCGAGCGAATGTCTCAGGTGATGCGCGAGCCGCAACTGAATTGCATGCGCTTGCCCAGCCCTGCGTGAAAAAAACCCAGCCCGACCCAGTCCGATTCAGATGGAAAGACCGCTTCGGTTATTCTTGAATAATCGTTTCCAAATCGACTGATACCGCATCTTCCCCCCTCCCTGCCCCTTCGCAGCTCCGCGAGCTGCATGTCGGCGGGAACCCGCTCATCGATATTCCACCGGAGATATGCACGCTGTCACACCTGCAGCTACTCTCGCTCGAGGGCACGCCGAAGCTGTTTTCTCCGCCTCCCGAGGTCAAATCGCGCGGTCTCGACGCCGTGCTATTGTACCTCCGCCGCGTCTACGATGCGCAGCGGACCGGCGTGCTTGATCTGGGCTGGATGGGCCTCTCGAATCTATACATTAACTACAACAGTCTTTCGCATCTGACTGCCCTGTACCTCTCGGGCAACGAATTCGACGACCTTCCTGCGCAGATCCCACACCTGACCTGCCTAGAGCAGATAACGTTTGACGACAACAAGCTCGTTGTGCTCCCGCCTGGACTCGGCGTGATCACCTCGCTCCGAAATATATCGTTCCGTGGCAATCCGGTCGAGTCTCCCCCGGCAGAGATTATCGACCGCGGGACCGAGGCTATCTTGAGGTACCTTCGCCGAGTATGGAATGCAAACGACTCCCAGGTTCTTGATCTCTCCCAACAGGGCATTCACACACTCCATGTCTCGATTTGCATGCTGACTGCGATCCGCACTCTTTCGATCGACGATAACTATTGCCAGACACTTCCTCCCGAGATCGGAGAGCTCCGCTCGCTCGAGGTCCTCACCATTCGGCGCAACAAACTAACGTCACTGCCGGGAACGATGGGAAACTTGAACATTCGAGAGCTTGTGCTGGATGGGAACCCGACGTTGCGCCACCTACCGCCTGAGATGGCACTAATGACCTCGCTAACGGCGCTTGGGTATGCCGGCTGCGAGCTCGAGTCTCCTGGCATGGAAATTGTTGGCAAGGGCGTGCACGCCGTCATGACATATCTCCGAGCATGCTACGACTCGATCACGTCCAAGAAACTCCTGCTCAGTGCTAGCGGCATGTCGCAATTCGCAATGGAATATGCCGCCCGTCAGACGTGTATGCACCTAGACATCTCCAACAACTTCCTTGCGACACTGCAGGATGGGATCTTCTCCTTTTTGAATCTCACGCACGTCGACGTGTCATTCAATCGCCTCGAGAAGATTCCGATTCTTGTTGGAAACCTGCGGGAGATGTTGCACTTTGCCGCAGATGGCAACATGATCCAGCAGCTTCCGACCTCGCTGGCGTACATGGACAAACTGCAGTACATATCCGCAGCAGACAACGCAATAGTCGATATTCCACCTGAATACGCCATGCTTTCCGCACTGCGCTCTTTGAACCTTGCTGGAAACAAAATTCGAGAGCCAGCAGGCGAACTGCACCACGTTACGACACTGACCTACATGTGTCTCGCACGAAACCGCATCACGTCGCTTCCCTTTGAGTGGGGCTACCTTACCAACGTCACCGAGCTCGACCTTACCGGCAACCATCTTGCGGACCCGCCGATGGAGGTCCGTCGCATCGGGGTCGCGCACATGCTGCGATACCTTCGGCAGGTCATGTCGTGCTTCCTCAACAATTCTCTCGACTTCGCGGGGCTTAATCTCACGGAAGCCCCATTGGTCTTCACGCGGAACCCCTCACTCATTGAGATGTACCTGGACAACAACCGTATCAAGGTGCTCCCGCCCGAAATCGGGCGCCTCCCGCGCATGAAGATCCTCTCCCTCACCTTCAACAAGCTCACGGCGCTGCCGGTCGAGCTCGGGAACTGCACCTCCCTAACGCGCCTGCACCTGGAGGGCAACGCGCTTCACTCACCGCCCGAAGACGTGCTGAGCGCGGGGGTCGACGGTATCCTGCACTATCTACGTTGTTTTGAGGAGGCGCAGATTTCTGGCACGCTGGATCTTTCCGATGCACTACACACGGACGTACCCAACGAGGTACTACAGGTGACAGGACTCAAGCTGCTCTCGCTCCGAAACAACACAGTCGCGGAGTGCACGCCAGGCATCATTGTGCTGGCAGAAGACCTAACACACCTTGATCTCTCGGGCAACCGCCTCCGCCAAGTGCCTGCCGAGCTTGGCAGTCTCACGAATCTCACCTTTCTTGCCCTCGACCGCAATCCTCTTCCGAGGCTTCCACGAAGCCTGCGGCTGCTCACGAAGCTTACGACTCTGCGGATTGAGTGCACGGAGATGCTCTCACCGCCGCCAGAGCTACAGGCGCAGCAGGAGCCGCGCTGGGTGCTGCGCTTTCTGGAGCAGCTATACCAAGGGGACGCGACTGGACACATGGACCTGGATGATTGCCGTCTTCAGGAGATCCCCGAAGAGGTGATGCAGATGCGGCACCTCAATTTCCTTTCGCTGCGGCGCAACCACATCTCGTCGATTCCGATTGGAATGGGCGATCTCACGGAGCTCACGCACTTTCTGATGGATGACAACGATGTGACGTACATATCACCCGTCATCTGGCAGCTCACTCGCCTTGGCATTCTCTCTCTCACACAGAACCCGATGCGCAAGCTCCCTCCCGAGCTGGGTCTGTTCCGCCCCGAGACTTTCAAGACATTAGCGCTCGACGGCTGCGTGCACCTCCTCTCCCCGCCGCCGGAGCTCGTCGTGCAAGGGGTCAGCGTCATTCTCCCATACCTGCGCCGCCTGTGGGACGCGCGGCAGTCCCTACAGCTGCACCTAGTTGACTGGGGCCTCTCCACGCTCCAACCGGAGCGGACGCTCGACAACGTCGAGGTTCTGACGGACCTCGACCTCTCAACCAACTCGCTCACTCGGCTCGACGACAAGCTGTGCGTGCTCATGGCCGCGCTGCGTCTGCTGGTCGTCAACTTTAACTTGCTCACCGTGCTCCCGGACAACATTCATCAGCTCCGGTCTCTTGAGACTCTCGAGGTCCAAACCACGCCGCCTCGCACCCCCCCCCCCCCCCCCCCCCCCCACACCGCACCCACCCCCCCCGCCCCCCCACAGAAAAACCAAGGTCTCCAGAGAAGCCGACCCAGCCCCGCACACA
>Ga0115567_10005526_pt1 | contig 12243 bp, 13 predicted proteins | sample COGITO_mtgs_1204_2_FD_88679 | JGI IMG/M metagenome (GOLD analysis project Ga0115567, IMG submission 88679) | Pelagic marine microbial communities from North Sea - COGITO_mtgs_120412 | ecosystem: Environmental > Aquatic > Marine > Epipelagic | place: Germany:Helgoland, sampling site Kabeltonne...
AGAAGTTTTAAGCAAGCTTCAAAAAGATGCCCCCCCAGTTGATAGCAATGAGATGTTTTTCTTTTTAAAGTCCCAGCTAGGTCTAGAAACCTTTAAGCAATTAAACCTAGACCCTACTCCCATTGCTCAGGCCAGTATTGGCCAAGTATATAAGGGCCGCTACAATGAACAAGATATAGTCATAAAAATTCAATACCCAGGTATAAGTGAAACTATAAGTTCCGATTTAAAACTTATAAGACCTCTAGTTAAAAATTTAAGTACAATCATGGGTAAAAAGATTGATTACGCACAAATGTTTGAAGAGATTAAGACTGTTCTCACTAAAGAAGCAGACTATCTCTATGAAGCGGAGTGTATAGAGCAATACGCAAAAAACTTTGAAAACTTCGAGCAGTTTGAAGTTCCCAAGCTAATTCCAGAGCTATCCACGAGTAAAATATTGGCCATGAGCTTTATAGAGGGACCGACGCTAAATGATTGGATAGAGCAAAACCCATCCAACGATAAAAAAGAAGAAGTGGCAAACTTAATGCTTAAGCTATTTAAAGAAGAGTTTTTTAATTTTGGGCTAGTACAAACTGACCCTAATCCAGCAAATTTTTTAATTAAAGAGAATCCGCTTAGAGTTGTATGTTTAGATCTAGGTGCGAGTGTAAGTTACTCTCAAGAGTTTATAAAGGATTACAAAACACTAATTAAATATGTTCTACAGGAAGATCGTCAAAAGATGGTAGAGTGTTTTGTTCACTCTGATATGATAGACTCAAGAGAGAGTGAAAAATGTATCGAGATGTTTATTAAGATGCAATTCCACGCAGCAAGGCCTTTTAATAAAGATTATCAACCATTTGATTACTCAAGTGTAGAATTCAATAAGCAACTTAAAAAAAATGCCTATGACTTTATTAAAAGTTTAAAGTACTCTTCTCCACCAAAGGAGTTAATCTTTTTACATAGAAAGTTTGGTGGGGTTTTCTTAATTCTAAAAAAACTAGCTGTAAAGATTGATACTAGTAATTACTTTGATGATATCTTGTAGGGAGGAGTTTATATGATTAAAAATGTTTTAAACGAAGAGATGGATATATGTGGATGCGATCCAATGACTGGATGGTTCAGAGATGGGAATTGTAATACTGACGACAGTGATCACGGTATTCATACTGTCTGCTGCGTTGTTAGCCAAGAATTTCTTGAGTTTTCAAAAGAGCAAGGTAATGACCTAATCACTCCAAAGCCTGAGTATGGATTCAAAGGTCTAAAGACGAATGATTCCTGGTGCCTATGTGCTGGTCGCTGGTATGATGCCTATAAAGCTGGAAAAGCTTGTAAGATAAAACTTGAGTCCACTCACGAAGAGACACTCGCGATCATTCCTCTTAAGATTTTAAAAGAGATGGCCGTTTAAGACTTTGTGTAATTGAGTTTTGATCGTTTAATTATAAATCTAAAGATGAACCTTGGAAGCCTTCCAATTATTAAAGTAATGAAACCAAATAGCTTGGGGTAAACGAAGAGCTTCTTCTCTTTTTCTATAGCATCAATGAACTTTTTTGAGGCCACATCAACCTCAGTTAAAAATGGCATTGGATGTCTATTCGTTTTTACAAGTGGAGTATTAATAAACCCAGGACAAATACAAGTTACACTTATATTTAAAGAGGCCAATGATAAAGACAAGGACTCACAGTACTGAACTAGGCCCATCTTTGAGGCGCTATAGGCTGGAGCTCCTGGAAGGCCGTTAAAGGCTGCAAGTGAAGATATCCCAACCAGTTGTCCACTGATTTTTTCTTTAGCAAAGTATTTAATAGCGGCTTCAAAGGTATTAATCGTTCCGATCAGATTTAAATTTATAATATCTCTACAGTCATCAAAGTTAGGAATAGCAGACTTATTTTTATATCCCCTACCAGCACTAGCAACAATGATATCTAGGCCAAACTTTGAAAAGTCAGCTATCGCAGTATTTATACTTTCTTTATCAGTCACATCTGCTTCATAGAAGCTAATTTTTTCGTTAGAGATATTTTTATCAAAGGTAGATCTATGTCTTGAGCAAACACCCACTCTATAGCCTTTAGCAAAATAATCCATCGCCATCTGGGCGCCAATACCAGATGTTCCTCCAGTTATAAAAACGCTCTTATTCAATGACAGCATCCTTTTTTCTCTTTTACAAAATACTTCTTAAGCTTCTCATTATAAACACCTTTGATAAGCAATAATAAAAGTATCACTGCCGCTGTATGTTCCCACCAAGCATAATTGTTGTGAACATGAGAACTCATGCTTTCAATAAAGTTTGAGCTGAAGTAATTAAAATAAAGATAGTCTGTGATATAAGAAAAGATTAATCCAACAAAAGCAATTGAGAAGATGTTTATAGCAACACCCCTTTTCCCAATGTACTTTTGAAGTACTGCAATGTTTGCAATATTTGTTGCTGGCCCGACCAAAAGTAATAAAAGAGCAGACCCTGGAGAGAGCCCTTTTAGAATCAATGAGACTGCTATCGGAGTAGAAGCTGTCGCACAGATATATAATGGGATTCCCACTAAAAGAATAAGAAATCGACTTTGATTATTTGTAAAATTTAAAAAGAAGCTCTCTGGTATAAAGTAACTTATTATTGCACCGGCAACGATACCAACTAAAAGCCATACAGAGATATCATCAACTAATTTTCCGTAAGCATATGAGAAGGCGCGCGAGACAGCAGACTTTTTTGAATCATTAGATGAACAAGACTTTGCTTCTTCTTCAACGATTGGAGACTCTTTAGAGTTATTAAATGACAACTGCAAAAGCCCTGCAAAGATTGCACTACAAAAAGCAGCAAGAGGTCTTAGGATTGTCATAGGTAAATCCATAAGTGCATATGTAATTGATATGGAATCGACACCAGATTCAGGGGTAGATATTAAAAAGGAGCTTGTGGCCGCGTTGTTTGCACCAGATTTCTTTAAAGTCACTGCCGTTGGGATAACACTACATGAGCAAAGAGGAAGAGGAATGCCGATTATTGAGGCCCTAAAGATAGATCCAAATTTATTTCCACCTAGCCACTTCTTAACTTTACTCATAGGAACATAAACGTGGATAAGACCAGACAAAAAAAGTCCACCTAATAAGAATGGGGCCGATACAACAAGATAATTCCAAAATACTTCAATAAATGACATGAATACTCCCTATAGCTATTCTAACATCTATAAAATAGTTTTACGACATTAGTTAGCTATAGGAAGCATTTACTCTAAGCGTTAATGTTTAGATTTCTGCTTAGCTTTTTTGTCTGCGCTCTGATTTCTCGCTGGAGCTTTCTGAGAGGGATTAGCTTCAGGATGTCTAGAGCTAGAGCTTGTCTTGGATTTTTGTTGTTCTTTTTTTTCTAGGTCTTTTTTGTTTTTCATTGTCATAACTATCTCCTTGTTATGAAAAGATCATATTCCTACTTGAACAAGAAAAGGTTTCGATTTCGTGATTATTTTGTGATTTTTTCGAAATTTTTCTTGACCCTAGCGCACAAACCAATTATATTTTACCTACTTAAAGCGGGGGCGTAGTTAAGTTGGTTATAACGTCTGCCTGTCACGCAGAAGGCCGAGGGTTCGAGTCCCTTCGCTCCCGCCATTTAAGTATTTACTTCTGGACCTGAAACTTACAAGCCTTTGAGCTTGTTTTTTTGTTTTAAGGCACTTAAAAAATGAATTATCTTTTGCCTAGGTTTGTATTTGAAATAAAGGCTTAGCTACTTTTAGCTTTTCAACAAATACATATAAATAATCTGCTACCTTCTTTAACTCCTGCAAAACTCTTATGAGTGCTTTCGTCAAATTCAGGAAGGACAATAATAAGTTGGAATATATTAAATCTTAGCATTCATACTAGATGTGAATCTTAGCCTATTAATGAAATTAATTTCTTTTAATAACCCTTTATCTAGATTCTTATATGCTTTTGAGAAAAAAGATTTTAATTGAGAGTCCTTATTTTCATCACTCCAACGATAGAACTTTAGGCCTCTACCGGCTAAGAAGCTAATAGCGATCTTATCCTCAGCATAAACAGAGTGTCTCTCTTTTGCTGTAAACTCCTTCAGTCTATCTATAAAGAGCTGTTTTTTGGATCCAAGTTTACTTAGAGCAGCCTTAGAGACCCTTAGGACTCTTGCAATAACTCTATGGCCAGTGAAAGTAAAAGCGTTATTGTGTTTTATATCATTTAAGTTCAGCTCAGCCGTTAACTCCTCTCTACATATACTTCCAAAGCTTTTAAAATCATTGGTAGTACTTTGAATACCTAACGGTGATAGGAACTTGTGATAAAAAAGATGTAGATCATCAAATTGACATTTTTTTCCCTTAAGTTCTTTAAAAGAATCTATCTTATTGGGTGTAATCATATTAAGAAATCCACCGGCGAATGTGAAGGTTAACATCTTTTCGTGTTCAGTATCTAAAGACGCTAAAATTTTCTTTGCATTCTCACTTTGAATATACTTTTCAATGTGTTTAGGGCTTCTGAATAAAAAAGGTACATCCCAGACTCTTAATTTAGGACTCTTCTTATAATAGCGGTAAGAAACGCTTTGAGTTATATGATAGTCAGAGTTTGAATCCATCGGCAAATGATACTTCTCAATACTCTCTGGGAAGAGTTTGATTTGAACATCGATATTATGCTTTTTCATTTCTGAGGCAAACTTGTTTGCAATTGTAATCTGATGAGTCAACCCTTCATTTATCGCCCAAGTAATTTTATTTTGAGCTAGCACACCATGGCCTAACAATAAAAGAGAAGTAATTAAGATAAATTTTAACATAGAATATCCTTACATTATTGACTTTAATTCTTTATAAGCTTCAAAAACTTTTTTCCTAAAAATATTACCATAAGCATCTTTTACTACAACCTCTATAGAATCAGGTTCTTCAGTTAATGTATCTGAGAACTTACACTCCCCAACACTTTTAGCTGTATTAAAATCTCTCTCTTTAGTTAGATTCATGTCCCCATTTTTTACAATTATCTCACAGTAACTTAGTCTTTTTGCTTTAACTAAAAGCTCGACATTAATCTTGCCAGGGAATTTATTAAAATCAACTTTCACACTTTCAACACTTGGAAGCTTTTTATACTCTGAAGAAGCGAACAATTCTAAATTTGAGCTTGAAAGCTTCATTCCTTTTTTAATTTTTTTACCTTTAGCTTTACACATATATACGTCATAATTATTATTCAGTAATAGTGCTATTGACTCCCTTGTTGGCTTTAAGAAGCCAAAACAACCTACAAGAAAGTAATCAATACTCTCCTCTAAACAAAGATCTCCCCATACTTGAACCTCCCAAAAATCCTCACCTGTCTTTAGTTTAGTTACTTCTTTTGAGTGACCAAAGGTAAAAACGTTCTTGTAACCATTCTCCCTTTCTTGATCTCCAAGAGAGAATGTAGATCTGCCTTTAACAGAATCACTAACTCTAGCTAAAATTCCTCCAAAGCTAGATATAATTTCACCTTGGTACAAATTTTTAAATGAGTGTTCTAAGAAAGCATACTTAGGTCTTAAATTATCAATCATTGCTTTTGCTTTAGGGGTTTTTGAACTTTTATTCAGGTTTAAATCGATGTATTTATTCTCGTATGATGCTCTTTTCAGTAAGTCCTGAGTATACGAGCCTTTTCCAATTTGATGTGCGTTCAAGAAGCAACCAGTATCAACAATAGGCTTTAAGCTCTTTTCATAGAATGAAATATAAATCTTTGTATTCGCAATATAGTCAAACTCTCCACCCTTAATATCTCGTTGGCCAGAAACTCTGCGAACTAATCGAGAAGCAATTTCATTAACATGGTTAGTTCTAAGAAGTGACTGGCCAAGAACTGAATTGAACTTAGCAGTTTTTATTTCTAAGATATTTTCAATCGCAGCCCCTTGCGATAAAAGTGATATAAAAAAGAATAGGCCTAAAACCCTTAAATCGATCATGATAAATAAATGGGGTGAAAGTCATTATCTAAAAAGTTCATATCAGGAACACTAATTTGGTTTATGACTTTTAAACTAATGGGGTCGTATATGTAAATGCCTTGATTTGATAGAGCATAAAATCTTTGATTAAAAAGGTTGATACTAATAACTCCTTTCACTCTATCCTCCAGAACAATCCTTGAACTACCATCAATCACATAGATTTTTTCAGCCCCTGGATCTACGACAGCGTATCTTTTTGTTTTACTATCGGTTTGAGTCTTCCAAAACAAAAAAGCTATCTTTTTTTCTTTCATACTTAAAACTTCAGTGGTCTTACTTTTAGAAAGATTAACGATAGGTGCATAGATTTCATTTTGATTGTCATTTGCTCCAACGATACTAAAGCTTTCATTTGCGTTTAAAAAAATATGACCAGGAGAAAAAGAATTTAGTCCCAAAGATATTTTAGAAACTTCATTTGTGAGTAAATTTATTCTCTCGACTCGACCATTTTTTTCAGAATCAATACAAAGGTAAGCATTATTATTATCAGCTGTAATCATGTGAACTTTTTCACGATGTGATAACTTAAGTTTTTTTGAAATTTCAAAAATGTTAGGACTTAAATAAGCTAGAGAGTTCTTCCCCTTATAGAGATAAGGCAGAAGTATCATTTTCATATCCTGAACATATTGCCCATGCCCATAAAAGTTACCAGGGAATTTTTTTTGAAGGACTTTTCTCGTTTTTACATTCAGTATGGCCAAGTTTGGTCCATCTTTTTCAATTAGAAGGTAGTGTCCATTACTTAAAGGCTCGATTCCATGTGGTTTAAAGTTTAGAGCAATTGAATGAAAACTACTTGTTAATAAAGAATAAATATTAACGTACGCCTTATTATCTTTAACCGTAATATAAATCATCCCTTTATTTAAGTCAGAGCTACTCACATTAAAAGGAATGATCATAGATACTGCGCTAGTAAATAAATACTTATTAAATGCTCTACGAGTGTAATTAATCATCAAATATAGATTATCATTCGGCAATCTTAGGAGCAACTTAAGATATCTACAGGATCGCTAATATACCGATATTTTTATTAACAAGCCTTTGAGCTTCAAAAACCTCCAATAGACATTTCTCTTATAAAATGAGAGATATTCATTATGAAATCAATTTACTTACTACTTATTATACAAACGAGCATCGCCCTTAGCCAATCTTACCAAGTCGGTGAGTTTTGGAGTAAAGAGCATATCAATAAGGCCTCACAAAGATCCGAAATTTTTAAAGAATCAGTAGGTGAAGTTGGAGCAAGTGCCACACTTTTTTATATTGGCGAAATAAACAACAAACACTGGGCCATTACCAATAATCACGTATGCCCAAATTTAAAGAATAAAAATGAATGTCAAAATAGATGGATTAGTTTTTACTATTATAGAAATCAAAGAGGTCAATCTCTAACAGGCAAGATTACTAGAGTTCCACTTATTGTTAAAAGTCTTGACCTTGCACTACTTGAGATTTCATTTGATAATCTTGACCAATTTGACAGGCCACCAACTCCACTTGAAATTTCAAGTCAAAAACCATTTACAAATCAAGAGTTAATCTCTGTTGGCTTTGGAATGCACAATAATGAATACGGCTCTCTTATGATTGAAGAGAATTCATTTGAGTGCCAAGTTTTCTCAAGTGATGTACGCCTAACTAAAGATCCCGATATCTTAAACCCAATTGACTACAGCGTTTACTCTTTCCTTCACGGTTGTGATGTAAGTCATGGAGATAGTGGCTCACCAATTATTGATAGAAATACTAACGAAGTGGTAGGACTTCTTTGGAGTGGAAAGTACCCCAAAGACAAAACCATATCCAAGCGAGGCTTTGAGAAACTTCCTCTTGATTTTTTATGGAAAGAACTTAACTATGCGTCTCCAGGCTTTCTAATTAAAGAGAAGTTAAATCAGTTTTTTAAATAAACTTAGGAAATATATTGTTCAACCCAAGCAGCAATCATATTTGATAAGTATTTTGCATCCTTTGCCCTTGAAACTAAATGGTCAGCTCCATCTAATGAAATAAAACTCTTAGGATGCTTTAAGGCCTTATAAATCTCTCCTGCATGATTAATAGAGACTGTTTCATCAAGAGGCGAATGCATAACCAGATAAGCTTTCTTAGAACTTGAAAGAGCACTTAAAATATCCTGCATATTGATGTCGTCAATAAAACTCTTCTTTATATTGAAGCTTCTACCAGCAAGCTTAACACTTGCCTCCCCCTTTTCTAAAATGGTTGGGATATCATCTTCAAAGAGGTGTGATACATGCTTTGTGTCACTGGGTGCACCAATTGTGACAACAGCCTTGATCTCTTCGATCTCAGTACTAAGCTTTAAAACAGCGGCTCCCCCAAGACTGTGACCAATTAAAATACTTGGAGTCATGCCCTCTTGCTTAAGTGCCAGAAGCGCTGATCTTAAATCATCAATATTTGACGAAAAGTTTGTATTTGAGAAATCTCCTTCAGAATTACCTAACCCAGTAAAATCAAATCTTAAAACAGCAATCCCTTTTTCACTTAGAGCTTTAGGAATTCTAGATGCTGCTAAGATATCTTTTGAGCATGTAAAGCAATGAGCAAAGATAGCATATGCTCTAGGCTCTTCTGCTGGTAGCTCTAACCTTCCGCAAAGCTCTTCACTATTTTTATTTTTAAAGTTAAACTGTCTGGATCTTTGTTTCATACTCACTCTCAAGTTAATCGTTCAAAATTCATAGTTGCTGTTTATCTATACTCAGGGTTCTCAAAGTCAAAACGGCGTCCATCCTTCCACTCTTGTGGTAAGTTTCCATAAGCTGGTATTCCCTTGCTCTCTTTTAAAGCAAGGGCTTGATGCATTAAATTCCAAACCATGAATGTTGTGTTTCTGTTTGTAAAATCATTTTTTTGAGCACCTGAATTCTTATCAAGATAGGAAGGTCCTGGCCCAACCTCTCCAATCCAACCTGCATCTGACTGAGGTGGTATTGTATAACCAATATGCTGAAGAGAGTATAAAATATTCATAGAGCAAGCTTTGGCACCATCTTCGTTGCCTGTTACTAGACACCCTCCAACTTTACCATAGTAGACATATTGACCTTTATTATTTAAATCAGCTGAGTGGGCATAAAGTCTTTCAACTAACATTGAACAGACTGAACTCTTTGCGCCAAGCCAAATAGGAGTACCGACTATCAAAATATCTGCCTCTTCTACTTTCTTGTACACTTCTGGCCAACCATCTTGATCCCAACCGTGCTCAGTCATATCTGGATACACACCAAAAGCAATTTTATGATCAACTAATCTTATTTCTTGGACTTTGACATTGTTTTTTTCAAATATTGTTTTGGCCAGTTTCCACAGGCCCTCAGTATGAGATTTCGCTGGTGATTTTTTAAGAGTAGTATTTATAAAAAGTACTTTTAAAGATGAATAGTCTTTTTTATTATCTGTCATAATTTATCCTTTTTTATATTACTATCAGTTGCTATAAAAAACCCTAACAAAGGGATGCTTCAATGTGAATACTCGCCTCATCATTGAGCTCAACAAATTAAGTTTTAAAGAAGTTCTCACCATACTTGAGTAAAATTATTTCTAACTTCGGCTCAATATAACGCTCACAAAATGGACTACCATGATTTTTCCCATAGTAGTTTTGATACTTCTCTATATTTATTTTGAACTCCTCTAGACAAAGAATTTTAGTTATTAAGTTGACCCTGTTTGCCTCATTATAAGCAGATCTAATTATCTCTAAAGCTTCAACTTGATCTTGAGAGTTAAAGTATATGGCCGAACGATATTTATCACGAAGCTTATGATTAACTGTTGAGCTATGAGTTAAAAAGTGAACATGACAAAGAGTCTCTAAGCTAATTTGCTGCTCATCAAAATCAACAACGACTGCTTCAGAGAAACTAGAGTTATCTCCATTAGATCGGATCCACCCTTGCTTAACTTCTCGTACACCTCTTAACTGAAGATAGATTCCTTCGGTGCACCAATGGCAACCCCCACCAAATCCGACTTTCATCCAATACCTTTTTCACTTAATACATCAACTATCAACTTCTTCATCTGGCTCCTCCCAATCCTTTGCATCACCTGAAATCTCTTTAGCTTCCTTCTGATCTTTTTTTGTAAGGTCATCTCTATCCTTACCGGCAAGCTTTTTTTGAAGAAAATTAAATGATACTGTTATGGGTAAATGATCTGAGCCGATATCATCTAGGACCCTCAACTCTGTCAACTCTAGCTCTTTAGAGTGAAAGACATGATCTAAGGGACAAGCAAGTAATTTATATTTTACTGGAAAGGTATTATAAAAACCACGGCCAACTCTTGGATCGAGAAGGCCGCTTAGTCTTTTAAACAGTCTTGTCGTGTGAGACCAGGCTACGTCATTTAAATCTCCAACGACTAATGTTGCTTCACTGTTAAGTTTTTTTATCCTCTTTGAGATAGCAACAAGCTCTCCGTCACGTTGTAAGCTTGAAGCCTCATTGGGGCGAGGTGGTCTTGGATGAACACAAAAAAGATGAAAGAAGCTAGCTTCATCAATTTCAACTTTCGCGTACAAAGATGGAACTCTGTCGTCAACAAGATGATTAACTTCAATATCACTCAACTTATAGTTAGAAAATAAAAGCATTCCATATGTATTATCCTGTGGAAGCAGTTTATAGTATGCAAATTTTTCTTGTAGTTCAAAGACTGCTTCACTCCATTTATGATCTGTCTCTAGTAGAAGTAAAACATCTGGTTTTTCCTTATGAACAAGTGATAATAAGCGCTCATATTTCTTATTATCAATAAAGACATTTCCGGATAAGACTTTAAAGTTCTTATCTTTTACTTTAGCCTTTTTTGACTCCACAGCGAAAAGCTTAGTATATGGCCCAATTCTATATATATCACTGATTATATTGGCAAGACTCAGAAGAATGACACCAAGAACTAACCAACTATTGCTCAGTAACAAGAAGCCCAAACTACAATAAATGACTGTAATGACTAAAACTTGAAGTCTCAGAAAGTCAAAACCTCTCACAAACCAATGAGTTGTCCTAATTAAGGGACATAAAAAGCTTAGAATCATAAAAATACTGAAAATGATAAAAAAACTATACATAATCACAATATAATAATGATGATAGTGGATATAAGTCAATATAAGCTAAGAACTTATAATCAATTTAAGGAGCAACAGTGTCTGAAACAATTTTTAAAGAACTTAGAGTAGATCATGACTTACAAAGAGAATTACTCGATAAGCTTTTGGCAACTCAAGGTGAAAGTAAGGAGCGCAAAGATATATTTAAGGAATTAAAAGAGCAACTTGCTAAGCATGCCAAGTTCGAAGAGAGAGCTCTTTATAAACCAATGCTCTCTAGAGATAATACTCAAGATAAGGCCAGACATAGCATTGCAGAACATAAAGAGATTGACGACTTTATTGAGGAACTAGAAAGTACAGATATGTCTAATGCTAGCTGGCTTGCAGTTGCAAAAAAACTAGACCATAGAGTTCGCCACCACTTAGAAGAAGAAGAAAAAGAGATATTTGTATCAGCAGGAATAGCATTTACTGAGAAAGAGAAAGAGGATCAAGGTAGCCAATATGCCAAAGGCATGGATCAAGGATAATTGTCTAAACTTTATACACATCTATAACTAGTACAATATTAGTTGAGAGAAATCTCCTAAAGAAATAAAATATATTATCTTTAGGAGACATTTCATGAGTCACATTTTAGCTATTTTCTTATTCGCTTTTAGCTCTTTAAGCTATGCTAAAGTTCAATGCTTAACTCAAAGAGATATTATTCAAGATCACTGTAAAGAGGTGGAGAACTCAAAAGTAACATGTCCAGAAGGGTTTCAAGCATATAATTGCTCTAATATCGCTCAAAGCTGTCCAGGTTATCAACTTGAAAATAAAGCTTATGGTTTCAATAGCTTTCAACCATCAAAACAAATTATTAACAGTGTTAGTTTTCCTAGAAACGATAGGTATATTTATAGAGGTATCCCACAAAGTGTAACTCAAATAACTTTAGAGAAGTTTATCCCAGCTATTTTTGGTGATGATATTCAAAATATAGGAACTGTATATCAATGGAGAGCAAGTCAATACCTAAAAGGTGAAATAAGTAAATCTGATGTAGTTAGAAAACAACTTGTTAAAGGTGTTAAAGAGA
>Ga0115567_10005527_pt1 | contig 12242 bp, 25 predicted proteins | sample COGITO_mtgs_1204_2_FD_88679 | JGI IMG/M metagenome (GOLD analysis project Ga0115567, IMG submission 88679) | Pelagic marine microbial communities from North Sea - COGITO_mtgs_120412 | ecosystem: Environmental > Aquatic > Marine > Epipelagic | place: Germany:Helgoland, sampling site Kabeltonne...
AGTTCCTGCTTCTCTTTCACTTAATTTTTTTCTACCTCCCTGACACTAGAGGGAGATCATGAAGGGCGGGTTGGGGGGGGGGGGGGGGGGGGGGGGGGGGGGGCGCCCCGGCCTCGCGCCCCCCCGCAGCATCCCGCAGCCCCGGCGCCTCGGCGGGACGGGGCAGACGGCGCATGGTGCGAAGGTGCGTGGAGCGCCGCCTGACGCTCGACGCGCCGCGCACCCTGGCGCCGACCCGCCTGTGGCCTCGCAGGGTCGGGAGTGAGTGAGTGTATAGTAGGGACACGGGTAGGGGCAACAGTAGGGAGGGGGGAGTGAGTGTACAGTAGGGATACGGGTAGGGGCAACAGTAGGAAGGGGGGGGTCGGGGCACGGCCGGCGCCGCTGGCTGCGGGCCAGCAGCCACCGCTGCGGCTGCGCTGCCGTGCCAAAACCGCGCGCCGGGCGCCGGCGCCTGAGCAGCACGGCCGGGAACTCTTCATTCATGATTTTTTTGTCCGTGATGCAGCCGGTGTGTCAAGCAGCTGAGCAACTCTGGTGACGGATGCGCGCAGGACATTGCCGCGCTGGAAGGCCACGGCGCGCGGATCCCGGCAGCCTCGCCCGCGCGGGGGAGGCGCGATTCCAAGCCGCTCGGGCGACGCGACTAGGGCGCAGGGCGGGCGGGCAGTAAAGCGTGGCGCTGGGGTTGATCGCGCGCAGCGACGTTCAGCAGCTGCTGGGAACTCCAAAACTCTGAGCGCATAGGGGCGGGGGCGCGTGTACGTCTCGCTACGTGGCATCGGAGACCCCAGGAGACGGCCCCGGGCTCTCGCACGCCCTCAACCACTTTACTCAGCACCAGCTGGCATCCGCGCCCTCGCTCAACCCGTCCATCCGGAACAGCTGCGGGCCCGTGTCCGATTAGTACGGGGTGAAGGACGCGGCGTGTCCACTTAGTACGAGGGCCCCAGTCAGCGCGGCGCCCGCAGCGCCCCCCCGTGCGCGCACTGCCCGGCGCACACGTGCCGCGCCGCGCGGTGACTGTGAGGGGCCCGCGTGGCCCGGGGCGCACACGCACGGGGAGCCGCGGTCGGGGGTGGAAGGCAACCTCTTCGCCCAGGGACGCAGGGTCGAAGCCCTCGGCGTTGGAGCCGTTGGGGCAGAGGGGGAGCTCGCCGAGGCCGAGGGCATCGAGGAGCGATCCGCGCCGCGAGCGCGCCTCGTTCAGCGATCCGCGCCGCGAGCGCGTGAGCGGCGGCGAGGCGCGCGGCTGCGAGCGCGGCGCCGCGGGGAGGGCCGCCGCGGCGTCGGGCGCGTAGGGGTCCGAGAGCGAGCCGCGCCGCGAATGGGTGCAGGTGCGCGGCGGCGAGTTGCGCCAGCGCGGAGACGTGCGGGGCCGGGGCGACGTCGACCGGCCTGCGCGCGCGGTTGGGCTGCTGCTGGCTCTGCTGGTTCTGCCGGCCGTGGTTAGGTCCAGGCCGCACGCATCCCAGAGCGAGCTGCGGCGCGAGCGGGGCTGGGGCGACTGCGACGCCCCGGAGATGCTGGTGCACCCCATGCCGAGGAGGGCGTTGAGAGAGTCTTGGAGCGAGCTGCGCCGCGAGTGGGTCGACCGTCTGCCCGCACACACCCTTTGCGTCAGCACAGTCGGCGGGTCTCGCGTGCCTTTGAGCGCGGCGGCGTGGCACGCAACGAAGCTAGCCATTGCAGCGCGCGATATTCAAGAGGGTAACAGTGGGCACGGCAGCACACGTCCCACAGCACTGCTGGCATACGGACCTGAACCCCGTGTGGCTCTGGTCCTCTGCGTCGCCGCTCTCCCAGAAGGCTGGAGCCGCGGCCTCGCCGTCGGTGCGTGTCAGCGACTTGCGCCGTTTGCTTCCACGCAGGGTTCCACCGGCGTCATCACCGCCCGGCTCATCTGGTGTGCGCAGCCAGCCCGAACGCAGAAGCTGCGAAGTCGCTGCGGATCCGGGTGCAGCCGTTCCCCATCCTGACCCAGTGCCAGAATACGGGGGATCAAGCGCAGAGTGGGGACGTGGCCCGCTGTGTTGCCAGCGCTCTCTCTGCGCATCCCCACCTGATGGACCGCCGGCCATTGTTGCGGAAGTCGACCCCGTCGCCATGTGTTCCAAACTCAGGATCGAGTGCGGTTGATCCGTCAGCCAACTGGACGCAATGGCCAGCTGCGTCGACTGAGTCGACTGCATCGCTCTCATCGACCGTATCAACCCTCGTTCAGCCATAGAGGAGGAGACTCTGTGCGTTGCTGATGGCATGCTGCGCAACTTCTGCTGCATTTCCTGATTCATTTCTTGGTGCAGTCCTTGAGGTAATCCCTGCTGCGCTCCCTGCAACGCCCTCATCCAATGCCCTTGCTCGGTTTCGGCGCCCGGCCACTCTACCGGGACCCTGCTCCCAGACTCATAGCCCAGCCCGGATCCTGGATTTTCTCCGAATGCAGCCACTGCGGACTCTACCAGTGAAGTGCCAGTATGCTTGCAGGCCGCAGAGAGAGTCGCAAGCTTGCTTTGCAGCACACTAGCATCGAGTGTAAGCAGGGTCGGAACCCTCGCCAGCATCAGAAGCACGTCCTTGCGGCTGATCCCGGGAATATCAGCAAGATTTGATACTCCTTCCCGCAACTTGTGACCGCTGAGCTGCAACAGCACGGGTGCCTGCATGGCAACATCCACGAACTCGACTCCCGCAGTCTTGCATTCGTCAGCAAGCGGTTTCAGTCTGCCACGGAGATCCTTTCCAGCAAGCCCCACTAGAAATGGCGCCTTTGTAAGGATCGTCAGCGCGTTCTTGTAGTCCTCCATGTGTGCAGTTTCGTCAAGGACGCCGTCGTGGCTTCCGGAGGCAGCGCGTAGCTCGTTCCAGTGGATCGTTGGGTTTGCATTGTTCGAAGAACCTTGGGTGGGATCGCCCTCAGTATCTGATTTGATCTTCCCACGTCCTCGTCCCTGGCGTTTATTAGGCTGCGACATCGTGGGTAACGATTGGCACGGTGATGGATACCGTGCCACCAACCTTGACTACCAGCGATCGCAGTTGTTTGTGGTCGGGCAGGGCAGTACGACGTTACACCCTACCACCCCGCCCAAACACCTTGAAACTTAGCGCTTTCTGTGCTTGGGTGCCGGTCACCGTCAGATCGGGTCTCGACACCCGATTCGCAGCCTTGGACACGAGAACACGCTGAAAAGACCAGGTGGTGTAAGTGAGTTAATCCAGGTTTTTTTAATAAGTTTGACCGGGCGGGGAAGACTTCACCGGGGTAAGATTCTCCCCGCCCCTCAGATACTCCCTCCTCTCCTCCAGCGTCTTCACCCTCACAGCCCTCTTCCTCATCAGCCTCATCCTCTCCTCCGTCGGCATACCCTACCTCTGGACCGTGCTCTTCATCCTATTCCCCTTCCTCACAATCTACCACGCGCGGGAGACTCCGATGAAGGCTGGGTGTGTGCGCGCGTTCGAGGCCCTCCGGGGCGAGGACGCGGCAGCGTTGCCCCCGCCCCCGGCTGCGGCTCTCCCGGGCGCGGGTGCAGCGCTGGCTCCTCCGCCTCTGGCGGTGCCTTCGGCCCCACTGGTCGTATGCTGGTGTGCTGGTGTAGGCCAGGAGCCTCCTGCGTGAGGAGGCTCCCGGCCGTGATTTTTTTCGCGGTCTGGGCTGTGTTTCTCTCCTCCGGGGTCTTTGCGTACCTATCTGGTTTGGCTCAGTTTTTGGTACCCGATCTGTACGAGGTTAACGTTCGCTCGACTCCGGATGGAGGCTCAGCTGTACAGCCTTCGGGCCTCAGCTACACGGCTCACTGGGAAGCACTGGGCTGCGCCCACGGGCCCGTTGCGGGGTCGGGGCTTTTGCCCCGGCTCCCACCGCCCACGTGCTCGCGTCCCGTTAGTGGTGTGGGCCTGGGACTTTTTGTTTACTCGGCCTCCTTGCCGCGGTCTCCCGGCCCCTGCTTCCCCACTGTTTTTCGCTCTGCGATCTGCGACGGTTTGTCAATAAACGGATGCTTCCTTCTGTTGTTCATACATCATTTCTCTTGCACTCCAACACAGAAATTGACTTTGGTCGCGTGGGTGCTGTCATGGGCGCGAGTCCCCACCAGCTGTGTGGTGCGGTCCTTGCCCGCCTCAAGTCTGAGTTCTCGCTCGTCGCCATGAAGGCAAGTCACTTGCGGAGGCAGGGGTCTCTTCGCTTGGCGGACGTGTCGCCTCTTCCTCCACGTCCGATTGCTTTCTGGTTCGGTCGTTGGTGGTGTGTCCTCTGGTTGGATGCTAGGTAGTGCTCGAGGAAGCTCCTGATCGTGGCTTCACGATCTGGTCTTTTCTTTCTCCCTCAGGGGATTTTGTTGCATGCCTCCTTGTTTTTGTCTCTTGCCTGTAAGCTGATCTTGTACGAGTTGGTTCATTACATCGGTGTGGTAGCGGCCCCCCTCCACTGCACGCAATCGCGCATGCAACACACCCCATGCACAACATCCCTTGACCAGCGAAAGTCTTCAAACAACACGCCATGACCGTCTCAGGAAACGACGACAACAGTGTCGTCGTTTGACCACTTCTCAAAATTCAGGTTGGGCTGCCGCCGACGCATGTGTCAATTTCCAGGCCTGGCATGCTCGCTGTTCGTGCGCGGAATTGCGTTGTGCGAAGGGATCACACCGGAGGCTGGGTCGATGCAGCCATGCGTAGGGCGATTTCACGAAATTGGCTTGATTCAACGTGGGCAGCGGAGGCCCTGCCAAAGGCCGCAGACCTGTGGCGCCCACAGGTCTGGTGAGAACAGCGGCCCAGCGGTGGCCACAGTAGACCAGTACGAGAAATGGGAGCTTCTTGCAGCCAGCAGATGTGAGGCGGAGGACCTGTTGCTGCGCTCACCAGTCGACCAGGGCAAGTCAATCCATGCCAGCATTTCGTCACCAGAGATCCTGGTCCAGTGCTGGATCGCTGGTCGTTTGTGCTGACCACCTTTGTGCTGACCACCTTGCGACGACGGAATGATCGTCTGTACCCAAAAGAGTTGGTTCGCGATAGGCGTGTCCGGCTCGATAATCATGTGGTGCATTGAGCGGGACGAGTTCTCGCCCGACGTCGACCTCGTGGCTTGTGAGGTCAGCGTAGAGCGTACATCACCGAAGACGATATTGCGCACGACGCGAAACATCCTGCCACCGAACTGCGCAGGAGTAACGAGCGTCATGCCCTCGTCTAGGCACTTGCACCTCATTGCGCAGGCGGGTTGTCGCGCAGTGTCTCGGTGAGAGAACGGCCGGGGCGGGGCGCTACGATTCCAATCTCAATGTGGCTGTGCATATGGAAATTGTCTTCTCTGTCGATGGATATCGCCTGCTTCAACGTGAGGGACGTCTGCCGCGCCGCCCGACATTAAGCGGCCGGGTCACACGGGGCCGCAATGCGGCATGAGGGAAAAGCATGAAGGGCGTACCGCCTTCTGGAACAGCCACCCTGCGAAGTTCATTACGCGCTGACACACTGACACGAAGACACCAGGTTTCACCGTTGGAGAAGATGACCCAAACAGGCACATGCTAACCTGCCAGCGAGATCTTGCAGCGTCACTGTGGCTGACTGCGTGTGCGGACTTGGTGTCACAGAGACCCCGCCGACGGCTCGCAGCGTGGCGCACAGGACGCGCACCATATCGAAGGGGTCAAGACCCTCTTTGTCCCAATGCATTTTGTACTCTTTGTTTGCGATTTCATGGCTGCGATCGAGCGCAATGCAAGACCGTCTGTTAGGCTCCACCTCACCACACCCCTTTCCTTCCAGGGTTCCGGCTGCGGGGGCGGGGAAGCGAATGTGTGTTAGATTGGTGAGCGCTGCAAACCCACTGCTGACGCACCTGATGAGATTTCGAAAGTGCGACACGTGTACCAGTGAATTTACCGATGTCATGCGTGGTAAAGGGGCAAAGAAGACTGCAACCGAGTCGATGTCGGTCTCAATGCGGCTCAAGGCATCGATGCTCGCAAGTGTCAACTCGATGGGGGCACTCCTAATCAGCGCCCACTTCGGTGTCCCCGGAGCATTGGTGAGGAAGCGAAAGTCGAACTTATCGCCAACCATCTTTGCGCTTGCCTGACAAGGTCGCAATGACTCATCAGCACTCGTTCCCGACACTTACAGGTACTGTGCGCTCTGGAACGCCAGTAGAGGTACAGTGCGCTCTGAAACGCAACTGCATCTCGCACAGAGGCACAAAATGCAGCAGCAGCAGCAGCACAAACTAACCTTCCGTATGCCCTGTCGCCCCTTTCCGCGCAGTCGTTGCAATCTGTTCACGAACATTTGGAACTCGCAAGCGTCTTCTGGAGGCATGAACGCACGGAGGTTCAATGACGGCAGCGCATCATTGCGCCCATCGTTTGACGAGAGGCCCCATCCCAAAAGGTTCTTGAATCCCTGCCAGTCGCTCGACTCGTTAGCGTCTCATACAGCTGGATATATTATCTCACTTTGCCCCGTGTTTGCGCTGCGTCAACGCGGAGCCTTGGCATGTGGAACTCTACAGGACGGGGTAGCCAAACCTTGGAAGCGTGTAGGATCGTGCCCGTCGGAAAAGACACGGCAAGCACGCCAAGGCTCTCGCAATGGTCGAAAGCGTCCTTGTCAAGAGTGGGCCTGACAAGTATCTGTGTAGTGTTTTGCGCAACACGCCATTATGTGTCGAAAGCCGCCTCAATCCGTGTTGGATAGCTGTGTTGCACTCACCTTGATGCGATCGATGGCCGCTTCAAGAAGCTGCACCTTCGTTCGCCCAGACCACAGTGCCTTAGCACGACTTCCAAGGCCCAGCCCGGTCCCTGAAAAGAAAGACATCGCCTTCAGCATTCGCAACGTGTTGATGTAAATGCAATGTCGTCGCATCAGTGAAAGCAGCACATCAGGTTCTTTCGTGCAAGCTGCGGCATACCTACGCCGGGGACCAGCAAATCGAGTCTCGACCACAGTTCCACCTCCAGATCTCGCCGGCTCCGATGTCGCTGCTCAGTCGTCCCATTCGGTTAGATCGAGGTGAGACCGGGAAGGTTCCAACGGGGGCAAGAGTATACCATATTGCGTTTCGGCTGGCTGTCGTCCTCATCGTCATTTTTCACCTACAAGGCACGCTCATTCGCTTCAGCATTGCGTTCGACCCGCGCTGCACATGTGATCAACCCCCACCGCATCACCTTGGGGTCTCGGCAAAATGCAGATGATGCTGATGCAGATGACGATGCAGCAGCAAACAACCCTTGGTGCAAAGGGCACTTCGACGCAGCTCCCACGTTGTTTTCAATGTTGCCTTCACCCACGCCGGGCTGCGCAACCTCGCTCTGTTGACCACCCCAGGCACGCAGTTCGGGCAAGGTGCCAACATCTTCCACCTGAAATAAACAAGGAGGGGCCACGCCACTCGCTGAGTGTCCTAACGGATGCCTCACAAGACAGCGCGTCAGGATGGCTGGATCGCGCACCTCCCCCAACCCGGAACATACCAGAAGATCTTCATCAGCCTGCGCGGAAGGAGCCTTAGTCGCGCGTAGCTCGGGAACAATGTGTTCACGTTGTGATCTGCAGGTTTTCGGATGCTCGCCTGCGCTGGCCAAATGCTCGGTTGAACCAGATTGTGATCCCACTCGCCCCCCACTTCGTCGATCTTGGGATCCTCATGCCCGAGAAATCTGTCGAGATAGTCTCCGATACCGGACATGGCAGCCGGCGCTCCAAGTGCTGTCATTGACTGGGGCGCTGTGCCCGGAACCCTTGATACTTTTTTAAAACTTATAAAACCCCGAACAAGAAACTCCGAAGCCGACACTGCGATGACTGGGTGGGGCCGTGTCTGAAGCCGTGCATTTTACGCAAATTAATTACTCAAAAACCAACTTTTGCGCAGCACCCTCACAACTTTGACAACTTCAGTTTTCGGGAGGTTGCGACTTCAGCACCCGGTCGCTTCAAGCAACCACCGAGCGCACTGCTCGTGGGGAAGAGCAGACCTTGACACAGCCACAGCAGCATATTAATGAGTGACGGTGCCTCGCACTGTGCGGGCGCACAACCTCAGCTCGCGTTTTCACCCGAGGAAAGCTCCACGCAGGAGCGTGAAAACTCAGCGAGAGGAGGTCGTTGGCCTTGCGCCCAGGCTTTGCTATTCGGCGGGCTCTCACTCTTCGTTGGAGACGTGTCGGCTACACAGCCGACAATCAGCCCGACGGTGGGTCAGATCAAGGTGAAAATGGCAATCACGCGGGCCCACCAGCTCCACAGGTCCGCGCAACCAGCCCTCGTCTTCACGGTAACGAACATCGATAGGCTAGGTGGTGTATCAGAGTATTTGATAAATTTTCGCTTGGGGGGGTCGCGGGGCGTCCCAAAAAATTCAGCTGCAACTGAATTTTTGAAACACTGGCCCCGCAAGCGCGTTGTGCCCCGATCATCGTACTAGCTCCCCTGCATTAATGCACCTCTGGATGCAGATTGGGCGTTGGCAAGGAAATCGTTGTGCCGGCTACGGCCCTGGGAGAGCACAGCAGGTAAAATTGCAGTACCCGCGTACTGTCGCCAGTGTCTTGTATCAACACCGTGAGAGGTGGTGGGTTTCCGGCATCGCCCCCTGGAGTTGCACGATCGAGCTCACTCCCGCCTACACTTGCAGGGGAAGTGAGATTTCAGGGAGCATGACGATGTTGGCGGCCTGCATGGTGACCTTCCTGGTCGCAGCTATAGCCTTCGCCGCCCTTCGAGTGCAGCGCTACCGGGCAAGCAAGGCAGCCAAAGAGGAAGCTTTCGCGTCCGCAGTCTGACGCGGAAGAGACAACGGGGTCTGGCAAGAGACGCTGCTAAAGAACGACTATTTGGTTCAAGGTTGCCTGGTGAAGATTCTAGGCAATCTTCATGTACACAAAGTCCCGTCGGACCGCCCTGTGCATTGTTGGCCAGTGTTTTCGATGAGGCTGCCGTCCCCTGGTGCTGATGAGGACGCGAAAATGGGATGCTTGGATGAACAGTTTGTTGGCATGTTCCCTAGTCACAAGAATAAAGGACGTACTTAAAAGTAAACCCTGCCACCCCGACCGTGCGCAAGCCGCACAGGGTGTGATTGCTTCCCGATTCCACGCACTTTGTCGAGGGTTTTTGATGACGACGACGATGATTAGGATGATGATGATGATGATGACGATGATGATGATGACGATGATGATGATGATGATGATGATGATGATGATGATGATGATGTTCTTGCGACCAACGCATTGCCCAGGCCTTGGCTGACTTCAAGAGACTCAGAAGATGATGCTATTCCTCGGCGGCTCATTTTTGAGCTGCAAAATCGGAAGCAACGGAAGCGGCCTCGCGTCACGCTCAGCCACTCGCGGAGGACAGGCCTGGACTGCGAAGAGGATCTGCTGGGACGCACCCGCACGGAACTCAGGTGCTCTACGATCACACACTTTGAGGGCAACGCGTCACCAAGAAAACAAACAAAAATGACATCCGTGTTGCGTAACGCACCTCTTCAGAGCTGCCTGCTCTGAGACTGATGAGAGAGCGCCGGCGGCGCCAGAAGGCACACCCCGGAGACGCGGAGTTGTGGGCCATCACCGGATCATCTGTCGCGTCCCACGCCCCAAGCTCGACACCACAGTAGGCACACATGACCTTATCGCATGCCTCTGCATCTGGAGAAAACACGAAGCCTGCGCATGCCATCTTGCGCCTGCGCGCGCCGCGCAGTGAGCGGAGTTCACGCTCAAGCTGCTGCAGCCAATCAGACGTGTTGCAATCGATCGATCGATCGATCGATCGATCGATCCATCGGGAAGACGCTTTGCATACCTGTTAAGCAGCGGTTTGTCATCGTGTGGCCAGTGATGCCCACTGTGTGTCTCAAAAGTAATCTCGCGGCCTTGGACTGTGAAAAAGCAGTCGGCGCTCTCGCCCAACTGAGCGCGCAACCGCCCAAACATCTGCGCTCTCCGCTCTTCGCACGGCCGACCCCTCAAATGCTCTACAGCACGTGTCGCTACCGCCTCCACATCACTTGGTCCGGGGACAATCTCAACGCTGTCCACACTGCCCCACGACGCTGTACGGATGTGAGATGGCGCCCCAAACGTCTCACCCTTACGCCGCGACCTGCCTGACCACGTCGCACGTCTTGCTGCAAGCTGTTCTGGTTCTTCGCAAGTGTGGTCCTGCCGGGCGGGAACGATGTCACTTCAGCAAAAAGGGAGCGCATTTTCGACGAAACCCCACGCCGGAAAAATGCAATCAGTCAATCCACGTGCCGCGCGCTCTGTGTCTAAAAACTAGAGAGGTACACTGACACTCGATGTCAGAGCTAGCCACGGCTTTGGTAACACGCTATGCCACGTTTGCAAATGCCTGTGTTGCACGCGATCTCTGACAGCGAGAAAAAACCCCGACGCCACTCGCCCGCTCATAAACCTTCTGCAGGGTGAACCAGCATCAAATTCGAATATCATAGGAAGACTCACCGGTGTCTCTGACGGCCCAAGAGCGCCCTCCATTCCCGCGCCCTCCTGAGCGACGACACAGCAAGACTAAGGGGGCGAGACCCGAAACGTTGTGTTTTGGTGGTGTTTTTAAACATCTGTTTTTAAACACCTTTTCAATCCGGAGAGACACGACTACAACAAGTGTTCCGCTGGAATGTAAATGTACAAATTCCAGTTCACCCGTGTAGGACGGGTCAACTGGAATTTACTCGGCGCCGAGACCGGTCGAAGCACGAACCTCCCGCCCGGTTGCAGAGGGGCAGCGCTTTCTCGTGGGGTATCGAGGCAGGGAATCTGTGCTCCTGTCAAGCTGAAAGCTTACCTCTAGGTCCTGATCCTGGCGCTTGGCTGGTCTCCCGACCTCGACTGCGGCGGCCTCTTCAGTATCTGAGTGTCAATTTCGAAGGCAAGCTTCGGAGCTGCCTTCGCGAGAGTGCGATGGATTTCTGGTCGGGGCTGTGTACACCCCACCAGACAGGCACGGTAGGATTTTCTTGACCTGCCCTCCTCCCCGAGCGAGAGCATCCATAGCTGCTGATGCCGCATGGGCTGAAGCACAGCCCTCTACGAACCGGGCTGCAGGAGTGCGAATCTGAGGAGGGGCAACGCGATGGGGGCATCGCTGCTCTACTTGGCTGCGGTCCCAAGCGTGATGGAGGAAATGACGCGGTGCGGCCCTCAGCCCCTGACCTGGGCTCTGCGCAATCGTGACAGCATGTCGTAATTATATGGAGGGGACATGACCTGCCTGAGCGCAGGCTGCATCGCCGGACAAGATTAGCCCGGGCAAGCGACCGTGTGGAGTAAGTGTCCTGGCTCCCAACCACGCCTCGCCCCTGGCGGACGGGCGCGGCACAGACAGCGCGCCATGGCAGGCCCCCGATGCAGCTGCGGTGCGGCAAGACTTGACTGATCACGGGACCTTTTGCACCAGGTGGGCCTTGCGTTCAAGCCAGGTGACGATGGGGGCCTCATTGTCAAAACAATTACGCCTGGTGGTGCTGCAGACCGCGCAGGAAAGGTGCGCGTCGGCCCCCCTCCTCTTACCCATACTCGTTCGCCTCCCCCTGTTTGGCTGGCGTCCTCTTGGTTTACTTGTCTGGCTTTCAGCTCGTTGCCATCGACTGCGTCTTTCTCTCCTGCCGTACTAATGACTCTGCACGGTTGGCGAAAAGGTGCGTGTTGGCGACGAGCTCGTAGCTGTCGAGGGCACGATGATCCGCGGCGTGATGCCGCGAGAGCTTGCGCGGCTCATGATCGGCCCGGAAGGCACCCGGGTCCTACTTCCTTCCTTCCACCCTTCTGTTCCCCGCCTGCTCCCCGTCACGAAGCTCCCCTTAGCTGTGTCACTCCGCAGGTGACCATGGTGTTTGGGCGCGATGGCGATGGCGGCGACGACGAGACCTCGACGCGGCTCCATCTGCAGGTTGAGATGACGCGCGTCGAGACAGCAGTAGGGGGCCAGACGTCCGTGACGCTGGAGCAGGGGACGACGCGAGACCGTCGGTAGCTCCGGATTGTGTGTGTGTGTGTGTGTGTGTGTGTGTGTGTGTGTGTGTGTATGTATGTATCATGTCTATTTGATCTTAACCCCACCAACTAGCTCTAAGCGTCCCCACTTCGCAAAGCTGGCTCCGGCGGCGGCACAGTGCCCTCCAGCCCCTCGACCACCGGGAGCCCCTCCCCGGACCCCACGCGCGTAGGCGTGCTCGCCCGCCGCCC
>Ga0115567_10005530_pt1 | contig 12240 bp, 16 predicted proteins | sample COGITO_mtgs_1204_2_FD_88679 | JGI IMG/M metagenome (GOLD analysis project Ga0115567, IMG submission 88679) | Pelagic marine microbial communities from North Sea - COGITO_mtgs_120412 | ecosystem: Environmental > Aquatic > Marine > Epipelagic | place: Germany:Helgoland, sampling site Kabeltonne...
CCCCCCCCCCGCGCGCGCGCGCGCGGGCTGCCGCTGAGGCGCGCGCGCGGAGCCGCGTAGGTACGGGGCGGAGGACATGGGGCGGCTGTACCTCTCGCTGCTGCAGCGCGGCGGGCGCGCGGGGCGCGGGGGCGCGGGGGACCAGGCGGCGCTGGCGCTGCTGGACGAGGGGGAGCCCGTGCACCGCGAGGCCTTCCGCGCCTTCCGCGAGGCCACCCTCCAGGCATGCCCGCCTCTGCAGCGCCCCTGCCGCTGCGCCTCCGCTGCGGCGGCCGCGCTGTGCCGGGCGGCCGCGTGACGGGGGGCCGCGCGGGGGCGGGGGGCGTCAGATTCTCGCGCCGCAGCAGGACGTGCCGGGCAAGTCGGGCGACCTCGTGCTGCACTTCCCCCAGCGCGCGGGCAAGGCAAGCGCCCCGCCCCCGCCCCCGCCCCGCCGCCCCCGCGTGCCGCCCCCGCGTGCCGCCTCGAGTCCTGTCGCAGCGCTAGCTGGCCGCTGGGGAGTGGGCGCTGGGGTCAGCGCGGCGGCGCGGCGCGCGCAGGCGTCGCTGCACCGCGTGCGCGTCGGCTCGGCGGCGTTCGTGGCGCCCATGGGGCTCTTCTACCCCGAAAAGCTCTTCGCGCCACTCGACTGGGCCGCCGCCGAACGCAAGAGGTGCGCGGTCGCGCCCCCCGGCGCGCGCTGAGCGGCGGCGGGGCGGGCGGGGTCTGAGGCCCCGGGCGGGGGCGCGGGGGGGGGGCAGCGTGTACGAGCCGGGGGACGTGATGGACGACGACTACATCGTCGACATGCTCGCCAACCGCCCGGGTCCGCCCCTGCCGCGTTCGCCCCGCGGCGGCGCAGGCGCGTGGGTGACGTGGGCGCGGGCGCGGGCGTGGGCAGGCGGGACGGGGCAGGTGCAGGCGGACGACAAGCTGCTGCTGCGCGACGACCAGCAGCTCCCGCCGGGCGGGGCCCCGCCGGGCGCGCTCCCCGACGTGGTGCGCGACGCCATCGCGCGCGTCATCGCTCTCCACGAGGCCAACCGCCAGGTGCCCCGCGCGCCCCGCGGCTGCCCAGCGGCGCTGCGCCCCCACCGGAGCGATGGCGGTGCCCGGGGGTTTTGGGTTTGGGGTCAGGACCCGGCGAGTCGCGGCGCCGGGCGACCGCCGAGCGGGGGCGCAGAGAGGCGGGTGAGCGGGGCGCGGCGGCAGGCGGAGGGCGGTGGGGCGGAGGGGCGCAAGGAGAACAAGGCAGTGGAGGCGGCGCAACGCCTGTGGGGGAATGTCATCCTCACGGGCGGCGGCGCGGGGATCAAGGGGCTCCTCGAGGCGCTCGAGGTGCACCCCGCCTCGCGCTCCCGCGCAGCCGCGCCCCACGCGCCGCGCCGCGGGTTGGCGCTGCGCCTGAGGCGGTGCGTGCTGCGGCGCGCCCAGATGAGGCTCACCAAGCTCAAGCACATCGACGCGGACCGCGTGCGCATCTCCACCCGCGCGCCCAACGCCGTCGAGGTCGCCCATCCCGCCGCGCGTCGCCCGAGCCCCCGCACCTGCCTCTACCTCCCGCTTCGCGCGCGCGCTCGCAGCTGCGACCGCCACCGCTCCGGCGAGCAACGGCCCAGTTGGGCCCGCGGCGGCTTGGCTCACGCGCTGGCACGACGGGCAGGGAGACCACGAGCACCTGGCGTGGTCTGGCGGGTGCCTCCTACCGTCGGTGGAGTCCTACAAGGAGCTCTCGATCCGCCGCGAGGAGTGGGAGCAGCGCGGCATCATGGTCCTCCGCGAGAAGGCCTTCTTCCCGTGGTAGCGCCGCCCGCACGCCCGCCGCCCCCAGGCAGCGGGCGCCCCACGGAGCGGGCGCGACGCAGTGAAGGGGAACACAGGGCGGACACATTAAGAAAGCCTCCACTAATGACGCTATGACTCAACCCACCGGGTGGGCAGCGCGCTCGCGAGGGGCTTGCGCGCCCTGCACGGCTGCGCGCCGGCGCCGGGGCATGCACTCGCAACGCTCCCCAACGAAACAACCCATGCGGCTAGATAATTAGTCCCCGCCGGCGCGCCGTGCGCGCGCCCGCCCCCGCGCTAGCCCCCAGCGCTAATGCACCGATGCGCGGAGGCGCGCGTCGGTGCGGAAGTGCGGAGACATGGGCTCCGTGAGCGGCTTGACCGACCGCGCCACCTGCCGACCGGCCGCCCCACGCGTCGGCGCCCCGTGCCCACCAGTCATGCGCGACGGAGGGCGGGCGGGCGGGGAGAGGGAGAGAGGAGGGGTTGGGCTGGGCTGGGCGACGTCAGGCACCTCGGCGGCGGGGGCGAAGACCGCGTCCGGGACCGCGCGAGCCCTGGGGACCATGGAGCGGCGGAGCGCGCGGACCTCGCGGCGCTCCTGCTCCGCGGCGCGTCGCGCGTCCTCGAGTCGCGCCTCCTCTGCGGCCGCCTCGCGCTTGGCGCGCTCGGCGTCGAAGGCCTGGCGCGAGAGCGAGCGGCGGTCCGACGCCAGCTGCACGTTCTGTACCTCGGTGAGCGGCTTGCCCGAGCGGCGCGGCGTGAACACTTTCTTGGCGTCGGTGATGGCGGCCGGCATGCCGCGCGCGTGGAACGACGAGAAGCGCGCACGCTCCTCCTCGAGCTCGCGGTCCACTTGCGCCGCCCACGTCTGCTTGTAGTACTCGTGGCGCTCCTCGCCAGCCAGCCGAAACGGGCGCGTCTCCGTCAGCCCGCGCGGGCCCTTGGCCGCCAGCTTCCGCTCCTTGGGCTGCTCCACCGACGAGAGCGAGTCGATCGAGCGCCGCGAGCTGGAGAGGTTGAAGGGCTTGGGCTCGGTGAGCGGGCGCGTCTCGTGCTTGGGCACGAAGCGCTTGCGCATGTCGGGCGCGGGGGCGGCCTTGAAGGCCGGAAGGGGCAGGTCGTCGAGGGAGGTGAGCGAGGAGGCGGAGGAGCGGCGGCCCTGGCGCACCGAGGTGCGGAAGTTGGGCGACACCGGAATCGTGAGCGCGCGCGGCTCCGACGACGCGGGGGGCGCCGACGGGCGGCGGCGCGGGACGGACTTGGCGCGGAAAGACTCGACCGAGGACTCCGAGAGGGACTCGTTGAGCGACGAGTCGCGCGAGCGCGAGACCGAGCGGTCCGAGGTGTGCAGGCGCGGCGCGACGGGCACCGTGAGCTCGCGCTTGGCAACCTTGGGCACGCCGACGTCGCCGAAGGACTCGAGGGCGCGCTTGCTCACCGGGCGGGCCTTGAACTGGTTGCGCTTGGCGTCCTCGACCATGTCGTCCTCGATCTCCTTGAACGACTTCACGCGCCGCGCCTTCTTGTGGAAGGACGAAAACGTCGGCGTCTTGGGCTCCGTGAGCTTCGGCGCTGCGTGCTCGCGCGGCGGCGAGCGCGCGCGCGCGGTCGCGGGGCGCTGGGAGGTGGTTAGTGTCGCGCGGATCGCCTCGGTGAGGTCGTCGACCGAGCGCGAGGGTGCCACGGAGCGGCGGGACTTGGAGAGGGCCGGCGACTGCGGGAGTGTGAGCTGCTTGGCCGAGCGCAGGGTGTTCCCGGCAGGCACCGCCCTGTCGAGGGCGCCGCGCATTCGCTGCTCCCCGAGCTTGCGGCGCTTCTTGAGCTGCTCCACGGCCGCCTCCGCCTCGCGCATGCGCGCGTCGTCCGTGCCCATCGCGGAGCGCGAGGCGCGGCGCGAGGTCGAGAGCTTGGGCGACTTGGGCACGGTGAGGCGCAGGCCCGAGAGGGACGAGCGGGAGCCTTGCTGCGACACGCCGCCGAGCGACTCGCGGCTCGACTCGGACTCAAGCGCCCCGACTGAGGTGCGCGAGCGCGAGCTCGTCCGCAGCTTCGGCGTCACAGGGACCGTGAGCGTGGGCGGCTTGGCGGCCGGCGCCTTGCGAGAGGAGCGCGGCGCCTTCTGCACAGACCGCGCCGAGGACGCCGCGGTGCCGCTGCCAGGGCGGTCCAGAGCCGCATCAGCCGCGCCGACGCAAGGGCACGGCGCCGGCTGAAACGAGCGCGGAGGTGTGGGGGGGCGGGGGACAGAGCAGGAAGGCGGAGGCGCACCGAGTGAGCGACGAGGAGGGGGTGCGGGCCGACGACGGGCGCGGCGCTGACTGCGGGGTCATGGCGCTGGCCGGGCGGCCGCCCGAGGCAAAGCGCGAGAAGCCAGGCGTCGTCGGCGCGTCGCCGGGCGCCACGTTTTCGTCGTTTGCCCCGCGGCCCGTGGACTTGCGCGTGCGCGCCGACACAGGCTCATCATGCTTCAGCTCCTCTGCGAACGCGGCAGTGCCCATCAGCCCATGCTGCGCCGCGCGCCGGTGCGCGGCCTGGGCGGGGCGTCAGGGCGGGGGCGTCGGGAGAAGCAAGGTGCCGGGGACCTGCGCAGGCCGCGACCGTCGATTCCGCCAGGTGCTTGATCTCCGCCTCGTTGGCCTGCGATAGGCGCGCATCAGGAGGGCAGTCGGTGGAGAGGCCCTGAGGGAGTTCCGCACAGAGCCCCTGCTACTCGTGATAGCAGACACGCAGGCTGCTGGCCCAGCCGCTGCGACAGCACGCGCACACGCACAAACACGCGCGCACCTTGAAGGCAGCGAGCGCTAGAAGGTCCTCGGCGAACTTGCTCGAGACGTCCCGCGTCTTGCCATTGCCGACCTGCACAGGCGCTCACCTGGTCACAGACACGCGGTGCAGCTGGCGGCCCGACAGCGACTATCGCAGCGCTTGCGGCTTGCTGGTGCGCATTGCATTCGCGGCCCTACGCAGCGGTCACTATACTACTTCAACATAGCAGCAAGGCATGACGCACCGCCTGCTTCCATTCAGGTTTGGCCTTCGGCGTCTTTGCGTTCGGCGTCTTTGCCTTCGGCGTCTTTGCCTTCGGCGTCTTGGCCTTTGGTGTCTTTGCCCTCGGCGTCCGGGTCTTCTGGGCCTCCAACGCCGGCTCTTCCGCCTCCATTGGCACTGTATCTTCCTCAGCAGGCTCCTGGGTGCTATCATGGGGGTTTGGGTCGGCGTTCTCCTGCTCCACCGCGCCCGACTCGACAGGGATCTCTGCCATCACACCGGAGCCCTCCTGTGGCGCAAGCGTGCCGTTTGAGAACTGCAAGTCATCGCACTTGGCGAACGTGTCGTTACTGAACGGTCTGGACGAACGCGTGCCCGGATAGGTGGGGATGGTCGGCGACCTGAGCCATCTGGCTGTCGAACCATGCGTCCGCTCCGTCGTCTTCGACGGTGGCGGTGAAGTCGTGAAACTGCGCACGCAGGGGAAGGTGAATCATGTTGGCTGTCACATAGCGCACAGCTACCGCTCATTTACGCCTGCGCTCGCACTCGCTCTGCCCGTGCCACCGGCAGAACCGTCGCGCACCTTCGGGGCATTGAACTCGAAGTTGGGATCGTATGCACTGCTCATCGCGGTCCTCGCCCAACTCGCTTGCGTGTGTTTGCGTGCGGTCAACTGCTCCAATCCAGACTTTTTCTGGGCAGGAGTGCGCCTCCTGTGCTCCGCCGCCTGGCTGCTCTCCTAATCGCACTAACTCCCGTCGGAACAGGCGCCGAGGCGTGTTACAGTTCGGCTTCCAAATTTTGAACGTTTTGCAGAGCCGGTTTTGAACGCTAAAATGCTTTTAGAGAAAATATTTGCAAAAGTCGGCAAAATGTCCAGCATTTTCCAGGAGCGTAACGTCAACGGCTTGGGCCCTCGCGGCGTGAGGGGGGCACTCGCACAGGCATGGTGTGCTCAAACGTGACATTGTACTTTGGGAATGTGCCTCCGCCTAAGAGAAAGAAGGCTCCGCCAAAAGAAGCCCCGCCGGTACCATTATTGCCCCTGCTAGGTAACTAACTGGTTGCTTGGCCTCGGCTGGTGGGCTGGTTCCAACGAAGCGGCTACAGGCTGCAGCGTGCAAAGAGCTCTCATACGGCCAATGCAACGTGATTTGATGAATGTGGCCAATATCCGTGTGCGAGATACAGCAACTTGTATCTGCAAACTATTGCTACTAGCGAAGCTGCTGCGCCCATTCATCTGACGATCAGAGCTCTGTATTCAGGCCCCGGAGGAGCCGGAAGAGGGGGAGAAGCCTGAGTCTGAGGAAACTGAGGGAGAGAAGGCACCAGAGGAGCCCCCTGCGGAGCCCGAGCCAGAACCTGAACCTGAGCCTGAGCCGGTCGTGGCGAGGCAAGTGCTCCTCAACTCGAACGTGCCGTGCGCCATCTTGCTGCACCATGCACGAAAGTGCTACATGAAGGAAGAGTCAGCACTCCCGGGTCGCCCCCCGATCGAACTACCGGTCTCGATGGGCACACCGCCAGAGATGCTTGATTTCGCGGCCATTGAAGGGGAGGCGCTCAAAGTTGTTGGACTGGGAGCGGAGCCCAAGGACACGCTCGCAAATACCAAGCTAGAAGAGAGGGCAGAGTATGTGCTGGTTATGAAGAAGGAGGCTGCTGAGGAGGGGGAAGAAGCTACGTACATCCCGCTCTGCACCAAGTACCAAGACATGCCAACCTCGGCATGAGACAGGGCTCGAGGTGTTCGTGGGTGATGTCGCGGCGGGTGTAATAAACGAGGGGAAGAGCTACGGATTGGCATTGGAAGGGGAGCAGAGCACAGACACTGGATTTCAGCGACCGCTAGTGCACGCATTTGTACCACAAGTCCACGATCACTCCCGCGCCACCTGGGCTCCTCCCTCAAGATACTGCCCTCACTCGAGAACAAAGCACGAAGTGCCTCTGTATACAGCCCCTAGAAACCCACTCAGCCCGCATGGATCGGCGTGGTGCCAACAGTCGCGTCGCGGTTTCACTCCATGCGATCGACGGTCGCCGCTGCAAGCTCCTCGATCGAGAGCGGCTGGGTGCGTAGCGCTTGCTGGAACAGCGTTTTGCTGAGCGAGTCGGCCTCTGCGCGCTTTGCAGCTGCGGGCGCGAGGAATTGGACCGCTTCAACCGCTACTGTGGGCATCGCGTCAAGCGCCGCATCAGTTGCCGCGTCGGCGTCGGCGCCCGGGTAGGAGAGCGAGATCCCCTGCACAGCAAAGAGCGCGAGCCCGCAAGCGTTCCGCGCCATCCCTGCAAGCGCCTCGTGTGGCGCGTGCGCCACAACCACAGGCGGATCGTCCTCCGTGCTCAGAGCGCCGGCATTAGAAACGCGCAAACACGCCACCTGCGCGCAGCACACACTTCTCAGTTGGCACGCGCTGCCGCACGCCAGCGTATTTGTCGGTGCCCTGGGAACCGCAACAAAACCTCTCAGTGCTTCCGCTCGCAATGGGTGGGGCGAAAGGGGAGTGAGGAACGGCAGCGGCGACTGACCTGGACAGCCGGGTCGACGCCGGGATAGGACTCTGAAAGGTAAGTGGAGCAGCGCGCATCTTTCCATGTGAGGGCGAGCGGAGTCAGCCCAACCTCGTAGTGGCTCTCGCGATGCATGAAGAGCAGGCCGTCCCGCGTGAACGGAACCGCGACCGTGCTGCTCGCACACAAACAAGTGTCAGCACCGCACAGGAGAGGTAACGGGGGATTCGGGCGCGCGCGGGCTCTGCCCGCGCGCTTCTGCGGACGCACCTGTAGGCCGACTCCAGGCCCGCAGTGTCGGCTTGGTACCAAGGGAGCGGAGCAAAGGCGTACGGATTGCTTCCGGGAACTGCGGTGCCCGCTCGTGGCGCGTCCTCGGCGAGCTTCTGCTGCAGCCAGAAGAGGCGGAACTCAGCAGAGCAGTCGTAGACCGAGTGCCCTGCCCGCACGGGAAAAAATGAGCGGCGCGTCTGGGCGTGCGGCAAGGGAGCACGTGGGCCAAGTGGGGCACGCGCTCCCTGTAGCAGGGCATGAGAAACGATCGTATTGGCTACCTTTCCAGCACATCACGTCTCCGACAAAGAAGACACCAAGCTGCGCGAGAAGTCAACGAGGTAAGTCCATGAGCTACACGCGTGAACAGGAGCTCTGCGGGGTTGTGCCTGCTCAACGAACACGCAATCGAGGATGGAATAGTCGTTTCCGCCGCGTCCGCCTCGCGTGCCAGCTCCTCCGTTCGGCAGCGCGGACTGGAAGGAGGACAATATTCTCCCGGAGCGCAGTCGTGCCATGGTACTGCCCCGCGAGGCAACGACGAGGCAACGCTTCCTGCGGAATGGGTTGGTCGGCTCCTCAGACAGTCCGTCGGCGTGGCCTTGGGCAAAATGTTACCACATTGGCACCGCTTATATCAGGGAAGTACAGGTTGGAGAGGAGTAAACCCTTCAGGACGCGAAGTGACCAGCCACTGCGTGCGCAGGTTGTCAGGAACCTCAATCATCCAGTCGGGAATCATGAGCTGGCCCTTCCAAAGCTCCTCCGCAGGATCGATGCTCCTCCGTCCACGCCGACTGCGCCCAGTTTCCTCTGCGGGCGACTTGTTTTGAGGCTCCTCAACTCCAGCACCCTGCGAGTGCGCTGCAGGCTCGGTTCCTGATCCACCCCCTCCATGCCCAGGATCCTCGCGCTCCTCGCCAAGCATGCGCGCAAGATTGATTCGTCCATGCCGTTCCTTCTTTTGGCGTTCCAGCATCTGGTTCTGCCTGCGACGCTGGTCAACTGCAAGCATCTTTTTCACATTTCGCCCCTCTTTTCGCGACGCCATCTCTGTTGGAAGCCGGATCCCGTCCGAAACCCAAGGGATGGGCCCCGCCGGAGCAGGTTGCCACCAGCAAAGATAGCTGTGCTGGTAAGTGACGAGCTAATCTAGTCAAGCAGCAACAGTGCGCAGCTCTGAGCCGTTCACCGGCCGCTCGGAGGGATCAGGCAGCCTGCCTCTCGCAGGATCCGAAAAAACATCGGAACTTTGAATGGACGAGCCCGCCTCGGTGGACCAGATTTCGGCCACCCGTGCTCCGACTTCAGGCATCTCTGGAAGACCGAGGGGCTGCAGTCACCAGTTCAGGCGGCGGGAGGGGGGGTCAAGGAACCGCTGGTCTGTGTAACTTCTCGTTCTGCAGTCGTGCTGATAGGAAAGCGTGGTTCAGGCACCAGTTGGGGGTGCTGTCAGGCCTACACTGGGATGCCCTGCGTGCCGCTCGTGGCGTCGCCAGCAGCGCGTGAGGGACTACGGTGCGGCCTGCATTCGCATCGCAGAATTGTGCAGTGAGGCGCGAGTCCAAATCTTGATCGTGGGAGGGGGCTACTATCGCGACGTTGGCATTGAGAGGAGCTGCGGCCTGAAGAGCAAACCAGAATGGCGGTACGTCCCAGCCCGCATGGTAAACGTGTATCCTTGCTTCGGCTGCGTGACGTGACCCTGGCTTCCGTCGCCCCCCCCGCAGTTCCCGCCTATCTTTCAGGCGATCGCGCGAGTCGCTGCGGTTGCCGCACCCATCGTTGGGCGGGCCCTCGTGGATGCCTACAAGCAGGCGATGATCAGTACAGGCCCTCCCACAGAACCACATGTACCTGGATCATGCGGGAGCTGATGCGGATTTGTGTGCACAGACGCGGCAGCAAATGGTGCGCGGCATAAGGCGCTGGTCAACCAGAAGATGACAAAAGATGAGGCAGCCAAGATCCTGAACGTAGAGCGCGAGGCGGCGCTCGAGGATGTCATGGAGGTGAGTGCCCTGCACCTGGGTAGTGCAGTGAGCCCCGATATGTCCCTCTATGACACCGAAGTCCATTCGAGCCTGTGGCCTGATGCTGGTGATGCATGCACGATCGGCAGCGCTATAAGTATCTCTTCGAGAACAACGACCCTGCCAAGGGTGGGTCAGCATACCTGCAACAGAAGGAATCCCCCAGCTCGGACCCTGGCCTGGAACCTCGTCTGTGCACATTCCCTGTCTAGACGAGAGTTCAGGCAATTTTTTTGCGCTAGGTGCATGCTCAGCTCTTCCCTTTTCGGCAGATCGAGGTTGCGAAGGGCGTCCTGTCGAAAGGCGCTGGCGGCGTTGCACCAGAGGGAGATGCTGGCAAGTCAGAAACACCCTAGGGTGCGAGTATTGTGTGCATCATACGAAAACAGTCCGTGTGTGCGATCCTACTTCCGGCTAGCTCTCCTGCCTGGCTGGCGCTACCTGCTGCAGGGCGTGAGACCTGTTCGTCCCCCACCTCGTGCTGAAACCGATCTTTCATTCGTTTCGTCGTGTGCACCCTCGCGCAGACAAAGGGGGAAGAACGCCAACGCCTTGTGTAAACCTACCGAAAAGTGGGGATCCCCCACGTAGACTCTATACGTGGCCCATTGGGTCTACTGCGCGCGCGCGGCGAAACAGCAGCCCGAGATTTGCCAGGCAGTCTCCTGCAAATCGCAGGGCCGCGCTGACAGCTACTGCCGCCGCCCTACCTACGCTTTGAAGTGTAGTCCATGGTACGTCGTACCGTAGGACGCGAGCAGCTCGCCCCCCGCAGGAATGTCCTGGGTGGCGCGAAGATACACGCGCTTCGAAACCCACCGCCCCCCATCGTATGGGTGCTGGTACCCCGTTGTGTCGACCGTCACGTACTGAGCATTTGTTCCGAGCTCGGAGCCGTGCGCATCGTTCAAAAACCTGATTGGGTGCTCACACCACCGGTCAGCAAGTGTGTGATGCCAACAAGTTGGTCCCCGAAAAGGCAGCAAGGGCCACAGATAGAGCTTGCCCAGCAGCGGAGAAGAAACAACGCACCCGCCAACCATGTGGTGTCGAACGTAGTACGGAAGGTCCCAGCAGCTACGGACCCGCGAATCAATGCAGATGTCCATGTAGCCTGATGTTGGGCGCCGCCTGTCAGAAATGATGCACTAGGAAGGAAGTGCTGCCAAAAGCGACCGCACATTCTAATAGGGGCCCATCTTGTTGGTCAAGACTGCGCACCGCAGGAGCGGATATGAGTGTCTTCTCCGTCGTCCCTCCGTCTGCGCGCCTCTTCAATATCGATGACCTGCGCTTGCCAGCGTCCCGATAAGGAGGAGTGCCCGGCCGTAGCTGAGGATTCTGCGGGAGAGGGTTGCAAGTTGGGCGGGCAGTGCGGAAAGGAACGAGAACCTCCCCCCCGTACTCCGTGAGCCAGGTGCCTTTCTTGAGAGCTACTGGAGTGAAAACTCCGAGCCCGCCGTGCCTGCCCGGGAAGAAGTCATGCCACACCACATACCGTGGTGAACCCTAACCCGGACTGGTCAAACAAAAGGACAAGCTTGTGGCCCAAGGGCTGGAGCGCACGGGATGGATGACTCGCGCAATTGGAGAGCCGGAAGAACGACTGGCTTTGACCGTCCGATCCAGCGAGGGCGCTCCTGGCCCTGGAAGGAGTGGACTTCGCTCGCCGAGGCTTTGACCTCGAAGTTCACTGCGCCGGCCACGGCACCTGACTTGCGCAAGACAGCCAAGGAGTCGGCAAGATCTCCTTCTTGCTGTCGCGGCGTTGCTCCCACAGGTTCCATAACCGTGTGTTCGCCATTCCATTTCACGCGTTTGGTCGCTGCGGTCTGTGCGGCGTGGCGCGACGGGAGGACGCGCTTGCGCACACGGAAGGGGAGCTCCCCTCGCATAGCCGCCAACATAGTAGGCTTTCTTCTTTTCGCGTTCACAGGAGCCTCGAACGCAGCGTCGATGAAATGATCCGCGCAAAGGTGGCCTCAGAGCCCGCTGCGTCGAAGAATCAGGACGCGGCCCCTGTGCTTCCGGCGGATCGCGGGAATTGCGGATTGAGCTCACCTTCCTAATCGAACTCTTAGAGGCAGAGTGGTCAACTTTCAGAATTATTTAACTTTAGGGGAACGGCTCGAAAATAGGAGGACTTGACCTGCTGTGCGCCCGGCCCGCAGCTGCCGGCCTGGCAAGGAATCTCAGAGCTTGCAAAAGCCACGAAAACGTCTCTCTTTGTGCATGGCGCCTACACGGTTACTGCTGCTAGCGGCGGCATTGTCCCTGGCCCTCTGCGCTGGGGTCGAGGAGGCGTCTGCCGCGGAGGTTGTCGCTTCTCCGGAGCTGGAGCGCGTGCTAGCACTTCTACAGGCAGCCAAGACGAAGCTTGTAATTGACGCCAAGGCACTGAGATTGGCGGAGGAGAAGCGGAACGTTGACCGCGCTGCAGTCGTCAAGGACATGAACACCCTGAACCAGGGCCCAGACCCGCAGCTTGCTCAGCAGGGACGCGCCGATACGGAGCGGCTGCTTGCGGATCAGCCCGAGGTGGTGCGGCTCACCGCTGTCGTGGAAGAAGACCGTAAGGCGGTGGCAGCTGCCCAGCGGCGCTACGACGCACTGTACGCGTCACTGCACCCGCCCCCGCCCCCGCCCCCGCCCCCGACGC
>Ga0115567_10005534_pt1 | contig 12232 bp, 10 predicted proteins | sample COGITO_mtgs_1204_2_FD_88679 | JGI IMG/M metagenome (GOLD analysis project Ga0115567, IMG submission 88679) | Pelagic marine microbial communities from North Sea - COGITO_mtgs_120412 | ecosystem: Environmental > Aquatic > Marine > Epipelagic | place: Germany:Helgoland, sampling site Kabeltonne...
TAATGCAGAACAAGTCCTCTACCCCATCATTGGTAATCCTCCCTTGTGCTACCGCTTGAGCGAGAATTTTACCTTTGCGTCGCTCGATTCGCTCTTGGACTGACTGCGCTCCCTCGGCCCGCAGTTCATCAGCCACTTCGCTATCAGCTTCGTCGAGAAATGGATTGTTGACCGTAGGTGCTACTTTGTCTATCCGCACCGCAGTCGCAATCCCCACCCCAACTCCCAGTCCACCCAAGAATATCAGCCCCGCAAAAATAATAATAATCATTCCTTTAAGTGTATCAGCCAAATTATATATTTTCTTGATATACTTGCGTGAATGATAAATAAACTAAAGAAAGTTTTTGAAGTAATTCGGCGAGACGGATTCTGGCACACCATCAAAAGATCAATTGCTTGGTCGATTGCCCACTCTCCTTTTGCATACAAACTGAGCTTTCCATATACAAAAGACACCAAACTCGTTTTTTCACCGGCTTTAATGACTTATAGTATATTTGCCAGACGAGATACCCGCCATGGCGATGTTGATATTATAAAAAAATATACTCCAGTTGGCGGAACGGTTCTTGATGTTGGAGGCAACATTGGTAGCCTTACCATCGCAGCAGCCGAACATATAGGTGCCTCTGGCACAGTTCATACATTTGAACCATCACCAAAATTTTTTAAGATTATTTTGGCTAACGTCGCATGTAATGAATTCTCTGAACGTGTAACTACCCATCAGGTTGCACTCGGGGCTTCCAAAGATACTGTTTTTCTTAACGAAGCAGTGGCTGACGACACTACTAACCATGTAGCTGCTACTGGGACTGCCGTACCACAAAATACTCTCGACTCGTTTACTACATCATTGTCACACATCGATTTTCTTAAAATCGATGTAGAGGGATATGAACTTGAAGTCTTAAAAGGAGCGAAAGAGACTCTAAGAAAAACTGCAGTACTTTATATAGAATTTATCCCTACGCAGTTAGAACGAGCTGGGAGCGATCCTCAAGCGGTCTTACATTTGATTGCCGAACAATTCACTATCAACACTTTTAAAAATGATATCCTGAGTCCTTTTGTTTACGACTCTCAGTCTAACCGTCATCCAGACCTGCTTTGTTTAAAAAAATCTGTTTAAATCATCTATTTGCAGAATCCCTTCGTTATGAAAATAAAAATTCATAACCGAATAATGTTGCGCTTCGTTATAGTATAAATACTAATGATTACACTACATCGCATTCTCACCTGGAGTGAAAAATACACCAAGACTGACATGACTTACTTAGTAAAAGGAGGTTTTTGGCTAGTGAGTTCTCAAGCACTTCTATTTATATTGTCCTTTTCATTACTCTGGGTATTTGCTAACTTTCTTGATCCAGAAACGTATGGACAATATCGTTTCTTTACCACTGCAGTTGCAATTCTGGCCATCACCAGCTTACCTGGAATGAATACCGCCACCATTCGTGCAGTTGCGCAGGGTCATTCTGGACTCTTGCCGAAAATTTTAAGGGTTAGACTACGTTGGAGTTTATTCGGTTCATTAGCTGGTCTGGTGGCTGCTGGATATTACTACTGGCAAGAAGACGTCATGATGATGGGTTTGTTTATCATTACCGCTTTACTTGTACCCTTCTTCCAGTCGTTCAATCTTTATGAATCCTATTTCATCGGACGTAAAGACTATCGCCGTTTTACTCCAGTGACAGTGACCCAAAAAGTTTTTGTTGTGGTTGTTACAGTAGTTACGATTTTTTTAACGCAAAATATATTTTGGATACTCGGTGGATATCTCTTGAGTACCGGCTTGAGTAATATCATTCTGTATTATTACACCCTCTGGCGCTGGCCTGTGGGTGACCAAATCGACTCAGAAACCATTCCGTATGGAAAAAAACTATCGTTAATAAGTGCAATTACAGCTATTACTAACCAGCTCGATAAAATTGCGCTCTGGTACCTTACTGGGCCTGTCGCCGTCGCTGCTTATACTGTATCGATAGCGTTACCCAAAGAAATAGCTGGTGCTTTCAGCCATGTCGGCGTTTTAGCGTTACCTAAAATGGCCAGCAAAGAAAAAACCTACATACGAGTGTCACTTTTGCGCAAGATGTTGATTTTTTTTCTTATCTCTATTCCTGTTGCAGCAGCTTTCACATTCTTGGCACCATTTTTGTTCAAAATCTTTTTACCACAATACCTAGAGTACGTTTTTCTGTCGCAAGTTGCTTCTCTGCTTATCATACTGACTCCAACTATTTTACTTGTACAGTATTTTCAAGCCACCATGCATACGCGTGCTTTATATGCGATGCAGTTTATTCTTCCTACAATCCTAGTTGGATTATTTTTCCTACTCATTCCACCTTTTGGAGCGCTCGGTGCAGTGCTCGCGACGGTCGGTCGTCAAGTCGCTAGTTTCTTTTTGTTACTATACTTTTTTTTAACCGATGACATTAAAACTGAGTTCGAGTAAAACTAAAATTTTTTTTATGAAAAAACTAAAGATAGGTTTTGTGGGGGCAAACTATGTTACTAAACATTTGTTAAATGCATTAGCTGAAAAACATGATGTGGTCGTCTGGGCAAAACAAAAACCAGATGAGCCGATAAGTTTAAAGATAAATTTTATCTTTCTAGATAGGTCCTGGGAAAACACCAAACAATGGCTTAGAAAAAAAGGTAACGAACGATCACTCCCTCAGTACTTCAAAAAACTACTTCCATCACTAAAGCTCGAGAATCCTGATGTGTTAGTTGTGATGGAATTTATCAATTTTTATTATTGGCAGGTGCTTTTGTACTCTTTTATAAATCCTCAATGCAAGATTATTTTACTTTCCGAAACCAAACGTAAGCCTACATCGCGACTGTCACGTTTAGTGTTTTGGATATTTCTGGACCTTGCTAAAATCTTTGCTGGTCGAATTACAAAAGTCTATACCTATGATGCTGCAGGGGAGGTTTTTTTTAAAAAGCATTTTCCAAATACTCACGTTGAGACTTTTTTATTTCCTGTAGACGAGAATACACCTTGGTACAAAAAACCTACAGCAGGTTCGACGATTCGTATTTTGATGCCTGCTCGATTTGTTGCTTTCAAACGGCATGAGGATGTTATAGAAGCGATGAAACTGGTCCCTGATTCCCTGGACATTCAAATAGACTTTGCAAACTTCGATAGTGACCAATCGACCTATCACACACGCATAGAGGAACTAGTGGCAGACACAAAAACAGATAGTCGAATAAGCATTAGCGATACTATCCAAAAACCTTTCTCAAATTATTACAACCGACTTGCCGACTACGACTGCGTGTTGCTACCTAGTGATAATGAAGCGGTCGGCGCAGTCATACCAGCTGCCTTACACTGCGGTCGAGCCACTGTTACCAGTGATACAGTAGGTGCAAATGTATTTGTGAAAGATACTGAGGTGGGCTATATAGTAAAAACAAAAGACGTTGAGAGTTTGTCACAAACACTGCAAAAACTTGATAAGAAAATATTGCACCAGATGGGTCAAACAGCAGCAAAACGTATGCGGAGTGATTTTTCAGCAAAAAACCAAGCACAAAAGTTCATCCAAAATATCAGTGAGAACTTAGTGTAATGTGTCTATTACTAAGTGCGAAGTAAATTTACAAATAGAGCTAGCATTGGTTTTAATTTTATTCTCATATCAAATACCGAATAATATAAACTGTTCGTTATTTTGAAATAGCTTTAGCTAGTTCAACTTTAACTATTTCGTCTGGCAGGCGTGTATCTATACGACCGCCATATACCATAAACCGAAAGACCGTATTAATTGTCGAGTCAAAAGATTTATCAGTCGCAATTATTGTGTAGTTTTTATTTTTTAATTTCTGTCTTATTCCTGCTTGATAGATTTCGATTTCTTTAATGGTTCTTTCTGGTTTTCTAGTATGGATTATTTCAGGGTCACCACTGAGAAACACAAATCGGTCCGGGTCTGGAAAAATAGAGTAGAGTACATTTTCTAAGGTTCGACGTTTTTTATTAGCATGGAAGGAATTGTAGTTTGGCCACCTGTCCGTAAGAACAACTTCGCCTCTAATCTTTCGCAACCAGATAGATAGGTAGCGTCCCCAGTTTTCAATATATGCTAAAAAGTACACGAGGTATGCCAACGGAGCACCCTTAGCAAGAAGCCAGGTGTAAAAATTCTGCATTTTGTATTGAGCATCGCCCATATAAACTGTATGAGGACCTTTTCTTGCAAATGTTGCTTGAACAGTATTAAGAACTGTTGTCTTTCCAGAACCATCTGGACCAACAAAAGCTATGATTTCACCCTCCTTATTCCAGAAAATTTTTTGAAAAAAGTATCGCAAATATGCTTTTGTAAACAGAAACAACTGACTTAATTTAAAAATTTTAATGAATTTGTAAGGCTTTTTTTTCATTACTCCGATAACATCGTCAATAAGTAAATCTTTTTTACACAACGGCATGGTGGTATAGGTTGTATCTGAAAGAAACTTTCCGTAAATGTTCCATTGTTTTTTAATAAAATCTACATATTTTTTATCATGCCCCCTAAAGAAAATAAAATATCTAAAAAACTTCTCTAAATCTCTGTCTACCCAGCTGTCCTCATAATATTTCGAATTAAACGTCACCCCAGGAAAGCGGCGTAAAGGCAGCAGAGACTCAAGCATATCTAAATGAAACACTTCACCGTTAATGGATTTTTTACCATAAACGCCACTTCCCACACTCTTATAATTAACAATAAAGTTATTTTCGATCAAGAACTTTGCAATCTGAAGCGTCTGCTTGGGTCGGATGAAAAAATCTATATCTGTCTCATCTCCTTTTTTACCCCCTCCCCACGATTGTATTTTTCCGACTAACTTAATATCAAAATTTTGCTGCAGTTCACCTGTTATCTGTTCTATTGTTTTCATATTAAAAATACAACCGCCAATTACGAGCTGTGCGTACCCCAAGTAGCATGAGGTGAAATGGCGCTTTATACACAGGTGTTCTGTTAGCGGTAATAATTTGCTTAAAATAATTTCCTAACAACAATCTTGAGGCTGCTCTATATCGAGATTTGTTAAATTTTCCACCAGCTTTTAGATAAGCGGAGGTAAATATAGAAAAGTATTTATGGTTACAATCCAAGTATCTTTTAAAAACCACGTTACTTACTGAGAAGTACCAATCAAAAAATATCGCTATATCAAATTCTTTACTCTTAAGGAGTGTGAGGTCGTCTTTCTTTCGTACAAAACGTAGTGGAGCTTCAAAATCAATTACATAGGCGTGTTTACTGAACAAGTAAATGTTGCCAAACCAATAGTCACCATGATTATACCCCCCCCTTTTTTTTGCATCACCAATACTATGTATCGACTCCAGCACTTTAGCTGTTTGTTCCAAAGCTTTTTCCTTAGTCAACTCATCTTGTCTGAGAAAATTACCGAGTGCATTCTGCTTTGGCAACTCAACATATTCAAACTCTATCGTATTACCATAGAATGTTTTTGGTTCTGGTGTTCGCACTATGTCAAAAGGTAGATTATTGTAAAAATAAAGGTACTTATTAAATAAGTGTTCCACTTCACTATCTGAGAGTTCATAGAACTTCTTTATAAAAAGCTTTTCATTACCTCGCAGCACAGTATTAATCTGTCGTCTTGTATTGTTGTGCGGCCTCGAGTTTTTTTCTACTGCATTAGAAATTATCTTTTTACTTATGTTACTGTTTTGTAATTTTTCTCTCATATTTACAGATTCTTGTATATCTACTAAGATAATTATTGGTCTGTAGACTTATTAAAGTAGAATATCATGAGTAAAGAATTTCAACTGCTACATAAACGATTTAGCATATGAAAACCATCATATTCTCGATAACTAAACAACTTGATCAGTCTGAGAGAGTCGGCTCTTCATTGTAAGAAACCGATACTATACTATGTTAAAGATTAGTCTACAAAAGCTGACAAACGTCCCACATCTGGAACCACTATATCTGCTTTAGTAGATTCAAATTCATATTTAGCTCGAGTCATTTCTCCTGACAAGACTAAAACGGTAGTTATGTTAGCTCTTTTGCCTAGCTCTATGTCAGTGTACAGTCTATCGCCGATAACAACAGCATCGTCTGGCATTAAGCCCAAATCTTCTAGCACTGGTAACACAAAGTCGGGATTTGGTTTACCAAACTCTTTAATGGGTCTTTTCCCAGTTGCATTAGCAATCATTTGAATGAACGACCCAATATCTGGCAAATAACCGCCCTCTACTGGACAAACTAAATCTGTATGGGTCGCATAGTACGCCACGTCATTCCTTACAAACTCTGTGAGTTTAACAATCTTATCGTAAGAGATACTGTTGTCGTAACAAAGCAAAACTGCTTCTGGATTCTTGTCATCAAAAATAAACCCTTGTTCTAATAGCCAGTTGCCTACGCTCTCATTTGCCACCCAAAAAAGCTTCGAGATTTTATTTTTTTTGAGAAAAAGTGTAGCTGGAAGAGTCGAGATTAAAGTTCTTAGTTTATCTGTTTTTACATCTTGTTTTTCTAAGAAAGAAATGATGTCATCATCAGTTTTAGATGAATTATTAGTCAATATGTATAATAGTTTATCTACTGGGAAATCAGATAAAAAACTTTTGGCTGTTTCAAATAGAGTTCCACCAACACTTAAAGTTCCATCATTATCAGCAAAAAAAACTTTTTTGTCTTTAATTTTTGATAAGTGTTTATTAAACAATATTTCAGCCTCAACAAGGTCTTCTATGGTATCGATTTCAAACCATCTTCCCTTGTTGATATCCAGTGGCACAGTCTCTAATTGGCCAGAAGTAAATAAAGTATCAAGCGCAACTTCCGTCCACTCATTAATCCCTCCCCCGTCTAAAATCTCATTGGTTTTATTTAAAATAATTTTTGCATCTGACTTTGTGAATTTATACAGATCTATAGAGCATCCGTATGCATCTGACTCAGTTATTTTTTTACTTATTGAACTAATACTTTCTTCAGTAACTGTGACCTTCATTGACTCTTCAATATATTGACTTGTGTCCACAGCAACACATGAATCATCAGTTTTTTGCATTAAGGCTAAGACTGAAGAGTCAAAAATAATATCTGCATTCATCAAAAAGGACCCCTCTTTAAAGGCTTCACTCGCCAAATACAAACTATAAAGGTTATTTGAGGTGGAGTAATCTTTATTGTTTATGAAATTAAAGTTTCTGTCAGGGAATATCTTGTGGCAGTATTCTTTTATCAGCTCACCTTTATAGCCACAGACAATAGTTATCTTATCAATCCCATTTTCTAAGAGATTGTTCACCATATGCTCAAGTAACGGTACTCCATTTACCTCCACCAAACATTTAGGTTTCTCGTTAGTAATCGGGCGAAGACGCGAACCTACACCTGCTGCAAGAATTATTGCTTGTTTAATCATGACAATTTATTAATATAATTTATATCCAACACACATCAATCAACACCAACTTCACACCTTAAGGCTTTACGAATGATGTAGAAATAATTTCTCTTAGACAGTAACTATAGCAGATATAGACTTAGTTATACATGACAATGCGAATAAGGGATTGATGTCCAGACTAATTTAGGATTAATTAGTTATACTTCACTAATTTCATTTTGCTACACAACAATAAAACTTAGCGATTAAAATGGTGGGGTTAGGTATACTAGATGAATACCATACTTGCCGGTAGCGATAAAACGGTTTACTTTAGTTGTATGTCGCAGACGAATACTGAAACAAAGCAACATGATTAGAACTCTCAAGAAAACAATAAGCCTTATATCTTCAGTAGTACCTAAGCGCAACAAAAGAGTCGTGGTTTATTCGTTATGGCGACATGGTAACACAGAAATTTTTTATAATGAGGTTGTAGATAGCTATCCCAATCTGGAGATTAAAAGGTTTAGTAAAAATGAATTATTTGGACTCAATCACAAATCACTTAAGAACTTGTTATTTTTTTACACTGCTCGCTTTATTGTCACCAGTCATGGACCATGTGAGTTCAAATCACCCACACAGATACACATTTCTGTTTTCCATGGTGTTCCATTAAAAAGAATTGGACTTATTTCACCTGAGATGGTGCCTGGTAAATTTCCTAGTAATTATATAAATAAAAATATAGATTATCACGTTGTTAGTTCTTTTTTATCTGGAGCTCTATTTTCGTCTAGTTGGAATATACCTGAAAGAAAAATGCTTTACTTTGGAGAGCCGATTCTTGACGAGATTACAAAAGTAATAAATAAAAACAAACGTTCAAAAGAACAGATATTGTATTGCCCTACCTGGAGAAAAGATGATTCTTATATTGTTTCTTTTATGAAGCATGCAGAATCGAGACCAAAAATTCTTTGGACAGTATCGCCGCACCCTGCCGACTTTGCTAAATGCGAAAAAATTGTCACGCAGGCAAATCTTAAAAATGTGACGTTGCATAAGGGAGGTTCTTTAGATATTATCCATGAGTTTGAACATGTCTATATAGACATATCCTCTATCTTCTACTATCTAATATTCGCAGGTGCCACAATAACAATATTCTTTCCTGACAAAGATAACTATTTGCAAGAGTTTGGTTCACTATTTTCCAAGTTTGAAATATTTGGTTTTCCAGAAGGCTCAACCACTCACACCATTAGGTCTGAGCAGTCCGAAACACTTAAGAAGTTATTTTTCGCCGACTACTCAGGTGGCGCATCTAGCAAAATAGCTGACTTTATCAGTAACTTTTATCTTAAAAGTTAGATCAGAAAATTATTTTATATTGTTTATTACAATAATTACGTTATGAAAAAGATTCTATTTATTTGTCAAACGAACAACTCTCTTAAGGGCACAGAGAAGACTTTGGGTGTATTAGTGAACAAATTAAAAGCTGATTATGAAATTCACTATTTGGCCATAAATGAAGAATCTCCTGCGCTTGACATCTCGCAAATAGAATTTCACAACTTAAATATGCACACTGATGTTGAGTCTGGATTTATCAAAAAATTATCTCATCTGCTTAAAATAACTCTGGGTATTAAAAAAAATATTACAGAAATTAATCCCGATATTGTTATATCCAGTCTGGATGAGATCAATATTGCTACAGGATTCATGGCATCCAAAAAAAATAAAAGGATTTTTATCGCTACCATACACACAAATCCAGAAATTTGTCTTACAGGATTTAAAAAAGTTTTAGCTAAGTTGGTTTTTCCAAAATTTCATATGATTGTCTGCGTATCTAAAGGGATAGAAAAAAGTGTCAGAGAAATTGTGCCTAATATTAACACTACGACTATTTATAACGCCTTTTCTCTCCAGCAGTCACCTGTTAAAAAAGTAACAACTCTAAAAAAACTTATATTCGTTGGTAATTTAAATAAGTTTAAAGGCATCCATCATCTCGTTAGAGTTATCAAACACATTCCTGAAGAAACCCGACCTTATTTATCTATTCTTGGCGATGGAGAGCTCCGAGACCCTCTTGAGCAATACTGTCTTGAAGAGGAATTGCACGACTGGATCTCTTTTCACGGAATGGTATCAAATGTATACGAACACATTAAAAAAGCAGACATTTTGGTACTGCCGACATACACTGAAGCCTTTCCACTTGTTCCAATAGAAGCTCTAAAATCCGGAACACCCGTAATTACAAACGATATACATTTTGGCCCAGCAGAAATTCTTGATACAAAAATAGAAGTTGACCAAGGATATTCTAAAACATCCTCAGGTCTATTACTGTTAGGACCTTCATTAACGGAAGACAAGGTATCTTCTTTTGGTAACAAACTCACACCTTACGAGAATCGTTTGCTAAAAGCACTTATTGATTCCAATGAGTTCGAAGTAGATCCACTTCTGTGTGAAAGATTTAACGTCGAGGAAATATTACCTCAGTGGGAAGATCTATTTAAAAATTTATGTCATGTCTAAATCGAATCCTACTCTATCTGTCGTCCTCGGCATGTACAAAGAAAACGTAAGTGCTGTTTCTGCAATCCTAAAAAATTTACGAGAACAAACCTACCCGGCAGATGAAATAATAGTAGTAGTTGATAATCCCAATAATATTGCTGTTAAACAATATTTGAACCACGAAGCGACGATAGATAGAAAACTTACGGTCATTCACAATACAAAAAATATCGGGTTGGGCGCATCTTTGAATAAAGCTGTGAGAGTTGCAAAAGGTGAGCTCTTAGCCAGAACAGATCTCGAAGACTGGTCAGAGCCAGAGAGATTCTTAGAACAGATCAATTATTTTAGAAATCACCCTGACGCTGATCTTGTATTTACCCAGTGGCAAGAACACTACGAAGACAATACCAAAAAAGACAGACTTCCTACTAGTGCTCAAGTACAAGATATTAAAAGAAATTTCTTTGTTAAAAGTATCTTACTTCACCCCACCTTAGTAATACGTCGAGAGATACTAGAACACCATCCTTACCCAGAAATGGATCGTCCTGAAGATTTTGTGTTGTTCCTTAAACTCATTCGACTAAATTATCACTTTGATACGGTTGAAAAAGTTCTTTATCATTACCAGGTAGACCGGAGAGAACGCTACGAAAAAACAAAGATATATTCTGAGAATCTCCTTCCTCAGTTGTTCAAAATGATTCCGTATTTTATTGTCAATCCATATTTTTACCTATACTTAATACGAATTAGTGCAGAATATGCTATTTCTCGCAATAAATTTGTGTACGATAATATGAATGCGACTGCTGCACGAATTTGGCGAATATTTTTTTAAAATTATAACTTTGAAAAAGTATCCGTCACTTTACACTTGTTAAGAATGATATATTACTGAGTCACAGAACTCTTCAGTATAATTAAGTATTTAAAGACCATACACAGACACAGTACTCTCGACCATCGCTGTAAGATCTCGGGTTGGTTTCCAGTCGAGGTCAGCTTTGGCCTTGGTAGCATCTGCTACTACGGTGCCGATGTCACCAGGCCTGCGGGGTTGTATTTCGACGGTGATGTCTTGTCCTGCAACCGTTTGGAAAGTCTGTACTAAATCCTGTACGGAATAGCCAGTATTGGTACCGAGATTGAAGACTCCCGACACGCTGCTATTCAGGGCTTTGAGATGAGCGTCTACCAAGTCAGCGAGGTGAATGTAGTCACGGATGCCTGTCCCGTCCTTGGTGTCGTAATCGTCGCCGTAGATATTAAACGTCTGCTTCTGTTCTATGGCTCGGGCAATCAGTGGAAATACGTTCTGCGCTGTATCTTCACGATACTGCAAACCACTGTCTCCCGCTACGTTGAAATAACGAAGGAGAGAGTACTGGGAAATCTTTTTGGTGTTATAGAATTCTTTAATGAGTGTCTCGGACATTAACTTCGACTGACCATACACACTGGAGGGAGACACTTCTGATTCTTCAGTGAACGAAAATTCTGGAGCATCTATCGCTTTGTATACCGCAGCGGTAGAAGAAAAGACAATCTGTGGCACCTGATACTTCTCCATACAAGTGAGGACATTTAAGGTACCCAGGACATTATTCTTAAAATACGTAGCTGGCTCACGCTGACCCTCAGCCACACTTTTTTTGGCGGCGAAGTGTATGACCGCATCGAATTGATAGCTACTGAACACTGTCTCTACGTCAGAGATAGTGGTAATGTCTCCCTCTACTAGAGTGGCTTCACTGTGTATTTTGTCTTTTTGACCAGTAGCTAGATTATCGAACACCACTACCTGATGACCGGCCTGCACCAGCGCTTCTACTGTGGCTGAGCCAATATAGCCAGCTCCCCCAGTGACTAATATTCTCTTCTTTGTTGATGTCTGCATATATCTATAGTACCAAAAAACAGCCTGGTTAGTTACATACTATTTAAGCAAAAAATACACCCGGTCAGTTTTTTGACCGGGTGGTTATTCTTATTCTTCCTCTTTAGAACACTCTCCTTCGGTGAGACCGCACCAGGAGCACTCCTCGCCCTGACCGTAGGCTGTCCGACCTTTGCAGGGGCCACGGCACAGCTTCACAGTTGGAGCCCACATGCCGGCTGGTGGCCATTTGGGCGCTTCGCGCCGTGGTTCACTGGGAACATTATCAAAAGGCATTGTTGTTTCCTCTCTGTTGAAATAGGACTTTGCATCGTCCGTGTGTGCCTGATTTACTGGTGAGTATTATACATCGTAATAGTA
>Ga0115567_10005535_pt1 | contig 12227 bp, 16 predicted proteins | sample COGITO_mtgs_1204_2_FD_88679 | JGI IMG/M metagenome (GOLD analysis project Ga0115567, IMG submission 88679) | Pelagic marine microbial communities from North Sea - COGITO_mtgs_120412 | ecosystem: Environmental > Aquatic > Marine > Epipelagic | place: Germany:Helgoland, sampling site Kabeltonne...
GAGATCAAAAAAGACACGATGAGGCCTATGAAGTTGTAAGGAATTTATCTAAGTATTTCCCTGCAAATCCTGAGCGCTTAGCTGAAGTTGTTAGACTTTGTGTTGTCACTGAAAATTATCACGATATGCTGGAATACTATAAGGTATTTACAACTTTAGATGATAGACCCGAGGAACTTAAAAGGCATGTTGCTGTTGGTGTCTATATTGCTGGTAAGTTTCAATTTTTAAATAACCAGCTCGATAGTTCAAAAATATTCTTTGAAAAGGTTGGTATTTCTTTTTCTGATTGCGCTGATGTTCTAGAGAAAATTATCTATCTATTAATAGATAAAAAGCAATTTGATTTTGCTGAGGATATGCTCAAAAGATATCCAATAGGTATAAAGGACAGCAAGTACGAAATTCTTGATTTTTTAGTAAACAATAGAAAGTATCAAGACTTTGAAAAAATTCAAAAGGGTCTTACTCTATTTAATAGTAATAAAAAAGACTATGATGCCACTTATATTCTTTTAAAAGCATTAAGGTCTAAGGGCGATGAAGATCTTTTTGATAAGTATTTCATGGAGGCCAAAACCCTTTGGCCAAAGATGAAGAAGAGATTTAAAAAAGCTGCCTGATTAAAATCGTCGGTTATTATTTTCTATCATTTAACAAATTAATTTTACCTTTGATTCTTTTTTTGGTCTGATTTAAAACACACATAAATCGGAGGAAAAAGATGAAGCTATTTATATCGGCAGTAATCTTATTATTGGCCCTAAACTCGTTTGCACACGAGGGACAATTGTTTAATAAATCATGGACAATGATCGCAGGAGTAAAGGTTCAAAATCTACAAAAAGGATTGAAAACTTTATCTCAAATGGATCTAGATATCGCTGGTATATCATATGATCAAAAAATCGTTGATGTCTTAATCGATGAGCACGACTATAATCACTTAAAGAGCCTAGGCTTTGATATCGATGTCATGAACACTAAAGGTGTTTCTGCTTCTCCAGATGAAGAGTACAAAAATCCTAAAGAAATCCAAGAGCTACTTGAAAATTTCAATGCAAAATACCCACAACTTACAAAGCTCGTCTCTATTGGAAAGTCATTAGAGGGTAGAGATATTTGGGCGATTAAAATTACTGAGGAAGCTCATCTAGATGATCCTTCAAAGCCAGTTGTCCTTTTCAATTCAATGCACCACGCTCGTGAGATTATGACTCCTGAAATTAGCATTGATATCATTGAGTACTTATTAGAGAACTCTAGTTCAAATTCTGAAGTTAAAGAGTGGCTTGCAACTACAGTTATTTGGGTTATGCCAATGTTCAATGTCGATGGTAATAACAAGATGTGGAACGATGATAAGTACTGGAGAAAAAATACTAGAAATGGTTATGGAGTAGACTTAAATAGAAATTACCCTTCTGGTTGGGGATCTTGTAATGGATCTAGTGGAAGTATGAGTTCACAAACATATAGAGGCCCAGAGCCAGCATCGGAGCCAGAGACATTGGCCATGATGAATTTTATTGAAAATACGAGACCAGTTTTTGATATCTCTTATCACTCCTATAGTGAATTAGTTATTTATCCTTATGGTTGCGAGGATCAAAGAACTCAAACAAAAGAAGTTGTTGAAAAAATTGGAAAACATATTGGTAAAGCTGTCGATTATAAAGCAGGTACAGCTTGGGAATTACTCTACAATGCTGATGGCGGAGACATCGATTGGATGTATGAAGCTTATCAAGTTATTCCCTTTGTTTTAGAAGTTAATTCTAGATGGGCAGGATTTCACCCAGACTATAGTAGATGGAGAGATAAGACAGTAGAGAGAAATAGAGTTGGATGGCAATACCTAATTAAGAGAGCTCACCAAAGTGGGATTAGAGGTCTTGTTACAAATAATGGTGTCGCAATGAGTGACTTTAAAGTTAAGGTCTATAAAAAGTCACTTCTAAGAAAACGCTCGTTATTTCAAAATTATAATGGACAGAAAAACGGAGTATTTCACATTGTTTTAAACCCTGGACAATATGAACTCGAAATAATTGCTAATGATAAAGTTCTTAAAACAATTGAAACAAATGTTAAGGAAATATTAGAAAGAGTGAATATACTGTTATAGTGGAAAATGACTTTAAATTACCGCTAATTGTATTTGATTCAGAATGTTCTTTATGTGTGAGGTTCACACAAGCGCTAAAGCTTCTAGATATAAAAAATACTTTAAATTTTGAAAGCTTGTATAATGAGAATTTATACAAGCAATTCAATGAGCTCGATCGAGATGAATGTGAAAAAGAAGTTCATCTTGTTCTAGATGGTGAAATCTTAAAGGGTCCCGAAGTCGTAGAATATTTGGTTGAAAGAATACCTGGGGCAAAAAAAATATCGTGGCTTATTGAGTCCGAGGCCAGTAAAGGCGCAATGAATCTTTTTTATAAAAAGATTAACACAATGAGACTGAAGCAAAAAAAAGGGTGTAAAACATGTGGATCAAAATAATCTTATCTCTATTAATGACTTCAACAATAGCGCAGGCATCGCTGCCAGAGCTATTTTTTGAAAACGTTAATGGTGTTTATACAGATGGCAAAGGTAGCGCTCACGTTATGGATGCAAAGTATAAGATTGATAATGTTCTTTTAATGCATAAAGATATTGAAGTTAGTTTTAACAAAAAAGAAAAAAATCTTGTTCTTCTTGGGCCAAGTACAGTTGTTCATTTTGGTTTTGATTTTAGTTTTTTAAATATTTTTAGAGTTTTTGACTTTAAAGACGTTGATGTAAAGCTTAAAGAAAAAGATTTTACAACGAAAGCTGGAAGCTTATTCACGCAAATTGGAAAGTTTGATTACAATGTAGAGAAGCTCTCTTTAAAGGCTGAAATCCAAGATATGGACGATCCTAATAATCTTGATCAGATATTGGATAGCTTTATTATAAAGGGCTCAGCGAGTGTTGATAAAGTGACCTATACACCTGCTTCAATAAGTGATTTTAAAAAAGAGCTTCACCTAGATAAAGTAAATCTAGATAGTTTAAAGTTTGCAAATAAGATGATTAGTGCAAAGCTAAGGTGGCTAAAGTTGGATGTAACTGAAGGCCAAATCAAAGGAAGCGTACTGGTTGATTCATGGATTAATGCTTGGCTTAGATTTAACGGTAAAATTGTTAATATGAAAAAAGCAAAAGTTTTAAGAATTGAATTAACAAGAGCAAAGTTAGGTTATTTTGGTGTTAAGAGATTTGTTCTTAAGGCCTTAAGAAAACTTGAGTCTGACAATATCTCTGTTAATGGAAATGTGATTAATATTTCAATAAATTAGTTTTGGCCTTCATGAGCTTATATATGCTTAGGGCGATTAAGATTCCTAAAATTGCACCAAAGAAAATATCTAAAAAGTAATGACGAGCGAGATAAATTCTCGAATATGCTGTTAGCGCAGCATATGGAAATACTAGCAAGAAGCCTTTATTGAATTTTCCAAAAATTAGCCAAATAAAAGTTAAGACTGCAAAAGAGTTTGAGGCATGGGAAGAAACAAAGCTGTACTTACCACCACATCCATTACTTGCTCTATAGGATTCAATACTTTTTTCATGACAAGGTCTTAATCTTTTAGTTGCAGGCTTAAAAATACGGCTTGAAATAGAGTCACTAAGTCCAAAAGTGATCGCTAGAAATATAAAGATCAGAAAAATTTTGTTTTTAAATTTTATAAATCCGTAAACGAGAAAAAGAGTTAAAATAAAAATAATAGGAACCATTGAATTTGAAACAAAAAGCATTACATCATCAAGATATGGTGAGTGTAGTGAGTTTAAAAATATAAAAAGCTCTCTATCAAGCTTTAATATGCTCTCAAGCATTAAAGTCTACCAAACATTTTTCTAAGTCTAAGCTTCATAACAGCAAAAATTGCTTCGTGAATAATTCCACCGTTCATCTTTGATTGCCCATCACGTCTTTCTGTAAAAACAATTGGAACTTCTTTAATCTTTAGTCCCTTGGCCCAGACTTTAAAGTTTAGTTCAATTTGAAATGAGTATCCGTTTGAAAAAATTCTATCAAGGTTTAGAGACTCAAGAGTCTTTCTTCTAAAGCATTTAAAGCCGCCAGTTGCATCTAGTACATTAAGACCCGTAATGAATCTTGTGTATACACCAGCAAAATAAGATAGAAGTAGTCTGTGCATAGGCCAGTTGATGATTCTAATTCCATCAATGTATCTAGAGCCTAAAACCAAATCGTTATCTTGAGCTGCTTCTACAAGTCTTTTTACATCTTTAGGTGAGTGAGAAAAATCGCAATCCATCTCTAGGATATATTCAAAGTCTCTTTCAAGGGCCCATTTAAATCCAGCGATATAAGCAGTTCCAAGACCTAGCTTTCCAGTTCTTTGAATCATATTCACTTTGGCCGGATTTTTACCCATGTGTTCTTTAACAACTTGGGCCGTTCCATCTGGAGATCCATCTTCAATAATTAAAATATTGATTTCAGGGTATAACTCGGTGAGGGTAGTTAACATGCGATCGATATTATCGATCTCGTTATATGTTGGTATGATAATTAACGCTTTGCTGTAATCAGGCATAGAACTCTCTTTAAATATTATTAATAAGAGGCTATATTATTAAATATGAGTAAAATCGTAAAGCTTAGGCCATATTTAAAAAATGCAGTGTGGGGGACGGAGTCTTGGGTTGTCTCTAGCCATGAAAACGGCGAGTCGACGGTTGATGACGCTGCGCTTTCTAGTTTTTTTAGACTTAATTACCTTATAAAATTTATCGATACCCATAAAAACCTCTCGATCCAAGTTCATCCAAACGATGAAAATGCTAAAAATGAATCTTGGTTTATCTTAGATCATAAAGAAGGAGCCGGAATTTATCTGGGCTTTAAAAAAGGTGTTACAAAAAAAGAATTTAGTAATGCTCTTGTTGCTGGTGCAAAAATTGATCAATTTTTAAATTTCATACCAGTAAAAAAAGGTGATTACTTTTTTATTCCCGCTGGGACGGTTCACGCAATAGGCGCGGATGTTAAACTTGCTGAGATTCAACAATCTAGTGATACAACTTATAGAGTGTGGGATTGGAATAGAATGGGGCTTGATGGAAAGCCTAGGGAATTGCACATTGATAAGGCGCTTGAAGTTTTAAACTTTAAAAATGTTAATCAAGTCCATATAGATACAAATGAATTTAAAGATCAACTTACAAAATTATATAAGTTCAATGGTATTGAAATTGAGATGCTTCAACTAAATAGTGATAAGGAATTGGAGTTTAAGCTAGCTAAAGAGAGCTCACTAACTTTAATTGACGGAGCTATCAGCGTTGATGGAGAAGATCTTCAAGCTGAGCAATCAATGATAGCCGTCGAAGATGGAACATTTACAATAAAAGCAAACAAAGACTCAAGAGTCTTAATAACTAGGTCATAATTATGTTTAAACACGCAGTAGATAGCGCAAAAGAAGTATTTGATATCGAAATAAAAGGGATGGCCGAAGTTGCTAATAAGCTCGACTTTGTTTTTGACGAATGTATCTCGGCGATTCTAAAAACGAAAGGCCGCGTAGTTGTAACAGGGATGGGAAAGTCTGGTCTTGTAGGACATAAAATTGCAGCGACACTCTCAAGCACTGGGACGCGAGCATTCTTTATGCATCCAGCTGAAGCTTATCACGGAGATCTTGGGATGATTGACCCCGAGGATGTTGTGATCGCAATTTCAAATTCGGGAGAGACAAGTGAGCTTTTAAAGCTTTTATCTTTTTTTAAAGAAAATAAAAATACAGTTATCGCTCTGGCCAGTAATAAGACTTCTACTTTGGCCAAACACAGTGATTACTTTTTAAATATTGGTGTCACTGCTGAAGCTTGTCCATTAGCTCTAGCTCCAACCACATCGACGACTGTAACTATGGCCATGGGAGATGCAATCGCCGTGGCGCTTATGCATGCCAGAGATTTTAAAGAAGAGAACTTTGCAAAGTTTCATCCAGGTGGAAGTCTTGGTAAAAAGCTTCTAAGTAAAGCAAGTGATTATATGAAAACTGAAAACTTACCAGTTATAGATTCGAGCACTTTATTTGAAGAAGTTCTAAGTGCTATGACTAGTGGGAGAATGGGAATCGCAGTCGTTACTAATAAAGAAAAAATCCAAGGTGTTATTACTGATGGAGATATAAGACGAGCGATTTCAAAATATAAGGATAAAGTTTTAAATCAAAAAGCATCAGATCTTATGACGCAGAATCCTAAAGTTATTGATTTGAATTTAAAGCTGGCCTTGGCCGAAGATCTTATGCAAGAGATGAAAATTTCAAGTCTACTTGTGACTGAGGATCAAAAACTAGTTGGAATCTTAAGCCGGTACGATATTTAATGGATTTAAATCAAAAGTATTTCGAATTATTACTCAGAAAAAAAGATAATAAGACTGAAGATCTTATTTTAAAAAACGATGATAACGACTCTAAACTTATTCCTTTTTCACTTGTGAGTGACGAGGATGAGGCGCAATTTAATCTTTATAATTATCGGGATCTAAGTATTGATGAAGCACTTTTAAGGAGTGTCGATCTTAAAATATTAAAAATGCAGGCAGGTCTTGGCACTAGTGTTAAAAGAGATGATCTCATTGACGGGAAGCTAAGCGCTAAGGGCGTTGATCTGACTCTCGATTATAAAGGCAGCGATTCTCCAATTGCTAAGATTCATTATTATATAAAAGAAGAAATTAAAAATAAAAAAAACTATAAGAATGTGACTCTTCAAAATCTAGTCAACGATGAAACGAAATCTGATATTGAAAACCTATTTGAAGATGATGATGTATTAACTTCTATAGAACAGCTTAAAATGCCAACGATAGATGAGAGTGGAGAGCTTTCAGATAAAAGGTTAGCTCCTTGCGGCCACGGTTTCATAGGTATCCATGAAATTGTTGATGCTATTAATGGAAGTTCGGATGAGCTTGTTTGCATTGGTAATGGCGAGGATTTAAACTCTACTATCGATGAGAAGATTGCAAGCCTAGTTGTTAAAGAGAATATCTCTATCTTGATGGTCACAACAGATAAGACCCAAGATGATAAAAAGGGTGGCCAGCTTGCTTTAGTTAAAGAGAAGATTCCTTATTTAACTATCGTTGAAAAAGCTCAGGCCCAATCTTCTGGGCAGCTCGAATACTTTGAAAAATTGGGCCTTAGAGAAAATGATAAGAAAGGGCTATTCAATACCAATATCGTAGTAATTAACAAAAAAGCTTTGCGCAAGAATATTAAAGAATGCGTAAAGGACTTTAACTTAGATTCATTTCTAGAGAGCATCTCTCCAAATGTTATTAAAAATAAAAAATCTCAAAATGGTGAAAGCTTCATTCAACTTGAAAGTGCTCTTGGGAGTGTTGTTTTAAATACGGATAGATATTTTAGAGAAAATCATAATCAAAAAATCCTCTCAGTCTTAAATTTATCTCAAAAATATCGTGATCGATTTTTCTTGCCGATAAAAAAACGAGAGGATTATGATTTTATTAAAGCTAACTATAGCTTTGATTATAAAGAGCTTAAGCTTCTTCTTTCTTAGCTTTATCAATTCCTTCCAATATATAACTTCGCATGAGTACTTGGTAGGGGATACCCTTCTTAGCCGCTAGCTTTTTTAATTCTTCTACGGCCAATTGAGGAAGTGATACACTCGTTGGCATTTTTCTATTAATCTTTCTAGCTTTTAAGGATGCTTTCTTATCAAATTCAACTTGGTTGTACTCTTTGAGTGATTTTACTTTCTTATCTTTTCTCATAAATACTCCTTTCTTTTGAATTTGATTCTCTTGAACTAATACATCTTATTTTAGAGTTATCTTTAGATGCCAAAACGTAGTGTATCACACTACATTTTGAATTTGTAGTGTGATATTGAACGAGTTATTAGTGACTTAGCCCTTTTATTATTTTAAAAGTGTATGGAAAATGGAACTTTTCCCCTTTGCTGATTTTAACTAAGCAGATGATATTAAATACAATTGTTATTAGAGCTGGGATAATTATCGTTGCGGCGTAATACGGATGTATAGTCATTAGAGCAATTGGAATTAGGGCCATTACGAGCATATGAAGTGAGAAATTGATCATTTGTCTCGCATAATAATCAACCATTGAATATCGATCTTTAAAAGTTAGCCAGATAAAAAGTGGAGCGATAATACTTAAGGGGGCGAGAATAAGACCTGTAAGTTGGGATAAAATTAGAATGACTGTGGTCTTTATCTCGTTTTCAAAAAATGTTGTTACGTAGTTTGTGTTCATTTTTTCTCCTTTGTTTTTGGAGAAAATAGATGAAGTTTTGTTATGTTTAAATCAGAATAAGTTTCTTCGTTATTCTTTTTTCGGTATTGAAATTATGCTTCCCCATAAAGTGCCTTGACAGTACAGAGGACTTGCACAATTTCGCTACTTGATAGATTACCTAGATATGAGTGAAGTCTCTTGGATGAGATCGTTCTTATTTGCTCGCACATAGCTTGACCAGTCTGACTTTTAAATTGCGTGTTCACTCTTGAGGGCCAGGCTTTTAGTGTTCGTGTAAGTGGAATTACGACTTTCGTATCTAAAGAGTTATTCATTGTGTCTGGAGAGATGATAAGAGCAGGCCTTGTTCCATTTTGCTCACTACCTCTAGTTGGATTTAAGGAAACGCTCCAAACCTCACCTCTATTCATCCCATTCACCTAAATCTGCATCTGCCCATTCAATTTCGGATTCATCCTGTTTCCCATCAAATTTCATTTGGGAGTGGTGCTGTGGTTTTTTGAAAAGAATCATTCTACCGTTGTATAAAACAAGTTCCAAAGTATCTCCAAGTTCAAAGTTACCCTTCTCGAGAATATCCTTTGGAATAGTTAAGCCTTGTGAATTACCAATTTTAGTTATTTTGACAGCACTCATGGCACCTCCAATAACCAAGTATAACATGTTATAACCTGTTATACAAAAGTCTATTCTCAGTTATAATAATGCAATACTGTATTTGAAGTTAGATTTTTAAGTGATTGATATTATTGACCTTTGATTCATGAGATTATGAAAAAAGTAAGTCCAGTCTTAAATTAGGTAACACTTCTTTTAGCTTGTTTACCTTTACTTACGAATATAAGTCATTGAAATTAAAGACTCTTAAGATACTCAATAATATCTTTCTTATCCTGAAGACTAAAATCCTTAAAATAACCAAAGTAATGTCCTTGGTTTGAGTGCCCAAGTCTTCCAGTGTAGTAGATACTTCTTTTACCTTTCTTGGCCCTTCTAAGCATTCGTTTATAGTCACGAGAGTCGACATCGCGTTTAATATTTAGGCCAAAACGTTTTTGATCGTATCTATCTTTCTCACCAGATCTATAAAGATCAAAAGCAACTGGTCTTTTATTTGGAGGAGATAATAAATCCATCAAAGTTGGAACCGATCCATTGTGAAGATATGGAAACCTTGCCCAAATACCCCAAAGTCTTGGCGCCACATATCCTTTGTAGTCTCTGTCTTTGTACTTCATAAGATCATTGAGTGGGCCTTTATCGATGAGCTCTAAAAATTCAGGAGTAACAAATTCTAATCTTTCATAATCAGTTCTAACAACTTTCCATGGAATAACTTTTGATTGCTTATATATTGGAAGTCCATCTTGATCTCTTTCATGAGTGCCGTGGCATTTAAAACATGTTTTGTTAAAAATAGCTCGTCCACGCGAAGCCGCAAGTTTATTTACATGAAAAGGATATTTTGGAGGAAGAAGATCTCCTAAAAGGTCCTCAGCGTGATGAACTTTTTGTTCATACTCCCTAACGTTCGCCACGGACTGTCCACCGCGAAGTTCAACAGCTACCGCCCATCCAGGAAGATTGCCATCTGCAAAGCCATCCCAAAATGATCCACTCTTTCTTTTTTGGCCATAGCCCCAAAGGTGAGGAACCTTGACTTGACCGCGACCAAATTTAAATGGAATTTTAACTTCATTGATTTCATAAAACCAAGTCTTAACTAAGGAAGTTGGGACAAGGCCTTGAGTTAAATTGTTGCTATTGTCGTTTTTTAATATTTTTGTAAAATGCAAAGCGCGGTTATGAATTTCACGAAACTCAGGCTTATTAGGTCGTGGCGCTGCACCCCAGATAAGTTCTGCCAGATATGCGTCTTTTCCGATTTGGCCTACATCAATATTTTTATTTCCAAGTCCTATGATCCATTGGCCGGCAGCTCTTCCGCTGTGGCAGGCAACGCATCCTAGGACGCCCATGTTCATTTTCTTATAAGGCTCGTTAAAAATTCCTTTGATCTCTTTATCAAGTAAGTTGAGTCCCCATCTTTTATTAAGGATTCCATTGGTGCTTAGGCCAATTCCTGTTTTTTTAATAATTTCATACATATTTATAAGATCTGGCGAAATGACCATTCCTCTTCCTTTATAGAAGAAGTTTAGGTTTTCTAGTTCTTTTTTAGCGTGATCTGCTCGCTCGATGCGAGATGAGGCAAATAGACTAATACTTATTAGAGATAGGATTAAAAATTTTTTCATAGCGAAATGCTACAATACACTGGATTGATTAAAAACTAAGATTAACTGACTTCTAGAGAGAGCTTCATCTTAAGCCTGAAGGCGTCTTCGATGTGCTTTACGAGTTTATCTGTACTCCATCTTTGTCTTTGAGCGACGAAGTACAAATTACTGATTTTATTAGCTTATATTTTTAATGAAAGTATTCTTTCTTTAGTATATACTGATATATATATATGTTTATCCTGAAAGTCACAAATATATTAAAAAAGCACAAAATACCCTACGCAATAGTCGGAGGCCACGCAGTCGCACTTCACGGAGCAGTCAGAGGTACTATCGATATAGATTTCATTACAAATTGGAATTTAAAAAATTTAAAATTAATTGAAAAGGCCTTAGCTGAAATTAACCTAACACCACGTTTACCAATAAATCCTGAAGATCTATTTAATTTCAAAGAAGAATATATTAAAAATAAAAACCTTGTGGCCTGGAACTTCATTAACATAAATGATCCCTCTGAGCAGATTGATGTGGTTATTACACATGATTTAAAAAAAGAGAGTGTGAAGGAAATAAAAATTCAAGGAGAGTTTATCAATATTATTTCTAAGTCGGGCCTGATTAAAATGAAAAAGCTCTCTGCTAGAGAGCAAGATTTAATTGATATTGAAGCATTGGAGAGGCTCGATGAAAAATAAAGCGATACAATATTTCTCCGATGAATACTTGGAAAACTCTAGGGAGCTCTCTAGTGATAATATTGCTAAGTTCTTGGAGAATTTTAGGCTCCTCCATGGAAGTAGAGAAGCACAGTCAAAATCTAAATTAATTAGTATGAAAGTTCCAGAAGATCTTCTGGATTCATTTAAAGTTAAAGCAAAGCTTCATGGCATGCGTTATCAAACTCAAATAAAAGAGCTTATGAAAGATTGGTTGAAGTAGCTGATAAATACTGTATTGCCAGTATTTATGTCAGAATTCATTGATTTCTTTATAAAATACTGAGTTTGCAGTATTTTATTGATTTCTAAGTAAATTGCAATTAAAATACTGTAAAGGCAGTACCTATGGCAAAAAATGTTAAACCAATAAAAACACCAATTCAAAAAAGTGTAATGAGCGCTGAGCTTCTAGGAAGCTTTGTGAAGGCGCGTAGAACTCAGTTGGGAATTACAACTGAAGAGGCAGCTCTAATGTGCAATGTCGCAAAAGATACTTTGTCTAAAATTGAAACTGCTAGAGGGACAGTTCAACTTGAGAGCGTTTTACAAGTTTGTAAAATGCTCGGGATGGATCTGACCTTTAAGCCTTGGGATGAGTAATGAGTGAAATTGAGCTTTTTTATGAAGAAAAAAAAGTTGCGCTCATCAATTTTGACGGTGAGACATATACCTTGGAGTACGATCCCTTGTGGATTCTGGATGGCTTTGAGATTTCTCCAGCACTGGGCTTTAATAAAAAAATAGAGTCACTTTCAATTAAATATTTCCTAGATAATCTTCTGCCCGAGGGAGAAGCACTTGAGGATTTAGTAAGTCATTATAAGATATCTAAGCAAAATATAATTAGGCTCACTGAGCTTGTCGGAGAGGATGCTGCCGGTGCTATTAAGTTCACAAAAGCTTTAAAGAGTGGATCATTTCGGCCA
>Ga0115567_10005536_pt1 | contig 12226 bp, 10 predicted proteins | sample COGITO_mtgs_1204_2_FD_88679 | JGI IMG/M metagenome (GOLD analysis project Ga0115567, IMG submission 88679) | Pelagic marine microbial communities from North Sea - COGITO_mtgs_120412 | ecosystem: Environmental > Aquatic > Marine > Epipelagic | place: Germany:Helgoland, sampling site Kabeltonne...
TACTTTGATTGGGCTGAAACAGCAAATGAAGCTGCGATTTTTTCAAGTTTCCTTATTAATGCTCAAACGAGGCTTGATGCGATCGAGCGAAGCGTTGAAGTTGGAGACAAGGCGTCCATAGATATAACCGAAGCCAACATCATCCTTCAAACCAGAAAACTGGATTTGGAAGTCGCGCTATTAAAGAAACATAAAGCGAGACTTTTGGTGAGCACTTATTTATGGCTTGATGGCGTTCCGGTTGAGATTGCAGAAAATATAGAACCAAAAATGCCATCTCCTGAAATTCTAAAAGAGGTACTGGATCTTAACGAAAATATAGAAATTGATTTTGTGCCAGACAATCATCCAAAGCTCCTTAATCTTGAAGCCAAAATAAATAACTTACAGGTAGACAGAAATCTAAAGTTAAACAAACTACTGCCAAAGGTAGATCTTCAATACAATTTTCTATCTCAGGATTACGATCAGTTCAATACGTTTAAAACCGCGAATTATAAAGCCTTTTTAAATATTAGTGTGCCATTATTTCTTCGGAAGGAAAGAGGCGATCTGCAATTAACAAAACTAAAACTACAAGATGTAAATTTTGAAAAGGATGCAACGCAGATTGAGCTAATCAATAAGGTGCAAGCGATAAAACTAGAAATAAATTCTTTGGAAAGACAATTACTTTTAGTAGAAAATATTGTTAGCGATTACGAAAAATTGTTAATGGCAGAACAGCGCATATTTTATTTGGGCGAAAGTTCACTTTTCCTATTAAACTCAAGAGAGCAAAAATTGATCGATGCCCAATTAAAGCAAAACTCGATCTTTACAAAAAACCTAAATGCGTTTGCAAACCTATACAAAGCTTTGGGAAATACAAGTAATCTATAATTTAAATCAAAATTGAAATAAACACAATTGCATTTTTCGAAAAATTGGAAATGATATAAAAGTTATTGGGTTAGTATTAATTGCTGGTCTTATCTTTATAGAAAATAAAGTTTATGGCTATAGAAAAAGATCCGGTTCTTGTTTGGTTTAAAAATGATCTTCGCATACACGATAATGAAATGTTATGCCAAGCAGTGGCAACAGGTTTTCCTTTAGTTTTTCTATATGTAATAGACATTCGTAATTTTGAAATGCTCGCGCTCGGTTTTCGGAAAGCCGATGTTAACCGTGCCGTTTTTTTAAAACAGTCGTTGGAAGATCTTCGGAAAAATCTTGAAAAGATTGGTGGACATCTTATTATAGAAACTGGTTTGCCCGAAGAAATCATTCCGAAGTTTGTAGAAAAACATTCCATAAAACAAATTTTTGCTGAAGAAGAATACGCTTGGGAAGAACTTCAGATTATTAGGAATATAGAGTCAAATCTAAATAACAAGTGCGAACTAATCTGGATTTGGGGCAAGACTTTATACCATATCGATGATATTCCTTTCAGTATCGATAAAATCCCATTAACTAGTAAAGCATATCGAATTCCAACGGGAAAAAATTCCGAAGTCCGTCAACCATTTAAGGATATTGTCAAGGTAAATTCTTTTAAAATCGAATCATCAAAATTTCCTGAATTCAAGGATTTGGGATTTTCTGAAGCTGAGATTAAAAATGCCGCACCTTATTTAAAAGGTGGTGAAACCGAAGCAATTAAGCGCCTAGAGTATTACACTTTCGAAACCGAACTTTTAACGGGTTATCGCTGGTCGCGCAACAGATCATTAGGCCTTGATTACAGTTCTAAATTTTCGCCATATTTAGCGCTTGGCTGTATAAGTGCACGTACCATTTATCAAAAAATAAAACATTACGAGCAAACCGTAAAGAAAAACCAAAGTACCTGGTGGATTGTTTTTGAACTTGTTTGGCGCGATTATTTTACATTTAAAGGTATGAAAATGGGCAACCAGATCTTTATGACCGAAGGTTTTAAAAAGAAGGAATTAATCTTCGAAAACGATACAGATCTTTTTGCGCGTTGGTGCAAGGGTTTAACAGGACTGCCATTTGTAGACGCCCATATGCGCCAACTAAACCAAACCGGTTATATGAGCAATCGCGGCCGCGTTAATTGCGCTAGTTTTTTGGTGCACGATTATAAAACAGATTGGACTTGGGGCGCGGCATATTTTGAGAGCAAACTTATAGATTATGATGTGAGCGCAAATTGGATGAACTGGCATATGCAAGCATATGAAATTTGGTACACCAACCCGATTCATCAAAGCAATAAATACAAGGCCAAAGAATTTATTCAAAAGTATATTCCGGAATTAGCAGAAATAGAATCTAACCTAATTTACGTTCCTTGGCACGAAAATGCCGATGGAATCGATAAAAATGGATATCCAATACCTGTGGAAATTTTCAAAAAATGGGATAGATCGATCAATCTGATCTTAAAGAGTCTGGATTCCGAAAAATAATTTCGGTCAATTTATTTCAGAAAAAGCTGGAATAGTTTCGGCGCCGTAACAAACAATGTTCTCTAACGGATTTTTCTTTAGATAACCCCGAATGATCTGGTTGGTATGGTATGTATGGTGTTTTCGCTCAATATAGGTTTCTATCTGTTCAATGTCTGAAAAAATTTCGGCAGTATCGACAAAACCAAAACCTTTGTAACGGCCTTCCTTGACCAGAATAACAGATCGCTCTTCCTGCTTTCTTCCAATACCGTAAATTATGTAGGATTGTCGGTCGTTTTCTAAAAAATCGATCGCTTCCAAAGCCTTTTTGTTATAATCATCGACAGCTTCGGTACTATTACAAATCCCTTCGCAATTATTTACTTTATAATAATGCGTACAAACCTCAACATTACTTTGCAACGTGCAATAACGTGGACAAAGGTTGAAGGCTTCACAGATATATTCCAACTTTTCAGTAGCAAGTGATCTGTTATAGAATGTAGACAATGAGTCTTCCGTAGCTTTTGCTTTGGTAATCGCAAGTTGTATAATGTTGCGCCTGTTTTTATAGTGTATTATATGATAACTCGTTTGGGGCCGTTTTTGCGCTTTATTAAATTTTGGATAATGTTTTTTAATAAGATCAGATTCTAAAAGTAACGCTGTCAATTCATTTCCGGTAGTTTCGTGTTCTATATAAAACGTTTCTTGGCACAAAAGATATTCATTGGTTTTCTTGCTGTATATATGTTGAAGCACGCGCTTTTTTATATTCTTAGCTTTGCCTACATAAATTATCTTATGGTCTTTATTTTTGAAAAGATATATTCCTGCGGAATCTGGCAAGTCCAAAACCTGCTTAGAATTTAAATGCGGCGGAAGCGATGCTTCTTTTGATTTCGGATTAAGAAATTTTTCAAAAACCTCAAATTCGGGATCGAGGCTCAACAACCGCTGAAACAATATTACCGTGGCATCTGTATCTCCTTCTGCCCTATGCCGATTTTCTATTGGGATATTAATGGCATCGCAAATCTTGCCAAGACTGTAGCTCTTTAAATTTGGAATGAGTTTTCTAGATAGCCTAACAGTGCAAAGTTTTTTTCGGTTAAATTCAAGGCCTAATTGCAGAAATTCATTTCGAATAACGTTATAATCAAAGTGAACATTGTGCGCAACAAAAATAGTATCTTGAGTAAACTCCTGGATTTTTTCTGCAACTTCATAGAAAAAGGGAGCATTTGCAACGGTGTCGTTTGAAATTCCTGTTAACGCCGTAATATATGCTGGAATAAATTTCTCGGGATTGACGAGCGTAGTGTATTTATCGAAAATTTTACCGTTCTTCATTTTGGCGATACAGATTTCGGTCAATCTATTACCACTCAAACCGCCGCCAGTTGTCTCTACATCTATAATTGAAAATATCTTATTCTCCAAAATTTTATTCTTTCAGCAAAAATAGACAAAAAATATTTTATATGGAATAATTCCAAGTATCGGGAAAATATCCAAAAAACTGATTATAAATCTTATTTTTTCAATTGATTACATCCATTAAGAAAACAGAAGATTCAAATTATAAATGTTTTTAAAAAAAAGATTGAAAATAATTATTGCAATACTCCTTGATCCTGACGAAATTATCAAGTTTTTGAAAAAATTACACAAATGCTAATGAATGAAGCTAAGCTTTCAAAAAAAATTCAGAACATTAGTTTACTTAATTTCTCACAATGTAAATACCTTTTTACTTAGAACTTAAGAGTCTCCAATATAACAAATAAAATATATCCCTCAGATATTCAGGTATTTACCTTAGTATTTTGTATATTAATATATGATAATTCTTAAAAAAAATTTCTACTTATACAATCTTTTACTGATATCGATCATATTACTTCTATGTGGGTGTACGGATAATAAAAATAAGTCTAAGGACACGGAAGTTATTATGACAGTTACGGCTACGGCCTATAATTCTGTAGAACATCAAACCAAAAAAGGAAATGTAGGATTAGCAGCTTGGGGCGATATATTAGAACCTGGTGAAAGAGCGATTGCGGTTTCGCGAGATCTTATTAAAAAGGGGATAGATTATAATGAAGAAGTTGAAATAGAAGGCCTTAAAGGAATTTATATCGTTAAAGATAAAATGAACAAGCGATGGAAAAATAAAATCGATATATATATGGGTCTGGATGAAAAAGCCGCTCGCCAATGGGGAAACCAAGTTGTAGACATTCAGTTTAACAAATTTGATCGTCCCAATGATAAATTCTCCAATTAAGAAATCTTATTTAAATAAGGGTTTTGTAAAAGATTGATAATTGTGTTGTAAAAAGCAATATAAAATTATTCTTATCAATTATGCTTAGATGAGCTATTTTCTATTGGCGTCAAAGTGCGAAAATTCTGTTTTGATTTCCAATAAATATATTGGTTTACAGCTTAGAAAGGCTTTATTTTGAGTGTTAAGTTGTAAATACCTCCATCGTTCCAAATAAATTTTTATCATATGAACCTGAAGCTCAAAATATGAATTATCTACAATAAAAAAATAAGATACAGCATATCACTTACTGTATCTTATTTTTTTGAATCCTATTAACTTCAACTGCTTTCATTGAAGAAATGTTAGGGTAATAACTATCAAACTAGTTATTGAGCACCAACATTTTCTTGGTCTTGGAAATACCATTTTGCGTAACAGTGCAAAGATATAATCCATTGGATACCTTTAAATTTTCTAAAGAAACTGTTTTATCCCCAATTGATACTTTTATAATTTCTGTTTTCATCAATATACTGCCTTTAGTATCTCTTACTACAACTTGTATAGGACTATCATTCGTAAAACAGAAATTTAATTTTACTTTTTCGCCAGTTAAGATCTTAAAATTTTCAAGACCGCAGAGATTTTTCGAATATTCATCTACAGAAAGATTACCTTCTTGAGAAAAAATCTCTGTTTCAGAAAGATATTCATTTTGATAGCCAGAAGCGCAGATCAATTTCGAAGAATCACCGAAAAATACCGTTCCACTATTTCCCGTTAACCAAGCTGTAGGTTTTGATGGCAATTCTCGCCATACATCGGTTTGTGGGTTGTAAAAATAAGTTTCATTAGAAAAGGTGTCAAATGTATTGTCTGTGCTGCCACCTGTCATAATTACTCCATCACGCCAAGTATGTGCATCAAAAAATGTTCGTGTTTCACCTGGAAACGGTGTCTTATCTTCCCAGGTGATTATGGAACGGTCATTCGCATCAATTGTACCTACTCTTACTGTGTTCCAATAGTTAGGTGACATAAAATCATCACTACCGCACATATAAACTAATTTGTTGCCAGAAATTGCAAATCCTCCCCAACTTAAACTACTGTTTGGCGGCAAAATTGGTGTCGCTTCCCGCCAACGGTTGTAGTTGCTATTGTACAAATATGTTTTATGTTGGTAGCCGCCTACTACATATATCAAGCTGTCTTGGTATGAAACAGCTCTTGCATCAACAATGGGTCGCGGAAAATCTGCGGCATCAGACCAAGTGTCACTATTGATATCGTATTTTCGAACCTTTCTTATAGCTGCTCCAGGAGTGGTTAAAAGACCACCGATCGTATAGAGCTTATCTTCTAAAACTGCGATCGCACCTCCTATAAGTTTTGTTGGTGGTGGTGCAACATTCGACCAAGTATCTGTACTCAATTGATACTTTTGGGTAATTGGTGTTATAATACCGTCCTGATCTCTGCCCGAAACCATAAATAAATATCCATCGTTATTATTACTATATCCAATGGTCTGTCCTGCACGGATACTTTCGGGAATATTTGCGCCAATGGTCCATTGGGCATTTAATGTTTGACAAAAAGTAGCGAGTACCGCTAATGTAGTTAATGTTGTTTTCATAATTTTTTCTGTTAAGGTTGATTAAAAATAAGAGAATGTCCATTACAATTTTCAAACTGTCACAGACCTACACCATTGTCGGCCAAAAAGCATTTTTCCCAACACCAATGTATATATCATCATACAGAACATTAAAAATGTTATTGGTATATACAAACGTGTCGTTTGTAGCAAATTACGTTGAAATAAGAACCAAATGGGTATTTTTATACCATGGAAAAAAGATGGGTTAAACACGTGTTATTCTGGTTGGCTTATCACTCGTTCGAGGTGTACACAGATTTTTTATGGATGCTCAACCAATACAATCTATCTATTTGGGCTGCATTCAAAATGTCTTTTATAGCTGAAACTATTATTCTGCTGCTCATCAAAATACCTATGGTATATGGTATGTTCTACTTTCTGTCAAAATTTTCTATAGTAACTCCAAATAGATTGAAATTAGTCTGTTCTCTGAGTATCACATTGATCTTGTTCAGCATTTTGTCTCAACTTATCATAGTATATGTCTTTTTGCCTACCATTTATAGGGAAGCTGATATAGTAGAAACTTTCGCCTTTCAGGGAATCGTGAACTCATTTATGGATAAAGTTTTTATTGCTTGTTTGGCCATAGCTTTAAAACAAATGTCAAATAGCCATAAATTACGCGAAAGAGAACAATTATTGGTGAAAGAGAAGCTAAAGACCGAGCTAAGTTTTTTAAAATCACAAATCAATCCACATTTTCTTTTTAATACATTGAATAACATCTATTCATTAGCAAGAAAAAAATCTGATAAGACGCCAGAAGTAGTTCTTAAATTATCAAAACTTTTGCGGTTTGTGATGTATGAAACTAAACATCAAAGTATCCCAGTTGAAAAAGAGTTGGAATTTTTAAAAGATTATATAGAATTGCACAAAATTCGCTTTGACGATAGTTTAAACGTTATTTTTAATTATAAAATAGACAATACCAACTCTCCAATAATGCCTCACATTCTTACGCCATTTGTTGAAAATGCATTTAAACACGGCGCAAGTCAATCTACCAACGCTTCATTTATAGATATAGAATTGAACATTGTAAAAAACATATTAAACTATAAGGTTCAAAACTCTTTTGAAACAAATATTTCAGAAAATCCAAAAGAAGATAAAAACTGTATAGGCCTAGAAAACCTAAATAGACAGTTGGAATTAACCTACCAAAAATTTGAACTCCACACCAATAAAGAATACCAAAAATTTACTGCCCAACTTACCTTGGATTTAAATCAAAAACTATGAACCTAAATTGCCTCGTTATCGAAGATGAACCTCTAGCTACAGAGATAATGGTGGATTTTATTGATCAAGTTCCTTTTTTAGAATTAGAAGCAACCTGTACAGACGCTATTACTGGAATACGGATTTTAAACGAAAAAAAAATCGATCTTATTTTTTTAGACATCGAGTTGCCAAAACTCAAAGGTTTGGATTTTTTAAATACCCTAAAAAACCCTCCGTTAGTAATTATCACAACAGCGTACCATGAATTTGCAGTAAAAAGTTATGACTACAATGTTTTAGACTACTTGTTAAAACCTATTGAATTTAACCGTTTTATGGTTTCAGTTCAAAAAGCGGCAAGCTATGTGAACAAAGAAAATACAGTAATTGATGATATAAAAAATGACGGTTTGTTTTTTACAGTGAATAAAAAGAAAGCCCGCATTGCTTTTCATTCGATTTTATATATTGAAAGCCAGCGCGAAAACGTGAAGATTGTCACGCAATCCCAAGTTTTTAAAACTCGAATTGCAATAAGTGAATTAGAAAAACAATTGCCAGATAATTTTATTAGAATTCACCGTTCCTATATAGTTTCAAAAGCAAAGATCGAATTTGTTGACACTCACGAAATTGAAATTTTCGGAAAATACCTGCCCATAGGTCGCAGTTATAAAAATAAAGTTCAAGAAATTCTCGGCTTATAGAAATTATTTTAAGCGTCGCTATTGCCTAGACTTTAAAAATAATAGCTTCGTACAAAGGCAAATTATCATAATACTATTTTTTCATTGATATAATTCTGAAATATTTCTTTCAAGTGGATCCATGTTCCAAATAAGCAATTCAGGTTAATTTTTTCATCACTCCAGTATCATTTTTTTTCAGATAAATAATTGGAAAAAAAATGTTGAATTTCAAAAATCTACTTTCAATAGTAATATGCTATGAATTACCTAACCTGGCCTGCACTTCATCCTTGTAACTTCTGCTAATAGTAATCGCGTTGTTAGCAACGTCTATATATTCGTGCGTAAAATGATCGATCTTCGAAATGGACACGATGAAAGAACGATGACATCGTAGAAATTTTGAGTTAGGTAACTTGGCCTCCATATTTGAAATAGTTTCGCGCGTGGTAATAACTTTACCTATTGTATGCAATTTTATATAATCGCTAAAACTCTCAACATATAGAATTTTATCAAAATCTATCTTAATCATCTTGCGGTCTGCGCGCACAAAAATATAATCTTCAGATTGAGAAACAGCTAATGTATTAATACTTGTTTCAGCAAAAGTGCTTTCCCCTATAAATTTTGAAACAGCTTTAGATAACCTTATAAATGAAATCGGTTTTAGCAAAAAATCCACGGCCTGCAGTTCAAAACCATCCATTGCGTATTCACGATATGCGGTTGTAAAAATCACCTTTATCTTCGGATTAATTGTTTTTGCAAATGAGAGCCCATCGATCTCTGGCATATTGATATCCAAAAAAATCAAGTCAATTACTTCTTTATTAAGTATTGAAAAACCTTCTACGGAATTTTTACAGCTGGCCACAACGTTAAGGCTATCGATCTTTGCGAGATGATCCTGTAAAATCTCTCGTGCCATTGGCTCATCGTCAATAATCAATGCATTAAATCTTCTTAGACTCATATGAATTATAATTTTTCACTTCTTCTCCTCCGCTTTGTTTCGCTAAATCCCGAATGGATAGGTTAACTTCAAACCAACCGTTCTTGTTTTCAATATTAAAAAGATATCGTTTAGGGTAAAGCAATTCTAATCTGCTCTTGAGATTATCAAGCCCCAAACCTTCTGTGCTTTTCTTATTTTCTAACTTCTTAACCGTATTTTTAATATTGAAAAATAATGTGCCATCAATAACCTCAACAGCAATATAAATTGTTAGTGAATCATTAATAATATTACCGTGTTTAAAGGCATTTTCAACAAAGGGTATAAATAGCATGGGTGGAACTTGCAATGTTTCAGAGATATTTATCTTGTTAAAATCTACAAATAGGGTATCCTTAAACCGTATTCTTTCTAAACTTATATACTCTTCTATATGTGCGATCTCCTCACATAGCGGCACTAAAGGTTTTTTTACTTGATATAAGATATAATCGAGCAAATTTGATAGCTTTAGAATAACTTCAGGTGTATCTTTTGATTGTTTTAGCGCAAAACCGTAAATCGTATTTAACGTGTTGAACAAAAAATGGGGATGAATCTGCATTTTTAAAAACCGTAGCTGTTGCTCGCGCAATTGCAGCTCGGTTTCCAAGACTTTACGTTGCAAAGATTCTGTTTTAAGATTGGAATTATAATGGTGAAAGACCAAACTAATCAATACCATTACAGATACAACCAAAAAAACAGCCACTATTATCAAAGGGAGCGATTTGGTCAAAGGCGCAGCGGCTTGTGTTGAAAATTCTGAAAGAAATACAACACCATATAATATAGAAAGTATGATAAGATAGACCGAGATTACCAACGTGTAAATTCCGTAGAGGAAAAATAGCGCGTGTTTTTGAGCGAGGAGATATTTTGGAACAAGATAGTAGACCACAAAATAACCGGTAGTTACGGTAATAGGCATCAAAAATGTAGAAAACAGATTTACATATTCTGTATTACTGCTACCATAGCCCAAAAAATAATTGTAAAAAAAATAAGCACCCACCCAAAACGCTAAATGCAGAATTACAGTGGCGATAGATTTTAAATATTTACTTTTCTGAAACATAAAGATAAAAGATACTTTATTTACGTTCGACACAAATTTAAATGCGACAAACTCCGTTTAGACCACCCTATTTAACCGCTATTCTATTTTTGATATGAGAACAATGAACTATTTTGGAGAATCCCTTACTTAAAACGTCGATCGTCGAAAATAGAGATTTTAGTTGTAATCAAGATCTATATTTGGATAATCAATAACTTTAAAATAAATATATTATGACTTTAAGAATATTTTTTCAGCCTCAAATTATCAATATATTCAATGACGGCGGACCCGTTTTCATGTATATCACATTAATTCTTTTAATAATCGTGATCGGGCTTTTTATAGCAAGTTTTTCAAACAAGATCGAAAATAGAAAAATTATCAGTTTAATAAGTTCTATAAGTCTTTTTGCACTTGTTTGGGGGTTTCTAGGTCAGATCGTAGGCCTTATTGGCGCATTTGATTCGATAGAAACTTACGATACCATTTCACCAGCCATATTGGGTGGTGGCATTAAAGTTGCTCTTTTATCTCCTGCCTTCGGAATGTTTGTATTTTTGATAGCACGTGTGGAAATAATCATCCTCACTTTCCTGAAGGATAAAGTAATCAAAGAATAGTAATTCCGGTACCGGATTAATTAAACATAAAAAATACTAGGTCGCGTTATATTTTTTTCATCAGACTTCAAAATTATACAAATATTTAAAGTTTTCTGAAACTCAAGGCTTTCACTTAATATTTAAACCTTAAATTTAGCTTTAGTGGTTTTCCTAAATTGCATTTCGAATCGAGATGTTTGAATTAGGATTTTAAATAGAAGAAAAATGGAAAAAGAACAAGGCCTTATAATTGACTGGCTGAATATGCCCACATATAACACGATAATGTGCCTAGCGGTTGGCGCTGCATTTTGTTCATTGGCGGTAATGGGCAAAAATATAATTGCAAAAGAGAAAATAGATCCAACAGGTTGGTCTCTAAATCTCGGCGTATTGGGAACTCTATTGTTTTTTACGGGGCTGCATATGACACTGACTTGGCCTTTGGCAAAATACTTCCCATTTGATAATATTGTTTTTGGGGAACCCTCTTTAGCTATAGGTGCAATACTATTAGCATTTTCATTTCTATTTTGGAAGGACTCGGCCACAATAAAAACCTTGGATAATCCCATTTCTCACATTAGTAGAATTTTTAGACATTTTAAGTTTTTGTTTTATGGTTTGGGTCTTGCACTTATTGCTATTGGCATTGCGGGCGTTAAATACCAACTTTTTGCTGCACCGCCAGAAGAACCAATAAGTGGGCAATTTGCAGAATATCCTATGGTAGAAGCCATTTTTATATCGGGACTTTGGGCACTTACCGGTTTGGCTTCGCTATTAGTTCCCAGTTTTTTTGAAAAGTATGCTGCAGATATTCAGCCGCAACTAGATACATTTACGAAAGTGAAGTATGGACTCGTTTACGGTTTGGGTTTCATTTTTCTGCTTTTTGGAGCCTTCAACTATTTTACACATATAGGACTGATCGTTAATACCATGAAGTAATATAAAATTCAGAAAGTTAGAATATATGAAAGAAACGTATCCTATAAATTTCTCCCATATTGGAATAACAGTTCCAGATCTTGAGAAAGCTATAAAGTTTTATACTGAAGTAATGGGTTGGTATCATATTTCGGGACCAATTACCGTTTCCGAAAAAGAAAGCAATAATCTTACGCGCATCAGTAAATTAATTTATGGCGAGGGATGGGAAAAATTTAGATTCGAACATCTCTCTTCTGCAGACGGTATGGGTTTTGAGATTTTCGAGTTTGAAAATAATATCTCAACAACCAGTATAGACAATCCTTTTAAAACCGGCATTTCTCATTTTTGCATACAACACCCAAA
>Ga0115567_10005539_pt1 | contig 12223 bp, 6 predicted proteins | sample COGITO_mtgs_1204_2_FD_88679 | JGI IMG/M metagenome (GOLD analysis project Ga0115567, IMG submission 88679) | Pelagic marine microbial communities from North Sea - COGITO_mtgs_120412 | ecosystem: Environmental > Aquatic > Marine > Epipelagic | place: Germany:Helgoland, sampling site Kabeltonne...
AAGCTTTTGAGTTGAAGCTTTTGAGTTGAGACTTTCCATGGAAGATGCTTTATCAAATTGCACATCTTGGAGGCGGGAAGCAGATCGTGGATTTTGGACCAAGTACGTCAGCGTCACCGAGCACCAGAACTTACCTTGCATGAGCGCATAGGCTTGAATCCCGAACATTAGCTAAGAGGCGGAGGAAACGGCCTCACTGCAACCTGGAAAAGACACACACTATCCAGCTCACCCCGCAAGGGAGCCACAGCGACCTGGAAAAGAGAGGCACTTTCCAGCTTGCCCCGGACGGGAGCCACTGCAACCTTGAAAACAGGAGCGCTTTCCAGCTTACCTCGCACGGGAGCCATGCACTCGACAACTATTCTTCTGAGATGAACCTCGTGGCTGTACTGTAAGCATGCCCTGATCGCGAGGCAGCTCCTACTCCCTGCCTACGTTGTGGCTTCAAGATCGCTACAGCACCCCCTTCACACCTGTGCAGCCTCTCTGCTACCTGATTCTACCACTCAAAGGCCAAAGCTCCGCCCTCATTTCCGCAGTTGGGATCTTGGGTATGACAGCGTCGATGCCCCGCTGCGCCGAGCCGAGTCGCACCGCGCAATCTACCTGGCCTTATCGTACAGGTCGAACAGAGTATCGAATGTGGGTGGCGGAAGCTTGAAGGTGACTGGCAGCTTGCCCACCACGGGCACAGCAGGGCTGATGACAGTCACTGCGGTACAGTGTCCCTGCGTTGCGCGAGCGGAGGCTTTTAGTACCTGGGGCAACGCGTTCGCGACCGGCCAGTTGGGGGCCATGCGAAGAGGCGGGCTCGGGCCGTACCGCCATCCAGCCCCACACGTTGAGCCCGAGAGCCAGGAACCGAATCAGTCGGGCCGTCTTGCTCGACATCACGCTTGTGTCGTAGTCCTGAGCTCCCCCACCCCCGAGCCTCAAGACGTCCTTGACCCTCTTGCCGCAAGCTCCCGCACGGTTGCCAGTGCCCTTGATCCCTGCCATCAACACGCATCAGACTGGAACACAAAACACTGAGGTGATGGTCCACCAGCTTGACAGGGTGCAGCATTGGGGGGCTGTCTTCGCTGCGGTCAGGACAAGCGGGTCCTGCGGCGGCAGTCCGCACCTTTGTCGATCCACGATCGCGTTGGGACTCCGCACGGCGTGCCGCTGACCCAACGCCCGGACGCCTCAGACGGGTAAAATCCTGCCGAACTCCCGGCAGCAGCGACCGATGCGAGCAGAAGCGCGCCGCAAAGGACGAGCCACCCGCGGCCAGCGACCATCTTTGCTCGGAGATGATCGTGGGTCGGGGCTGTTTTGAGGAAAGAACGGCTCCAGCGCCCACGCACTGCTGGTCAAACATGGCTGGTGTGGAAGCAGCTTCTTGCCTGAGGAAAGACGAGGACCTGGATGCTCCTTTCATGGCCCCACTCAAAAGAGCATTGAATCATGGAGGAGCACAGCGCACGAAGCGCGACCGCAACGAGTCCAAGCGCAAGCAGGTGCAGCTCGCAACTGTCGACCCTACGACTGGGAGACCGAGCGTGAGGACGGTGGTCTTCCGTGGATTTCTCCCCCACACCCTGACACAGGGCGGCAGAACATGTGCCATCGATCAGCATGCACTTAACAAGGAGAGTTGCCTGTTGACATTCATCACAGACAGCCGTGCCGCAAAGGTTGCGCACATCAGCGGCGGTGCAGACGCGGTCGAATGCTGCTGGTGGCTTGATGAGGCCGGTGTGCAGTTCCGCATCGCAGGTCGCGCTGTGCTAGCAAGATTAGACTCAGACAATGTAGAGCTACGTGCCGTCGCGCAGCATGTTTGGGGTCGTCTGAGTGACAGTACGCGTCAAACCTTCACATGGCCGGCCCCCGGTGCGGATGTCACGCCAAACGATGGCACGGTGGGCACGACAGGGAAAGGGAACACAGGAAGTCAACACGGGGAGGGCGGTGCGGTTCATTTCGCCGTGTTGCTGCTCGTGCCTTCGCGCGTGGACGAACTGCGGCTCGGCGGGAGGCAGCGTCGCTTTATTTACGAGTGCTCGGGCGCCGGGACTGGCGAGGGGGCGCTGAGCGCGCCCACACGCAACACCTGGTGCGTGCGGGACGTAAACCCTTGATCCGCATCGTACGCGTGTTATCTTCTGGTGTCTACCGCTTCATTTCAGCACCTGCACCGGATGTCTGCCTCGAGGCCTCACTGCGCACAGAACCGGCGCTCTGGGTTCCCCCAGACGGTCCCTGCCACAAGTCTCTTCCAACAGGACTCCCGCCCTCAACCATCCGTCTTGATGTAGCCGGCGCCGCTCTTTTCAGTTTTGTTCCTGCACCGCTCCATCGTGTTCGACAAGTCCCAGTGGATCCACACAGGGTCGCGAGTCTCCGAGCTCACTTTCAGGCCCAATTTACAGTTCTTGATGGAACACTCCTGGCATTCCACGTTGAATGTGTCCGTGGAATCGTGAGCCTCAGAGCGCTGCGAAGTGATGGCAGTGTCGCAGTCGTCGAAGCTTGAGGCGCGAACTTTCAGCGCCTTGGCCGGATGCGAGAAGAGGCCGTTCTTGCACCCTGTGACTACACACTTGGTCATCGCAAGATCACCCTCCTCGTTAACAGCGACGCCAATCTTGCACCCACTGATCTTCAGCTCACTCAGAACGCCTTTTCCCCCGGAGACGTATCTGTTCCCCTGCCCACGCTTCTGCCTTTCCATCTCTTTCAGCATCGAGCCAAGTCCCAGTCCTCCCATCCGAAAGAGCGGTGACTCAAAACTAGAACCAGAATCCTTTGTCACGCCAGCCAGGACCACGCCGTGCCGCCCACACGGACCAATTTCGCTCTTGCTCACGCGGAGCATGTCACAGGAAGTTGTGGCGACGATTCCGCTTCCAGCGTCGCTCGTGAGCTTGCATGATTCAACAAAGATGTTGCCTTCACGTGCGCAAACGCATCCAGCAGCACCTTTCTCGTCGAAGCCGACATCTGCGTCACCTCCGAAAGATTCAAGTGACATATCCTGAATGACAACCTGCGGGAGAGAGATAGAGAGTTCTCAGTCCCTGAAAGCACCGTCGTATCCCCTGAGTTGTTCCGTCAAAGGGCCACACAATCGCACCCATGTGGCATCCCCGTTGCTGTGAGCACAGGGCGGGCAGGACCTTTGCACTGGTGGACGTGACGATGAATCTGCCGTACAAACGCAGGACTGTCTGCTGCTCGCCCTTGCCTTGAATTGTGATGTCCTTGCGGATCTTCAGCCCCTCGGCAAGCGCGTGCAGCCCTCGACTCACAGAGATCAGGTCACCCTTCCGTGCGGCGGAGGCAGCCAACGCCAAGTTGGAAAACGTGCGCGCTCCTATCTTGCACGCCGGGGGAACGCTCGGAGCCGGGGCCGCAAAGTCCAGACGCACAACCCCCGGTGCTGTGGCCGCGACCATCGGGTACACGAGGTCGGCGGATGGAACAGGTACCCATCCGATGATCTCCCCGTTGCGCGTGAAGTATGCTGTCTCTGCCTCTCCGCTCGAGGAGAACAAAAGACCGCAGCCCATGCGGTCACCGGCACGGCACTCGGGGCCGAATTTGAGGCCCTGGCCTTCATTGTCTTGGAGGAAAAGACAGCCGTCGTCCGAGTGATAGCCAAGCGAGGGAAAGGACGGCCATCCAGGCATAGCTCCCACGAAGACCTTTGTCCCGCACAGTCCGATTCCAATGCCCTCATCCCGAGGAACGACGATTGTGAGCTCAAAGTATGGTCGAATTCTGGAGAGAATATCGCCCCGAACAAAGCCGTATTCGATGTGTTTCCTGTTCCTCTCAGAACCAGTGAACTCAATCGTCGTGTTCGATCCCTGCCCTCCACAGAATCGCACAAATCCATACTTGTTGATGCCAGCGCTAGGCTTTCCTACATTTGCTGTTGATGGCGGCTCTCCACTGAAAACGCGCAAGTCATCGGCATATCCCTGTTAACAAAACATTTTAGTGCTTGTTCGCAGCAGACAGGCATTCTGGAAGAGGGAATGAAAAACTCCAAACTTTGGTGCTTACCTTCCAGCTTTTGTGTTCTGGAAAATCAACGACAAAAATATCGTCGTCGATCTCCCTAAGCTTCCCGACAGACCAAGGATGTGCTTTTCCCCAGCCACATTGTGGTTCGCCATCGATGCAAACTTGAGAACCGACCTGAACCATGAACGCTGAGTTTATACCGAGGGTGGCCATTTGAGATGATACAGGATAGGCGTTACCTTGAGGCTCGATGATGTCGATGCTCGGCTTCGGGGCAGCCTCTTCTCGAAGAGTCTCTCAAATAAATCAAATTCATCCTGAAAGCGCCATCTCGTTTGTCAGCTCACGTGGACAGTTCTCATCTCTAAAGTGAGGGCTGGTTCAACCTCTCTGCTCTCCCTTCGCGCCCTTGCTCCTCTCAGAGGTGACTCAGAAGGGAGCGATTCAAAAGTTGTCTCGCCGCTGAGAATAGCATCAAAGGCATGGCGAAGAGCCCATGCTCCGTCACCCGCATTACTGGCCTCATCAGCTTCTGAAATAGCCCGTGAAAGCCGAGTTCTGGCTTCTTGTGGGGCAATATTCATGCCGTCTTGCGCCGCCTTTCTGTAAACCTCCGTGCAACCACGCTTGTCTCCCTTGTTGAATAGAGGCACGCCTTTTGAGATCGCCGTTCGCAAAATAGTCTTTAGATCACCAGTATTCTTCAATCTCCCTGCGGCCTGTTTTTTTGCGTTTTCAGCAGCTCTGTCCCTCTCCTCACGTTCAGCAGCCTTCGCTGCGGCTTTTATATTGTCGTTTTCAGCAGCTCTGTCCCTCTCCTCACGTTCAGCAGCCTTCGCTGCGGCTTGTATATTGTCGTTTTCAGCAGCTCTGTCCCTCTCCTCACGTTCAGCAGCCTTCGCTGCGGCTTGTATTTTTTCGTTTTCAGCAGCTCTGTCCCTCTCCTCACGTTCAGCAGCCTTCGCTGCGGCTTGTATTTTGTCGTTTTCAGCAGCTTTACGTAAGGCTTTGAGGTCCGGCGCCGGTTGATCGAGAAGAATATCGACTCGTGCAAACTTCTCCGCAAAACCAATGATGGGGTAGGCCTCCTTTCTCGGGCAACTGCTGACATGCACGAGACGATCATTCAGAAAGAAGTAGACATTATCGGGCTCAGAATCGTCAGAATTCAGCCTTCTCTCAAAAGCAATCCCACAGCCCACCCGATCTCCTGCTGCGAAGGTACGTAAGCATTTTTCTGCATCACCACTTCCCGTGTAAATCGAGCCATCTTTGCCGAAATAGCCGACCTCTTCAGGAAGCTGCCCTGGAATCCCCTCGGCTCTATCGTGTGCGCCCGTGCCAATGCCCAGTCCAACTGGACCGCCCTCGCGCACATGGATCTCAAAGTATGACTTCTCCTTGCTCAACGGCCGTTTGGCCATTATAAAACCGGTAGTCCTTATCGGATGGCCCGCGGGATTGTGGCCAGACAGGAAGAGAACTTGGGACAATTTCTCGACTGCCAGCAGAACGCACGTGTCCGAGAATATGAAATCTTCTTTCTTGGTGCGATCTCCCTTCTTGACACATTCCTTTAGTCGATTCAATGTCTCTAGCCATTTGTCCCGTTTCTGCTCGTTTCCAAAGGAGAGCATGTGGGCCAAGTTGTTCACCTGCACTTCTAGATTTGCACTGGTATTGACAACTTTTTCTAACAGACATTTGCAAACATTTTCGTTGAATTTCAAACCCTCTTTTGGAGACAGTAGTTTCAGTGTGAGCACACCGCGACCCCGTTCCAAACTCAATATACCATCTCGCGTCTTTGAGCCCCCCAAAAACTTGCCAACTCCTGGGAATGTAACCGGCACACCTTGCGCAAGTATTCCATCAGGATCAACGTGATCAGTCCATGCATCTTTTCCCGTCTGACCTTGCGGAGCGTTCTGCCCCTGATCCAACAACTGTTCCGGCATTGTGAAATTCTTTTCGTAGTATGGTTGCTCTTTCTCTGCGGCGATTCGAAGAGCCGACTCGAATCCCTTCTTTGTGAAAATGTTGAACTCAATCAGAGTGATATTGCCGTCCTTGTTCCGGTCGATCTCTCTACAAATGTTTTCCAACTTTGACTCATCGTCAAGATCGGGATATTCTTTAACGACAGCTGCCTTGAAATGCACCCACTCGACCAACTCGTCTGAATCAAAGTACTCTTGCCAAAAGTGGCGTGCTTTACCTTCCTTGATTCTCTGCCATCCCTGTGTTGGTGTCCCCGATGACTCGGGCGGCGTCTGCGGGATTGCATGTTCCTCTGAGCCAATCGACAGGAAAAAGTCATTTTTCAACAAGCTCTGAATTGGGGAAAGTTGCGCGAAACCACCCTTGCTTCCAAGCTTATTTTGGATTTCCATGTGAATCTGGAAAATACTTGCACCTTGTTTTTTGGCAGCTTCTATTAGGGCACTCATGAATGGTCCTCCCTCCCCGGGATTTCCATCCGATGCCGTACTGCCCGATGTGGTAGAGTACATGATGCAGGAATTTTCCAAATCCCCGCACTTGATGTTTTCTGCAGCCGGACGCGTAACGGCTCTTGTGTTGCCTCCTCCACCCGAAAGGCTGTTGCGGCAGCAGTCCAAAATAAAGAGGCTCGCAGGCAATGCTTGACCGTCAGCATGGTTCCAGGCTTCTTTGATCATCTTCTGAATGTAACCAAATGGAATACATTTTGAATCTAGGTCCCTGCCTTCTTGTGTGGACGTCTGGTACTCTTTTTCATAAATTTTTGCATCTTTGGGCACTAAATAATGTTTAGTCCCATCATTGTCCGAAAACTGGAGGCCGTGTCCGACAAATGCAAAAATACAATCCACCTGCTCTTCCTTCAATTGGGAAATGAACTCGTCAAGAGATTCCTCGGCCTCTTGCTTGCTAACATTCAACATGAGCTGTACATCCCAGCCAAATCGCACCAGAAGATCGCGCAACTTCACGCCATCGCTGATCGCGTTTGGCAGATCCCGAATTTCGCTGTCGTACTCACTGACTGCCCAGATTAGTGCCTTGCGCCGGTGGTGGAACTTCGCTCCAAAATTGTCGCTGAGAGACTTGACCACCCGGTTACATTCCTCCCCCTTGGTCAAGATATTATGTACGGCAGACGACAATTCAGGCCTGTCGGCCCATTTCCACCCTCCCTCAGGAATTTCGACAGCCCGTGTTCCTCTCTTCTCACGCATCTTGTTGAGGGCAACACACTTCCTGTGCCAAGCCTCTTCCACTCTCTTGGTGGTGTGCCGGAAGTTGATCTGCGTGATGACTGTCCGATCTCGACAATTCGGAACGTCGAGCCACTTCCCAGCGTAGTGCACGTGTACAATCAAGAACCCGTCGTCGCCCGCCAACTTTTTGCCGACTCTGTCGAGGCGCACCCAGTACTCCCTCTCAATCAGCCACTTGTCCTTGCATGTTTGGGGATGGGACTTCTCCTTGCAACATCCGTTCATGTACGGAAATTCGTTGAAACCGACCACCTGAGAGGAACATTTACATATCAACAAATCAAGCAGTACGCGGGACGAATCACTCTGGCAAAATCCATGGAAAGTTGGATGATTGGGAGCTGCTACCTCCATACACGATGGGTCGCTCTCGATCTTGCGGAGCAGCTCTGGAATCTGGTTCGGTTGAATCTTGCGCTCGTTACCAGCAGATTCCGGTGACCACGTAGCAAAGCGCTCGGCAAAATCGTCGGCTTCACCGAAGGCGGGATTTATTCCGAACAACATCTGCACTCCAGGCTCCTTGTCTGCTGGATCTTCGTCTCCCTCACATTGAACCCACTCGGTGCCAGATGCCTGAGGTGCCAGAGGTGGAGGCGGCGGAGCTCTGCTCGGCGGCTGTTCACCCTGATGATCCTCACGAGCAACTGACTCCATGTACACCGGGGGGTCCGGTCCGGTCCTCTGCTACTCTGAACTCTCTTCTTGCGATCAGGAGTTCAGTCAACTTCGTTCGTCTAGCTAGCAGAAAAACTTTGTTAATAGGCGAGCGCAAAACGACCATAGGCTCTGAAGAGGACGTCTCAGCCTTTTAGGTCCGGAGATGGGGTGCGGGTCGAGCTCCACGGTCAGTGCCCCTGGGGAGCTGCCAGAAAATGTAATGCGTGAAAGTGCGCCAGTGCCTGAAGCGGACCTATCGCAGGGACGCGCGCCGGTATCCGCAACCTCAACAACCGACACTGCGACAGCTCCAGCAGCCGTGCCGGTGAGCCAGCTGGCCTGAAGCCTGTCTCATGCCATTGCTGAATGACCTACCCTACATGACCTACCCTCTGCAAACGCTGAAAATGAAAAAGCATGTTGCTGCAGACCGTGTCCTCGGTTGATGGCGCAGGTGCCAGTGGCCACACCGGTCAGGTGATGCAAAATCCTGCAGGGCCTGCTGGACGAGACCCACCAGAGCAGGCTGACGCCAACGAGTTCTCTGGTCGGCGCAAAATTGAAAACATGCTAAAAGCTGTGCGTGCTGCGTTACAAAACGCGGAAGCGCACCTGAGCAACAACAGCTCCGACCTCGAAAAGAAAAAGGGGATTGATCACATCCTGTATGCTGGCGCGGCGCTCAGCCTCTTGGAGGCCTGCGGTGTAGACCAAGACAACGCGCTGGCCCGTGGCCGAGTGAATGATCCGGTTGCTCCGATAGGCGTCTCTATGAATCAGTTGAAACATCGCTACACAGAGCTGCATGATCGTCTTTCACAGAGCATGCAAGCCCGGGTTGATCAGGTTCTCCGAGAACCATCGCCTTCCGAGCCGCTTTGGCAATGTGTTGGGCACTCAAAACCGCGACACGAAAGGAGCGGGTGGCAAGAGTGGCTGCTTCATCCGCCTGCAATTCCTGCCAGAGATAGAGATTGCGAGGCGGATAGAGCAATTCTCCATGGCGACGCGAGTACCCTCAGCGTTCTTAAGCATGAGTTCAAGCCAAGCATGCGATTTCTTGTCTCCTCCACTTTCACAGACACGAACGAGGAGAGGTACTTCTCCCCAAGCTCACAACACAAAACTTATTTCAACCGGTATGAAGCCGTCTTTTGCCTGCCACCTCCTTCCTTGGGTTAAATCGTTTGGAGATGCATAGCTGAGCAGTGCACAGGGATAATAGTGATCAGATTCCGTCGCGATCTTGACAACGATTTGTCTGTCATCACCAGGAACCTCTTGTTGGCGGATGTGGTCCCCTTTCTGCAAGATGTCGGCAGGAAACTCAAGTGCGAGGTGCAGATGGTAGAGATGCGCTGGGGCATTCGAGAAGAGCAAAGCGATCGGCACCTTACTTCAGAAATTTGCAGTGGGTTCCCGTTACCGTGCTGCTGCGTTGCCTCTCGTTGTACGCATCTGTGTTTGCAACGAGACCAGCATGTGATTGCGGGCGTGTCTGCAGTGCGCCAGATTGAACGCTGCTCACGAGAGTCTCTGGGCTTATCGTACGTGTACATAGCAGCACAGAAATACGGGTACATGCACCATCATGATATCGTGTTGCCAAGAGATAGGGGATTGCAATCGAGCTGCATCGTGATGTCTGACGTACCCTCATGCTGCAGGTTTCGGCCATTCCCTGCCAAGGTGCCGAAAGACATTCTCAACTCACTGATAGATTTTATCGACGACGACATTGCCCGCGAATACGTGCAAAGCTCCTTCAAACTCGATGAGAACGCTATCGCCCGTACCAATCGGGGAGTTCAAGCGGAACCAGTACAAGGAGAATGCCCCATCGACTTTGCTGGTCCGCCTGGACCGTTTTACGTGCTTCAACCCTGCTCAAGCATTGAGGGGTTTTGGGACAAGTACCCGCGAATGCAGAAAGCCTTGCGAGACGCGGCGAGAAAACGATTTTGCACTCTGTCTGCACCTGCTGAAGAAAAAGAGCTGAGAGACGCTGGTTGCAAAGACATCGCCAAACGATTCTTGATCAGCGTCACGGAGGAGGAAATGAGCCGTGGAATGCTATTCTTGGATATCGAGCATGCAAGAAGGAAAACATTTGTTGTGGAACGCACCTTTGACGGACTCGATGCGGGAAACGCAGGAGCCGGTGATTGGGTCGACACTCGAGAAGAAAGGGGTGAAGATGGGAACATCAGAAAAGAGCTCGATGAGGACGCACAGACACTTCTGCGGGAGCAACAACTGATGATTCCGGAGGGTGTCAAACGATTCAAGTATGATCGGCTCAAGTGGGGACCAGGCATCTCCTGCGAAGCCCACAGCGCATACCTCCAGCAAATGGCGGACGACTTCTGCGAATTTGCCTTGGACAGCATGGTCGCAGGTTTGAAAGCCAGCGCTGTGAAGCCTGACGCAGTGGTTGACGAGGCTGCGCACCACCTGCGCTTTGCCTCCGTGCGAGCGGGGAAGTTCTGCAGCACTGAGTCCACGCAGCGCGTCATCGCAGCAGCACAGCGCTACATCAGCGGCGCCAGCAGTGGCAAGGCGCTTGTCATCTTCGGTTGCTCAGGATCAGGGAAGACCTACTTGCTCTCGCAGGTCATCGTCGACCACATTCTGAAGAATGTGGACGGCGCGAGGTCGCGGTGCATCGCCGTCCGTTTCCTCGGGACGTCCCCGGGCTCTTCGTCAGTTCGCTCACTTCTTGTCAGCCTTTGTGAGCAGCTCCGCCGATGCTACCGCCAGCAGGAGCCGGTGCCAAACGACTACAAAGCGCTCGCGGCGTACTTCCGGCAGGCCCTCCTACACTGGCCGTCAGCCGCGCTCCCGCTAGAGCTCTTCATCGACAGCGTGGACCAGCTCGACGACAGCAACGCGGGACGGCAGCTCGAGTGGCTACCAGTGTCGGGGCTGCCACAGCACGTGCGGCTTGTCGTCACGACTCTCCCTGACCACGAGCAGTTTCAGTGCCTCTCCAAGCTGCGTGCGGGGCTAAGCCTCACGAACCAAGGGAGCTCCGGCCTTAGGGAGGAGGTCGTCGAAGTCACGACCATCTCCGAGCACGACAAAGTGCTGCGCCACCTGCTCCGCTTACAAGACCGCACTGTCACAGCGGAGCAGCTCGCCGCGGTCGATGCTGCATTCAAGGTCCAAACCGAGGGCGACGGCGGAGGCACGCCGCTGTGGCTCACAATCGTTGCTCAGGTTGTATCGCAGTGGGCGTCCTACGACGGCGTCAAATTTTCCGTCCAGCCGTCGGTGCGCGCACTCATCATCGATCTCTTCGTTCGGCTGGAGCGATCGCACGGCGCGCATCTCGTTCGAGCGGTGATGGGCTTCGTCACGCTGTGCCTGCACCGCGGCGTTTCCGAGGCGGAGCTGGTGCACCTCGCCTCGCTCGACGACGATGTGCTCGCCGACGTGTACGAGTGGTGGGTGCCGCCCATGCGCACGTGTCCCCCGCTCGTGGTCTCGATGCTGCTCACGGACCTCGAGCCGTACCTGTCGCGCCGCGGCGACGGCAGCGGGCAGGAGCTGGTCAGCTGGTACCACCGTCAGTTCTGGGAGGCGGCGGAGCACTACCTCTTTTCCGATACGCCGTCCGACGCAGGCGGGTCAAGTGGCAGCGCCTCGGAGTTCGTGCCCCGCGCAGAACGACACTGCCAGCTCGCCGACTACTACTCAGGAAGGTGGGCCAACTGCCCGAAGCCCTACAGTCCGTGGCTCGCGGAGCGGGTGCGGCGCCCGCAGTTCTTTCCCGAAGAGACGGCCGGAGACAGAATGGTGCCGGCCCAGCCGCTTGCCCTCAGCGGCCTCCTGACGTCACCTGAGGACGCGCGGCTGCTGAACACGCGGCGGATCAACGAGCGCATGCACCACGCCATCCGCGCGGGGGATGTGGTCGCTGTGCAGCAGGACCTCTGCTCCGTTGCGTACATCGCTGCCAAGGTTGCTGCTGGTGTTGAGAGCGAGCTTCTCCGCGAGTACGGAGACGCAATTGAGATGTTCGCGACGCGGGACACTGCGCTCGTGGCCAATCTTGTTGAGTGGGCGGCTTTCGTCGGGCGGAATCTCGACGTGCTGCGGCTGCGGATTCCCATGGCTCCATTCCAGTTCGCTCTGCAGGAAGCGATTGCCTCTGCGCAGCACCAATCGTTGCTTCAGTTTGCGACTGCAAGCGAAGACGCCAGGCTCGACCCTCGTCTTCCACAGGATGTGATCCGCGATCTTCGCGAGAGGATCGGTGTCCGACGCAATCTGCGACG